>Ga0247807_10001872_pt1 | contig 11985 bp, 16 predicted proteins | sample UWRJL074202C1_FD_179931 | JGI IMG/M metagenome (GOLD analysis project Ga0247807, IMG submission 179931) | Plant litter microbial communities from Arlington Agricultural Research Station in Wisconsin, United States - UWRJ-L074-202C-1 | ecosystem: Environmental > Terrestrial > Plant litter >...
CAGGAAGGAGATCGACCTGCTGCCGCTGCATGGCTACCCCTACGGGGCCGGGCGAGCGGGGAAGGAGTGCATTCGTTGCTCGATTGGCGGCGCCGTATCCCGCCATGCCCCCAAGTAAGGCACCCGCATATTCACCACCGGGAATACCGCTTTCGCCGCCGAGATACGACCCAGCACCCGCAGCAGCGCCGGCCACCGTATCGCGGAGAGGTGTGCGGCCAAGGGTTTGCGCAACATCGCCCGCAAGTCCGGTGAAAACGTTGCTTCCGGCACGAGCCAAGCTACCGCCTGCAAGCGAGCCGGCGCCGAACTCATTCACCTTCGTGGCCAGACTGGTGGGGTCGCTTTGCGGCAGCCCAAGGCCGTCGCGAAGGATTTGCCCCGTGTCGTACGTCTGATCCCCGTATCCGGTGGCGTCGTAGATCAACTGACCGACAGGGTTTGCGATCAATCCGATCGTGCTGTTGGCTGCGCCAGAGATTACGTCTCCCAGACCCATGCCCACATCGCGCGCCGCGTCGGAGAATGAGTTGTAACCCAAGAACCCGCGATTGTCAGGCGGGCGGTTCGGGGAATCGTCCGTTACCGTGCCGGTAAGGCCATCGTCCTCATTCGGGCCGGTGTAAGTGATGCTCCCGGTAATGCCGTCCTGCTCTGGCTGCTCCAGCAAGTCTTTGGCTGCAGGGCCAGCGGCTTGGAACAAGCCCTGCAACGCTACTTCACGGCTTCGCCTTTTCTGCTCAAGGACTTCGGGCGTGTCGCCGGGGCGCGGGAAGTAGATTTGTCCGTTGGTTACAAACTCGGACGGGGGAATCGCCGCGCCGGAATCATAACGCAGGATGGCCGCAATAAACGTCCGTTCAGCCTGATCGGCACTTTGCCGCTCGGCATCCGACATGTAGTTGGCAACATTCGGGAAATTGTCCGCGACCATCTGGCCCGGCAGCGAGCGCGGCCCAACATTGCCGAGAGCTTCGAAATCCTTGTTCGCCTGGATGCCGCGAGCGAGGAAGCTGGCCGCCTTCCCCTGTTCAACTGAGCCTTGCCTATCCTTCTCCGCTGCTCGCGCAGCAGTCTCAGCAGCTCGGGCGTCAGCACGATTGGCGCGCTCATTCGCTTCGATCTGCAACGCGGTCGGCGGCGCCACGGTCTTTGGGGTGCCACGAATGACCCCTGGAGCCTGTGGTGCAGACGGGTATGCGGTGGGAGAGCCATTCAACTGCTGTAGAATGGTGGGGTCTTTTACCTCAGGCATTTAGCGCCCCTCCGGGTTGTCATACCACTTGCCGTTGACCTGATAATAGGTTTGACCGCCAACTTGCTTGCCGACTCTGACACCGTTTTGCTGTAACCAACCCTGAAAGGCGGCGGAGCCATTCGGGCCAAGGCTTGATTGAACCACCTGCGCTTCTTCCGGTGTGATAAACTGCTCAGCAGTGGCCTTGCGAAGAATGCCCGTAACTTGTGGCGAGGATTGCGGAGCGGCGGCCTCTGGCTGTCCGCCGAACTGCGCAATGGCGGCGGGATCGCGAGTATTCACCAGCGTGCCGCCTTCTGGAATTGCCATGTAGTCAGGCTTTTCGAGATCAAGGAAGGTCTTGACGCCATTCGAGGCGGCAATCGCACCCTGCAAGGCCTGCGGAGAATACTTGCCAACCTGCTGAGCAAGGTCAGGGAAGCGCTGAGCGCCATAGGAGGCATATTGATCCCACGCGGCGGGTTGCTGTTCCTCAGGGAGTTGAGACACCGCCAGCGCCGCTTGGCCAACATACTCGGCCTGTTCCTTCGCCGTTTGCTTGTCGTTGTCGTTGAGTTTATCCCAAGCGTTCAGATCGATCCCTGCCAGTTGGGCCAAGGCGCCCTTGTCGCCAGCAGCGGCACGACGCTGGAGATCGACCTGCTGGGCTTCCATTTGCTGCTTTCGAGCCGCTTCCGCGCGCTGCTGCTGATCCTGCATAACCCGGTAGCCAAGCTGCGGATCATGACGGGCAATTTCTGCCGCGTTCTGGTCGTTCGGATCGCGCAGGTAATTATGAAATGCTTGCTGGGTCTTCGCCTGTTGGGCACGCTGCATACCCATTTCGAAGGCATTAGTCAGGGTCGCCCCTACCTGCGCTGGATCCATCAGAGAGGAAAAAGGATTGCTGGCCATCAATAGCCCCCCCTGCCGTAACCGTAATATCCCGCAATGCCGCCAATCGCGTTGCCCAGGCCGTTGATCAGCCCGTTCGAATTATTGGCATTGGCGATGGCCTGATTGCCGTAGATGTTGCCCACATTTTGAGCATACTGGCTCTGCGCGTTGCCGAGATTCCCGAGCGCATTGGACACGTTGCCCGCCATGCCCGTAGTCAGGCCAGCGGCGTTGTTGCCGTAGTTCTGAGCAAGGCCGCTGAGCGCATTCGAGTAGTTCGAATTTAACCCCGCGAGGCTGTTGGCGTAATTACCCCCTACCCCGACCTGCGCGTTCATGGCATTCGCGCCAAGCGCCTGCTGGTTTCCGAGTGCCCCGAGGTAGTTGGCAAATTCCGCCGATGCAGCGTTCTGGCCATATTCGGTAATGCCCTTCATTGCCGCACCGGACTGCAATGTTCCCCGGCCCGCATAGTTGGCGTTGATCGCATCCAGCCCTTCCCCAAGGCGGAACTCGTATCCGGTTGAATTGCGGAAGTTCTCGAAGGCCTGTTCCTGCGGGGACAATGCAGGGGTTGTCGCGGCCGGAGTGGGAGCCGGGGTTGCCGCTGGCGCGGGTGTATTCTGCCGGTTGCCGAAGATCGAACCGAAAATATTCCCGATGCCCCCAGCTCTCGCGAAGCCTTTGGAGTTTACTGTGCGGGAAGCTGGGCCAAGTGCGTTAATCATGCGCCTATCTCCGACCCTGTGTTGCGATTTGATATGCCACGGCTGCCGTTGGACTGGTGGTGGCCGGCAGCAGAGCATTCTGGCCTGTCGGAGCCGGGGTAGGCGCGACAACCGGAGCTGCGATGGGATTGGCCTTGACCGGCGTGAAACTTATGTTTTGCGGTGTGTAAGCCTGCTGCTGCTCAAGCCCGAGCAGCGCGTTGATGCTGTTCATCGCTCCATAGCCGGTCTGGGCCAGCGGGTTCAGGATAGCGATATTCTGGTTTCGGACATCGGTCTGCAATTTGCCCGAGCTGTTGTAGGCGTCGGTCTGGAAGCCCATCGCCTGATTCAGCGCGTTGGTCTGGAAGCCGAGCGATTTATCCAGTGCCGCCTGCTGCTGGGCAAGATTCTGCTGGAATAGCTTTTCCTGAGAGGCGATTGCCTCACGCTGCGCCTGCAAATTGGCGTCGGTGGACTTCGCAATGGCGTTCTTGTTGTTGTTCGATGAGATCACCGAACCGGCAGCGCCAGCGATCCCGGCGACACCAGCGGCAATGGCTAGTGGGGGCATTCCCGTCTCCAATCGTAAAGTGAGTAAAGTGTCGGGCCTGTGCCCAGATCGAAGTGCATCTGCCCGCGTGGCTTGAAGCCGACCCGGCGGGTGAAAATCTGGGTGTGCCGATCGATCACTCGCGCCCACAAATGGGCCGCGCCCAGATCCTTGGCGTATTCAATCGCGGCCAAGGCAAACTCATGCGCCCATTGCCCCCGCCCCTCTGGCAGGATGAAGATATGAGCCTCGAAAGCATCCGGCCCAGACCAGTGCCAGAACACACCCCCATGATCCCCATTGAGGAAATGGTTCATCTCCAGCGTTACATGCTCGCTGAGATCGATGTAGCTTTGTCCGTCGCCGCCCGAGGTCGGCCTGATTTCCGGATGATTGACGAGATAGTTCAGTCTGTCGGCGTCGAACGACCTAAGCGGACGCAGCGACATTCGTGCCCGCAATCACCCAATCGGTGCCATTGAAGCTCACAAGGCCCCCAGTGCCGCTCCCAGCGCCTTCCTGAGTGCCAGCGCCGTCGAACACCCGGAGGTCCGGTGAATAGGCCCAGTCCCCGATTTTGGCGTTCGTCGGCAAGTCCAGCACCGCCAGTTGCCGGGGCTTTTGCAGGCGCTGCCACTTCGCCACGAACGGGAGCGTCGGCCTCCCCTGATTATCGACGATGCGATCTGACTGGAGAAGCGTAAGGCCCGGATCAGCCACGCCCGCGCCCTCCCAGGAACTCGTTGAAGAATGCCGCCGATACGCTGAACACCTTCGCGTCCTCGATCTTGAACTCAGCCAGAAAGCCCGGCTGATCGAACAGGCCCAACGCCCGCCACTCGACCTTCGTGCGAAACTCTCCAGCGGAACCCAGACTGCCGGAAATCCAGTTACTCCATGTCCGTCCCGCATCGCGGCTGTAGCGCATGGCTATCGTGCCGCCGGGGTACTCCACCTCGCCCACCTGACAGCGCAGGAGAATATTGCTAACTGGAACAGAGCCGCCATCGACGCTAAACCCGGCGCGGAAGATGCGATCTGGCGCGGCCTCTTCGACCTTCGTCAGCAACGGCACTTGCAGCGGAAGCAGGACCTTGCCGTCAACGCTCGATCCGAACTCCGAATAGGCGACATTCCGGCTTGAAACCGGACCCGCGAGCCACGGCCCGTCATCGGTCGAGAACTGCGTCCACTGCATGGTCTGGGCATCGAGCAGCAGATCGCCATCCAGCGGGCCTTTGATCCTCAAAAATTCATGGCTCTCCAAGAAAAAGGAATCGACATAGAACGAGGCGGGATCGGAATTGAGGATCAGTTCTTCAATCCCGTTGTCGCTGATCCGTATTGCCGAGCCTCCGGCGGAATGCAGAACCACACCTTGCCGCGAAACCCAGGCAAAACCGTCATTCCACAGCGCCATGCAGTTCGTGCCATAGACACCGTAATGCAGGGTCGATCCGAGCGTTGGCGCCCAGGGGAGATTGTCGTCTCCGGTGACGCCATGCAGTTCGATGGTGTTCTTGCCGCCAAGGACGAGATGATCCTTGAACACCACCGCATCGACCAGTTCGTCAGGCTCATTCTCCGCACTGGCGAAATCCAGCGGGGCAATCACGATGTCGCCCGACCCGTCGAGCATGTTGGAAAGCGGCTCGGTCCAGTAATATTTCTGCGTGTCCTTGCGCAGGAATACGAACCGCCCGCCCTGCTCGATTACCTTCGTGACATACGCCCCGTCAGGGAAGGCAATCGCCCGGAACGTCGCCCCATCGTAGAACTTGGCATCCTCGCCGGCTGTCATGATTACGCCGACTTCATTGCCCGCCAGCGATGCGGGGCCAGTCCCCGGAACCGCGCCCCTGAGCGTTTCGACAGTATAAAACCCGCCATCGGAAATCCCGAGCAGGGTTCCGTTCAATACGCCGTCCTGGATCATCAGCGCCGTTACCGGCCCATCGCCCATGATCGTGTCGTTGCCCAGAACGCTGCGTAGAAACAGCGGCCAGCGGGACAACAGACGGAACTCACCCGGCTCCGTGATCGCCTTTTCCGCAAACAGGTTCTTGATCGGCAGTTGAGGTAAATCCCCGAGCGATCTCCTGACTGTTCCCGGAATGAGCGAAAGCGCGGGCATCAGTAGTTGAACCCGCTCTCGATGATGTAGCTTTCGGGGCGTTCGTCGTCCTCGAATTGCTGCCGCAGGAACCCTGCACGGGCGACCAGAACCGGATTGGGTTCGCGCCCGAACAGCCCGGCGCAGTTCAGCGCCAACTCAAGCCCGAGATATTCGTTATACCGTTCGGGGAAATCCACGGTCTGTGCGGAATCGGTGATCGTCTCGGGCAGCCGATTGTATTCGATTGCCAGCGTTGCTCCGTCTCTCGGAACGGGCCAGACATACATCGCCACAGCGTCCCGCTGGTTATCGACGTAGAACGCCATCGGGTCGCCAACCTGCGCCTTATTGGGCATTTCGAGGTATTCAGAGCGTCCCCAGCGGGTGAGAACACGCTGATAGGTCGCATTCATCACCACGCGGGCGGAAATAACGTCCGACACGCCCGCCGGGAGGCTGCCTGAGGGGTCGCCGGGCGGTACGATCACCGTGCCGGTGGTCAGCAAATAGCTGCCGAAGGGCATGCTCTTGAGGATGCCGTTGAACACCACCAGGCATTCGGCAATTTCCTCACTGGTCGGGGTTTCGCTAAGCGAAATGATCCCGTTTCTGCGCAGGGCAGACGTAATAAAGCTCAGCGCAGTCAGGGACCACGCCGTCACGCCCGATGTTGGCATGTGCTAGCCTCCTAGAACCCACTGAGATGGCTGAGGATCGGCAATGGATGCCCAACCCGCCGGGATATCGTCCACAGAGCCGACCCAATCGGCAGGGAAGCCGTCAGGGACCATTATCCATGATCGTTCGAAATTCGCGGTTCCGCCCGTCAGCGTGAACAGCCCCGACGCGGCCGAGAGGAAGTTGTAACGAAACGTCGCCTCGCCGCCCGTGAGGGCAAACATGCCAGTCTCGGGGTAGAGCGTTTGGCCCTTGCGGAAGGTGACAGCGCCCCCGGTTAGAACAAATGATCCGGTTGCGGCAGGGAGGTAGCGGTTTGCCGAGAATACGGCTGTACCGCCTACCAACGCGAAAACGCCCGGCTCGGCATCGAAACCCTTGGCCTTGGTGAAAGTGGCCGCTCCACCCGAGAGGGTAAAACTGCCCCCATCTGCGGACAGGATACGATTATTGCGGAATGTCGCAGAACCGCCAGTTAAACTGAACGATCCAGGATCAACGCTCAGGGTGTAGGTACTCGACGAAATTAATGACCACTCATAACTTTGGCTGTTGAAAAACCCGCCAAAGCCATCGATGGTGTAATAGTCGTAGCCATTTTCGCTGAGGAAATACGTTAGCAGGTATGGCACCCCATCAAGGGTCAGTTGACCAGCTAATGAAGTCGGAGACGATAGGGCAAGAATCGGGCCTTCACCCAAATCCCCCATGACGCTGACAACTCCGAGGTCCGTAACCTCATCTGAAATGCTGCCAATCGGTGTAGTGCCGGTTATCGAAGCGAAGTCAGGGCTGGTGTACCCAACCCACCCATAAGGAACATAAAGGCCCGCCGTCATCGTTCCCATGAAATGCTATCCGGTCTTGCCGTTCAGCGCCCGCGCGATGGATGCTCGTTCCTGTTCCACGGGGAACAATCCCTCCTGCAATTGCCGGATTTCAGCGCGCAGGAGATTTTCGCGGGCCTTGGCTACCTCCAACGAACCTTGAAAGGTTCCGCCGACGATCGATTCAAGCTCGGCCCAGCGAGGCTCAAGCTCGGCATCCGCCGCTTCACGAACCGCCGTAAGCTCCGACCAGCGAGTACGCAGGGTTTCAGGGCTGAAATCCATGTGATTGCTCCTATGCGAGCGAAATGAAGCTGGAGGTGAAATCCACCGTGTCGGTTTCGCCGGTGGCCAGGCTGATCGAAGCGCCCCGGTCGTAATATCCGACAAGCGGGTCATTCGTCGCCGTGTCGTCGTAAACGTACACATAGCGATACGGCCCGACCGCGCCCGATGCCGTGAGGATCAGATCCGCGAATACGCAGGTATAGGTCCCGCCGGTCTGCGAGCTGCTGACCGTTGTCAGGTTCCGCGAGGACAGGTTAGCATAGCTGATCTGGGTGACGTTCGCGAGGATCGCTGCCGCCGTGGAACCGGTTGGGGGAGTCGACTCCGAACCCGGCGCCGTGTTGCTGAGAGCGACCACGAACTGGTCGGAAGCGAAATTGAATTCTTTCTCGCACAGGCGTTCAACGAAGCCCGCGATCTTCGAAAATGCGACCATGAAACAGGCCTCCTACAAATCGTCTCTGGTGATTTCGTTGATCGCCACGAACCGTGGCTCCGGCTCGGGACTGGAATTGCGCTTCGGGACGCCCTCAGGCTTGATCCTTGGCGGCTTCAAATCCTCTGGCTTCGGATCCCAACAGGCATTGCAGACACGCGCCCCTGTCCATTCCTTGCGGAGTTCTGAGCCTTTGCAGCGGAAACCGCAGCGCATGCAGATGAACGGCGAGCCGTATGTCGGCAGTTCAATTTCGGGATATTCCGCAAAGAACGTATCTGGCGCTTCGGTTGCCGCCATGCTCCCGGCGGTCTGGACATTGCCAGCGCCAGCGAAGGCGTCCCTCGCCTCGGTGGCCGCGAATGAGCCGGTGGTTTCCAGAACCCCGACAGCGGCGAAAACGTCCTTGGCCTCGGTTGCGGCCATGATGCCGGGAACGGAGTCCGGTACTTCCAGCTCGAACCACGTGATAGCAACGCCGCGCTGGCTCGGAGTGGAAGGCTTTACCGAACGGGTCGTGCCTACCGTGAACCTGGCCCTTACGTTGGTCCAGTCTGTGACCCCGGAAAGGTCGGGCGTCCAGGTCTGAGTAGCCATGGCGGCGGGGTCTGGTGCAGATTGACTGGTTATCAGGGTGGCGCCCTGGTAAATCCCCACAGTAAGCGTCGGAATGAACCCGCTGAGGTTTTCAACTCCGCTTAAATCCGTCTTGGCGTAGCGGTAACGGGCCGTGGCCGTCCCTACGCCCGGCGTGCCTGACGGATTGGAAAGACCCACCTCCAGAACGCAAGTGGTGTTCTCGGCATTCGCATATGCCTTGTCGGCATCGCTCGGGCTGCTTTCGTCAATTGCCGTATAGCCGCCCGTGAAGTTCGTCTGGGTGACGTTGCTGTCGGGACGGAGAAACTGGCTCACCAGATCTACCCGTGGGTGATCGTGGCGCTTGAAAGGGTCAGCGGCTGCCCGGATACGATCGATGTGCTGTTGAGGACAATATCCGTCCCGGCAGTACCAACAGTCAGACCGGTGACGATGTCGTTATTGCTGCCGTCACGAATACGGGCTGCGGCAGCCGTGCCGGTATTATCCGCCGAAGCATCCGACTTGGGGAAGCCGGAGAACGTCAAGACGCCGGCGCTTACGGTTGCCGCCGGATTGTCGAGGGTGATCGTGGCCAGCACGCTAGCCATTGCGGCGGTGCCGATCTCCAGCTTACCGGCAGTGCCGATAGCCGTCACCACGGCGGCAAGGCGCGTGTTCTTGAGGGTCGTGTTGTAAGTCACGGCCATAGGATGTCTCCTGAATTGAAATGCCCCACCTTTTCACAGGCGTGGGGCCTTCCTGGGGGTGATTAAGCCCCTGCGTTGCCGTAGACCGACCGCCAATCGGCCCAACCAGCACTGTAGCGATCCTGCGCCTTGTGCTTGTAGTTGCCGGTGTCGAAGTCGCTGTCCTCGCCGAACCGAAGGCCCTTGCGCTTGAAGTGAATCAAGCCGTTGGGGACATCCGAGATCAGGAACCACGCATCCGGATCGTCCAGGTACGGGTTCACCACCAGATCCGGCATCCAACCCGCTTCCTTGATGGCGTTCGGGTTGTTGTAGTTGGTGGTGTTCGGCTGTGTGGTGGCCTTGAGGATCCGCAGGGCATTGAAATACCCGTCAGGAGCCACAACCAGCGTCTTGGGACGAAGCATGATGTTCAGGCCGCGACTGTCCTTGGCCGTCATCATCGCCTTCATGGCATCCTCGAGGGACGCTTCCGTAAGGTCTGCCGCCGTCAGCTCGTTCGACTGAGTGCCGTTGAGCGTCGGGTGATCGGTTGCCACCAGTTCCTTGCCGTCGCCGCCCAGATAGGACGCATTCTGCGAGCGGTTCAGGATATTGGCGTGAACGATTTCCTTCGTCACCTTCATCGAGCGGGCAAGGGCGCCAGCGCGGTTGATCGCCTTGTCCCCATAGAGGTTGTCATCGACTTCCTCTTCCGTCACGATGAAGCCCAGCGCATAGTTCACGTGAGTGAACCGGGATGTTGGGCCTTCCGTGGTCGTATCGTATGCGATCGATTGGCCTTCCGACTTGATCGACGCAAGACCGAACCCGGCCTCCTCGACAATCTCTTCGTAAGCCCGATCAGACGACTGAATGTCGTAGATCTTCGACCAGATGGCAGGTTGCTCGTTGTACTTGGTGCCGAAGAAAGCTTTGACACCAGGCAGAAGGAGCTTGGGGTGAGTTGAGCGTGTAATAAGCATGTCTCAGCCCTCCTTATACGCCGGCCGTAGCGGGGATGTGGGTGTGCATGTTCAGGCGGACACGCCAGATGGCGTAGTTACCCTGAGCATTGTTCACGATCTGCGCCAGTCCGAGAATGCGGAGCTGGTGGGTCGCAGTCGTTGCAGCGGTGCTGGAATCGAGCATTGCAGCGGAATTGTTTCCGGTCGCAGTGCCATAGACCAACTGAGCGTTGAGGCCGACCGAAGCGACGGCAACAGCGCCGCCGACCGAATCTTCCTGGATGAAGAACTCCGCGAGCGGATTATCCTCGACCAGAACCTCATATTCCACCGATGCCGGGCGGTAGCCCAGCCATTCCGTCGCGCCGACCGGGCGGAAGCCCACAGCGACGCCGGTAATGGAGTTGGTGGTGCCGCCCGCAGTGGTGAGAGCGACGTATGGAACGCCGTCAGCGGTAGCCGCTCCAGTGACGGTCACAGGGTCGCCGTAGCGGATCGCGACAGAGTCGCTTGCCGCAGCAGCATAAGGCTGTGCACCGTCATTGTAGGGCTGGCTGAAAGCGCCCCTAACCGGCTTCAAGCCGAAGGGTACGTTTGCATTTGCCATTGAATTGAATCCTCCTAGCGGAGGCGGTTTGACGCCCCAGCGTAAGACACGTTCTCGGCAAGCGTCGGTTCGGGGTCAGCGTCACGACCAGTGACCTTCCCGCCTTCTGCCTGCCGTTCGATTTCTCTGCGCTTGGTTTCGAGGCTGGCTTTGTCGGCTTCGTCCCATTCCCGCAGCTTCACACACAATACGTGGTTCGCGGGGTTGCCGTTCTTGTCCGAAGCTCCAGGAACATGCTCGGCCCCATCTACGGGGTCCCAATCTTCCTTCATCTTCTGGTACAAACGGCCCGGACTATCGACGATCCATGCCAACTTGAAGTGCGACTTGGGGTATTTCTCATACGCCCAATCGGGGATCGCGAGGCGCATGCCCGCGTTTTCCGCTTCCCCGTCTTTGCGGCGCCGCTCACGCCGTACTGGAGTGACTTCATCACCCATGCCTTCGGTATTCTTTACCAACGGCGGACGCCCCCTGCGGGGCTGCTCTTGCTCGGTCATTCGACCGTTCCTTCCTTGTTGAATGCGTACTTGACGTACTCATCGACGCTTTTGAGCGTCCCCTTCTGGACCAGCATACGTGCAACGTGCTGCTGCTCTGGCTTGAGGTCGCTGAATGTGTGGCCCTGACGACGAACTGCGGCAGTGGCGGCAGGCGATCCTACCGCGATGACCTTGGCCGGCTCATTGCCTTTCGGTGCGTATTCCGGGAAGCGCTTGAACACCGCGTCCTCAGCGGCCTTGAGCTGCTGTTCGGGCGGCAAGTGCTTGTTCTTCTCAGCAACGCCCCATGCGAATGCCTGGGCCTCGGGATCGCTCGAATACCATGAATTGCGGGCTGCGAACTCAGCGGCGTAATCCCGATGCTGCGGGACGGGTGCGGCAAGATTGGCAATCTGTCCTACAGCCTGTTTGGCCGTGTCCTGATCACCTTCCTCTACCGCACGGGCGTGGATCGTTTCCCAGCGGGCGCGTTCTTCAAGGCGGGCTTGGGTAACCCGATCCTCGATGATGCGGGCCTGTGTTTCGGCAATGCGAGCGGTTGTTTCGCGAACCTCTTTCAGTTCCCTCGAAACATCCTTGCCCCGCTCAAGGCCGAACTCGATGAACTTGTCAGCCGGGCGCCATTCGCCCTCGCCGCTCCATTCCTCTTGAGGCTTCCAACCGCGTGCGCGGGCGAAGTCCTCGATGCTGGGAGGAGCGGTATCGATCGGGTCGGCCAGCTCTTCCGCGCCTGCTTGGAGCGCGTCAATGTCCACCCCATCCGGAGTGTCGTCTAGTTCGTCCGCCATCTGGCGATTACTCCTGTGAATTGCCCTAGCCGGGCCAGCTCATCCCGCTATCGGGAATCTCGTCAGGCGATTGCCCGGATTTCATCTTCGTCGATCAGGCGGAACTTCTGCT
>Ga0247807_10001873_pt1 | contig 11978 bp, 2 predicted proteins | sample UWRJL074202C1_FD_179931 | JGI IMG/M metagenome (GOLD analysis project Ga0247807, IMG submission 179931) | Plant litter microbial communities from Arlington Agricultural Research Station in Wisconsin, United States - UWRJ-L074-202C-1 | ecosystem: Environmental > Terrestrial > Plant litter >...
ATACTTTGGTTTCGACGGGGGGGTGAAAACCACTCCGAGCGGGGTTGACGCCCACGGAAAAGGGATCAAGTTCTTTTATACCAACGATGAGCAGCCCTTTGACTGGTTCATGCGCCTGGAAAGCCTCAAGGTGGAGATCGTTGTGCCGAGCGGCTCAACTCCGGAAGAAGCGGCGGTTGCCATCAGCGGATTCCTGTCTATATCGGAGCCGAAAATCCCGGTCATTGTTCCCCCTGAGGAACCTTTAACGCCTGAGTTTATCGAAGTGCTCAAAAACAGCCAGGAATATGCAGGTGGCGTGAAGGTGAGCATTCCGAAGTTCAAGGGCTTAAAAGCGAGCGCTGCTATGCGGCTTAATCCGAAGGTTCCCTCGTTTATTGTGGACCTTGAGCTTGAGATTTCAAAGCCGATCCTTTTGGGGACAACGGGATTGGGGATCTACGGATTCCGCGCGCTGCTGGGAAAAAAATACGTTGCCACAAAATCCGCTGCCGGCATTCCGGAAGACGGTCTGTGGTGGCAGTACTACAAAGCCAAGATCGATCCTGATTTCAAGGAAGGGATCCAGGTTTCGAAGTTCGACAACAAGAATGGCTTCAGCCTTGGAGCAGGCGTTTCGCTGGCCACGGCCTCCGACTCAGGGAAGATCTTTTCTTCGAAGCTCTTCTTTTTGCTTTCGCTGCCGGATGTATTCCTCTTCCAGGGTCAGGCACAATTCCTCAAGGAACGGATTGGAATCGACGCCAACCCTGATCCTCCCTTCTATGCGATCATTGCGATCACCAAACATTCCATCGAAGCGGGCTTTGGAGTCAACTACAAGCTGCGTGAAGAAGGAAAACTGGTAACGGTAGACGGTGTTATCGAGCTCGGATTCTTCTGGGGGAGCTCTTCCTCCTGGTATGTGAACGTCGGGCGAGAAACACCGGAGGACCGCAGGATCCAGGCTCGTTTGTTCGACATTCTGAACATGTACTTTTACCTGATGATGTCCTCGGGGGGTATAAGGCTGGGGGCAGGAGTGAAGTTTGAGCTGTCCAAGAAATTCGGTCCGCTGAGCGCAGAGCTGAAAGCTTACATCGATACGTTCGGCAAGATCAGTAAACGTCCTCGCCAGATCGGCGGGGCCATTAAAATGGGTGGAACCGTTGGCATCAAGGTCTGCGGATTCGGGTTCAGCGTTTCGGGCGGTGCAACACTTGCAGCCGAGGCACCGAAACCACACATTGTTACGGGCGAATTCGAGGTCTGCGTGAAGGTACTTAAGAAAGAGCGCTGTGCGCGTTTCGAATTCACCTGGACCTTCGACACCAACCTGGATATGGTACGTGTTCCGCTTTTGGGAGGAACTGTTGGCGAGAGCAATACGCTCGACGAGCGCGATGCGTCCAGGGTTGCAAGAACCATGCACATGGTAACGGGAGAAACACAGGCGCTGGCTTACCGTCAGCTTCCTGCCTCAGCCACAGGTGCGAGTCTTCCTGCTCCTGATGAATGGATCACAGACGGCGCTGATGACTTCCGCATCCCGATGGACTCCTTTATCGACATCGAGTTCAAGAAGGGAATGAATGTGAGTGGTACGATGGGCAATAACCTTGGAAGGATCGGAGGTTTGTCGAGCCCTGCAAAATTCGTAGAGTTCGTTCCGCCGGTAAGGGCCAAATCAGACCGTGTTCGCCACGAGTATTACCTGGACGATATCGAGATCGTTTACTGGGATGAGACAACAACTCCTAAGGCATGGCGTCCGTATGATTTCTATGCAGCAATGCAGCCGGTCTATGAAGGTGCCAACGCTGAAATGGGCGATGCTTTGGCATCTGCGATCATAGAGGCAACGGAAACCACGCCGGGGGGTGTTTTGAACGACCTTAAATGGGGTTACTGGCAGCAGCAGGAGCCGGGCGTTAACAACAAGCTCCGGATCCTAGCCACCACACCGTTGTCCTACACCGCAGATACGGGAAGCGCCTACACCATTGAAGACCTTGGGGTAAACGACGGAACTATTTTCTGTGGCGGAGACAAGATCCCACAGACGTGCGTGATCTTCGGAGATGAGCTGCTTTATTCTGCTTTCCCTGCAGGTACGCTCAGGTCTTATCAGAATGTGACCTTCCGTGTTACCAGTAAGAATGGCGTGGTAGCGAATTTCGCTTATTCAGGATTCGATAACTGCCTGGTGCTTGAACCCGGAAATACGGTAGAGATCTTCTTCAGCGAGCCAATGAAAGAGGTGAGCCTTCTGCTGCGCACCGGATCACCGGAAGTGGAGATCACTTATTACCGCCGCAGAGGCTCGGATACAGCAGTTAACGGGCTCACAAGTTATGAGTACGATGAAATCGACAGCACTACGATCGATGAGATAGTAGAAAACAGGATCGAGATCGATTATGCTTCAGGAGAAGACGCAATTGACTATATTAAGATCGCTACCAACAGCTGCACGGGAACGACTTCTTTGCTTTGCACGCCGGCACCGGATCTTGATGATATCGCAAGAGCTTACAGCTCATTTATCACCCAGCTGGTAACATCCAGACAGATTGACGATGCGAGTGTAGAGCTCTTCCCTGCCTACGAGCATGACTACGGGGATTTCTTTGTGTCAGCGCTCTACGGAAGAGAGCCAAAAGATGGAGATACCATTATGCTTACCCAGGGCTATCTTTCACCGATGGGCGTAAGCTTTACGATCACCGATAATTACGGTTTCGAATGCCTTTACACGCTGGAAATGCGTACGCCTGTGGAGGACTTTGAATTCTCCCAGATCACCAGCATTATCAGCATCGATCCTTACACGGCCGACGATCATACGGGGGCCAATAACAATTTCCTTGTTGTTTTCGATATTGGAGTAGGAGGTTTGAGAAAAACCGTAGAGTTTATCGGCACCACGTGTAAGACACTAAGCTACTGTGTGGATAGCTGCTCAACGGGGCTCTATAAAGTATGTTACCTGAGCCTGGAAAATGACCTCTCTAACCAGACCATCCCTGATACGGAGGCCCAGCAGGGAGCTAATAACGTGCTGTTTGAATCCATCAACGGCACCTTGCAGCCGGTCTGGCGTCCGAATACGGCCTTTGCCATTCGTTTGAAAACCAGCGATAAGATAGGGCGTGAAGGCAACGCTGTAGAGACCACCTGGACCGATAACAGTGTTTACGGATTCCGCACTGCGGGCCCCGTGGGACATTATCACCGTTACCCTGTTTCGCTGACCCAGGAAGAAGGCCGCGAGGATTACAAATCGCTTGATAAAATAGGAAAAGCAGATGAATTCCGGCTTACGACGCTGAAGTCTTACATCGATTACGATAAATCGTACCCGAATGCCGACAGCACGCTTTCCAATGCCAAGCCTTTGTTCTACATCAATGCCAAGCTTCGGTTGTTCTACCTGTACAATCATGTTTACCAGTTCTACAGTGACTGGAGCAACTACGATCATGTGACCCTTGAGCCGACCGATAAGCTGGCGGAGTCCTCTCTGGAGGTCCGCATACAGAATCCTGCGCCTGCACAGCAGAACCCTGACATTCTTCAATTCTCAGGTTTCGAGGCCAACCGGATTTCGCATGCTTCGCCCGAGGGAACGCCGCCGGCCAATATTCACAGTGTGAACAGCGAGATTTCCCTTTTGAACAACCTGCTCATCAACGGGAATCCCTGTGCGGACTACACGCCGCTTGCCCCGATCGATGTTTCGACTTCGGCAATTGCGGACCTCAAGCCCCTGAAGCTTTACACCGCCCAGTTCATTGCCAGATACAATGCCCGTCTGAATGGAGGGTTTGCCGAGAAGGATTTCGAATCGGTTGTACACTCCTATGTTTTCCAGACCTCGCGGTATGCGGATTTCACCCAGCAGGTGATGAGCTATGTTCTGAGGCGGGATGAGGAAGATGACTCGATTGTTCGTGAGGCTGTTTACAGGCTGAACATCGCTGAAGGCTTCGATCATGGGCTGGCTGAGAAAGCGGTCCGCAATATGCTCACCGAGCTTGAAGACGGTTTGAAGCAGCAGTATGCCGATCCGTTTGAGCGTGTGATCTACGGAGTACTTGGAATGGACATCAACGAGCTGCAAACAGCAAGGACCACAGAGTTCAACCTGGTAATGGCGGGCGATAAGCTTGCGGGAATTCTCATCCGCAACCCCGAGCCGTTCAACAATCCTAAGATCCCGAAGGCAGACCAGGAGCTCATTCAGCTCATCGATCCGAATTCCCCGATCACCGATGAGGATGACGAGCGCCTGAAGGTAACCCTCAAAGCAGGGTTCTTAACAGGCACAAACTGGACGAATTTCTATGTGATCCATTCAAAAGACCACTCGCAGATGTTTGTCACCCCTGGTGATTTCCTCTTCGATATGGCCCTTGATACGGAGCTTCAATTCACCTTTACATACAAGGAATACACCGGACTTGTCTACGAAGACATCAGTACTGTGATCGTTCCGATCGACTTAACCAATCATATCTAAGCAAATCATTATGGCACTAATAAGTTTATTCAACCCGCTGTACCAGTCAGGTTATACCTACCTGCAGGCAGCCGGGTCAGACGGTTCGGACAAGACAGTTACCGGGCTGCATTTAAAATGGGACTTTCTGAGGCTGCTGGGCGAGCGGCACCTCCCGAAAGGCAATTACACGAGCGCTGCGCCTTACACTTCCACGCAGAACTTTAACCGCACCGGTGACTTCGTACGTATTTACCGTTACAAGTATGCGGGCACAGAATTCAACGTTACCCTGAACACGACGACTGCACCAACTAATAAGGTGCAGGTAGACGGAAAATGGAACTGGGTTTACGTTAACCTCCCTGTGAGCGGTATGAGCACGCTTTCGACAACCGTCCGGCTGATCTTTAACGATACGCCGATGTACAACGCGATCGCTGCTGCGATGAGCCCGCTCACCGACCATGGGGAATTCATCAAGCGCTACCCGGGGATCATGGAGTTGCATACCGATGATAAGCTGGCCTTTTTCTACGACATCGATGCCGACTTCACCAAGTTTGGCGGCTACGTAAGGACCGAGGTGATCGGTACCCCGGATTCGCTGGACCCGGACACCAAGCAGCTGAATGTTCGCAAGAAGTTCACCTCCGGGGCCATTCAATTGTACAGTGAGAACTCGAAGTTCCTTCGTTTCGACAGCACGGCTTATATCCAATCGATCAAGCTGATCACCTACCAGGACTACATTACCGGGGTGAACGGTGATCCGCGTGGTGACGGGAACTGGACGGAAGTAAGAACCCCGGACAATAAGGATTTTTCCCTCACAACCGCTACCAGTGAAATGACCGAGCGTTTCCAGTCCGCCTACGTAAACGGGAAATGGCCCAAGTTCAACGAGGCGAACATTGTCACGGGACAGTCCACGGTTAACTATGCCAATTACCTGGACCGCTGGCAGCGCCCGGGCTATACCTTCAGCCAGACCAACGAATCGGGCAATGACACGCTGGGACTTCGCCACTTCATTCATACCTATATGAAAAGAAGTACGACCGATCCGAAAGGCATCATCACGCTTCCTTCCGACAACCCGGAAGATGAGAATGCGCAGGTGATCAGTACGCTTGATTTTCTCAAGCTGCTTTCACTTGATTTCCACCTGAGCAGGATCATGGGCATGGGTCACATCGATAAGAATGCCGAGAATTACAAATATGTATACTGCCTGGAATACGTTACGGGGGCCGCGCTGGATAAAGCACCTTATACCACAACGGGAACCCGCACACATTTGTACATGACTTTGCCCACAGACAATACCGATTACCGATTGCCGAAAGCTCCCAAGCTGGATGACCTTACCTTCGGTGCAAGCATCGATAATGGTACCAATGAGCCTTCGCTGCTGACAGACATCAACGGTTATGCTCCACAGGAGAACGTGCGCTTTATCAACATCAACCGCGCGCCCTATAACCACGAGCGTGCATTCGGGCCGTTCTATTACGATCCGACCGAGTTTATCCTTGCCAACGAATCCCAGCCGGTAGCCTACGGACTGGAATACAAAGAGCTGGGCGAGACCTCCTACCGGATCCCGGAGATCAACCACGATGCGGATTACCTGGATGCGAGCGGAAAGCCCGAAACGGTATCCATACTTGAGAACGGCGGCCCGCGATTGTTCACCCATCAGGAAGAAGAAGAGGGCACACACGTGTATGCGGCTTATGCCATCAACTGGTTCTCACGGGTTTCCCCGCTGAGCAATACCAGACAGGTTGCCACCGTTTTCCCTAAGATCGCACGTTTGCTTCCACCGTTCAGCTATTCCACCCACCTGATCCAGGACGAAGATCCGGCGGAGGAAGCAATAAGCGACAAAACACTCATCCTTACAACTCCGGCCGAACAGGGGCTGCTTGCAGCTATTCCCGGTACTAACGACCAGACGCTTGTGCGCACGACCTTCGACTGGAACCATGTGCACAACAATGCGCACCCGACGGTGGATTACGCAGAGTTCTTTTTCCGCGAAGACGAGCCTTTGGTGGTGAAAGGAAAAGTGTTGAGCGTTGTGCTGGAAGATGCACAGACGGCTATCGTGAGCACAGGCTCTTACCAGGTAACCAGCAGCTTCCCTGCAGAAACCATTCAACCGGTGATCGCCAGCGGCGATGTTACCAAGTTCCAGGGATCGCTTTTCAGCTCCGGGCAATCGCATTACATCATCGAGAACATCACTGTTTCGGGCAGCAACCCTAAATTCAGGATCAAAGCCCTGAAGCAAAACCAGGCTGTGGCTCCGGACCCCGCCAATCAGAACCAGTTCTTTTCCCAGGAAAGCATCGAGCTGCCACAGGCAGGTGATCTGTTCTTTGTTATCGAGAATATGGGCCAGCCTTCGAACTGGGACTTAAAACACACCGACCGCGTTTACATCGAGAAGCATTATTCCAATGCCCAGGTGGGACTTCGCTATTCGCCGACCAACATCGTTACTTACGGGGTGCGTTCGGTAGAAGAGTCCGATCCGGATACCATCCTTACGCTCCACGAGCCGATCAGAAACGATGCGGTGGAAGCGGTGGAATATTCGGTTCGCAGCAGGATTGTGGATCTGAATCCTCTGAAGATCGAAGGCAATCATGTGGCTGATCTTACCAGCGGGACAACCTTACGGATCCTGGGTCACCTCTACAACGACGGAGTATATACTACATCGATGCCGGCGACTTATGATGCAGTGAATGACAGGACTATTATTGATCTTGTGACGCAGCCCACAGATGTAGCAAGGATTGAAGGAGTAGTGGACTTTACGGCAATCCGCTCAGTTGATTCGGTTGATTTTTCAGGCAATACGATCACCATCCACGGACTTCGTGCCTCGGAGATCAACCTGGCACACATCGAGTACAATGTGGAAAGCGACGGATCGGAATCCCGCTTCGTGGTGGGGGGAATTCTTTCTGAATTCTCTTTCGAGCCTTTGCTGGACGGCCTGGGGAATGGTACAGGCTATATCCAGCTCTTTACCGATTACGAACTGAGGCCGCATCCGAGCCTTTCGGTAGAATGGCACAAGGGAATGATCCGCTTAACGGACGTTTCGGGCAAAAAACAGGTCTACCCGGTAACCTATATCGGCAACCTGACGAGCACGAGCTGGTCTTCGCTGACCTTTGTGATCCAGGATCCGGGATTCGTTGCAAAAGACGATTACAACCCCGAGGATATGTATACCCTGGATATGGATGTTCCGCAGAAAGGCAACCTTCATCCTTCCTACAGAACGTATTTACGCAAGTCCAACGGGGTGAATCCTGTGACCAATGCGCCTTTGAGCTCAGGAGTTCAGTTCAAGGAAGGCTTCATGCTTCCTGAAACGGGCAACCCGCTGGCCGGCAGCAAACAGACCTACATGTCCTCGCGTTCGATGGATGTTAAGAACAACCTGTTCTCGTATCTTTCTGCACCTTCGACTATCCTTGCGCAGAAGATCACCGTTCCGATGCCGCCGGCTTTGCCGACAGGACCGCTGTATGCTACCCGTCCGGATTTCTACGGAAAAAGCACCTATACCTTCGATACGAAGGTGAATACAACGAATGGCCGCTTCCCTTATGCGATGGTTTTCTCCCGTTGCAGCAACGATTCGCTGCTGGATGTGCTGTACACCAAAGGAAGGCAGCAGGATATCTTCCAGGAATGGGATCTCCTGCCGGCAGGATTCCGCCTGGACCCCAACCTCTGGAAGATCCTCATCGATGCGACCCCGGACCCGGTGAATCCCGATGCGCTCAAAACCCATACAACCATCGAGGGAAGCTTCACCTGGCCTTTGCCAAACAATCCGAAGTTCTACCTTCCTTTCGATGGCACCCCGGCCAGCCTGAGCAAACCGTTTGCAGCCCCGTATGAACTTACCGATCCCTGGAATTTCTACGGAACCAATATGAATTTCCCACAGGTGATCCAAATTGCCGTTCAACAGGCATTCACCCCGATGAACGAACAGCCGCCACTGGGAGCTTACATTAAAGAAGGCAAACAAACACTTCCCGGTGCTACGGTGCTCCGCGATACGAACGGCAACCTGCTCGATCCGCTGACAAACGACCTGTACCCGATGGTGCGCAAGTTTATCGGCGATGACAATGAGACTTACCTGCGCTTTACGGATTACAACCTGGACGGTGCTTCGATCAGCATTTATTTCTACCGCGCCATGGAGCTGGACGACAAATACAAGTTCAGCGCACCGAGCCCGGCACTGGGGCCTGTTGTTATGGTGAACTCCTTTGCCCCCGACAAGCCACAGATCCGCAAAGCCATCACCCGTCTGCAGGATGAAGAGCTGGAAGTATCCTCAGCCATTGTCTTAGAGCTCAATGACTACAGCGCCAACGAACAGATCTCACGCCTGGAAATTTACCGTGCAATCGATGAGCTCGATGCGCTGAGCGTGCGTACGATGGAAAAGGTGAAAACCATTTCCTGGGGCGATCCTGTAGAGGACGATTTCAGCGACACGCCGTTCCCGCTTTACGGAGAGACACTCTATTACAGAGTTGTTGCCATCCGTGTTGTCAAAGACATCACCAATACGATGATCTCCAATACACCGATCTTTGTGGATGTACCTTCGCAGCCTTCGGAGGTGGTGAAAACGAGCCTTGTTGACAACGTAAACCCCGAAGCGCCTGAGCTGGCCTTTGTGATCGGCGACAGCACTTCTTTAACTTACGAAGACGTGGTGGTTATCTGGAGCGCAACGTGCTACAACGGAACGTATTCCCTTCAGAAGATGAACAACAACGGAAACTGGGTGGAGATCTACACGGTGAACCAGCTGAGCGGGGTGATGACCTACGAGATCCCGAGCCTTCCGGCGGTGGATGAAGACGGTAACCCGATCTATCACCGATTCAGAGTGGAAGTAGAGAACTCTTCGGGCTTGTTTAACCTGGAGCACAAAGAATACATGCTCGAGGAAACAGAGCTTTCCCAGGAAGACTACGGAGACATTGACCTGGAAGACAACTCAGGAGATATTTTAGTATAAGCAACTTAATTAAACACTTAATAAGAAGTAAAATGGCAAATAAACGCATTTCAGAATTGACATCAGCCAGTGAGCTGACGGTAGGCGACCTGCTCGTTTTGGTAAACGAATTACAGACCCGAAAAACAACGATAGGAGATTTGATTTCCTTTATCCGGGAACAGGAATTGTTCGCTGAGCTCGACGAGGACGGGATGATCCCCTCAAGCCAGCTTCCGGACTCCATTACCGGGGCTGTGCGCTATGCAGGCTCCTGGGCTCCTTCCACCAACACACCTGCGCTGGGCGCAGCCAACCTAAGCACGGGACTTTACTACGTAGTGAGTGCCGACGGAACACAAACGGTGGACGGGATTTCCGACTGGAAGCAGGGAGACTGGGTTGTGAGCAACGGAACCACCTGGCAGAAGATCGATAATTCAGCGGTGCTTACGCATGTGCTGGCAGGTTTTTCTTCACAAACAGGTGCTATTACGGCAGCGGATTCTATTCTCACAGGATTCGGAAAGACGCAGGGGCAACTGAATCTGAAAGAAGATGCAGCTAAGAAGGGGCAGCCTTCAGGCTATGCAGAGCTCGATGTAAACGGAAAAGTTCCAACAACACAGCTTCCTGCATCCGTACTGGGAGCTGCGAATTACCAGGGCGCCTGGAACGCTTCAACGAACAGTCCCGCCATTCCGACTGCAAGCACGGCGAATAAAGGCTACTACTATGTAGTGAGTACGAACGGAACGACCAGCATTAACAGTATTAACGACTGGAAACTGGGCGACTGGATCATCAGCAACGGATCAGCCTGGCAGAAAGTAGACAATACGGATGCTGTACTTTCTTTCAACAGCCGTACGGGTGCTATTCTTCCTGTAACAGGTGACTACAACACAGACCAGGTAACGTTAGGTACGGTAAATAAGTACTACGACGCTGCTCTTGTGCGTGCTGAAACACTGGGCTCCGGATTTGTTCCTGCAAACACGGCTATCGTATCCGGTAACGGTATCGTTACGGCATTCAGCCGCGCCCAGGGCCAGATCACCGCTATTCTGGACAGCAGGGGAGCCAACGGAGGAATCGCCCAGCTGGACTCTTCCGGAAGGCTTGCCACAGGACAGATCCCGGCTTCTTTACTCGGCGCTGCGAATTACCAGGGAACGTGGAATGCCAGTACGAATAGTCCTGCGATTCCTACTGCTTCCACTTCGAATAAAGGGTTTTATTATGTTGTGAGTACGGCCGGTTCGACAACGATCAACTCGATCAACGACTGGAAAGTAAGCGACTGGATCATCAGTAATGGCTCTGCATGGCAGAAAGTAGACAATACCGACGCGGTAACTTCCTTTAATACACGTATAGGAGCTATTCTTCCGACCAACGGGGATTATACTACCGATATGGTAACGGAGGGCTCCAAGAAGTTCTACAACGGATCGCTTGTAAGAGCGGAAACATTGAGCGGGCTTGTCACAACTTCTGCCGCAGATGTTACGACCGGAGACAGTGTTCTTACAGCTTTCGGGAAGCTGCAGGCCCAGCTGTTTACAAGGGCTGCTGCAAACGGGATCGCCACGCTGGATTCTACTACAAAACTGAAGAAATCTCAGATCCCAAAAGGTTACGGGACGTTTGATATGGAATTTGGCGGATACACGGCAGGTTCTACCAGCTACAGTATTGCACTTTACGGTTACTACATTGCTCCCGGAGTTTTAAGCGCCGGAGATCAGCTAAACGTTACTGCATGGTTGAATTCTGTCGCAACCAGCGGAACAAACACCTTCCGGGTTTATTTCTCGTCGTCGTTTACTGCCGGTGTTGCAGCGACCGGTACACCGGTGGCTACCTATGCTATGAGCACGACCAACTATTCGGATAAATTTACGCGTGAGTTCAGCTTTATAACTGACACTGCCGTAAAATCCGGCGTTGCCCCGGGTACTTCATCTGTTGACGGTACTTATGCAGGCCTTGCCGATGCTGCAACGACGATTCCTTCGGTTTCCGGCGGATTCTGGGTTGTGCTCGCAGGACAGAGAGCTACTTTGGGAAGCTTAAAAGTAGAGCGCATCGCTTTAACAGGATTGTTCCAATAACCCGATCACCTATACACGAGAAGGCCCCGACGATAACTTGTCGGGGCTTTTTTCGTATTGTGATGTATGAAATAAACCGGCGATGGTGTTTGTCGGCCTGTGATCAGTTGCCTATATTTGGGAACACTCAAAAACCTGCTGAACATGAATAATCCGGCAATGTATTTAAGATTTGCAGGCGCAATCCTCTTATTGTTTTTAACTACTTACCCAGCCTTTTGTCAGACTGAAAATGATTGCAGAAAATTCAGAACCGGTCAATATGAAACGTTTGATGCCATCGGTGAACGATCTGTCATCAGCAGAACTAAAAAATACCAGCTTG
>Ga0247807_10001877_pt1 | contig 11958 bp, 12 predicted proteins | sample UWRJL074202C1_FD_179931 | JGI IMG/M metagenome (GOLD analysis project Ga0247807, IMG submission 179931) | Plant litter microbial communities from Arlington Agricultural Research Station in Wisconsin, United States - UWRJ-L074-202C-1 | ecosystem: Environmental > Terrestrial > Plant litter >...
CTGTTATTACGAACTGATTCTTGTTGTTTAGTGTATTTTTTAATAACCTCCTTGTGCTCATCAATAGCATTTTTCTTCACCTTGATAAGATCCTCAATCACTTCAAGTTCACTTTTCAGTTTTTCTGAACGAGTGCTCAAACCTGCAACTTCATCTTCTAAATCTTCTACTTCTAAAGGAAGTTCCCCTCTTACGTTTCTGATTTCGTCAATTCTGGAGTCAATAAGCTGTAAATCGTATATTGCTCTTAACTTGTCCTCAACACTTAACTCTTTCGTATTCGCCATATTCTATAAGTACTTAACTGGATTTGTATTTTCTTCTGATAAAATGATTGCAAAATTAAGAATTTTTTTTCGAAGATAATCAACAATATAGTTTTTTGTATAGCGCTCGCTCTCAAAATGACCAATATCTGCCAAAAGTAGTCGATTTTCGGCTTCATAAAACTGATGATACTTTAAATCAGCAGTTAAAAAAGCATCTGCTCCGGCATTAATTGCATTTTTTATAGCAAAGCTTCCGGAACCTCCAAGAACGGCTACTTTTTTTATTTTCTTTCCAATAAAAGTAGAATGACGAATCCCACGGGCTATCATCCTGTCTTTTACAAAATGTAAAAAATCTTTTTCAGTCATTTCTTTTTCCAGCTCGCCAATCATCCCTAAACCAATATTTTGATGCGAATTTTGCAAATCGTAAATCTCGTAAGCCACTTCTTCATAAAGATGATTGGTAAAAAGTGCTTTTAAGATTTTTGATTGTAAATGTTTTTCAAAAGTAACTTCGATTTTTACCTCCTCGGTTTCAGTCAATTTATTACGTTCACCAATTACTGGATTGCTCTCTGCATTTCCTTTGTATGTTCCTGTACCATTAGAGTTAAAACTGCAATTGTCATAATTTCCAATGGTTCCCGCACCAGCTTCAAACAACGCTTCACGTACTTTTTGAGCATTTTCCGGAACGGTGTAGGTAACTAACTTTTTAATAAATTGCTGTTTCGGAATTAACACTTTTGTGTTTTCCAGACCCAAAGCATCGCAGAATATCTTATTAACACCTTGCGAATGATTGTCTAATGCCGTGTGAACGGCATAAATGGCAATGTCATTTTTTATAGCTTTTAGAATGGCGCGTTCGACATAATTTTTACCAGTTATTTTTTTAATTCCGGAAAATAAAATAGGGTGGAAACAAACCACCAGATTACATTTTTTAGTGATCGCTTCTTCAATTACATTTTCCAGTGCATCGTGGCAAACCAAAACGCCCGTACTTTCAGTCTCGGTATCACCAACTAAAAGGCCAACATTATCAAAATCTTCGGCATAAGCCAAAGGAGCCATTTCTTCAAGAACCGTAATTATATCTTTGATTTTCATTTTCAGTTTTATTTTAAATTAAAAGTTTCAGGTTTGTGTATGAAACTTCAAATCTGATATTGGAAACAAATTAACAAAAAATATTAGAGTTTGTTATTTATTAAAATTCATTATGTGAATTGTAACTTAGTTTAAATAATTTAAATCATTGATATAAAATATTCATACTAAAATGTGATCTTTGTATAATTGTAATTCTTAGCCTAAAGCGATGAAAACGATAAAAATTAACGAACGTACCAAAGCAGGAAAGGCTTTAATGGGTATGTTGAAGACTTTTTTTAAAGGAGTTGAAGGAATAGAAATTATTGAAACAGATTCAGAAAAAATAAAAAAGGAACAAAGTCCATATAATCCTGAATTTGTTGATATGGTTTTGAAATCAGCTAAAAGTAAAAAGAGTACGGAAATTAATCCGAATGATGTATGGGGAAGTTTAGGTTTGAAATAAAGAAACAGCTAAAAATCATATTATACAGCATTACAAATCAGGGTGTGGTTGTTGCAAAAGGTCATTATTCTGATAAATAATTTTTTATGAACATACTTCGAAAAATACTTTTTCCGTTCGCAATTTTATACGGATTCATTACAGGCATTAGAAATTTTCTTTTTGATAAAGGAATTCTGAAATCTACTTCATTTAACATTCCTGTACTCGTGGTAGGAAATTTGAGCGTTGGCGGAACAGGAAAAACACCTCAGATAGAATATTTGATTCGGTTATTACAGGATCATTATAAGGTTGCCACTTTAAGTCGTGGTTACAAACGCCAGTCAGAAGGTTTTGTGTTGGCAAATTCCAATTCAAATGCAATGATTTTAGGCGATGAGCCTTTTCAGTATTATCAAAAATTCCCGTCTATTTTAGTAGCGGTAGATACCAATCGTACCAACGGAATCACGCAATTACTTTCTAATCAGAAAAAGCCACAAGTCGTTTTGCTTGACGATGCTTATCAGCATCGTAAGGTAAAAGCCGGATTTTATATTTTGCTAACCGCTTATGGTGATTTGTATGCAGAGGATTTTATGCTTCCAACAGGAAATCTGCGCGAAAGTAGAGGAGGAGCAAAAAGAGCAAGCATTGTAATTGTTACAAAATGCCCAAAAGATTTATCCGATGCGAAACAAGAAGAAATACGTCAAAAATTAAAACTGAATTCTGCGCAGCAATTGTATTTTACCTTTATTGATTACGATAATGAAGTTTATGGTGAAAATGAAAAAATTGCCGTAAATGAAATTAGAAGCGAGTCAAAATTGCTTTTGGCAGGAATTGCAAAGCCGACGCCCTTTTTTGATTTCCTAAAGAATAACGAAGATCAATGCTTGACTTTTCCGGATCATCATCATTTTTCTGAAACAGATTTAGATGCGATTCAAAAACAAGCGCAAGGAAAAAAAATAATTACTACAGAGAAAGATTATGTTCGTCTGAAAGATTCAAAATTAGTTTCGCAACTCTATTACTTACCAATAAAAAGTACGTTTATAAACAAACATCAAAGTTTTGACACTACGATTTTGGATTATGTTAAGGCAAATGTGAAATTGTAATTAAAAAAAGCGCGCGATGGTACTGTAAAATTCGTCAGGCACAAAAGGCTTAGTAATGACATCATTCATTCCAAAAGATAAAAGTGTATCCCTGTTCTCGTCAAGCGAAATAGCTGTTAGTGCTATAATGGGTGTTGTCTGGTCAAATTCTCTAATCTGCTTTGTGGCTGTCGTTCCGTTTATTCCGGGTAAATGAACATCCATTAAAATCAGATCAAAACGTTTTAGTTTTAAAAGTTTGACAGCATCTTCACCATTGTCTACGATTTCGCAAGTAATAGATTTATTCTCCAGCATCTTGCGCGTAATCATTTGATTTATTTTGTTGTCTTCAATCAGTAAAATCGATTTGTGCTTTAATTGATTATCATCATACAATTTAGTTTCGACAACAGGTTGTAATGGTTCATTGTTGATTTTAAAATCAAGTTTAAATGTAAAAGTAGAACCTTTGCCAACCTCACTTTTAAGTTGTATTTCGCCACCTAAAAGTTCAATCAATTTTTTTACGATTGTCAGACCTAATCCTGTGCCGCCATATTTTCTGTTAACTTCTATTGATCCTTGCGAGAAACTCTCAAAAACAGTTTGTAATTTGTCTTCGGGAATACCAATTCCGGTATCTACTATTTCAAAATAAACCGTTACTTGTTCCTCGGTTCTCGAATGCAATTTGGCAATTACATTCACCTGTCCGTTTTGAGTAAACTTTAAAGCGTTGTTTATAAGATTTAGTATGATTTGCGATATTTTGGTTGGATCGCCAATTAAATTATCAGGAATGGATTGGTCTGCTTCAAGATTAAAATAATTCTTATTAGCCATTGCCAGTTCTTTTAATGAGATCTGAATATTGAAAAGTAATTCTTTTAAATTGAAAGAAATATGTTCTATTTCAACTTTAGTCGAATCAATTTTATTAATCTCCAGAATTTCATTAATAAACGTTGTCAGGTAATTTCCTGAAAACTTTAAAGATTCCAGATATTTTAGTTGTTTCTTTTTTGGTCCATCTTCAAGTAACAAATGAGTAATTCCATTTATGGCATTTAGAGGAGTTCGAAGTTCATGACTTACAGTCGATAAAAATTCAGATCTGGCTTTAGATGCTTTTTCAGCTTTGTTTTTAGCCAGAATTAGTTCCTTGTTTTTTTCTCTTAAAAGTAAATTATTCTGGTTTCTAATGATGTTGTTTTTATACAAAGCCAAACTTAAAAGCGATAAAATGGAGATAAGCGCAATGGCAAGAATACTTACCAGTTTTGAGTAACGATACGTTTTTAGTTGAATCTTTTCTTCACTTTCGCGTTTTATTGTATTGTTTAAAGATTGATTTTTTTTGAATTTCTGAAATTCATTTAAATCAAGTTTGGTATTTTTTAGCTTTAAAATATAATTTTCGAGTTGATAATGTTCTTCGAGATATGAATAAGCAAGATCATAGTTTTTGTTTTCTTTGTAATAAAGACTTATTGCTAAAACAATTTTTGATTTTTGAATGAGATCGTTTGTTTTTTCAGTAAGTCTTAAAGCGTTATCAAAATAAATCTTGGCGGAATCATTTTTTTTAAAGTGTGTTTCAATTAAAGCCAGCTGATAAAAAGAATCGGTTTTTGTTTTTAGATTAAACGGTTGATTGGGCTTTCTTGTTATTTCCTGAAAAAGACTTACAGCTTCAGCGTAGTTCTTGTTTCGTTTTAAAGCCAAGGCTTTTTGGTAATTCAGTACTTCTGCACTGTCAATTACATTTAATTGCTTTAAAAGATTTTGTGCTTTTTCGTAATAAACAGCAGCCGTTTTATGATCGCCTTGTACCGTATTTGTTACGCCAATATAATGCAAGGCCAGAGCTTTTGTAGTTGTTGGTTTTACCCTTTCAAACAACGAAACACTTTCATGAAGATTTTTTAATGCTTCTTTATAATTTTGTTGGGTGTAATAAATTTTCCCAAGTTTAAAAGTCTGATTGGCTAATTGCTCAGATTGATTATTTTTAAGGCAATAATCAATAGATTTTTTGGTTAGAAGAAGTGCTTGGTCGTACTTTTTATTCTGAAGATTTTCATTCGCTAATCTATTGTAATAAGAAACACTATCTGTATTCTGCCTAGTTTGAGAATACAAAAATGATGTGATAAAACTAATCAGAATTAAAAGGTAGTATTTCATGTATCACAATGCTTCTTACAATGAGTCTATTTTTTGTTTGTTAGTAAGATCAGGTCAATTAATCGAGATGAATAGCCAATTTCGTTATCGTACCAGCCAACAACTTTTACCATTTTATCAATGACAGAAGTCAGTTGCGCATCAAATAAGCACGAATGCGTGTTACCTATAATATCAACAGAAACAATTGGATCTTCTGTATAATCTAGTATTCCTTTTAAATAAGTATTTGAGGCTTTTTCAAAAGCGGCGTTGATTTCTTCGATAGTTACGGCGCGTTTTACGTTGAACGTAATGTCGGTTAACGAACCATCCGGAACAGGTACTCGAATTCCACAACCTCCGATTTTTTCGTGCAATTTAGGAAAAATTTTCGTTAATGCCTTAGCTGCACCTGTAGTTGTTGGAACAATTGACTGACTAGCACCTCTTGCACGACGTAAATCCTTATGTGGTTGGTCGTGAAGACTTTGGTCTGTAGTGTACGAATGTATTGTCGTAATGTATGCTTGCTCAATTCCGCATAATTCATCAATAATTTTGATCATTGGTGCGGCATTATTCGTAGTACAGCTTGCGTTAGAAATTATAGTTTCGGTTCCGTCCAGAATATCCTCATTTACTCCTAAAACTACCGTTTTGATAGTGTCTACTTCAGATGGAGCAGAAAGAATTACTTTTTTTGCTCCCGCTATAAGATGTGCATTTAATTCTTCGTGCGTTTTATATTTTCCTGTAGATTCAATTACAAAGTCAATATTGTGACTTTTCCAATCTAAATTTGAAATACTCTTTTCATGAAAAAACAAATAATGTTTTCCGTCAATAATAATGCTTTCGTCATCATGACTAACTTTAAAAGGTAATACACCGTGAATACTGTCATATTTTATTAAATGCGACATGGTTTTAGTATCAGCGATGTCATTAATAGCAACGACTTCAATTTTAGGATGGTTTAAAAGAAGACGAAATAAATTTCGGCCAATTCTTCCAAAACCATTAATAGCAATTCTAGTTTTCAATGCGTGATGATGTGTTTAATCGGTGATTTGTTTAATCGGTGAATCGTTAATTTGTTTATTTCTGATTGAAAAATTAAAAAATTGAAAGATTGGATAAAATAATCTTTCAATTTTCAATTTAAGAGAGTCAACCGATTTAACGATTAAACAAATTAACGATCCAACACTTTTTATAAAATGTGTTTTTGAGCTTTGTATGAAGAACGAACAAGAGGTCCGCTTTCTACATGGCGAAAGCCTAATTCTAAACCAAACTTTTCATATTTGGCAAATTGTTCTGGTGTGATAAACTCTTTTACAGGTAAATGTTTTTTACTTGGCTGAAGGTATTGACCAATCGTAACAACATCAACATTTGCATTGCGTAAATCTGTCATGGTCTGAAAAACTTCTTCTTCCGTTTCACCTAGTCCTAGCATGATTCCGGATTTTGTTCTGTTGATTCCTTTTTCTTTCAGGTATCTTAAAACTTCAAGACTACGATCGTATTTAGCCTGAATACGCACTTCACGTGTTAAACGGCGAACTGTTTCAACGTTGTGTGAAACTACTTCAGGATTTGCTTCTACAATTCGGTCAAGGTTTCTTTCGATTCCCTGAAAATCAGGAATCAAAGTTTCAAGAGTAGTATTCGGATTCATTCTTCGGATAGCCTTTACAGTTTCAATCCAGATTATCGAACCTCCATCTTTTAAATCATCTCTGTCAACACTTGTAATTACAGCATGTTTGATATTCATGATTTTTATAGAACGTGCCACTTTTTCCGGCTCGTCCCAATCTACCGTTTCCGGTCTTCCGGTTTTTACACCGCAAAATCCGCACGAACGTGTACAAACATTTCCTAAAATCATAAATGTAGCCGTTCCTTCGCCCCAGCATTCTCCCATATTTGGGCAGCTACCTGAGGTACAAATTGTGTTTAGGCTGTATTTATCTACTAAACCTCTAAGTTCAGTGTATTTTTGTCCAATAGGAAGTTTAACCTTTAACCATTTAGGTTTTCCTGTAGGTATATTTTCAATGACTGTTTCCATATATCAAAATTCAAAACACAAAGATAAGGAATGTAGTTTATTTGATGATTCGTTTAAGATTTAATTTGCTAATAGATCGATTCTATCGTCTGATACAAATTCGTACTCATGTGGTTAAAATGTTAAAAATGTGGTTTTAATGAAGTTATTTTGCTTAATTTTTTACGTTTCTGTTGTGTGTGCAAAATAGTAAAGTAGAATTATTATATCTCCTTGATTTAAAATCATTTAAAATTTATATCTTTAATTGTTAAAAAAATGATTCTAACGTTACAAAATGGTTGTTTTGTTCGTAGTACATTTGTTGAGAAACAGTAAATGATAAAAAACATGAAAAAGAAATTTATAGTATTGGGAGTTTTGTTTGCGACTTTTGGAATAACGAGCGTAAATGCGCAAATTAATTTTGGTGAAAAAGCAATAGGAGCGGTTCAAAAAGGAGTAGCAGGTTTTACATTAAGTAATGCTGATGCTGCAGCATTGTCTAAAGAAGCGGTCGTAAAATTAGATTCAGAAAACGAAGTGGCCGGCCCTACAGATCCGTATACTTTAAGATTGAACAGGCTTTTTGGGAAACATACAGCAGGAGAAGGATATACCTTAAACTATAAAGTATATAAAGTAAAAGATGTAAATGCTTTTGCAACAGCAGACGGAAGTGTTCGTGTGTATTCTGGTCTAATGGATATTATGGACGATAATGAGCTGCTTGCTGTAATTGGTCATGAAATTGGACACGTTGCGAACAACGATTCGAGAGATGCGATGCGTGCAGCCTATCAAAAAGAAGCTTTGATCGATGGTGTTGCTTCTCAGTCTACAAAAATTTCTGCTGTTACTGATAGTCAGTTAGGAAAAATTGGAAGCGCTTTAATCGATAGTAAGCACAGTAGAAAACAAGAAGCTGAAGCCGATTTGTTTTCGTATGATTTTATGAAAAAGAATGGCTATAATGTAAATGCCGAAGAATCTGCATTTAGAATTTTAGCAAAAATGAGCGAAGGAACAGAAGCATCTTTTATTCAAAAAATGATGAGTTCGCATCCCGATTCTAAGCAAAGAGCCGAAGATGCTAAAGCAAGAGCAGAGAAAGATGGTATGTATAAACCGTATGTGCAGCAAAAGATTGTAAATACAGCTCCAGTCACTACAAAAACCACCACAACTAAAAAAACGACTACTACTAAAAAAACAACAACTAAAAAGAAATAGTTTTTTAGAGTCCTTGATAATCAAAAGATTGATATAGGATTAATAGAAATAGAAGTACAAATTTTAGACAGCAGTAAACTTATGTTTACTGCTGTTTTTTGTTTTACGAAGTTCATTTTTCTTTTACGTTAGCCATACCCACTTTCCGGTATTTTTAAAAAATCACGGAAAGTGGGTATTGTGGACATGGTTATTTAAAGATATAATTGTAAGAATAAAACACAATAACTTACAAATTATATTTATTATGAATTTCGATTTTGATTTTGATGAGCATGGAACGGGCAGTTGTTTTCGTAATAATAATTCAGCCAGTGACTTAGGACAGTTTAAATCCTATGGGGCTTACAACGCAGCTTTATTGCGTTTAGCAGATTTTGACGGACGAACGCCATTTGATTGGTATAGAAATAAAGAAACAGGCGAAATAATCTGGCTCGACGGACACGCCAAAATTGATCATTACAAAAATCTCGGTCATACGTGGGGGAAAACATTTCTCAATGGCGACAGATTGTTGCTGGATGGCGACACCAAACAAATAAGTTATAACGGAGAGATTCTTTATAATTTTCAGAAAAAATCTACTAAATTAGGCGGAGGATATGCATTTGCAGACGGAGGATTTAATCAGGATCCAGGCTCATTAATCAGAGGAGGACGATATGTTACCTGGATTGATTTTGGAGGAGGATTATATGCTCTCATTGCAATACTGGGTTTTGAAGTAAAAGGTAGCACTTCAAAAGGAAAAGGAACAAATGGAGGAAAACCAACAAAGGATGATAAAACGAATGATTTTATAACAGCTACTGATAATGGCGTAAATGGAGGGAAAGAGCTTAAGTCTGTTATAGAAAACTCAAGTGAACAAGAAACAAAAAAAGATGAAATTAAGATGATTCAAATTGTTAATGATACTATTAATCCAAATAATAATAGGTCGATTAGAAGTGATATTTATGAAGCACAGCAAAGCAACAAAAAGTAAAAATGAAAAATAAAAAAAAACTATTAATAATTTTTATTGCACTACTTATATTGTTAACACTTTATTTCTTTTCTAAAGAAGAAAAGGTTCAGATTTTAAATGAGTATAGCCCGGAAGGTAAATTATTAGGAACAAATGAATATGTTGTTAGAAATGGTGATACTATTATGCATGGGAAATTTATTAACTATAATGCAAAAGGAAATAAAATAGCGGAAGGACGATTTATAGATGGTAATGTAAAAGGAAAATGCATTTATTATTATGATAGCGGCAAAATAGAAGCTGTACAGTTCAAAAGTGGTAAAATTACTAATGAAAGTAATTTTTATGATGAAAATGGCTTAATTGAAAATTACACCATGTACAGTGATCTTGGAGAAACTACATTCATTATTACTTTTAATGAAAAAATAGTAAATAAGTATGATGGCTATTCAATTTGGCCAATTGACCAATATAAACTTGTAAATAATAAACAATACGGAATTAAAACGGGTGATATTCTAAAAATTGGTGACACTATAAGATACAATTACTTAGTAGCCAATATTCCCTATGCAAAAAGAACTTTTAAAATAGAAACTGTTGGTGCTAATAATTCAAAAGCAAAAAGGATTATTAAAAGTAAATTACCAACAGAGATTATTGTTGAGGAAGTTTTAACTAAAAAAGGACTTAATAGAATTCAAATAGTAGCTCAATACCAGTTTGAGGATAAAGTAACTCCAACTCTAAACAAGGTTGTTTCTTTTGATGTATATGTAAACTGATATATTTGTGCGTAAAGAAATTCATTAAAGATTTAAAAACAAAACCCGACAATTTTCAAATTTGTCGGGTTTACTGTTTATTGTGTTAACCTAAAACGTGAAATGCTAGTACTTTTTGTACATCATACACATTTACAGATTTATTGAATTGTTTTACAATACTTGGCTGAAGTTCGCTTGAAACCCAGATTTTTAATTCTGCATCCAGATCAAAAGTTCCGGCAGTCTCTACACTAAATCTTGTAATGCTTTTGTAAGCAATCGATTTGTATTCTGTTTTACTTCCGGTCAATCCCTGTACATCAACAAGAATTAATCTTTTGTTCGTAAAGATAAAAGTATCACGGATTAGCTTAAAACCCATTTCGAATACTTCGTTTTCAGTTAATAGCTGTTCGTATTTTTTAGTTAAATCTTCTTGGCTTACTGAACCTGCGTTCCCAAGAATAGCTGAAAATATTCCCATTTTTGTAGTTTTTAATTATAATAAAAATCTTCTTAATCTTTTCATGTTCTGTAAATGTACTAGATTTAGTCGGTTTATTCTAGAGGTTATGAAAAGATTATAAAGTGTTTTTATAACTAAAAAGCATAAAAAAAGCAGAACCTAAATTCTGCTTTCATATTATTATTATTATTTTATTCTAATTCTGTTTTTACTGTTATTGGTAGATTGTATGCTGTTCTTACCGGTTGTCCGTTTAGTACACCCGGAATCCATTTTGTTCTTAATGACTTCAAGACGCGAATAGCTTCTTTCCCCATTCCGTAACCCGGATCGTTTACAACTTTAATATCTGTAATAGAACCATCTTTTTCAATTACAAAAGAAACATAAACCTTTAGAATTTTTTCAGCATCTAGTTCCGGTCTTGCAAAATTGTTTCCTACGTAAGTGTAAAATTTAGTCATTCCGCCTGGGAATTCCGGCATTTTATCCAACACTGTAGGAGAATAAGGACCTGGATTAGTAGGCTTATCTACAGGTAAAATATTTTCTCCTCCGCCGCTTACTTGTGGTGGCGCGTTAAGATTGTCTCCAGTTCCTTCAGGATTATTTGTTGTTGGCGTATTATCCTTGTTCGTTGCAATTACAGAAGTTGTAGCGTCTGCTGTTTTAGCTACAACTGGATTTGTCAATTGTACACTGGTAGATGCTGGTGCTGCTGTTTCAACTCTTGAAGGAGGTAAAATTGGATCTTGTTTCTTGGGCTCGACAATATGGTCAAGGTTAACCAATACAAGTGGATCTGTAGGAGCTAAAATTATACCCGGTACATTTTCTGCTTTGAATTTATTCAATAACATAGATGCACTTCCGAGACCGGTAACTAATAGCACTCCTAAAAATAATGCTGTAACAGATGTTTTTGAACTTTCCTGACGCAATTGGTAAGCTCCATACTCTTTGTTTTTGTTTTCGAAGACAAGATCGGTCCACTTGGTTTCGTAGATGTTTGATTTAGACATAATTTAAGGGGGTTTTAAGGTTAAGTAAAATTAAATCATAAGCCAAATGGAATTAGTTTAGTTAATAACTAATAATTTCGAAAAGAACGTTGGGTGTGCGGAATGTTTAAGTTTTTAAGAGTTAATAGAACTATATCGTATTGTATAGCTAAAGATAATGAATTATCTATTACGTTCGATGATTTCTGCTAATAATTTTTTAGCGCGGAGTAATTTTACTTTTACATTGCTTAAAGGCTCATCTATTTTGAGTGCAATTTCCTGATACGTCATTTCCTGAAAGTAACGAAGTTGAATAACTTCCTGGTAGTGGGGTTTTAATTCTTTGATGCATTG
>Ga0247807_10001878_pt1 | contig 11957 bp, 9 predicted proteins | sample UWRJL074202C1_FD_179931 | JGI IMG/M metagenome (GOLD analysis project Ga0247807, IMG submission 179931) | Plant litter microbial communities from Arlington Agricultural Research Station in Wisconsin, United States - UWRJ-L074-202C-1 | ecosystem: Environmental > Terrestrial > Plant litter >...
AGGATCTTTTCCCGGTTACAAATTATTACCTGAAGATAAAGCAATATTTCCCTGCTGCTAATAAATGTGACGGAAGGGGCTAAAAATGTGACGAAAAGTGGTTTTACGTTATGTAAGCTGGAATAGACTGAGTTGAAATGAGGGAAGTAATAGAAGCGATACTGACACCAAAAAATAAAAAACCACCTAACAAACTGGTTATTAGGTGGTTTTAAACACATATCGTGCCCGAAGAGAGACTCGAACTCTCAAGGATCTTACTCCAACGGCTTCTGAGACCGCAACGTTTACCAATTTCGCCATCCGGGCATTAAATTATGGATATTCGTTCTGTGGCGACAAATGTAGCATTATTTCCGAAATGATATAAAATATTTAAACAATTTTATAGCGGTCTTAAAGAAACTTAATGGCACAAAAAAAAGAAGCCCTTGTTAACCAGGGGCTTCATCCGTAATTTCTCTTTTAAAATATTTACCAGTTTTACAATTTAATTTTCACAAAATATAGTCTGTTACGGTCAACCTTATTTGTAGAAGGCAGAATTTTAGCCGCAAATGAGCCGTTAGCTCCTGGAATTACACCAAAATCATCATCATTTGAGATCACCAGTGTATTTCCGTTCACTAATGTCATTCCTTCAGCTTTATCGTGCGGATAAATAGCAGGTAAATCTTTTAAAAGATCAAGGACAACCGTTTTACTCACAGGCACTATACCGGCTGTCTGGATACCAGCCAGATCCTTTAACTGTTCAGGCGTTTTACCATTATATAACTTCCCTGTTGCTCCGTTTGCAGCATCAGAAATGTCGGTAGCATTAGAAAGATCTATCTTGAATACTTTTTTAAAGGTAGCCGGATTAGCTGGAGCCCCGCCATAATCTCCGTCTCTTTCGAGTGTTAAAAAGGTAGTACTGTTTATCGCTAAAATTTCACTTACACCTGTCAGGGACGCATTGTCCATTAAATAAACATATTGTTTAGTTGCACCGGTAGCAATTTCAAAAGTCAGAATACGTAAGACTACAGAATTTTTCACCTCTGCTTTTGATGGATTAAACATTGGCGACTGCATAATTCCGACCAAAGTCTTTCCATCAGGAGTTATAGTTAGCCCCTCCATTCCACGATTTGGTTTACGTTTCGCAAATACAGCAGGAATTTTGCGGCCTCCGGTACCATCGCCAAAGGGATTTATCCGTTCAATAGTTTTCCCTGACGGATCGAAATGAACCAGATGCGGGCCGTATTCATCACTTACCCAAAAGCTGCCGTCAGCAGCACGGACTAATCCTTCAGAATCCAATCCATCCTTACCCGGAGACAAAATTGTTCCATTCAAATCAATTGCTGTTTCTTCGCTCGATCCGGCACCTGCAGGATTAGGTAAACCATTTAAATTGATACCTGCAGCATTTTTTAATAAAATGGTTTGTTCCAATACCAGCTTTCCATCTTTCAGACGAAATTTACCAATCTGAGGTGTAAAATCAGGTTTACCAAATACCTTAACATTATCCGCCGGCCCATCTGCATTCGGACCACGGTCAGTTAACATATAAAAAACAGCCGGATCATTCGGATCAGCTGCTACAGCAGAACCAAAGCCACCATTATACACGGTCACTCCGTTCGAAGCAGTAAAAAGAACCGCTGGATCTGAAGCTTCTGCCATATCCGGATAGGTTATATTTCCAACGGCTGTTTCTCCATTATTTTTTTTACAGGAATACAGTGCTGTAGCAGCAATAAGACAAGAAGATAGTATAGCTCTTTTCATAAAAATTTTTTAGATATATTTTTACAAAAAAAGGGATGTGCTGTCAACTCCATGTTAACTCAGTATTGTTTAACAGTTTTATTACTATTTCAAAATAGTATAAGTGTTTGATTAATAATAGTAGTATATTACATTTAAAGCAGAAATAACGAATTAAAAAATTACCATGATATTCTTTTTTGGAACCAGAAGTAAAACTATACTTACCATACTCTTAAACAGTTTAGAATGCTGTTATTGCAAACAAAGAGATACTGTATTTCTGAATATTGTTTCGACATATGCTCATCTGTTCTGGATTCCACTGTTTGCCATTGGAAAAAAAAAATTCACAGTCTGCAGTCATTGCAGACAGACCCTTTCAGATAAGCAAATGCCGCCTGATTATATCACAGCCATATTTCAGAAAGACATAGCAGCAAAAACACCCGTATGGCAGTTTTCAGGATTGATCATTATTGGCTGCCTGATCACTGTTCCATTTATTTTTTCAATCATTTCAATGCTCATTTAAAAATATAACAGAGAGAAACCCAATTAATAAAACTGAATATTAAAACTGAACCTATGGCGAAATTTACAACAGGCACCATCCTGGTGCTAAAATCAGGCGGCCCGAATATGACTGCGGGAATTTTAAAGGAAGACGGTTACGTGAATTGTTTCTGGTTTGATAATAACCAGGTTCTGCATGATGTAACGCTACATGAAGATCTGCTTACTGAAGCTGTTATATAACAGATAAACACCAATTGGCCACAGGCAGGTCAATTGGTATTTTATTTTTGCAAAAATGGAGTAAGCAATGTTAATCTGCCGGGGGATATAATACAAACGAAAATGGATTAGGGACAGAACTCTTATACGGACTATATAACCCGAGATAACTAACCATTTTACTTTCGTCCATTTTATGAATGAAGAAGTCTGTTGATAACAGATAAAATTTAATCAGCTCAAATATCTGGTTGGATTTATCTTTATTGAACCCTAAATAATAAAACGTTTTCCACCTGAGGTTAATTATTGCATTATTGGAAGATGTTTTGAAATAATCACGTACAAATTCATCCAATCCTGCTGGCTCCAGTTTCAGATAATTCAATTCTTCCCTGATTAGCTTTACTGCATATTTCCAGACTGAAGGAGAAGCCAGATATAGTGCAGGAGGCAGGATTAACAAACCTGTTCCGATACCTGCCATAACGAGAAATTTTCTTCTTTCCATAATTTAAAATGAATGATCTGCTGAGAATAACGACAATGCCGCCAGAGTAAGCGTTGGATTTGATGCAGTAAAAGTGGTAAAAGCGCCACTGCCTAATACAAAAACATTGCGGTACTGATGATGAACCATATTTTTGTCAACTACACTATCTGCTGCAGTCAGTCCCATTCTTGTCCCTCCTAAAATATGTCCTTCATTTGGAAAAGGGTCAAGATATTTAAGTTTTTCTACAGGCAGACAGGATAAAATACCCGGAAGTACTTTTTTCATATTTTCCACTCCTTTAATTGCATAATCAGATCTTCCTTTATAATGAATCTCCGGAATAAGCTTATTTGCTGAAGTAGTAATATAATTTTCAGCAAGCGGTAAATCTTCGAAAATCATTCTGAAAGAGGCCATATTTAACCATTTTCCTCTTTCTAATCTTATATTGTAAGGAGCGTTATTGACTTCAATCAAGCAGGATGCAAAATCCTTCCTGTGATCGCCATCATATAGCATATATCCATTCGCATTCACCCAGGTACTGCCACCGGTATTATTCATCTGATCAAGATAGATGAGTACCTGCATACCAAGCTGCTCACCAAATCCTTTTCCAGTAAGCGGATTTTTATCTCCTGAGTTTAACAGGATATTCGAATTAAATATTGGATTAGTGCCTAATACAATTACCTCTCCTGAAATCTGAAAATCTTTCCCATCCTTAACATAATTCACTTTTTTCGCTACATTTCCTACAGTTTCCAAACTATAAACCTGAGCCCCGTATACCAACTCTATCTGCTCATTCTCGTATACATTTATGTTAGAATTCTCAATAGTAAACTTTGCATTCACCGCACAGGTATCACAGGCTGAGCGTGCCATGCAGGCATTTCTTCCATTAACTGCCCTGCTGGCCCTTGCAGTGGGCTGGCTGATATATTGGTTACCATATTTTTGATGCAGTATTTTATCGACTGCCGAAAAATGATGAGGAGGAAGTGGGTATTTACCTTTTCTTGGAAAAGGAGTTTCTTCCGGCCCGGAAATAGACATGAGCTCTTCTGCTTCATAATAATAAGGATCAAGCTGCTCGTAGGTAACAGGCCAGTCATTTTCTATACCAAATAAGGTTTTTGTTTTAAAATCTGAGGGCATAAATCTTGGTGTACATCCCCACCAGCAATTAGAACTTCCGCCAAAACCGGTTGTGAAAGGCCATAGTTTTTCTTTGTTTTTATTAATGATTTTATTTTCCCAGGAGTCATTTGCACCTGAAAAATCAGAATGCTCTCCTCTCTTAACCTTCAATCTTTCAGCATGTTTAAATAACTGCCCGCATTCAAGTACAAGAATTCTTTTACCGCTTTTATTTTTCTCCAGATATTTTTTCAGAAAGAAAGTTGACGAGAAACCTGTGCCAGCTACAATAAGATCGTAATAGTCGTATTTCATCTAGGTTATTTGTTTTATTTTTTGTCAGATGGGCCCTTGTTTTATTATGCCGGGTTCAGGTGCATAAAAGAATTAATAATTGGATGCATTTTTAAGAAACCAGTGTAACCAGGGAATATCAACAAACATTAAAATACAAAGCAATGCTGTAAAAAGAAATAAATACAACATGAACCATTTCCGGGTATGCAACTTTTCTGAACCTTGTACCGGAGAATCCTTCAACAGTCCGATTCTTAAATACCAGGAAAATAATAAGGCAAAAAAGGGAAAGCTGACCAATAATTCTATCCGGTCTTTAATCAGAAAAATACCCATAAAAAATGCGCAGGTAATTGCGTAAAAAAACATGGATACCAGCAGGCTGTTCTCCGTATAAAACTTAAAAGACCTCCTGTACTGACCGGCTGTTTCCGGGTTTCCTATCAATCGGTATTCTGCAAAACGCTTTGTAGCCATTAAAAATGCGCCGCCCATCCAGTAAGCCAAAATGATACTGGTAGGAGGAAAAGTATTTATCCAGTCAAAATCCCATTTACTGCTTGGCGCACCTAATGACGGAGAAAATATAAACCATCCCAGCCCAAAGCGGATAGGATTATTGACCGATTCTGAAAGTACATCTAAAAATACCCGTTCCTTACTTCTGAAAGGCCTGACATTGTAAATAACTCCCATAATTAAAAGAAGAACTGATAAAATCAGAAACTTATAAGAAATCAAATAAGCCAGCGACAAACCAAGAATACCGAGTAAAGCATATTCAAAATAAACTAATGTGGGGCTTACAGTATAAACCACAGAGGATCTGTTCTTTTTTAAAGGATGAAATCTATCGAAATCGGCGTCCAGATATTCATTAATTACATAGTTAGCGGATGCAACTAAACAAGTGGAAATAATCCCTACAATAATTTTAAAGAACAAATGACTATCTATGGGGGTTTTAAACACTGACAATGCGAACAGCATTCCCGGTACCATAAAAATATTCTTTACCCAGCTATCGGGTCTGGCAAGAGCAATATAATGCTTCAGACCTGCCGTTTTTTTAACAGTCATTTATGTAATCTTATTAGTGTTTTTTAAACTATTTGCAAGCCCGGTATATAATTCTCCTGCATTGTGTTTGCTGATATGGAGATAACGTATTTTACCCTGAGCAGCACATATTCCATCCAGTTCATCTCTATCGCCTATATACAGGCATTGTTCAGGATGAGCATCAAATATTTGCATGATATAAAATAATGCTATTGGTTTCGGTTTCAAACAATTGACTTCTTTATCAGTAGAAGCAACAACCAGATCTGCAGCTACCCTCAACTCTTTTAACTTATCATCAGCCTTATAATCTGAATAAACTGCCACTTTAATTTTATGATCTTTCACAAGTTGCAAAAATGGATATAATTCAGGATAACGGCAATCGTATAAATAAGGATTTGGAAATTCAAACATCCATTTTGAAACTACTTTCTTAATTCTTTCCAATGGTACATTTACTTTGGCTGCACACCACTCATATTGTTCATTTTCCAGATCATTACTGCAATAACCTGCTCTCTTTTCACGCTCAGAACGAAAAAAATATAATATCAGGAGGTCTTTGATTTGCAATGGCCTGACTAAGTAGTATTTTAGTAAAGCAAATAACATGCTGGTTCTTAGTCTTGACTGATTGTATAATGTGCCATCTACATCCAGAATCAGAACTTTTAAATTTCCCCAATCTATCACATTCAACTATAGCTATTTAAATAATTTTTAAATTTATACATTATTTGTACCAATTAAAAAGTTTCCAGACACTCAACATAACTTATATGTGTAAAAACCTTTCCAGTTCCATTAAAAACCTAAATATTTGGTTTAGCATTTTTATTGGAACAGGTATATTTATTCGTCTTTTTCATTTCTTCCATAACCGCACATTGTGGATGGATGAGGTATATCTTGCCACCAGCCTGATCAAAATGAACTATATTGAGCTAACTCAACCGCTGGATTATCAGCAGAAAGCTCCCATTGGTTTCTTATGGACAGTAAAAACATGCGTCAATCTTTTAGGAACAAATGAAATGGCCCTCCGCTTGTTCCCACTGATATGCGGTATAGGATCGCTTTTCTTATTTATTCCGGTTGCCAGATATTTTCTTCGTCCTTTTGGGGCAATAATCGCCATAGCTATACTGTCTTTGGCTCCTCCTCTTATTTTTCATAGTGTAGAAATTAAACAATATGCAGCTGAACTATTTGCAACAACGCTGGTTCTTTACAGCTATATCCGTTATCATGAAAAGCAATCATGGCTTTCCTTATTTCTCTGGGGCCTGTGGGGGGCGATAATTCTATGGTTCTCCTATTCATCAGTTTTTGTTTTAGCAGGAATTGCAACCGGCATAAGCTGCAGCAATCTATATAAAAGAGACTGGAAATTGTTTTTCAGACAGCTATTCCCTTTTTTATTATGGCTGACATCATTTGCAGTTAACTATTTACTATTCACACATAAACATGCTGATTCTAAATGGGTTGCCGGATGGTTTGACTTTTATCATAAATTCATGCCTTTACCTCCTGCCAATGCCAGTGATTTAAGATGGTATCCTGCTGCTTTATATCATTTGATAGATTACCCTATGGGATTAATGTGGAAATTTTACACAGGTAATTCTACACTGCTTAAACTAATGCTGAAAATGCCATGGTTACCATTGATTACACTTATATATGGAACCTGGGTTTTTATGAAGGAACGGAAATATGCGTTAATCCTGCTGGTACCTTTTTTATTCGTTTTTCTTGCTTCAGGACTTAAGTTATATCCTCTGGATGAAAGATTTTGGGTTTTCATCTGCCCGGTACTGATTTTGCTGGTTGCAAAGGGGATAGATGAAATATCAGATTTCTTTTCAGGATATAAAGTGAAAATTATATTAGCTGTGCTTTTACTTGCGGGCCCTGTTTATAGTTGTATACAGTCAATGGCCTCTCCTGATGACTTTATTATTCATAAAAAATCTTTTGAAAGACAAGCTTTATCTTATATCAACGACAATTTTAAAGAGGGTGATTTAGTTTATGTCTATTGGAATAATATACCTGGCTACCGCTTTTATAAAAACACGAATCCTTATCATTTCAAGGCCTTAGAGGGAAAAGATTACCGAAAGATTTCTACCAGCTATCCTGATTATTTAAGGCACCTGCAGCAAGACTTCAAATCATTTGAAGGAAAAAAGAGAATCTGGTTAATTTACAATGATTATTTCTATACTGATATTGGGGATGAAATAGAGCAGCCTGATTGGTATTATCTAAAAAACACAAATCCAACTCAACGTTTAACTAATTATTTTTCAACGCTGGGCAACTATCAAAATGTTTATAAATCATTTGATGTAAAAGTTTCACTTATAACTTTAAAATAAAACATAAAAAAGCGGCTCTTCTTCTGGAAGGCCGCTAAATAACTAAAAGCGTTTTGATGTTTTACAGAGACCTGCGGGATAGAGTAAATAAATTTTCCGCAAAAAATTATTTGAAGAACGGGTTCAGCCTGAAATACTTTCCACCTTCAAAACTTATTACATAGTCAGATTTAAAGTGAGTACTCTTCAAATAATAGTCTGTGGTAATAATCTGTGCACCGGAAGTACATGCCGATTCGAAATTGGAACGGTCATTTGTACGGGCCTCCCTTGTATCAGAATCTGCACGGGTACGGATAATATATCCTTTTTTAATCAACTGAGGTATTATTGTATCTTTTGCATTATTAATAATCATCATTCCTGCTTCGGGCCTGCCGGCCGCTGCATTAATAAATAATATTCTTCCTTTGAGTGAAGGATGGTCTTTGATATAAAGCTCCATCTTCTCCCCTTTTTGATCAAGGATAAAAAGGAATTTCCCCCTGGCTTTTTTAAGCAATGGCCAGTTATCATTTAAAACTGCTGCTTCCAGTGTTTTATACTTTCCCCTGACCTGATCTGGTGTAATGATTTTATCCCGGCCAAGTCCTTCTGACAATACCTGGTCAAGCTGGTCGAATGTTTCTGAGGTAAACTTTTCAGGGTCACTATATCCTTTACCTTTCATTTTATCGTCTTTAGCCTCCAGCGTGATAAAAACCGGAGTATGGTCAGGATGAGCATCTGACCATTTTTTCAACTTTTCCAATCCATCTTTCAGGGTTAGAAAATCACTTCTAAAATCAAGATCCTGAATATGGAAAACTTTAAAACCAGGCTTACTCATCTCTTTGTTCACATCGTAAGGAGCCTGATCTTTCGCCCAGTCCAATCCCCTCGGATGTGCATATTTTCCACCTTTTGAATCTGCATATACATCAATTTCAAGATTTCTCAGTCCCATATCAAGCTGTGCTGTCACACTGATATGCTCATAATCTATTTTACTTGATGATACGGAATCATTTTGCTTAAATCTTTCAAATAAGTGATAATCAATTGCTTTTTTATAACTGTTATGTGACCCGATAACCTGAATCTTGTTGATGGGTACCTCATCACCATCTTTTGGTACCATGAATGGAAATACGAGTAACAATAAGGCACTGGAAACTGTTTTGATCATAGCTGTAAAATGAAAACAGCCGGTTTTACCGGCTGTTTAAAGATTTAATAACCTGGATTTTGTCTTAAATTAGCATTCAATTGTAGTTCTGTCGCCGGAATCGGATAAAGTCTCTTATTCACATTTTTATCCATTGATAACACGTCATTCTGTAAAGGATATTCCTTTTCAAATAAATTATAACGGATCAGATCATTTCTTCTCCATGCTTCCCAGCTTAATTCTCTTGCTCTTTCATCAAGTAAAATATCTAAATCAACATTAGCTGCAGCTTCTGCTCCCGCTCTTGCACGAATCTTATTCACCAGGATAAGCGGTGTATGAATTTCCCCATTCACTGCTGTCGGTGAAGCACCGCGTAAAATAGCTTCTGCTTTCATCAGCATTACATCTGCGAGACGTAAAAAAGGCATGTCATTACCATTCAGACGTGTAGCCTGTACAGCATTCACATCCGGCCAGTATTTAACAGAACGAATACCTTTGGCCTGATCAGCTACTGTATTTCCAACATCCATAGGCTTACCTGGTTTTAGGATAAGGTCTGGTGTAAGCACAATTTGTGTATTTGTACCCGAAATATAAACTGGTTTTGTCTTATCAGGTTTTCTGTTCGCATCCGGTGCAAATTGAGGACCAACCAGCCAGAAAGACTTTCTGATATCATTATCAAGGTTAAACCTGTTGTAATATTCTGGTGTGGTACTCATTGAAATACTAAATCCTACTCCGGTAATACCGTAAGCATTAGCCAGTGCAGGATAAAATCCAAACCTCGTCATTTGGTTACCAGGAATCTGCTGATCATAAGGAACGGCAAATATCGTTTCAGTAACCTGAGGTCCATTATTTACATCAAATATATCTGAGTATTTAGCATCCAGCTGATAAGTCTGATTTTTCATTACACTATCTGCCATGGCTACAGCATCAGTATATCTTGGCCTGCCAGTGTATACTTGTGCATTCAGGTACATTTTAGCCAGCAGAGCGAAAGCCATTCCGCGGGTTGGCTTACCATACAATAATTTCTGATTTGCTCCTGTTTTCTCAGGCAGATTAGGAATAACTGCTAACAGCTCTTTTTCAATAAATTCAAATACTTTATCTCTGCTGGTTGTACCTGGCAAAGCACCTGCTTCTACCGGAAATTTATCGATGACAGGTATATTACCATAAAGATCCATCATCATAAAGTAGTACAATGCACGCATAGTCCTGATTTCTATCACTCCACTGGCTTTCTTCGCATCGGAAACTGAAGATCCATTGGTTACTGAGATTAAACGGTTACAATTGTTGATCCCGCCAAATCCCCACTCCCAGACAGTTTTCACATTAGGATGATCAAATGTCCAGGTATGATAATGTAATTGTCTGTATTGTCCGCCATCATCAAAATTACCATCTCTGCCAGGCAGGATTGCGGCATCAGTAGACATTTCCTGCATCCTGAAATAGGGTACTCCGAATTGCGAGGAAAGATTAGAATACATCGTACCATATAATGCAGCATAATCTGCATCAGTTGTCGGGAAATTATCTTTTACATATTGCGACTCCACCTTAACATCCAGTTTTGTACAGGAGGTGATGGTTAACATTGCAGCACAGGCTGTAGTTAATAAAACTATCTTTTTCATCTCGTTGAATTTATAATGAATGCTTAAAATGAGGCGTTAATACCAAGGCTGAACGTGCGGGTTTTAGGATAATAGTTGTTATTGTCAATACCCGGTGTTAAACCTCCAATATTAATTTCCGGGTCCAGTCCTGTATATTTGGTAATCACAAATAAGTTATTTGCTGTCACATAGAGCCGTAACGCTTTAATAGATTGTACTTTTGGTTTGATGGTATAACCCAGTGTCGCATTATCCAAACGCAAATAAGAACCACTTTCCAGGTATCTGTCAGAAATCAGGTAAGCATTGCCGTCATTGAAAGACTCGCCTAAAGTAGACCTTGGAATATTCTGCGATTTAGCATCAGCAGGCGCATTCAGCCCTGCCGCAGTAGCATTTAAGATTTTGTTACCCAATACACCGCGTATAAGGAAACTGAAATCTAATTTTTTATAGGTAAAACTATTGTTCCAGCCATAGATATATTTTGGCTGCGCATTGCCGGCAACTTTAGCATCAGATGTTAAGGGCTGTGTTGCGATGGTTTCTCCTGCTGCATTGATATAAGTACTTACACCTGCTTCATTTTTACCTGCATAATTCCAGAGCCTGAAAGTTCCCAAAGCCTCTCCGGGCTGTATGATCTGGCTATAATTTCCTGATTGTCCTTTACCGCCCAGCTGCGCAGTCTGGATATAAGAAATCTTATAGAAATTATCTGACAAAGTCTCTACAACATTTTTATTATGAGCAATATTTGGTGAAGTGTTCCAGCTAAAATCATTTGTTTTAACCACTAGCGCATTTAAGGATAACTCAATACCAGTGTTTTTGATCTTGCCCACATTGGCTGTAATTGTAGGTAAGAAAAACTGTGTGGTAGAAACGGCATATTCAGAATAGATCAGGTCAGATGTTTTCTTGATGTAGTAGTCTACTGAACCTGTAACTCTATTCCCAAATAAACCAAAATCCAGTCCAATATTTGTTGTTGAAGTACTTTCCCACTTCAAATCAGGATTTTCATTTCTTACCGGGCCAATAGCATTGCTGATTATCCCATTGTTCAGGTATTTACTGCTACCTGCAGGTGCTCCATTACTGCTACCTGAAGGCGTTCCATAAACCAATAAAGCAGAAAATGCATCAAAACCAAGACTATTTCCTGATTTACCGTATCCAACTCTCAGTTTCAAATCACTGATCACAGGTACACTTTTCATAAAATCTTCTCCAATAATTCTCCATCCTGCAGATACAGCAGGGAACAATCCCCA
>Ga0247807_10001879_pt1 | contig 11954 bp, 12 predicted proteins | sample UWRJL074202C1_FD_179931 | JGI IMG/M metagenome (GOLD analysis project Ga0247807, IMG submission 179931) | Plant litter microbial communities from Arlington Agricultural Research Station in Wisconsin, United States - UWRJ-L074-202C-1 | ecosystem: Environmental > Terrestrial > Plant litter >...
GCGGTGAGCGGCGGGAGGGCATTGGCCGGGTCGAGGTCCGCGAGACAGGAAACCGCTGCGGAATAAGTGGAGTGCGTGTGGACGACCGCCATGGCGCTGGGGCGGGCGCGGAGAACGGCCGCGTGGAGGAACGCTTCCTTCGATGGCTTGGCACCACCGACGTGTCGACCGGCAAGGTCGATGACCGACAACTCGTTGGGCTGCACAGTGCCCAGGCTGCTGCCGGTCGGGGTCACCAGGATGGTGTCCTCGAAACGTGCGCTGATGTTTCCGGTGCTTCCGTGGGTGAGCGACCGAGTGAAGATGGAACGGGCCGCGGCGACCACAGACTCTCTCAGGGCGATTTCCTCGGGGCTCATGCGACGGCCCCCTCTGCGGCCCGCTGTTCGACCGCACGGGCCAGCAGGTCGGGTTCGCCGAAGTTCCCTGATTTCAGAAGAAGGGCGATGGGTTTCGCTCCGGTCGTGTAGATCCATGGCACGCCGGCCGCAGCCTCTTCACCGATGACACCCCCATTGACGTTGAGGGCGGTGACGACGGCTCCAGAGGTCTCTCCCCCGGCAACGACGATTCGTCTCACGTCGCGTTCGACAAGGCCCTGGGCAATGAGACCCATGGCGCCTTCGAGGATTGTGGCGGAGCGTTCCGTCCCGAGTTCCTTCTGGGCCCATTTGAGTTGCTCGGGAGGGAGGGAGGAATAGATCAGAGGGGCGGAGCCCGCCTCCTGCCGGTCGAACCAGCTCAAGGCAGACGATGCGAGACCCTCCGATGTGGGGGTAGCCACAGCGTCGAGGAGGTATGACGGGTGGTCGAGCATCATGGTCCCGATCTGTTCGAGGGTTCGTGCAGAGCAGCTCCCGGCGAGCACTACCGAGGGGACGTTGCCAATCGGGTCCTCCTGGACGGAGTGCAGGCGCATTTGGACAGACTCGGTCAGCCGGGAGGCACGCGCGATGCCGATGCCGCCGGCGAGGCCGGCCGCGCCGGTGACGAGGACGTCATCGAGGACTGCGTAGCCGATTTCGATCAAGTCTTGATCGCTGACGGCATCGATGACGGCGTATCGCACGCCTTTGGCGCTGCCGCGGTCAAGTCGGTGTCGAATCTCGTCGCGGCCCGCGCGGACTGCCTTGTGGTCGATCAGCATCACTTCACGAGTGGTTTGCGAAGCGAGCACTCGGGGAATGCGGGAATCGGTCATCGGTGTCAGCGGATGGTGTCGCATGGGCGAATCGGAGAGAAGGACTTTGCCCACGAAGAGGTGACCCATGTACTGGGTGCGCTTGTGCTCGGGAGCGCTGGGAACCATGGCTGCGATGGGCGCATCGAGGTAGTCGGCGAGTGCGTCGGCCACCGGGCCGATGTTGCCCTCAGGCTTGGAGTCGAAGGTAGAGCAGTACTTGAAGAAGACTTGTTCTGCGCCGCGTTCACGCAACCAGCGCACGGCTTCGAGTGACACCCGCACGGCCTCAGCTGGGTCGATGGTGCGCGTCTTGAGGGCGATCACCAGGGCGTCGTGCGGGGGCAGTTCGTCCTCGTCATCCGGTCCGCCGAAGAGAACTATGGTGCGCAGTCCAGCGCGGCGAAAGGCCACGGCGACATCGGTGGCGCCGGTGAAATCATCAGCGATGGCGCCGATCATGAGGTTTCTCCCCTGTTTTCGATGGCTGCGCGAAGCTCGGTTGCAGCACGGTGTGGTCCCGACAGAACGGGAACTCCGAAACGTTCCGCAAGCCGCGACGCAACGGGTGCGAGCGAGTACTGGGCCAGCAGGATGGCATCAGGACGCCCTTCGGCGGCGACAATGGTCGATTCCAGGGCCGAGTAGAGCGCGTCCATGTCGCCTGCGCTGGTCGCGGCGAAGGCCTCATTGGACAGGTTGGCACCGATGTCGAGTGCTATACCCCGCTCGACTGCCGCCTGCGCCAGTCGGTGCTCGGAGTCGGCCAGTGGTCCGGCACCCGACGAGATCAGCAAGAGCGTGGAGTATCCGCCGGTTAGGGCGGCGTCAAAGACTGCGTCGTCTGGAGCATAGATGGGTATGCCAAGCTCGCCCACAGCGTGAGCGACGGCGCCGTACATGGAGCACGTGAGCAGGATCCCGTCGGCGCCCTCGGTCGCGGCGTGCGAGATCAGCCTCGTCATCCGGTCGGCGAGGCCCTGCGTGACCGCACCTTGTTCATTGGCATCCTGCAGCAGTCGGTCATCGAGAATGTTCCAGAGCCGCGCCTCCGGGTAGAGCTCAGCGAACGCGGCGACGGCGGGCGGGATGGCCGCCGGCGTCGCGCTGATCAGCGCGATGAGAGGACTAGTGCGTGACATGGACGTTGCTCTTCTTCTTCTCGGTGATCAATGCTGCGTAGACCTCGGTCTTGGTTCCCGGGATAACGATGCCGGTGGAGCGTGCGACGAAGTCGGCGAAATGGTCGGAACCCTTGTGCTCGAACCTGAAGGCGGCTTCGTCGACGTAGCTTTCGTAGAGGAAGAATCGGTTGTCGACTTCCACGGATCGGCTGACGTCGAAGCGAATGCATCCGGGTTCATTGGCAACAGAGCGCCTGGCGTTCGCAGCGATGAGTTCGATGAACTCCTCGATGTGAGCCGGCACCACGTCGAGGGTGACTATGACGGTGAACATGTCGCACGCTCCAGGTTGCTGCTAGACGTTTGCGATGTTCGCGACGACGGCTTCGGCGAATTCGGCCGTGCCCGTCGATCCGCCCATGTCGGGGGTGACGGTGCCCTGCGAAACCGTGAGGGTCACAGCCGCTTCGGCCTTGTCCGCGGCGGCAAGGATGTCGGCGTCGCTGAACTTCGCGCCGAGCCACCGGAGGAGCATCACTGACGAGAGGATCATTCCGATCGGGTTGGCAATGTTCTTGCCGGCGATGTCGGGCGCACTACCGTGCGAGGCCTGGGCCATCGCCTGGGTGTCGGACGAGTTGATCGACGGTGCGATACCGAGCGAGCCGGCAACCTCACCCGCGAGGTCGGACAGAATGTCGCCGAACATGTTCTCGGTGACGATGACGTCGAACTTGTCAGCGCGGCGCACAAGGTGCACGGTGACGGCATCGATGTGGAAGTCGTTGACCGAGACCTCGGGGTATTCCTTGGCGACGTCGCGGCAGACGTCGCGGAACAGGCCGGTGGTCATCTTGAGCACGTTCGCTTTGTGCACGATAGTGACGCGCTTGTCGCGGGTCATGGCGAGTTTGAACGCTTCGTGGGCAATGCGGGTTGTCGCGGCCCGGGTGATGATACCCATGGCGATCGCTACGTCGGGAGTGGGCATGTACTCGCCGGTGCCGCGGAAGGTATTGCGGTCGGCGTAGAAGCCTTCGGTGTTCTCTCGCACGATGACCAGGTCGGTGTTTTCGACGATTGCGTTGCCGCCGATGAATGCCTTGGCCGGGCGGATGTTGGCGAAGAGGCCGAAGTGCTTGCGGATCGTGCCGCTCGGGTTCAGCAGCGACTTGTGCGGCTCCGGATAGGCGGCGCTATCGTGCGGGCCAAGCAGCCAGCCGTCGGCGCTGTTCAACCCTTCGAGGGTCTGGTCCGGTACGGCGGTGCCGAACTCGTCGATGGCTGCGCGGCCCATCGGCAGCGTCTCCCAGTCGATAGCAGGCGCGCCAACAGCGGCCACGGCAGCGTCAAGGATCTTGACGGAGGCGGGAACGATTTCCGGTCCGATGCCATCGCCGTTCAGAACGGCCAGACGATAGTTCTTAGACATAGCTGGTTTCCTTTTCTCTATTTTCAGGTCTCATTGACGGACCTGAAAAATGGGGGTGATTCGGTGTGGGGCAGGTTAGAAGGAGACGGAGATGGCGCCGGTGAGGACGGAGAATCCGATGAATGAGAGCGATGCGGCAAGGACCCACAGCAGTGCGTACTTCTGGAAGTCGCCGAGGTCGGCCTTGAGGAGGCCGAGGAGCACCCAGAGGGGCGCCGAAGCCGGGCCGATCATGTGCATCATCTGGCCAATGACGCCGGCACGCGCGATCTCGGCCGGTGCGATGCCGTAGGTGGCTGCGGATTCGGCGAGGACCGGAAGGATGCCGAAGAAGAAGGCGTCGTTGGACATGAAGAATCCGAGAGGCAGGGCGATGACCGCGGTGAAGAGCGGGATCAGGCCACCGAGGCTGTTCGGTACGGCGCTGAGGAGTGAGTCGGCCATCGCTGTCGTCATGCCGGTTTCCGACAGGATTCCGGTGAAGATGCCTGCGGCCATGACGAGCATCACGACGGGAACCGCATTCTGCGCGTGGCGCTTGACGAACTCGCCCTGGTCGGCAAGCTTCGGGTAGTTGACGATGATCGCGAAGACGAAGGCGACCATGAACAGCACGACCAGCGGGGCGACGCCCGCGACCAACAGCACCAGCAGCAGCACGGTCAGTCCGGCGTTGAACCACATCTTCCAACCGACGTCTCTGGAGCGCATCGAACGAGCCTGCGCTAGTTCGACTTTGAGTTCCGCAATGAGAATGGGGTCGACTTTCTTGCGGGCCCGTAGTCCCAGAATGAACGCGATCAGGATGATGAAACCACTGGTGAGTACCAGGGACGGGATCATGTGCACGAAGTAGTCTGTGGCGTCCAGCTGCAGCACGCTGATACCGCGAGTTGCGGCCCCACCCCACGGAGTCGAACCCGAGATCAGGCCGAGCGCCATCGTGGCAATGAGTGCAATGGCCAGCGGGTTGATGCCGAGCCGGCGGTAGATCGGCAGGAACGCCGAGCAGATGATCATATAGCTCGTCGTGCCGTCACCGTCCAAGGCGACAAGGAGGGCGAGGACCGCGGTCCCAACAAGGATCCGAACCGGGTCGCCCTTCGAGATTCGCAGGAGCAGGTTCGAGATCGGGTCAAAGAGCTTGGCGTCCATCATGACGCCGAAGTACAGCACCGCGAAGAGAAGCAGCACGGCGGTGGGGGCCACCGTTTCGATCCCTGCGATCATCATTTCCGGCAGTTCCAGACCGAATCCAGCGACTAACGCGAAGATGATGGGGAGCGCGATGATTGCGACGAAAGCGGTGGCCCACTTGCGCATAACGACCAGCATGAACGAGCCCAGTGTGGCGAAACCAAGTACAGCGAGCAACATTGCTCCTTTTCGATGGAGGGGTGGGGTCCAAGGCAGCGGGCCGGTTCGAGTGATTGAGGGACAGCTGGCCCGCCCCTCAACCACTCTACGTCAAAGTGGTCGACCAGTCGACCACTTTGCCTTAATGCGTGACCGCCATCAGTTCTGCTGCGTCCTGCGAGACCACATCTGCCCGCGGGTACAGTCGAACGGCGTCCGCCGGGATCACGAGCTTCGCGGCGCCGGACACCGTGCCGGCACTGCTCTCAGCGATTAGAACCCGGTCGCCGTACTTGAGGTCATATTCGTATCTGGACCCCACGTACGACGTCGTCAGCACGTCGACAGGCAAGACGATGGCACCGTTCGGGACATTGGTTGCCGTGGCTGAGAGGTGCAGGTTTTCCGGCCGAAAGGCCACAGTGACCGCTTCCCCCGCCTGTGCATCACCAGAGACGCTGACATTGATAACCTCGCCACGTTCTTCAAGCCGGACCGTTGCGGTGCCATTGCTAGCCGAGACCACAGTGCCGTCCAAGAAGTTTGACCGGCCGATGAAGGCGGCCACCTCGGCGGTGGCGGGGCGCTCGTAGATCTCGTGCGGTGTGGCGACCTGGAGCATGTGGCCGCCGGACATCACCGCGATCCGGTCGCTCATAGCCAGCGCTTCCTCTTGGTCGTGGGTGACGTACACGGTCGTGATCCCCAGATCGGCCTGCAGCCGCTTGAGCCAGACCCTGGCCTGTTCGCGCAGTTTGGCGTCGAGGTTGGACAGCGGCTCGTCCAAGAGCAGGACCTTGGGCTTGTACACCAGCGCGCGGGCCAACGCGACACGCTGCTGTTGTCCGCCCGACAGTTGGTGCGGGTAACGCTTGATGAGGTGGGCCAGGCCGACCTTGTCGAGCGCGTCACGGATCAGCGTCTGCTGCTCCGCCTTCGGCACCTTGCGGATGTTCAGCGGCATGGCCAGGTTCTGCGCCAGGGTCATGTGCGGCCAGAGCGCGTAGGACTGGAAAACCATGCCCAGGTTGCGTTCTTCCGGCGGAATGAACTTGTTGTTCCGATCGCTGACGAAGACGACGTCGTCCACGGCGATCGATCCTGAGGTGGGTTTGTCGAGCCCGGCGATCAGACCCAGGGTGGTGGACTTGCCACAGCCGGACGGGCCGAGGAGAGTGAAAAACTCACCGTCCTTGATGGTGAAGGTGACTTCATGCAGGACAGTGGTCCCTCCGAAGTCCTTGCGGAGATTCTTGACAACGACGTCAGGCATCTTTTTTTCCTCTCATGAGCAGGCCGGCGATGCCGACGAATATTGCGGTGATGGCGATTTGGAAGGTGGCGAGGGCGGCGACCGAGCCGGTATTGCCTTGGACCCAAAGCTCGAGCATCGTGGTCCCGATGACGTTGGTGTCTGCGGAGCCGAGGAAGATCGCCGGGGAGTATTCCTTCATCATGACGACAAAAGTGAGCACGATCGCCGCGCCGAAGGCCGGAGTGAGCAACTTGGCGAGCATCCTCAAGAAGACGCGGAGCCAGTCGGCACCGGCTACCCGGGCGGCCTGGTCGAGCTCGTCCCCGATTTGCATGGCTGCCGGGGAGATCGACCCGTAGGCGCTGGGCAGGGCGCGGATTCCGAAACCGATGATGATGGCCCATAGGGTGCCCTGGATCAGAGCGCCGCCTCCAAGCGGAATGAAGGAGAAGGCCCAGAACAGGCCAATACCGATGATCAGGCCGGGCAGGGCGTTGGGCGCCAGAGCCAGGTACTCGATCACCTTGCGATATCTGAACGGCGATCGGCGGGCGATCACCACGGCAACCGTGGCCAGCACGCTGACCAGGACCGCGCCGACGCTGGCCACGATGAGGCTGTTCTTAATGGATTGGATGTAGACGGGGTATTGCAGGATCGTCGCGTAGTTATTGGTGGTGAGCGAGAGCAGGGGGTTCTGGAGCGGGGTGAAAATTTTTGTGAAGGATCGAGCGACGAGCCCGAGGATCGGAATCAGGGCGCCGAAGATGACGTAGAAGGAGATCAACACTACGCTGACCCATTTCAGCCAGCCCAGGTCCAGGAGGCGGGGGCGGGTCGCCTTGCCTCGTACCGACACGAATCGCTTGGCGTCTTTGAGGAGTTTGGCTTGCACGGCCACCAGCGCGATCGTGCAGACGAGGATGATCGTCGAGGCGGCGCCCAGGATTCCATAATCCGGGTCGATCGACTGCAGGCCGTTGTTATAGAGGAAGGTCGCGAAAACGTTGATGCCTACCGGCTGACCATAGAGCAGGGGAATCGACAGCGTTTCGAGCGAGAGACTGAAAACGAGAAGGCTGCTGTAGACCACCGGCGGGCGCATCATAGGAATGATGACCGAGAAGAGGATGCGGAACGGGCCCGCACCGACAGTCTGCGCCGCGCCCTCGAGGGATGCATCCGAGTTGCGCAGTGCGTTCGCGCAGAAAACGTAAGCGATCGGTGCGAGCGCCACGGCCTCCGTGATCGCCATACCCGCGAGGGTGTAAAGATCCCAAGGCAGGAACCCAAGGATCCGCCTGACCTCCACGCTGACGAAGCCGGCAGGACCATACATCGTGATCCAGCCGAAGCCGAGAATCAGCGAGGAGATGAAAAAGGGCCACTGCATGGCCGCGCCGAAAATCCGGCGGCCCGGGATGGTCGTCCTGACCACCACGATCGCCATGGGCACGGCGATCACGATGGCCAGGACGGTCGTGAGCAACGCGAAGATCAGGGTGTTCAGCGCCACCTGACCGAAGTTGGCCTCAGTGAACAGCCGAACGTAGTTGTCGAGGGTGAAGATTCCCCCGGCGTCGTACAGCGGCTTGTCCCGGATGGACTGATAGAGCGTCGGCACGACAGGGGCGAGCACGAGCACCGCCAGGATGACAATGACCGCATAGAAGATGATGCTGCTGCGGTCCGCACCGAGGATTCGGCGGTACCGGGGGGCGGGAAACTCCCGCGCCGGAGGCCGGGACACCGGAGGCGTTTCGGTCTTAGTGATTGTGCTCATGCTCGTGGCTTTTCCCTTGTCGACGTTGACGGATTAGACGGACTTACTTAGCGAGGAGGCTGTCCCATTTGCTGGTGAACTCGGCCACAGTGGCGTCATCGGCGGTCTCATAGGGGGCGAGGATGACCTGGTCCTCGCCGACCTCCTTCACGACGTCCTGGTAGCTGTACGCGAAGGGCACGGACTCGACGCCCTCCCTGTAGGAGGCGAGGCCGCCTTCGAGGATGGCCTGCTGGCCTTCCTCGGAGAGGATGAAGTCGGTGAACAGCTTGGCCGTGTTGGGGTGAGCCGCCGTGGAGGCGATTCCGATTCCTCGGGGGATGACGACGGTGCCGTCATCGGGCAAGACAATCTCGAACAGGCCGTCGCTGTCGCGAACGGTGGGGAACGCCGGCGCTGCGGTGATCAGAGCGCTCGCAACATACTCGCCAGCCAGGGTCTTTTCCGTCAGGGTGCCTGAGGACGTCTCCGGGCGGGTCAGCGGCAGCAACTTGGCCAGGGAATCCCAGGCCTCCGGGCGAGCCTGGGTCAGGTAGTAGAACATCGTGTAGCCAAATGCGCCGGTGACGTCTCGCACGCCGACCATGTTCTTGAACTGCTCGGGGTTCGCACTGACGGTGTCGGCGAGGGACGAGAGCCCGGTCGGCGCGTCGGTCAGGAGCGCAGTGTTGTAGCCGATCGTCTGCGGGTCCATCGACATTGCAACGACGTTCGGAAGCACCTGAGCGAAGTCGGGCAATTCGGGGATCTCGGGCGACGTGTATTCAAGCAGGGTGTCGGGCCGTTCCGCGAAATCGGCCCAGGCCTGCGTGGCGTTTGACACCAGAAGGTCGGCCGGAGCGTTACCGGTTGCCTGTTCGCTGAGTTCGCGCTGGAAGACCTCATCACTGCCGAGGTTATTGGCGGAGATATCGGTGACCCAGGTGTACTTTTTCTGGAAGTCTCGGAAGACCGGAGCCCAGTTCTCCTGGTCGGTGTTGGAATAGATCTCCAGCTCACCACCCTCGGCCTCGGCCGCGTCGACCAGGTCCTGGTAGTCCTCCGGGTAGTAATCCGGGAACTCGCCCACAGCGATGTCGTTCGTGGGCACGGCGCTGGACACCGCCTCGCTGCCGCCTGAACATCCCGCGAGGGCAAACAGGGACACCGCGGCCACGGTGGCCACCACTCCCGTGGTCGCTTTGGAGTGGAACACGCTGCTTCTTGTGTAAAGGGCCATCTTGACTATCTCTCCTTTGAGTTATCAGTGCCGAGCCCCGACGATGCTGTGCGACGGCTCACGGACAATAATGCACCAAAGTGGTCGACATGTCGACCACTTTTTAAAGATGCCAGTTCAGACACGAAAAAAGCCCCCGAGGGGGCTTAATTCCGAGCGAGAGGTAGGCCTTACTGGGCTTCCAGATCGTGATCGAGGGTGGCAATCAATCGCGCGCTGGCGGCTCCCATGTGCATTTCCATCGCTGACCTGGCTTCCTCGTACCTCTGGTCCCGAATGGCCTCGTACACCGGAATGTGCTCGCGATAGGATTTCTCGAACGACGGCTCGGCGTCCATCACTCGGTGAATCCAGACACGCAGCAGGGAAGAGATACTCTTCAACATGTTGGCCAGCACGGTGTTGCCGCTTGCGTCCGCAACGGCCAGGTGGAAGTCAACGTCGGCGGTGACGAAGTCTTCGGTCGTTTGGGCCTGATTCATAGCCTCCAGAGCCGCCTCAATCGCCGTCAGGTTGGCAGAGGTTCGTCGCTCGGCGGCCAGGCCCGTTGTGATCTTTTCCAGGTGTTGGCGTGCTTCGACGAGGTCGACCGTGTGTCGCTCTCCTAACATCAGCCCCCACTCGATGACGCGAGGGAGCAGATCTGAATTCGCACCGCGGAAATACGTTCCGCCGCCCTGCCGGAACTCGACCAACCCAAGCAACCCCAGGGACTTGAGTCCCTCCCGCACCACGCCTCGTCCGACGCCGAACGACTCGCTGAGTTGCCTTTCCGACGGGAGTTTCTCGCCCGGTCCGACCTGGCCGGAGAGTATGTAATCGAGGAGGGCCCGAGCGATTTCGTTCGACGCGGGCTCACTGTGCACGATATTGACCGTACGAAGCCCAGATATCTCCGCGTTCCGAACCCGGGGAGTGCGCCCGCCTCGGTGGGGAACCGGTGCAACTTCTTCGACGCTATCGTTCGACAAGGATTCCATCTCCGTCACTGTAGACGATCACGCCCGGCCTGAACGATGCGCCGCCGATCTCAACGACCACGTCAGACTCCCCCGTGCCGAGCTTGGTGCTCTTTCTGGGGTTCGTGCCCAACGCCTTGACGCCGATCGGAAGTTCGGCCATGAGATCTGCATCCCTGATCGCACCGTAGATAATGACGCCGGCCCATCCGTTGTCGATGGCAATCTGAGCGATCATGTCACCCATGAGCGCACGCGCTACCGACCCGCCACCATCGACGACCAGAATAGCTCCGTCACCGGGCGACGACACGATCGATTTCAGCAATGCGTTGTCTTCGAAGCACCGCACAGTTCGGACAGGACCGAAGAACGAGCGGTGACCGCCGAAGGAACGCAGCTGGACAGCAACGGATTGAATCTCTTCACCGAGGTCGTCATAGATGTCAGAGGTGGGCTTCATTGGTTTCCTTCCGAGCAATGTCTTGATCCTAGCTAAAATCCCAACTGGTCGACCAGTCCATCGCGTTCCAATCTCCGCGGCCTCACGACGCCGTATGCTCGGCTTCGGGGCCATGCGCCCATCAAGGAGGATCAATCAATTGAGATTGATGACTGGTTTTCTTAGATTGGGGGTCATGGGGCAACCGATAGCTCTCAACCTTGCCCGAGCAGGAACAGCGCTGTTGGTGTGGAACCGCACCACCGAGCGCGCAGCCCCACTCGTAGACGCTGGAGCGGAACTCGCGGCATCCGTTGATGACGTTTTTCGGCGCTCCACCACGGTGGTGATGATGTTGGTCAATCCGAAGGTGACCGATCTTGTGCTCGGTCGCGGGACCGAAGACTTCACCCGGCGAGTTCGCGGACATCTGATCATCTCGACAGGGTCCACGCCACCGGACTACTCTCGGGCACTTGCCAGGGACATCCGCGCAGCGGGTGGACGTTTCGTCGAGGCGCCGGTATCGGGGTCTCGCCGGCCGGCCGAGGCCGGTGAACTTGTTGCTCTCCTCGGGGGCGACCCTATCGATGTCGCCGAAGCGGAGCAGATACTGAAGCCAGCCTGCCGCAGAATGATCCAATGCGGACCGGTCGGGCATGGTCTCCTAATGAAGCTTGCCGTGAATCACTACCTCGTCATCAGCATTGCCGCACTGGCGGAGGCCGTCCATTTCGGCGAACGAAATGGGCTTGACCTAGACGTGCTGAGCACGGCCCTCAACTCGGGACAGCTAGCCAGCGACATCACCCGAGCGAAGCTGCCCAAGCTTGTCGCGCGGGAGTTCTCCGTACAGGCCGCGACGGAGGACGGACTGGCCAACGTGCGCCTCGTAGCCGACGTCGCTCGCGCCATCGGCGTCGCGACGCCTCTGCTGAACCAGTCCGGAATCCTTTACGAAGAAGCACTGACTCTGGGCAACGCCCGGCTGGATATGAGCTCGGTGATTGACGCATTCGCGGCCCGAGAATCCACCGGCTCATACTGAGGCAGAAATGTAGGGCGAGGACCTGTGCAGTCTCACGAACGCGCTCGCGCGCGGCGTCGCTGACCTCCGCACGCTCTCTTGATTTTTATCGAGGCCGGCCAAATTCGCACCGGACCACCCACAAGCCACGGTCGATGCCGTGCCTTCGAGGCGCTC
>Ga0247807_10001885_pt1 | contig 11946 bp, 13 predicted proteins | sample UWRJL074202C1_FD_179931 | JGI IMG/M metagenome (GOLD analysis project Ga0247807, IMG submission 179931) | Plant litter microbial communities from Arlington Agricultural Research Station in Wisconsin, United States - UWRJ-L074-202C-1 | ecosystem: Environmental > Terrestrial > Plant litter >...
CTGGTTTAGTTGTTTTTGCGAGAATGTAAAATATAAAAATGATTACAAAACCTATTGCGAAATTAAATGGTGCAACTTTTATACCCGTTATAATTGAAGGAAGAAATATGAGACCAAAGAAAATAATTAATATCGGCAATAATACTTTTAGTATTTTGCTATTTTTAGGTATTTCAAACATGTAAAAATTATACATCAGCACAAGTGTATATCAAACTTAAACGGCATCGCAACACCGCGTAGAGTCGAAAATTTATAATACGTAGTGATAAATTCATCTTGATGCCTAGCACAAAAACCTCTTCTTTTTGAACAACCTCTCGCTATGCACTGATAGATCCGCCAAGAATATTTACCAATGCCCAGAAAATAATCACAGCCACAAAAACCATTACTCCCCATTTCAATAATTTTCCAAAGATTCCAATGCTAGATTTTGTCAACTTCAATATAAGCCAGATTATAAATACAATTACCAAAATCGGAACTAGTGCTGTAATAAAAATTGGTAGATAGTTGCCCATCGTTTGTATAAGTGTATTTAACATGCCTATAATTGTAAACAATTAATAACTTGATTGTTATATATTTTCATGTCATTATATCAACGTTACCAAATCAAGCATCATGTCTCATTTCCGCATTTACTATCAACCTGAAGAAACCAAGCACTATCACACAAGCACCGACTGCACTACGTCCCCTGATTCAAAAGATGCAAAGTTGTATTATTGCGGACCAGGCAAACCGTACCTGGAGCAAATGACCATTGCACGGAAAAATCTAGTTCGAGCATTCGAGCTGGTGGTTTTCATTTGACAAGATAATTTATAGATTATATATTAAAAATGTCTAACTGAACCCTATTCAAACCACTAAACATGAAATACAGAATCTATCTTGTTCTCCCAGATCAAACCAAAGTCTGGTGCATCGGACCAAACCGAAAAAATCAAGTGACGTCCGACCGAGAAAGCGCCGGTGAATTCCCTGTCGAGGGCGACATCGATGAGTACGTCGGACATATTCAGGACGGTCTCAACGAGGCACTGCGAACTGTTCCGAAGTTCAAAAATAGACCTGAATGGAAAGGCTATTCCTTGAAGGACGTTAAATTATATTACGAGGAAGTCAGAAAGCCCAGCGGTGGCGGCGCCGAACAAGTCGAAGATGAAATCGGCACCCACTAGTGGTCAAGAACGCACAAACCAAAAGCGCGAGTCAATGACTCGCGCTTTTTTACTTTTCTTTACTGACAAGTGAGCACATTTTCAATCGGTAGTGTAGCAATTTCTTTTGATGTCCCGGTGTTATCAACACACCAGTACGCTGAAGAACTTTTAAGTTGCACCGCAATCATATACACGCTTCCAGGGCCATCTGTCCGACAATTTCTCTGACCCGAACCCGCTAGAAATGCTTTTTCAATATACCCGGCAACATCATTTGAAAGTTCCCGTACTCGCCCCGTTGTGATGACGGTCTCTCTAAACATTGTTGAGTTAGTCAGACAATCGCCTGAATAATAATTACCTGTAACACTCCTGTACTTTCCAAATTCACTAAAATACTGCTGAGCAGATATGCGAATATTTGAAACACTTTGTTTTACCACCACATCGGCAGCTTTGGCCCGAGCACTGGAGAGTGATGCAAGCACGATACTTGAAAGAAGAGCGATAATAGCTATCACAACTAGAAGTTCGATAAGAGTAAAGCCTCCTGCCTTTCTATTTCTTCGAATGTATAAACCAGAATGCATATCAATTAATTATAATCCATATGCGACCAATCACCAACTAATTATTTGTGCGAACTTTTGCGTATGCCTTTGCAGTAAGAATTAATATCATCGGTGTTACTATAAACACGTCTATAAGTGGTACCACATAAGTATCAACCGCAAGTCTAGAAAATCCCGCAAAACCAGCAATCATCCCAGCAATTATTGAAAATCCAACAACTGCCAATCCAAGCAAAATCAATGCAAGAAATAGTTTCCATAAATCTTTATTTTTGCTTACTCCTAGAGCCATAGATTCTCGTACGGCATTTCGGGCAGATATTTCTTTAGAGAACATGATTGTTTTGAATAGCAAGAAACGAGTAACGTTACGCACTAATCCGACCACAAGAATCAAAGCAGCCAATGCGGCAAGAATCGTTTCAACCAACTCTGACATTCCGAGCATTCTAATGGCGAATAATAGTATTGCCATTGGAATAACATATGGCAACATTCTCCATACAAGATATAGGAATCCCCACACATTTACCATAATCCATCTTCCGATGTGATTCGTTTGAAAACGATACCCTTCTTTTGTATCAAACAAGGCTACATCTTCATTTCTTTGAATCGCTCGGTTTAAAGCTGGTCCAAAAAACAATGCGGTTAATAAAACAGAGATTACAGTAACTACTGCAAACAATGCAGTCATTCCATTCCAAACATATCCATCCACTAGCACGGCAAGGTTACCTGCTCCGTACGAGATGACGTATGTGATGATTAGGATCGGCAAAGCCATAATAAATATTTTTTTGAAATTTGCTTTAAATGTCGAGTATGTTTCTCTCAAAAGCGGTATTGTTTTTATCATGACGATAATTATACCCATATTACATTAAAATAGTAAATACGTTATAATCAAAAAATGCCCATAAAACTCCATAACACCATGTCGAAAGAAATTGAGGGGGTGAAAACCATCAAAGAAAATGAAGTGTCGATGTATCATTGCGGTCCGACGGTATATGACTATTTGCATATTGGAAACATGAGAACATACCTATTTGCAGACATCTTGAGACGAACGTTTGAATTTTCGGGATATGCGGTAAAACAAGTAATAAATATCACTGATGTTGGACATTTGGTATCCGATGCTGACGAAGGTGAAGACAAGATGGAAAAGTCTGCAGCAAAGAATAATAAGTCGGCAAAAGAAATTGCTGAGTTTTTTACGAATGTTTTTTTTGACGATTTGAAAAAATTAAACATTGAAACCGAAGGGACTATTTTTCCTCGCGCAACAGACAACATTCCAGAGCAAATTGCGATCATCCAACAGCTTGAAGCTGACGGACACGCCTATCGGACCAGTGATGGAATATATTTTGATGTTTCGACCTTTGAAAAATACGGCGAATTAGGCGGCCTTGATTTGGAGGGACTTCGAGCAGGAACGCGTGTTGACGTAAACGAGGAAAAACATACGCATTTTGACTTTGCGTTATGGAAATTCTCAAAACATGAAGAGCAAAGACAACAAGAATGGGAATCTCCTTGGGGCAAAGGCTTTCCTGGGTGGCATATCGAGTGTTCGGCCATGGCTCAGAAATATCTTGGAAAAACATTTGATATTCACACGGGTGGAATAGATCATATTCCTGTTCATCACAATAACGAGATTGCACAAAGCGAATCGGCAAACGGGGTTCCTTTGGCAAATGTATGGATGCACTCTGCATTTGTAAACTGGAAAGACAGAAAGATGAGCAAGTCAGATGGAAGCTTTGTAACGCTTACAAATCTTGAAGAGCAGCACATTCACCCGCTCTCATACCGATATTTTATTCTGCAATCAAAATACAGACAGCCAGTATTTTTCCAAGTTGAAGACATCCTTGCCTCACAAACAGCATACGGTAGATTAAAAAATCGAATTCTGGATATTTTAAAAAATGAAAAAAATATTGATGAAAATTCTATCATTTCAAACATGACTGAGATAATTGAAAACGATCTTGATACTCCAAAACTTCTTGCATATCTTTGGGAACTCGTTAATGATGAAAATATCAGCAAAAATATTATAGAAAAATTTGATTCAATCCTAGGACTTAGGCTGCTTGAGCAGGACATCATTCCCGAAGAAATCATCGCATTAAAAAATGAGCGAGACCTTGCCCGCTCAAACAAAGACTTTGCCAAGTCAGACGAACTCCGTGACAAGATCAAAGATCTCGGTTATGAGGTGCTCGATACCCCTGAAGGGACCGAAATAGCAAAAAAATAAACCCCGACACATTGTGTCAGAGGTATGAAATGCGTCGGAGTAAGTCCCACGGAGTAACAGAGATCGGAAACCAAGGAACCAATAATGAGGCAGGGATCCCGAAGGATATACCTTAAAACCTTGATAACCTTCCTAAGTACTCCGTGAGATTTAACCGAACGCGCATTCTGCATGTATATTATCACATAACCTCATTTTGTCAATGATTCTTATCCCCAGCATTTGGTATACTTTACGCATGTCGATACTATTTTTATATATAATTCACCACATCGTATTATGTCTAGGTTTAGCATCATCCCTCATTATTGATATTTTCATCATTGTTGTTGAAAAAACCAAGAGAATTCGCGGTATAGAAAAGAATATTATGAGCCGAGTTATGACATATTCGTTTCTTTCTTCCCTCTTTGTCTTCTTGTTACAACTCGTATATCTCTGCTTTATCTATCTTAATCTCAGTGAATTCACCTTTAAGGTATACGCATTCTCAATGACCACCTTCTTCATCTCCGGGGTCTTGGTATTCTGCACCGCGACACAGAAATATTATCAGTTTAAAATACTCCAAAGGAATCAGGAAATTCACCATCACTTGTCAGACAGCTTCATTGCCCATCATAAGGAATTTCGGCAAACTTCCGTAATCATTTTCATCCTTTGGCTAGCTTTATACATCGCTTATATTTTGATATAGATAAACTAATGCAAACAACCTCTAAATTTACAAAACAAAATAACGTTCAGCAGCCTTCTGTTGCCCATAGTTTGCGTCTTCCTCCATACAGCCTTGAAGCGGAGCAAGCCGTGCTTGGATCAATCATGATTCGCCCTGATGCCTATTCAGAGATCGCCGACATCATCACGGAAGATAATTTTTACAGTGAAAAACATAAAAAAGTTTTTAAAGGAATTTTAGAATTGCTTGAAAAAGGAAATCCGGTTGACTACCTTTCACTTAAAACAACACTTGATACGATGGGATTCTTGGACCAAATCGGCGGGGCTTCATACCTAGCTGAACTTGTACAAATGGTGCCATCAGCTTCAAACATCGAATACTATGCTCGAATTCTGGAAAAGAAATTCATGATGAGACACCTTATCAATGCATCTGAGAAAATCGCGGGACTGGGCTATGCTGAACTCGGAGATCTTGAAGAGATCATGGACTCGGCCGAGAAAGAGATTTTCTCTATCACGAACAAGAACACTAAGACAACAATCACTTCAATGAAGGAGGGTTTGATTGAGGCCTGGGACAGTATTGATAAGATCCATAACTCGGGAGATGAGCTTCGAGGTGTACCGACAGGATTTCCTGACCTAGACAACAAACTATCAGGTCTTCAAAAATCTGACCTTATTATTCTCGCCGCTCGTCCATCGTGTGGAAAGACATCTCTTGCCTTGGATATTGCCAAGAATGCAGCCGTGCATCACGGAACGCCTGTACTTATCTTCTCACTCGAGATGAGTAGTCAGCAGCTGTTGTACAGAATGATCTCATCTCACTCTAGGGTTGACTCATGGAAGTTGCGAACTGGAAAATTGAATCTAAATAACTCAGAAGAATACGAGAGACTTCAAACTGGTATCTCAGAGCTTTCAAATGCACCAATCTATATCGACGACCAAGCTGGAACAAACATTGTTAAAATGCGAAGTACAGCCCGAAAAATTAAGTCAGAGAAAAAACTGGGACTAATCGTAGTTGACTACTTGCAGCTCATGTCCCCTACACAAAGCAGAAACTCTGATAACGTAGTGCAGCAAATTTCAGAGATTTCTAAATCATTGAAGCACCTGGCTCGTGAGCTTGATGTTCCTGTTCTTGCCCTGTCACAGTTGTCTCGTGCGGTTGAGCAAAGACAAGGAAAGCCAAGACTATCTGACCTTCGTGACTCTGGATCTATCGAGCAAGATGCCGATATCGTTATGTTCATTCACAGAGAGGATAAATACAAGGATCACTCAGAGCGCGACAATATAGCCGAGATCCTTATTGAGAAGCACAGAAACGGTCCCACAGGCTCAATACGACTTAAATTTGATGATAAGCACTCATCATTCGTATCTCTTGAGAAGGGTGATTATTCTGATTTTGATAATGAATAACCGATATGGAAGAACTCGTAGAATTATTTAAAAAATTTCCAGGCATAGGTCCAAGGCAAGCAAAGAGATTTGTCTCTTTTTTGATGCATACGAATAATAGTTATCGACAAGAATTGATTACAGGCATCAGTCATGTAAACGATAAGGTAATTACCTGCGTGCAATGTAATCGAAAATTTATTAATTATAAAAATACTGACACTTGCCCTATCTGTGCCAAGAAGCGAGATGATACCAATTTGCTTATCCTGGCGTATGATAATGATATTGAGATATTTGAACGAACCATGGCCTATAACGGACAGTATTTTATTCTGGGAAAATATATTCCGCTGTTCTCTGAAAAGGCGCATGAATATATTGATTTTGAAAGGCTGTATAGGAGAATTGAAAATTTAAATACGAAAGGATTAGAAGAGATTATTCTAGCACTGAACGCAACATCTGACGGAGATTATACTATTAAAGTACTGAGAGAAAATTTAACCAGTCGTTTTCCTGACACGAAGATTTCACTCCTTGGACGAGGTATTTCAACTGGGTCTGAAATTGAGTACGCGGATCAAGAGACGCTCCGAGAAGCATTAAAATTTCGCCGGTAGGCAACTAAAATAAAACCGGGTGCCAACTGAATGGCACCCGAGAGTGGGTAAGAGCGTTTTGCTAAATCGAGCCGTCTTGTTTGCGTTGATTCAACACATCGTTGTACCGTTGTTTTTTTACCAACTTTCTCAAGACCTTGTTCAATTCATGAAGTTCGCTCTTCAGGGATTTTTTTTGATGCTCGGAGCACACAGCGATAGCCTTATGCAGCTGATCCACTTTTCGATACATCCTCTCAATTCGAGAATGTGACGAAAAGTAAAAGAGTAGAGATATTAAAATTTTTTTCATATCATAGCGGGATGTTCAACTTATATACTATACACTGATTACTAATGTTAGTCAATTATAGCTGAGCGAGTGAAAACATAAAGCATCATACTTCTGAAGTGAAAGAAAAAACAGGCCATACTTTTTCGTATGGCCTGTTTTTTCTTGAGCTTTATTAGTTAATCTCCTCAATCTTCACAGCGAAGTACGGTTGTCTGTGTCCATTCTTCACAAAGTATTTAGACTTTTGTTTGAACTTTCCTACAACAACTTTTGCAGCTCTCGCGATATCTGTAATAGTCGCCTTAACAGTAGAACCTACGATAGTTGGAGCTCCCAGAGTAAGAGTTGTTCCGTCATCTTTAAGTAAAACCATATCAAATGATACTGAGTCACCTACTTTATATTCTTCTCTTGATTCTTGTAGAAGTTTTTCAATCTTAACAGTATCACCTACTTGTACGCGATATTGCTTACCACCTGTTTTAATAACAGCTTGTGGTCCTGTGTTTTTCTCCTTTATTTCTTTAATTGTTGGCATAGTTCCTAAATAGTAGCTTATTTTTAAGGTAAAAGCAATAGCCTAAACTACCCCTCAATCCCCCTTTTACTCAATAGAAATACGGATAGCATTGGGACCACCATACAGGTTAAATAGCCTAGATCACCTTGGAAAAAGACCTCAAAAGGCTTATCAAGGTTAAATATGTCCTTATCTGGCAATATATGGAAGCAAACCCCAATAGTGAGCAAAACAATGCCGAGAGACAGCAAGGCCGACTCTCCTACCCCTTTTGCATTCCGATGAGAGTGAAAATTATCAACAATTCGCATTAAGGCCATATAGACCGGGATAAGCACAAGTATGAATACGATAAGGTTATTTAAAAATATGCTGTCCAAAAACAAGCCATTTATTTTTGTTGCACCAAAATATTCAACGACTGCTCTATAAATAATCATCGTCGGATACGTCATGATTATTATTTTGAACAGGTGGCCTTTGCCTTTGAGAAAAGATAATAAAATTAATACAAGGAGAACTATGTATAATGTTAAATATTGCATGGAATAAGTATAGCAAATAATTTTATTCATTACATTCCGTTTCAGTCCTCGGCAATTTTTCTAGGAAAAATTGCCTGCGAAGAAACTCATTGCATGAATAAAATTTAGTAGCCCAAACTCTCAAGCTCCTTCACAATCTTCTTCACCTCGCTTCCAATCTTCTTCGGCATATCAACCTTCAATGTGATATGCATATCATCACGCTTTTTTGCATCAACGAATCCACCTTTCTCTTTTGCACGCAGAACATCCCCTGTGTTTGATCCATGAGGAATCGTCAGTGTAAAATCTCCATCATATGAACTGACTTTCACATCTCCTCCTCCGATAGCAACCGACAAAGGAATATTTTGCGTCATGTATACTTTCGTTCTGTTTTTTCTAAAAATCATATCTGACTTAACAGTTATCTGAACATACAAGTTTCCTGATGTTCCACCAGCAACAGCTTCACCACGCCCAACAACCCGCAATTGCTCGCCGCTCTCAATTCCGGCAGGAATGTGAATCGTAATACTTTCTTTTTCTTTTAATACTCCAGCTCCGTGACAGGTCTTACATTTATTTGTCGGAATTTTTCCTGAACCATCACAATAATCGCAGACGTATTGCTGCTCCATATTTCCCAAAATCGTTCTCTGAACTTTTGTCTGATATCCTTTTCCGTCACAGTGAGAACATTTCTTTAGGTCTGTTCCTTTTGCACCATCACAGGTCGGACACGTTTTATGTCGATTGTATTCGATTGCTTTATCGGTACCCAAAACAGATTCCTTAAAAGTTAGTTGTACGCCTATAGAGATGTCTTGACCTCGCTTTTGTTGGGCTTGTCCACGACCTCGCCCGCCACCGCCTCCACCAAAGAAAGATCCGAAAATGTCTCCCAAGTCAAAATCAACTCCTCCACCTTGGTTAAATCCAGAGAAATCAAAACCGTCAAAACCACCCCCTTGTCCACCGCCCATATTTGGACCGGCAGAACCAAAACGATCATATTGGCTTCGTTTATCCTTGTCGGACAAAACACCATATGCCTCATTTATTTCCTTAAATTTAGTATCCTCGCCCCCTGTCTTATCCGGATGATGCTCTAAAGCCAATTTTCTAAAGGCTTTTTTAATCTCCTCAGGCGTGGCATTCTTATCGACTCCCAATGTTTTATAGTGATCTTTGCTCATATTGTTAGAATAATATCATATCTGTCAATTATTGCCGATTTATTGTTTAGGCATATACGCCAATGGGTCCAAATAGGCCGAAACAGCCGCAATTGGCATTGTTAGGCTCACACCAGGACAAGAAGCCGAAGGTCTCGCTATGGCGTTTACAGCGTCTGCTGGATACATACTCACATGCAAGTGAGGACCAGTTGAATACCCGGTATTTCCTGAAAATCCAACAACATCCCCTGTTTTAACAGCGGCTCCGACCGTCATGTTATGCTGTGACAAGTGACCGTATGTTGAAGCCAAACCATTGTTATATTTAATCAATATCCATTTACCAAATGATACTCCCTTACATAGGATATCGGTATCACCCTGAGCTGCAATAACACCATCTCCCATAGACAACACCGGCGTACCAATCTTGGCACCAAAGTCCACCCCGTTGTGAGATCCTGAAGCATAGAGACGCTTATTAACACCAGCACCAGATCCAAACTGCTGTGTGATTCGAACGGCTTCAAGAGGCCATGACAAAGCCGATGAGCCCGACTTTGGAATAGAGCTTGGATCAAGCACGTATTTCAATTTCTTTTCATAATCAAACATTTCCTTTTCAAAGGCTGCTTTTTGTTTTTTTCTTTCTTCTAGCAGATTTTTAAAATTGCTTTCTTGATTTTTTGTTACCGCAAGCTCTTTAGCTTGTTCGTTTTTTACGATAGACAATGAGCTTTGTTTTGTTTTTAATTTTTCTTTCTCAACCTCAAGTTCATCTTTTCGAATTTGCTCTTCGGTCTTATCAACTTCAAGATCCTTTTTTACCTTAAAAATGTCATTGATGCTTGACTGAATTTGGTCTTGAATAATTTTCAGCATCTCAATCTCTTTGATAGAGGCCAAAATATTCTTCTCGGCTAAGAAGTTTTCAATAATCGAAACATTATCAAGCTTATATTGATTTACAATGCTTTCTTGCATACCGCTTCGAAGGCGTGAAATCTTTTCCTCGTTACCTACTATCGCATTTGAAATTTTTGTAATTTGCAAATCAGTCTTTACAATTGAAGTCTCGCTTTTCTTAACGTCAGCGCTGATTGATTTAACCTGATTATCAAGTGTCTTTATATATGATGACAGTGTCTGTGCCTCCTTAGAAGATTTGTCAGCCAAGTCTGCATACGTCTTAATTTCTTGATCAAGCTTTTTAATTAATTCAGTTCGCTCGCTTATCTTCGCCTGCAATTCTTCAGCGCTGTCTTCGGCAAAAATAAAATGTCGAGGAAATGCATACGATGCAAGTCCGACTAGTACAAGCAATAATAAAAACCCATATTTCTTCATTCGTTTCATATGGGCTCTATTATATCATATTTATTTTGCTATTTTCTTCTGATAAGCTTTGGCTTTCCGCCGTATGAATCAAGCTCTACTTCAACTTTGTCCCCAACGTAGATTCGGATTCGGTTATATTTCATCTTTCCAGACATGTAGGCAAGCAAAACTGCACCGTCATCTAGCTGTACCCGAAAATGCGTATCCGGCAATGATTCGATCACTATTCCGTTTAGAATTATTTTATCTTCCTTCTCTTGATTTGACATATAAAGGGTATAGTAGCACATTGTCTTGATTTTTCATAGATTGTGAGTTTAAATCCAAACAAAACAAAACCCCGGTCCGAATGAACGGACTAGGGTTAGGGAGTTGGTGAAAATCATCGTTTCAAAGTACCAAACATCCAATCAGCGAATGGCCAGACTACATTGAAGTTGAGATTTGGTCTCGCATGGTGAATGTGATGCCGTTTATTGAGGTTCTTGAACCATTTCATGTTCTCGAACCACCGTCCTTTTGGATCGTGCATGCACCAGTGAAAATATTCGTAGAAGCAGTAGTAGACGATGAATACGAAGCCCGTAATCGGAATCGGCCACCAAACTTGGAATATGGTGCAAATTCCCACAACAGGAATTAAGGCCAAGATAAGCAAAACAATCCAGTTCCACCAAGCCATTGGAATCGTTTTCTTGTCTTTTTCCTGATGGTCATGAGGATGATTTGAAAGCTCGTAGGTTTTACCCGCATCAAAAATCTGATGATGAGTTTCCCAGTGCCCCTTATATGCGTAGGTAAATCCGAAGATTGGCCTATGCATGACGAATTTATGAAGCAACCACTCAAAGTTGGATGCATACATAACTGAACCCGCGACAACAAGTGCACGGGGGTATATCCACATAAGGATATCTAGAAACTGTGTAATGTCCATAACATACTAAGTATATACCTTTTAGTACAAAGTGAACATCAAATCAAAAATCTTTCTCTCAACATCATTCACATTAACTTCAAATGATTCCCCTGTTTGTCTATTTTTAATCTCAACAGAATCCTTAGCCAAACTCCTATCTCCGATAATAATCTGCAAAGGAATACCATACAAATCAGCATCAGCCATCTTTGCTCCCGGATTCATGGTTCGATCATCATACAGCACTTCGTATTTATCTTTCAAAAGATTATACATTTCCTCTGAGTGAGTATGGACGTTATCTCCATCTTGTTTAGACAAAGAAACGATCTCAACCTCATATGGCGCAATATGTTTTGGCCATACCAACCCTTTATCATCGCCATATTTTTCAACGATAACACCCATAACTCTTGTGATTCCGATTCCATATGATCCCAAGATAACC
>Ga0247807_10001888_pt1 | contig 11928 bp, 9 predicted proteins | sample UWRJL074202C1_FD_179931 | JGI IMG/M metagenome (GOLD analysis project Ga0247807, IMG submission 179931) | Plant litter microbial communities from Arlington Agricultural Research Station in Wisconsin, United States - UWRJ-L074-202C-1 | ecosystem: Environmental > Terrestrial > Plant litter >...
ATATTGGAATATACGCCACGCTAGGCATTGTGCAAGCGTTGTTGATGTTTAGCTACGCAACAACGCTTACAACATTCAGCACCAGGGCAGCTAAGAACCTGCTCAATAGCGCAATTTTTCACACCCTCGGAGCACCAGTGTTGTTCTTTGATACAACTCCTATGGGCCGTGTTACGAATCGCTTCTCCAAAGATGTGGATACTATAGACAACAGACTTACTGATAATTTGCGTTTCCTACTCTACATCGTTGCCACCGTTGTCTCGGTATTCTGCTTAGTTATCGCATACTTCTACTACTTCGTCATTGCGTTGATACCACTTACCGTAGCATTCATCTTTGCCGCATCGTACTACCAAGCATCGGCACGGGAGATCAAGCGACATGAGGCTGTTTTGAGGAGTGTTGTGTTTGCAAAGTTTGGCGAAGCCATCATAGGTACCACAACTATTCGAGCCTATGGTGTTCAGAGCCAGTTCATAACGACTGTAGTCCAAGCACTTGATTCGATGAACGGTGCATATTTCTTGACCTTTGCTGGTCAACGTTGGCTTTCGACTCGTCTAGACACACTGGGTAGTATGCTGATTTTTGTCGTCGGCATATTAATCGTCACCTCTCGCTTTGATGTCAAACCTGCCATTAGTGGACTTGTACTATCGTATATTCTGAGCATAGTGCAGCTTATTCAGATTATTGTACATACTTACGCTGATGTTGAAAATGACATGAATTCTGTAGAGCGGCTGCACTATTATAGCCACGGACTCGAGCAAGAGGAATCAGTAGATACCATCCCCCAGAAAGTACGGGCCACTTGGCCAGAAAGAGGCGAACTACATTTCAAGGATGTGCAGATGCGATATCGACCAGGTCTACCACTTGTGCTGAAAGGTTTTTCTGTTAGTATTCGATCTGGCGCGAGAGTAGGTATTGTTGGGCGCACAGGTGCAGGCAAGACTAGTTTGATTTCTGCCATATTTAGGCTCGTAAATTTGTCCAGTGGCAGCATCACTATTGACGGTATGAATATCGCTGCAGTATCGTTGTATGAGCTGAGATCGAGGTTATCCATCATTCCGCAGGATCCCATACTATTTCAGGGCACAATACGCACTAACCTTGACCCATTGGAGGAATACGATGATAGCCGACTCTGGGATGCACTTCAGCAAGCAGAGCTTGTGGAAGGCAAATTACCCACTGGTAAAGAACAGTCAAACACTCGAATATCCCTCGATTCTCCAGTAGAGGACGAAGGTGTCAATTATTCTTTAGGCCAACGGCAGCTTCTTGCATTGGCCAGAATCTTGGTCAAGGATTCCCAAATCATCATGATCGATGAGGCTACGAGCTCAGTCGACTTTGAAACGGATAAGAGAGTACAGGACACTATTCTACAGGCGTTTCGCACCAAGACTTTGCTATGTGTGGCACATCGTATTAAAACGATCATTGGGTATGTAAAGTCGGATGCGGTATTACTAATTTTTGCTTACTAAAATACTGCAGTTATGATCAAGTTCTAGTGATGGATGCTGGAACATGTGTCGAGTTTGATGATCCTCTTGCTCTTTATGATAGACATGGTATATTCCATGGAATGTGTGTGAGTAGTGGCATTTCAAGAGCCGACATCTGCTCACAACAAGAGAAATTCAAGAATACACTATCCCCTGAAACTGTCTCATGACAACAGAAGGCACTAATTTGAGTATAAACCAAAACGTCATTTTTTTTTTATAGAAAGTTGTCTCTGGGAACTAAATGGGGAAGCTAACTTGAGGTGTTCTGAGGTGTTCCCGTGGCTCGGATTTACATATTAGCTGAATTGGAAAGGACGGAGATAGGAAGTTTCTGATTACCCATTTGCATGTTATTATAATTGCAGCAGGATTCTCCACGAATTTGTTGGATTATCTTTGGCATTTACCTAAGGGAAAATGGTGCCTATGCTCGTAGAAGAATAAACCCACCTCCCAACATTGTGGGATAAAAAAGGCGATGAGCGTTACATTTAAAGTTCAATCAAACATGCCGAATGATTTCGAGAGCGATCTGACAGATTATCTTGTACTTTGAATTATTGATGATATAGCTTCTTCAGTCATTCCACTCTTCTACAAACCCGTTACGGATGACTAACACTCTCCCATTTCTCGGAAAATGAATGAGTCCGTCTCGTGTTACACTTGCCAAGTTCATTTGTTCTCTTGCAAGCCAATCCGCGGGCATCAAAAATTGTCTCTTAATTGTGCCGCCGTCAAGTGGCCACGTACAGATCCAGGATTTGTTATCAAGAAAAACTAGCACATCGCTACTGGAACCATTGATGAAGCCGATAGTACACCGTAGTCGCTCTAAGATTACCGGTGGTAGGTTTTGAACATTCAAATCTGGAACCGACTCCCTTTGATAGGGTATTGACATAAGGCTGATGTCGCTGATGTTGTCTCGGAGACGCCATGGACACGTTGCTGCGAGAAGGAGGGTGGCTTTACTTGAAGTAGTTAAAATACGATTCACAGACTCAGCATGTTGGCCCTCATCAAGTGTTACTGGCGGTTGACCCGCATCTGGTCTTACTCTTTGGACAATAGTTAGATCAGACCATTGGATAACTTCAGAATCAGAGAATCTGATAGCAAGAAAGAGATCATTATCGCGTGGATGATTAAGGCATCGCTGATATTCCCACCCTGATCGAGAACAACATAGAGAGTTTTGTTGAACAAAGTACACGAATAAGCCGTCATCTGATGTTACTAATAATTTATGCCCATCAGGTGAGAACAGCAGTTGGTGGACCCGCCCAATCATGTCTATGTGAAAGATCTGTATCAATGACTGGGTGTCAAGGATAGCAACCCCAGATTTGACACTTGAGTAAGCAATATACGCTCCATCCGGGCTCCAGATAATATGACTGACTGCAGATTCTATGTATATCTCGTGAATAACTGTGCCATCATTATGGGTGAGCCTGATGTTTCCAGCTTCATTCCCCATACAGAAGATGGAGCCGTCGGGATGAACGGCCAAACCAGTCACTGGCTCTCTGATTTTCGTACCATTAATAGAAGCTAATGATCCCTCCCTCAAAGTCGGAGCGCTAGAGCTTGAAGAATCACTATCCCTTTCCTCTTCCTCGGCCCACTTGATAAGTGAGTTTGGTTGCCATATGTTGATTATAGGTCCCCGGATATCGTATACGCAGCGTCCATCCGGGGATATATTTAAGGCAGATGTCTCAAATGCTGCGGTGACTTGATAGATAAGCCCACAAGTGTAGAAATTCCACACCTGTACTACTCCGTTGGCACTTGAAGTTGCGAATAGACTTCCACTGGCGCTACATGCAATCTCAAGTGCTGCCATTTCATGAAGAGTGTATTTATTGTCTTGTGGGTTCCATATAAAAACATCACCGCTGCTGTAAAGTCCGATGATGTGTCCATTAGCCATGTTCCAGTCCATCCTACTCACAAATGTACGTGGAGCCGGAGGCTTTGCCACGGTCCGTGAACAGCTAGCTATATGTTGCAGGTTGTCAGTTGTCCACACTGAAAGCGGAAATTCTTCATATGCCAAAGCAATCTGGGAGCCATCACAGTTCAGCCGCGCCATACTTGGAGAAAGCTTTGGTCCATCAACTCCATGTTTCCCGATACACTGCCATTCCAGTCTATCTTTTAGCGGCATTCTAAAAACGTTGTCGCTGCAGAAAATTAAAACGGCTGATTCACCGTCCGTAAAACAAACATCCTGCACTACAGATGCTAAAGGGTTTGCGAAACGGTGAAGTTGTTTCCCATCGTAAAGGTTCCAGATTGTTGTATGTGTGAATCCGCATGCAACGAAAGTACTGCCTAGGACACTCATTTGACAACAAATGACTTCATCCTCGCCATTCTCGAGATGCATACGGATAGTAGTTGAAGCATCGAAAGCAGATAGTCGATTTTTAGAATCAATAACAACAAAATGGTCCAGCGAGCACTCTACGATACGTGCCGGTGAGTGGTGGTCGAGAGAAAATCTTGCATAGTAATCATCCCATTCTTCATCATCGCCTATGATTGATATAGCAGAGCTTGATTCAAAAGTTTGTCTAAAAATTGAATTTGATGGACAGAACGCCGCAATGCGGTAGATCAACTTGGGATATAATGTGAGCTCGGCGCCAAACTTTCCTACTAATCGGACTATATCTGTCAACCACTGGCGAATCATGTCTTCGTCTCTCGTGTCGCGCAATGGAAAGTCGGCACGATCCTTGTCCATCTTGTCATCAAGGAAACCCGTAACCATTCTAGAGGAGGATACAACCAGTTTCAATTGACCGCATGTTGCCAAGTACTGCATCCATAACTGTACAGCCCCTTTGTTGAAGAAGTCTAGCAGGTCTCGCATCGATTCAGTGGCTTGAAATGCCCGACTTTTAGATAAATGATAAGACCAGTTCTTGGCAGCATAGTCAAGTAGCCCACTGGTATTTTCAGCTCCAAGGCGTAGCCGCTGCTGAGGCTCCAATAAAAGCTTTGCACACCTTGAATAAATCATGTGGTGGCCAAGATGAATGTCGACACCGAGCCACCTTGGTTAATGTTAGCCTTATAACTGTTCTTTTAACGGTTGGAAATCGAAGAACACAAATTGAGAGTCATTCAGAGATGAGATATAGATATGATCAGCGAGACAAAGACCAAAGCTTGTTTGAGCACAGAACTGAAAAATTGTGAAACTTTGAATGGAAAGAAACAGGACTCGTACGGATGACTTGACTCTTGTAGAAATTCTAATGCTGAAGAATGAATCAATGATACCAAATTTGACTTCGGATCTATAACGACCAGTTCGCCACATAGGTTAGAAATGGACCAACTTAGATCTAGAATTTCCATTGCTGGATCGAATGCTTCTTGCAATTGATCAACTGTTAAGAGCTGCGTGGAACAGGACACCCAGATCAGAATATTCTGCACAAGTTTCTTATCCTCATCCACGGTTATTCTACTCTCTGAAGCAGCCTGAAGACTAGCGTACAGGCTTCTTAATTCCCCAGGTAGTCCAGTGATGGTGTCTCGAATCTCTTGCTTTGTGTTGCACCGAAGGATATTTTTAACGACAACAGCAACCCACAAGAAATTGCCGCTAGCCTTCGCTACAATTTCAGATGTGATAGAATCTATCAGTTCCTGACTCCAACGTCCAGAAGTTACGCTCATCTCACGCCTGACATAATGGTAAAGATCTGTTTGTTTCTGGTCCTTAGCTTGTTTTTGTGCATCTTGAATGGAGAAGTTGGTCAAGGGCATCGACTCTCCGAGCCTTTTAAAGTGCTCGACAAGTTCCAAATGACGCCCTGTAATAATGATCCGCAGTGGGAGCTTGAGGTCAACAAGGCCTTTCGAGGCAGAGAGAATATCTGTTGGTGACTTTGCAGAATCAAGACTGTCAATTACCCAATAAATTGGACGGGAGAATTTAACTTTGGGAAGTATACTAATAAATAATTTCTGCCATAGAACCCGGGATCCAGTATTTGAGGTAATGACTCCTTTTCTGGCAAGCTTCAAGAGCCGATGCCGATAATCTTTGCTATATATAGCTAACTGATAGGCCAGAGACCGGAGGAGCCTGTTGAACCTCTTCTTTCTCGTGTCCACATGACGGAAATAGTAGTACTGGCACGCATATTCATGTTCTCGGAGATGATTGATAATGAACGATGATAACACAGATTTTCCAACCCCTGGGGGTCCATGCTGCAGAAAAGTTAGTAAAGCAGAGGTTAGATTGGAAGGTGGCTGAGGGATAAAGCGTGAGGATCCTAGGAATTGTCTTGAGTTTAAAATCACTGCAGCCTCCAATATAGCAGAAAAGTATGATTCCCAAGCCAATTGATTGACCCTTTCGCTCCCTCAATGTATAATATCTTTATGTGAAAGGTTGTTGTACTATCCACAGAACTGAAGGTGTTCTAGATTGGTCTTGTAACCAAGTCCGAAACTCGGAAATTCCCAAGAGCCATAAACAAGTTTCTGGCGCTCGCATATCGCTGAATAGATCCAGGTCTTCGTTTATCCATTCGTCGCGCACTCCAAGCACTTGTAACAACTCATCTGAAACATGGCTGCTTGATGAAGAAGTACTTATGCTTTTTCTTCTTCGGAATTTCTCTGCGAGGGAAAGAAGCATATCTCTCACGATTTCGTAGGATGGATCTTCTCGAGTCTCGTACTTCACTATGTTGTGGTGGTTAGCATCTAATGACATTGAGATCTCGCCACCATATCCTAGTGTTGCCGAATCCTTCTCAACCACCAGTACTTTTGCAGTCCCGATCGCCGTTGCCTGGGTTTCGAAAAAGGATACAACCACAAGATCTCGGAGAATATTACGAAATTGCTCGTTGATGGTCTCTAGTGAGGTAGAGTTTCGGTTCAGCTCATCAACGTATGGCCGTGGATGATGCCCAAACACGGAAATTGACAGAATTCTGTTCAGAATTGACGAGAAATCACTCCCTCTGTGAGGAGTTGCGAGAAAGACGATACTGCACAAATTATCAATGACATCCATATACTGAGGATCGTTACGGCCAAGGATGTAGCTTTGTTTGGCGACGAGGCCACCCATCGAATGTACCACAAAGATAATAGGTACTTTGCCTAAGTTTGACTGTCGTGCTTGCGTATGGAACCTGAGCGGATACAGAAGTTGTTTGGCAAAGTCGGTGATGGTTGCCTTGCTCGACACACCACGCTGACTGAAATTGGCATCATACCCAAACGATGATATTCTTGCAGTAGATAAGCCAGGTTCCGTGGGCAGCCATTCTTTCGGCCAGAACTTCCGCAGATCTTGATTCCAAGACCAGGTTGCCCGGCTCGATCCCCCAAGCCCGTGTACAAATACAATATCAATCGTGGGATCTGCGTTGGGTGTGTAGAGAATCGTGAGTCCGGTGGGGTCTTCGCGTCTATTGTGGATGAGATGGCTGGTGGAAGATTGTGTGGTTGTCGGCGACTCGGGTACATCTAAAGACGTGGGTTTAGAGGAATTCGGAGGACTTGCAGTAGAATAATTGCTTGTGCCAGCATCGTCTTGGGAACTGCTATTGTCGTCTTTGGGAGTTGATCGTTTGCTTCGAAACGCAATTTTCCAAACGCGAGGCTGCGGGGTTAATTCAATCAACTACCATGCGCTTAAAATTGGAAGGAGGAATAAGTTACCATTTCAAGCAGTGTGGTGTTGGTCGTGTAGCTAAATTCTCATGATCTTATATTGTATTGCAATTGTGCAGTAGTCAGGGAAGGTCCCGCCAGGATCTGATGTTCGAAGGAATTTGTCAAAATTGCCTACGAAACAGATGTGATACCGATATATGGCTGCAGACGACCAGCAGCCTCATCGAGGCGCAGCGCATCTGCACCATCCCCAGTGTAGGCACCGAAATGTAAGGTTACACCTTCACAAGATCGCCATCACATTACCTTCATGGGACAAGCAATAATAAGTGTCTGTAGTGTACAAATACAAGCATACAAGGCTCTCGAAAGGGTGTAGAGGGTTGCTCAAGAGAATCCCACATAGTTTGGTCTTGGAGCTTCCCAACCCCCAGATATATATATATATTTACATATATATATATTAATATATATCCTTATAATCAATCTCGCCCCGCTAGTCTCCACCCCCACTTCCGGCCCCACCCGATATCTCCATATCCCACCATCTACATAGATCCCTGGTAATATATGATTGGTTGGCTGGCTGATACTTATATCATCTTGATCCATTAATTACGATCCTTCAACTATTGTAACGTTAACACTCTCCATCTATAGAGAAAACCAAAGAGAGAACACTACCTATCACTTGAAGCATATTTACTCTTTATAATAAGCTTAGGCACCAAAAAATGACCTACAAATGACGGTAATCACGATTAGAAAGGAGGACTGTTATCATGTCTGATAGACACTGAAAACCCCAAAAAATAAAAAGCTGATGTAGACTATATATTTATATTCTTCCCCATAATCTGCTTATTTCAGTCAAATTTAGAGCCGTTCTTGACATTCTAAATGAACACTAGCTTCAGTGTCATACAACGCTTCTAATGGATCGCTATTCCATGGCTTTTGGTCCCAAGGAAGGCAGAACTCCAAGTTTTTCTTCAATGCAACTTTAGTAAGTAATGCTTACGTTTCTCTCGCTGTATCCTGTCTAACAGATCTAAAAGTTTCAATTGAAATTAAGAGGTTTAGAGGTGCTGTTCTAGCCTCAGGCACCGCATCCCCCTTAGTTAGCTATACCTAGATCTCTCCTACGGAGAGCTCCCTTCCTTAGACTTATCACAATCCAAGAACAAATATACACAGTTCACACACTGAGTAACCTTTCCTTTTGCCCGTATCGTAAGTACAGGTCCTTGACAGGTATGAAGCAGATGTAAACCTCGTACTTCTAAAATCAAAAAGTACTAACTCTACATATCCCCACATACCCTAGCTATCCAATTCATTCCATAACATTGTAAAACGAGCCTTTAAATTCGAACTAGGCATAAAACTCTTTTCAAGAATCTCCAGTGGCCGGGCCCACCCTCGACACCGCAATACTAGCACCGCCCTCCTCAGCCTTGCCACAAACCACGCCCTGATATGTGAGCCCTCACCGGCTGCAATAGCTCCTAACATCAATTGACACGAAGTCAGATCCATAAATAAACATGGTCTGAAAGGGAGCCGATGCAATGCTTCTTTTAGTTCACTGGCAAGATGTGTGAGATTAGTCTGCAACTGGGTATCCCACGATAGATAAAGAATCAACTCCATCGCCAGCGATGTTGCTTGGACAACTGGACTGTCCTCCAGCCGAAGAGCCCGAACTTGATTTAGTAAGAGATTCCAGTTTGTCTCGATCTCCTTCGCATGATTGCCAGAGGCTGAGTTAAGACTATAGTGGGCCTCAACCAAGTTTCGCAACTGAACAATTTTGTCACAGATATCTGCTACGTTACAAAAAGGTTGGCTATCGTAAGTGCGTATTGCATCGATGACTCTCTTGTGGTACGCCAAGGGAAAATTGAATACATAGTTCGTAGAATCTCTGAGCATTTCAGTTAGTTTTGCTTCAAGGCAGGAAGAGAGTCACAAACAGAATTAGAAAGTTATATAGCACTTCTGGCAAATCGCATATGCCTTGGGAGCGCCTTTTCATAATCAAATTAGCTAGACCCCCAATGTGAATGTTCCAAGTAATATCGTTATGCACTAGGCGCTCTCCGATGGCCATACTGAGGACTGCTCCGATTACAGCACCAGTATGAGCTGTTTCACTCTGGATGCGTTGTATGACAACGTGGGTAGCCTTGCACGAATGCATGAGCGCTTTTTCTTGACAAGACGCATCTTGTGACCAGTACCCCAAGCCAAGTGCCATGGAGATTTCGGCGAGGGCTGTATCAGAGACAAGCATCTGTAACCAGGCTTCTTCTCCGGGGGTGCTAGGGTAGCTACTACCATCCAGAAAAACAAGCGACCAGAATTTAGACACTAGACACAATTTAGCCATTAACTAGATTGTCAATTTCATGGCATTGTAATTTACGGTATTGGGCATAGAGGTATAGATCCTTTGGTGGTGTCATGAGGATCAGATCCGCTTGGGGAGTATCAGCAGACACAGACAATTGTTGCGTTGACAGCCTCTGGCCTATTCGTGTGGCTATGACATTATCCGGCATCTCCCTCGCTTGTCTTGCATCGATTCTCTGCTCGCGTCTACTTGCAAAGTTTGTTTTGGTGATGTGCGCCCTCATCAATTTGGCATCTGACTGAGACAGATACGGTGTGTTGGTTGCATTTAGGAAAGTAAAGCTTTTCGGGCTCATTCTCACTTTCTGTTTCAGGAGAATCTGTCTAAAGATGACTTAATAAAGGAACGTCAGTTTAATGTATTGAATCCTCAACAGGAAAATCAGTTTCAAGCTGACAAACTCTAGATCATGAATATGAGAGGTATAACATGTGCGCATTAGTAATATGGGTTTTAAGTTACGTGCGGCAACGCTCGTACTAGGATCATAATTTCTAGCTATACCCGATTAGGAAAATCAGATTCGGGAAATGTAGGTGCTCTCCACCTTGAGAATATTGCGACTCTTTTACAACATGGATCATTGCCGCTACAAAGTAATGATGCCATTTCTTTTATGGAGTTATATAAATGTATTTGGCAGTCCCAGATATGTGGCTATCTGGTTCTCATCACTGCCAACTCTCTGACTACAAAAGCACTTGGTTCTAAAAGGCACTACGATTAAATACAAGTCTAACTTTCTCATCAAACACAATAACTCACTATGTCAAGACAATGGATCCTCACTAGTCAAAAAGGATTCGAGGAGTCTCTTCAATATCAGGAGAATGTTGATATCCCATCGCAAGACCAGCTCAACCCTGACGAGGTCCTAGTGAGAATCCACGCCGCTAGCCTCAATTATCGTGAGATATTAATTGCAGATCCCAATGTTAGTGGTGAATATTGTTTCTGGCTTAATCAAAAGTTTGCTGACATGCTCTCGCCTCAAAAAGGGTGTCAGTGAACCCATTCAGCCCTCTATCGTTCCAGGATGCGACGGTGCAGGAGTGGTTATAGCGGCTGGATCTTCCGTCCAGGAATTTCAGCCAGGAGACCGCGTTATAACATATGCGGCGCCAGAGCTTGCAAGCTCCAGTGGTGATGACGCACCCGCAAGTCTTGCTGATGCTCATACAATGCTTGGTCATGGAGTCAACGGAACGCTGCGTTCTTTTGGGGTCTTTGCCGAAAAGGCTCTTGTTCATGCCCCACTATCTTTGGACTGGCTTCCAGCAGCAACCATAGGATGCACCTGGACAACAGCATGGAATGCGCTTTTTGGATTGGAAGGTAAAAAAGCTCAGCCAGGAAAATGGATTCTTGTCCAGGGAACTGGAGGTGTTAGTGTAGCTACACTTCAGCTTGCAGTAGCAGCTGGAGCTACTGTGGTTGCCACGACATCGACTGGGGATAGAGAAAAGCGTTTGAAAGCCCTTGGAGCCGCGCACACAATTAACTATCGTTCATACGCCGATAACTGGGGGGAAAAGGCTCGCAGTCTGACACCAGGAGGCAGGGGATTCGATATTGTGGTTGACATTGGTGGAAACCAAACACTCCCTCAGGCACTGGTTTCCGTCTGTGTTGATGGAGTTATTGTAGTGGCCGGGCATGTGGGAGAAGTAAAAGCTCCAGTTCCTTTATTTGCAACCTTTATGCATAGCTGCATCGTTCGTGGTCTGCTCTGTGGAAGCCGGGCTCAGTTGAAGCAGGTCATTCACTATATCAATAAAAGTGGAATCCAGCCTGCTGTGGATGACATTGTGTTCGAGTTGTCAGAGGCTAAGGATGCTTATAGACGGCTGAATGAGAAGAAGCATTTCTCCAAGGTCATCTTAAGGATTGATTACAAAGACGTATGATGTAAGGGAAATTTCTAAGAAAACAACAGACAAGAAACCTGAAAGTGAATCGGTATTGGATTTATCGATATATCAGTAGCTAGCAACAAACCATAACGTTACCGATGTCTCACAACATCTTCAGATGTTAACGATTTGACAAATTCCTAAACTCAGTGAATATTATATTTTTGATTCGCTATACTATTAGACCTGACAAAGCTCTATTTCCATTAGTTGAGACAGAAGTTTTACTCCTGTTCAACCTGTTTTCTATGATTACAGTAGTTCTTCTCATTCACCACACCAAGCTGCGATTATATATAATGTTGTAACCCGCAACTAGCATTTCATATGTCGGCTCTAAGTTCCAAATTCCCTCCTATAGAAGTGATTAAGCAAGCGAGAAAGATAAAAATAACGGGTGTAGTCA
>Ga0247807_10001891_pt1 | contig 11917 bp, 7 predicted proteins | sample UWRJL074202C1_FD_179931 | JGI IMG/M metagenome (GOLD analysis project Ga0247807, IMG submission 179931) | Plant litter microbial communities from Arlington Agricultural Research Station in Wisconsin, United States - UWRJ-L074-202C-1 | ecosystem: Environmental > Terrestrial > Plant litter >...
CCTTCTAAACGAATATCTGAACGGCCAAACTGTGATAAATAAAAGCGTTTATCAATAGTCCCCATAATATTATGATAGTTATACTGTCCACCCAGCAAACCTTTTATACCAGCAGCATAATTAAGGTTAAATACAGGATATTTTTCAATCAGCCTTTCGCGGAAAGTTTTACCCTGATAAAATTTCTCCTGCGGTGCATAACGCAGATCCAGGCTTAGTTCCGAGCTCGTTACACGATCAGTACGCACAATTTGATTATTTATATACCTATCAAAAACAAGCGTACCCGCAGCCGTTTGCGACCATTTCTTAAATCCCAGATTAAAAGAGAAGTGATTGCTGTATTCCTGCATATATTCTAACTTATAATAGTCACTATACAAAAACTGATTACTCTCTCCACGTTTAAAAGAAGACACAAAATTATCCTCAGGAATAACATTTTTAGCACCATCGCCCGGAATATCTACATCCCTTCTAAAGCTGGCACGCACAAAACTCTGAGGAAAAGTATAAATAGATTTATTATTAAATGCATAAGCGCCACTCAGATAGCCCTTCCATTTTTCATCCTTAAACCCATAGGCAGCATAAGTATCAAAATAAAATCTTTTACTGAAATCAGTCGTAGTTCGTCCGCCCAACCTTAACCTGAATCCCTCCAGACTGTTGAAACTGTAAAAAGTATAAATAGGGCCAACCTCTACAGGTCCATAATTCTTATAACCGATAAAAAGAAAAGAAGCTACATCCATCATGCGCTTAAAGGATTTCATTTTGCCCAGGCTATCCATATGCTGATAGATCTTCACTTTTTCCTTTGCCAGCGTATCCAGACGGTTCTCAGCCCAGAACTGATCAGACCGGTTTTCTGCTTCAGGAACTACGACCAGGCTTTCGCCTTTAAAAATCTCATCAGGCTGTTGAACATTTGTCTTATAGTCCTTTATAATAACAGTTCTTTCTCCTTTAAAGCCCCTGCCTCCATCACTGCCAACCCCAAAATCCATCAGCAAATGGCTTTTGCTCAGGTGAAACTTACCCAAAGAATCCTGTTCAAAATTAAGTTTAACCTCCAGAGCCCTTACAAAATTTATATTGACCCCTTTACCAGTTCTTAACAAGGCATTCTGAACCGCATATTTACCATCCATTGTGATATAAATCTTACCTTCAAACAGCAGGGCATTCTTATTACGGGGGATAAACGAAAGCTCTATTAAATTAGGTTTAACCGTTTTAATAGTATCAGTAATAAAAAATTTATAAAATGCAGGCGCACCATCTGCAATAGGACTTAAAAACTGGCTGTTTGTAAAAATAATATTATTATCATAGATGTTTACATCCGCATACATCCTTTCAAAATAATTACCAATTGCATTATTATCTACCAATCCCTTATCAAAATTAACATGCTTGTCAGCCAGCATAATTACCTTCGTTTTCTCAGGGTTCTTACGATAATAATTCTTGGATAACCTTTCACGGAGATAGATCGGCATAATATTTTTGCCCCCTATTTCAGAAGAGTCCTGTTCATTAAACAAGAATTGATATTTACGGAAAAGCTTTTTATTTTTAAATTTATCAGACAGATTACTCAATGAAAACTGCATCCAGTCATACTGTTGATATTCCACATTTTTAGCACTTTCAAGCCTGTTCATGGGCTTATGCTCAATTACTTTTCTGATCAGTTCTACTGCAGGGTTATCTTTATTGCGGTAAGCAGCCTTCTTGTTGGAGCTGATTTTCACTTCAATCAGATTCTGTGATTCTTCCTGTAATTTAATATGCAGCACCTGTTTCTTTCCCGGTACTACAGGGAAATTCCGCGTCTTAAAACCAATATACTCCACTTGCAAATCAGTATAAGGCTCCGCAGTGCTGATCTGATAATTTCCGTTAATATCAGTTTTAGTTGCTATTTTCGATCCTTTAAACAGCACAGTAACATAAGGTATCGGAGTTCGGTCCTTTATGTTTGTTATAGTTCCTGAAATTTCAGTTCTCTGGGCTGCCGCCCGAAGTGTAAATAAAAAAACCAGTATAGTCAGTACGCAAAAAGACTTTTTTTGGATATCACTCATAATTTAAAACGCCGGGCCTAAGTCTTTTTTTTAATGTTAACCGAAATAATAGCTTAATCTGCAACGCTTATTAAATTATATCAGATGATATTCCCTGTACATCAAATGATAACTCTAATTAACTGAATGTTTCTGAATTAAGATGTTAATCTATGTTAAAAAACGCAGCGGTCTCTAACCTGCAACATGAAAATCAAAAGAAAACAATGCGATATATTCGAGCTATAGAAAGATAACAGCAACTTCAGCTAATTGTTTTCTCTCTGAATGATTTTGGTGCTGTCATAGTCTGGCGTTTAAAGAAAAGATTAAAATTTGCAGGATATTCGAATCCAAGACAATAACCTATTTCTGATATATTCCATTCTGTATGCGTAAGCAGGGCGATGGCCTCATTTGCAATACGTCCTGAGATATGTTCTGAAGTGGTTTTACCAGTTACCTCTTTAACAGCATGATTCAGGTGATTCACATGTATAGACAAACGTTCAGCGAAATCATTTGCCGTACGCAGCTGCAGGACATGATCAGGTGAGTAAATAGGGAATTGTCTTTCCAGCAGTTCAAAAAACAGAGATGCAATACGGGAAGAAGCATTATTTGATTTAACCTGTGTTTCATAAGGGCGGGTTTTTATCGCCTCATGGATCAGCAGATTCACATAATTACGTATTAAATCATACTTATAGGTATAGTCACTATCCATCTCAGCCATCATTTTCTCAAATATCCGGGCTACATTCTCCTGCTGCTCTTCTTTGATATAAAAAACAGGATCATCCTGTATCCTTGCAAGCAAAGAATTCTTTAGCGGTTCAGTCCGCTGACGCATAAAATTTTCAGTAAATACACAGAAATAACCCGATTGAAATTGAGAAGTTGCTTCCCATGAATAAGGAGTAGTCTGATTGGTAAACATCAGTGCACATCCGTCAATCTCAATCTGCTGATTCGGATAATGGAGTACCCCTTTCCCAATAATATAGGCTATCTTATAAAAATCCCTCCTGTTATACGGAGATGGGTTCAATGTGCAGTAGCCAAACCTTTTAAATACATTAAAATGTCCCGTATGCGCATCAAGGATAGGATTTGGGATAGTGATGTCAGGTCTGTTGACCGCAAACATCTCATAAAATTCCTGAAGGGACATACTTTTTTTCACGCATTAAAATTGCATAAATTTTAAGATGTCCCTACATTTTTTGTGTAATATTATAGTTTGATAACGTCTCCCGGATGAATTTCTTCATTCGCCTGACCAACAAGAACGTCTCCCTCTTTAATCTCTCCGAAAATTTCTATTCTGTCATCAGTTTCGCGGCCTTTTTTAACACTTACTTTTTCTGCCTTTCCATCTTTTGAACGAATCACATACACACCTTCCGCGCTATCCACTATAGCCGTTTTAGGAACTGTAAAAGTACTTGCATTTGCTGGCAGAGGCATAGAAACATCTGCTACCATTCCCGGTAAAAGTTTTTTAGTCAGATTAGGCACATCCATTTCCACCCTTTCAGAACGCAGCCGCTGGTCAAGTGCACCAGACAATCTTTTCACTTTAGCCGTAAATAACATATCAGGCTGTGATTTCACTGTAAAAGTCACCTCATCTCCCGCTTTCAGATAACCCGTATACAGTTCAGGTACAGAGATGACCAGACGCAGATGTTTTTGCTGCTGTATAGTGAACAAAGGAAATTCAGATCCCTTTCCTGAAGGTCCGACATAAGCACCCAGATTTACATTTCTTGAAGAAACCACTCCATCAAAAGGAGCACGGATCTCCAGGTAATTCTGGATAGAACCAACTTCCCGGTAAGCAGCCTTTGCAGCATTAAACTGTGCCAGGTCAGAATTTCTTTTCGCTATCGCCTGATCCAGGTCATTCTTAGAAATTGTACCAGGTGTTTTGCTGGTTTCAAACAAACGGTTGTAATTTGCCTTACTCGCTGTATAAACTGCTTCCTGAGATTTCAAACGCGAATCAGCAGCAGCCAGCTGCGAAGTCAGCTCTGGTGCTTCAAGCGTCATCAGCAATTGGCCCTGTTTAACTTCCGAACCAATATCCGCCTTTAAGGTCTTTACAAAGCTGCTTACTTTAGCATAAAGATCTACCTGCTGGTAAGCAATCAGCTCACCAGGTATTCTCAATGAAGTAGCCATTTTTTCTTTGCTCAAAACAAAAGTTTTAATTTCAGGCTTCTGATCAGTGATTTTATTTTCTTTTTTCTCCTCGTGATTACAGCTGCTTAGCAAAGCAGTAATTACGATACTGCTTAGCAAAAGGGAAGTCCGTCTCAATATTCTTTTATTCATTATATGATAATCTATATAGCTGTTCAATTTTTTATAATATGGTGATAACATCTTAATCTTTTAATCCTTTTATGAAATGTGCACTTTCTTCATCTTCCGGATCTAAAGACAACGATTGTGTAGAAACTTTACCCTGCACCCATGCAAATACTAGAGGCAGGATAATTAATACAGCAAAAGTTGAAGCAATCAAACCTCCTATTACTGCTCTCCCCAAAGGCGATACCTGGTCCCCACCCTCTCCATGTCCTATAGCCATCGGCAGCATTCCTGCTACCATCGCCACACTCGTCATAATAATCGGACGCAGGCGCAGACCAGCTGCTTCTCTGGCAGACTGTAACGCATTACCATTGTGTTTTCTTAACTCTTCCGCATTCGTAATGAGCAGTACAGCATTTGCAATAGACACACCCACCGACATAATAATTCCCATATAAGACTGTAAATTAAGCGTTGAACCAGTCAGCTTCAATAATAATAAAGAACCCAGTACAACAGCCGGAACAGTCGCCAAAATAACCAGCGGAACTCTGAAAGACTGGAAGTTAGCAGATAACATCAGGAAAATCACTACAATAGCCACCAATAAACCATTCTGTAAACTGCTTAATGTTTCATCCAGCACCTTTCCAAGACCAATCTGTTCCACAACCACTCCCCTTGGCAGTTCACCGATATTTTTTATAGCCAAAGCAACATCCTTATTGGCAGACCCCAAATCTTTATCATTCAGGTTCGCAGTCACAGAAAGATAAGGAGTAGCACCGAGATTATCATTTTCACCATAAGTCGTATCCTGTTTGATCGTAGCCACATCACTTAATACTGGTCTGCTGCTATTTCTCAATAAAGGAATCTCTCCCAAATCTTCTTTGCTGTTCATCTGGTTTAAAGGAATCTGTACCTGTACACCATATGACAACCCGATTTTCTCATCTACCCAGTTATTTTTATCCGTATAACGGGAAGATGATGTCGAAGCAACCAGTGATTTAGAAATATCAGCTAAATCAACACCCAGCTGTGCAGCACGTACCCTGTCAATATTAATATTTAAAGAAGGATATTTAATAGGCTGTGCAATCTGCACATCTCTCATGTACTCAATCTTTTTTAATTCAGCAGACACTTTACCCGCATATTCTTCATTGATCTTCTTGTTTTTACCAGCTATCCTCACCTCAACCGGAGTCGGAGAACCCTGGCTTAACACTTTATCAGTTAATTCAATAGGCTCAAATGATAGTTTCACATCCGGGATCTCTTTTTTAACCTCATTACGCAGCTGATCTTTCAGTTCATCCATATTCACATGATAATCTTTCAGTGCGATCTGGAAAACAGCCTCATGAGGCCCGCCCATAAATAAATAGATAGGATTTACCGAGAACAAAGCCGGATGCTGCCCTACATAAACAGAACTGATGCCCACATGTTCAGGACCTACTAATTTCTTCAGGACTTTCAGGATCAGATTCGCTTTTTCTTCAGTTCTTTCCAGACGGGTACCATCAGGAGCCCTCATCCTCAGCTGAAACTGGCTTGAATTCACTTTAGGTAACACATCACGGCCAATATTACCTAACAATAAAATTGCCGAACCAATAATCACGATCAGGTAAACGATAACTACTGGTTTGCGGATCAAAAATAACCGGTCAATGAAACGCATAAACCTATTTCTGAATTTATCAAACAAAGTAATCTTCTCCTTATAACTTTCCCTCTCCACCAGGATTTTCTTCTGATTTAATGTCTCCTGTTCAGATTCAAGAGTTAAACCCGTCTGATTAAAAGCATCTTCATCATCAGTAATCGTATGATCAGTTTTTTCATGCGGATGCGGATGCGCTATCATTAGCCAGTTAGCCAGAATAGGCACAAAAGTTTGAGAAAGCAGAAAAGAGATAATCATTGAAAATCCAATAGCCAGTGCCAATGGCAAAAACAGTGCTCCAGGTATCCCGGTCATCGTAAATGCCGGTGCAAATACAGCAAGAATACACAACAGGATTAATAATTTAGGAAAAGCAATCTCTTTACAGGCATCCCATATCGCCAGCGCTTTAGGTTTGCCCATATCAAAATGCTGGTGAATATTCTCTATTGTTACCGTAGATTCATCCACCAGGATGCCAATTGCGAGTGCCAGCCCAGAGAGAGACATAATATTGATCGTCTGTCCAAATAATTTCAGGAATAATACCCCGGCAATAATTGAAGTAGGAATTGTCAGAATAACAATTAAAGCCGCTCTTTTATCCCCCAGAAACAGCAATACCATCAAACCAGTCAAAATAGCACCAATAGCACCCTCACTGATTAAACTCTCTACCGCGTTAATTACAGACACAGACTGATCAAATTCATAAGACAGCTTTACATCTTCAGGCAAAGTATTTTGAATTTTCGGCAAATTAGCCTTCAGATTCTTAACCACATCCCAGGTCGAAGCATCACCAGATTTAGCGATACTCAGGTAAACAGAACGTTTACCATTGATCAAAGCATAACCATTGGTTATATCCGCACCATCTTTTACACTGGCCACATCACGTAAATAAAGATTTTGAACACCACCTTTAAATAAAGGAATATCTTCAAAATCCTTGATATTTTTAATCGTATAATTAGTTGGTGTAATATAATTCTTGTCCCCTATACGTACATTTCCCGAAGGGGCAGTCTGGTTGTTGGTGCTGATTGCACTTACAATCTGTTCTACCGTAAGATTATGCGACCGCATCAGTCCGGGATTAACATTAATCTCAACCGTACGCGGGCTACCCCCAAAAGGAGCAGGGGCAAGCAAACCTGGAATAGCAGTAAAAGAAGCACGCACATAAGTATTCGCTAAATCCTGCAACTCATTATTACTGCGCGTTGGACTGCTTAATACCAGCTGCCCGATAGGCAGTGAAGAAGCATCAAACCTGATAATAAAGGGGGGCTGGGAACCAGGCGGGAAAATTGCCTGGGCCCTGTTTGACAGCGCACTCAGCTCTGACGCCGCCTGTGCCATATTCGTTCCTTCATAATAGGTGAGCTTCATCAGCATCAGCCCTTGTGTATTTTTAGTTTCAATACTTTTTATCCCATTGGCAAAAAGCAAAATATTCACATAATTCTTACCAAAATAAGATTCCATTTGCGTAGGCGTGTATCCGCCAAACGGGTGGGCTATATAAATAACCGGCAAATTCATTTGCGGCAAAATATCTACCTTGATACTGGTCATGGCACTGATACCAAAAAACAGTAAACCGGCAACAAACACCATTATAGAAATGGGTTTACGTAGTGCAAAGCGTATTAAATTCATATCTTGGGTAGCGGCTTAAAATTCGTTAATAAATAGATTATAATCACCCATTGCAGCTGATTTCAATAATAAAGCCTGCCATACATTTGTATAAGCAATATCCCGGTCAGTCTCTGCCCTGTTCAATGTATAAAAAGCCTGCGTCAGTTCAACAATCGTGGTCAGCCCGTTTTTATACAAAGTGCTCTTCTGCAAATAAGCCTCACTTGCTGCTTTTACCTGGACAGGAGCTTCCTTATAATTGTCCATCGCATTTTTGATCTTGCGCTCTGCAAGAGCCAGTTGAGCATGTAGTTGCTGATCAACCAGTTCATACTCATTCTCTAAGCCACTTGAAATATAGCGTTGTGCTTTAACCTGTGGCGAATTACGTAAAATAGTCGTTAAGTTCCAGGTCACACCAACACCAAATAAATAATTACCGCGCGTTGGATTAATCCCGTCCCCGTAACTATGCGAATAAGCATTCTGGTTGTTGGAGTAATTTGCATCAAAACCAGAACCCCTGCCCTGCAATATCCCAATCAGAGAAAATGTAGGATACGCCAGTTTTTTATAATAATTCAATTGCTGATTACTTAACAACACCCTGTCCCTGTAGAATTTCAAAAGCGGATGCTCCTTAAAATTCACATTCGTGTCCGCCAATAAAATCGACTTCGGTACATGATTAATAGATGCTGTATCCACTTTAAAATCAGTAGCAGTAACTCCCATAAGAATACCCAGTCTGTTCGCCTGTTCCTGTTCAAGATCTACCGCCTTGGTCAAAGCAATTCTGGCATTAGATACTTCAGCACCAGCCAGTGAAGAATCTACACCGGCAATTAATCCATTCTTAGCACGCAGAACAGCATTATTTTTAAAGATCGTTGCCCTTTCCAGGTTCTTCTGCTGTGATTTAGTCAGCCGCTGTGCAGCAAGCAAATTAAGATAAGCACCAGACACCCGTACTTCATGCTGAAAAATCTCCTGGTTCAAATCATTCTCATCCCTTTTAAGGACAGCTTTTGAAACATTGATCTTTTCACGGATTCTGCCAAAGCTAAAAAAGTCCCAGTTTATATTACTGAGATAAAGCGCGCCAAAAGCAGCATTCCAGTTTTGCCGGGCAAGTGCAGGGCCCGACGAAGCCGTACTCAATCCGCCTAAAGCAGAAAGCGGCCCGTTCTGGCCATTAATTGTACCATAATCCTGCTGTGCAGCAAGCGTAAAATTAGGCAGGTACTCCCTTCTGGTCTGTTCAACAGTTTGTTTAGAGGCACTTACATAATTGCCTTTTGCCTTTATCGTTCCATAATTGGTAATTGCTGTCTGAATTGCATCCTTCATATTCAAAGTCTGGGCATCAGCAGCTATAGCAGTACACAGGAAAGAGGAAAAAAGAAGGGTAGAAAATGATATTCGGGGCATTAGATTGATATTAAATTAAATCGATATTCTACTTAGTGTTTTTTATACATCGCAAAAGTATCTGTTATAACATCAACCGAAAATATTCAGTTCAAATCAATACTTATTAAATTCAAATAATCAGGTCCTAAACCAGGAGCCAGTTTAACTGATTAATCAAAATAACTCATGCAGCTTTCTGATAAATAATAGTTTTAATAAAACGACTATAATAAAAAGCCGTTTTTAAGGGATGATAATGATTTTGCTCAAACAAATTTTCTGTATTCACCAGCGATTTCGCTTCAATAGAAGAGATTTTACCAAAAAACAAATACATACTATGTAATAATAGCCATTGCCATCCCTTTCCTGATTTTTCCGTATAATAAAAATCAGAAAACAACCATATTCCTTTGGGTCTAAGTAAATTATTGAGTTGATTAAATACTATTTGAATATTATTTGCAGAAAAATTATCAAAAAAGAATGCAGTAATCAGGACATCATAAGCACCTGCATCTTTAAAATCTTCCATTGCAGCATGGACATACGTTACTTTATTATCTTTTATATCTCTTTTCTTAGAAAGATCAAGCATTTTTGAAGAAATTTCCACATAAGTAACCGTTAAACCTGAAGGATGAATTTTAGCTATTTCTTCCAGGATCCATCCCGTACCTCCTCCTGCAATTAAGATTGTACTGTTTGCCGGGATAGCATATAACTGATCAGTCTGCGCTTTTACCTGCGTACGAAAGAAAACCATCCTGCTCAGTACATCATAGTAACCAGCTATGTTATCGTAATTATTCTTCATCCTTTTTTTTCTAGATAAACTGCATCGCAATAATGCCACAAACCGCCTTTACCAGGATCAGTCCGTCAATGACGATCAAATAATAAAATATCTTCTTTCTATTGTTCATTGAATAAGCGACTATAGCCGTAAGCACGAAAGGAATCAGATTAATTAACAATCTGGGTATAGGAAAATGCTCAATCCGGGCAAAAACCAGTAACGATAAAACACCAGTAACTAAAAGCGGGATCAGCACATAAAAGATTGTTTTTTTCAGACCTATCCTGACCACAAATGTTTTCAGCTGACTGTTTGAATCAATTGCATAATCCTTCACATCAAACATAATCGCATTTACCGTACAAAACATCCAGTTTTTCACAAAAAGAAAATACCAGAACGTAGTTTTGGCCACATCCGTATCAGTTTGGATTTTCAATAAAATCAGTGGTAATAAATTTACAGTAGCAGCCCATACAAAACCAATAATAAAAGGTTTGAACCAGCCAGTATTCCGTAAATTCAGATTAAAGAAAAAGACAGGTAAAAGGCCATAATATAAGATAGCCATCCCCACAAGCACACCTACAACAATCCAGTATTCAATGGGTAAATGTAATATAGCGTCAAAATTACTGACCACCATATAAAAAATAAGTGCCCCGCAGATCAGGCTCAGGCTCAGCTGGCTCAGCCGGACAAAACTACGGTGCTCTGCATACCATGCTGTCCGCGGATTTTGTGTCTTCTGACTATCTTTCGCCCCCATATACGCATAAGTATAATAGACTATCGGTGCAAGAAACAACAATATATAATAGCTCAGAGAATTGAAAGGTACTTTTAACTGCAGGGTAGATTCAATGGTCAGCGCCACAGCAAGCAAGCCAATAAAATAATTACCGAAAAATATAAATTTTATAATTTTTGAACCCATCCTGAGATTTCCTGACCTGATATGATGTGTATTAATTTTCTGAGATATACTTTAATACAGCTATCATATCATCCTCTCCTAATCCATCCTGTACAGCAGCATTCAATGTGCCGGATAATGATAAACCAACCGGTGTATTCAAACCATTTGCAACAGCCAGTTTAATATCTTTAGCTAATAATTTCAAAGCAAAAGCTGCCCGGAAATCCTTATTAACAATATTTTCTGTCTTCATTTTTGTCATTCCGCTGCCCACAGCACCAGCATTAATCAGCGGCAATAACGTAGCTGCAGGTAATCCATTCTTTTCTGCAAAAACTACAGCTTCAGCAAGACCCTGTACAGTAATTCCAAGAAATAAATTAATCGCTAATTTGGCCACATTTGCTTTCCCGTTTTCACCCAGATAAACAGAGAATTTCCCTAATGTATCAAATACAGGTTTTACTTTTTGATAAGCTTCCTCTTCTCCCCCCACCATAATAATCAATTGCGCTTCTTCTGCAGGTTTAACGCTTCCCGAAACCGGTGCATCAAGATAAGAAATACCCTTTTCCTTACAAGCAGCGGCTAATGATAAAGTTGTTTCGGGCGAAACCGTACTCATATCAATTGCAATCAGTTTTTTAGCTGTCGTTACAGACAAAACACCTTTCTTTCCCTGAAAAACCTCTTTAACTGCCACATCATCACTCAGCATGGTAATAATCAGGTCAGCAGCAGTAACTAAATCAGCAGGCGAATCAGCTATGCTGATATTTATTGTTTCCTGCAATGTTTTTGCTTTCTGCTGATTGCGGTTATAAACCATCACTTCAAAACCCGCCTTCACCAGGTTTTTAACCATCGGAGTGCCCATATTACCAAGACCTATCCAGCCTATTTTCAATTTATTACTCATAATTTAGTGGTATTTTTTCAGGATATCTTCTATTCTTTCATCGGGTACAAGATCTGTAACAGCAATCAATTTAATCCTCTTGAAATCAGGATGCAGGGTATTGAGTACATAATTATTACATTCAGGCATCACAGCCGACGGAACCTTA
>Ga0247807_10001892_pt1 | contig 11910 bp, 10 predicted proteins | sample UWRJL074202C1_FD_179931 | JGI IMG/M metagenome (GOLD analysis project Ga0247807, IMG submission 179931) | Plant litter microbial communities from Arlington Agricultural Research Station in Wisconsin, United States - UWRJ-L074-202C-1 | ecosystem: Environmental > Terrestrial > Plant litter >...
TTTGAAATCTTCATTGCTGCATCGTGCTGGTGACGGCTATGCGCGGGTTATGCCCAGCCTGTGAAAGGGCTGACCGCGGCGATGTACTACTATTGTCGACGGAACCGTGTCCGAGCGGCCGAAGGTGCAACTCTCGAAAAGTTGTGTGGGTGTTGAGCCCACCGTGGGTTCAAATCCCACCGGTTCCGCTCTGAGAATGCCCCGGAATACTCATCATTCCGGGGCTTTTTCGTGTCAGGAACCGTTCAGCCCTCACGTGAACCGCAGAACAGGCTGTCGCCCGAACGTCGTCGAGGCGGGCGGAGACCTCATTGCGATCATCGTCCTCGCTCGAACAGGCCGATTGAATGGGTCGGATCGAGCCGTCGAGACTAAGGACGACCTGATGGGCGAACGATTCGCGAATCGCGTGCGAGGCCATTCGAGGTCGTGACCCCGCACGGTCACCGGCCGGGCGAGCGTGGATCGTTCCGTGCAAAAGCCCGTGCGTCGGCCAGGTTGAAGACCTCGGGCACTCGCGGAGCCGCCTGGTCGGGTCGTCCGGAGAGGTCGGTGAAGAATTCCGCCATTTCTGCCTCCCACGCGCCGGTGACGGGATTGCTCTCCAGGATTGCCTGGGAGGCCTTGTCGTCATAGGTCTCGTAGTAACCGATCAGTGTGCCGTCGTCGCGGAGGAACAGCGAGTAGTTGCGCCTGCCCGACTCGGCAATTGCTTCGAGCATCGACGGCCAGACCGACGCGTGTCGGAGCCGGTATTCGGCGAGGCGATCAGGACGCACCTGAAGCACGAAGCACACTCTCTCAGCCATGCCGTCATCCTCTCTTGCCATAGTGAGTAGGGCCATGCCCCGCCAAACGGCTATGGCGGGGCATGGGGTCTAGGGGGTGCTCGGCGCGATGCCGAACACTTCGCGGAGCGCTTCGAGGTAGGCCAGTCCGTGGGTGGTGTCGGGCAGGAGCGCTGAGCCTTCGGTCCACTCATTCCAGGCGTTGATGGTCACGAAGGGAGTGGAATGCTCGTGCGCGAAGGCGCGCGCCGTCTCCAGCCCGGCGCGGAACTCGGCGGGGGAAGCATCGAGCACGGGGTACCAGGGGTAACCGCGGTACGCGAAGTCCGCCGTCTGTTCGGTTCGCGGCGATGAATCCCACCCGACGGTCACGTTCGGGTAAAAAGGCACGCCCATCGACTGGTTGTATACCTCGTACTCGGCGAAGGCGCCGTCGCGCACGGCGACCCAGTCCGCTCGGGGGAAGCCGACGTCGCCGAGATCCACGTGGTGGATCCAGACGTACGAGCTCGCCGAGGAGAGTTCGAGCTGGGCGATGACCTCTGCCGGCTCTCCCACGGTGACGGCGAGGGGCAGAACGGCAAAGCCCCAGACCACCGCATCGAAGTGGATGCCCGGGTGCCCTGCCGCAACGGCCTTGCGCGTGAAATCCGCGAGCGCTGCTCTTGTCGCCTCGATGCCTCCGAGTCCTCGAACGAGTGAGCCGATTTCGTAGATCGAGAAGAACGGATGACCCTCGACCTTTAGGTACTCCGGCTGCGAGAAGTAGTGCTCGACGATGCGGTCGGTCATAGCGTCGAACGCTGCCCTGCCCACGGTGCCCTCCTCGAGCATCCGATGGTCGTTGTCAGCGCCGGCAGGGAAGATGTCCACCCAGTTGTGATTCGCCCACATCAGGGCGAATTCCAGTCGGGGGCGATTTGCAGCCCCGAGGAAACCTTCATCCAGCTCGCGGTTCAGGAACGGGCCGTCCTCGTGCCAGTAGAAGTCGAACAGAAAGGCGTCCACTCCGTGGTCGGCGGCGAGATCGATGTCGACGGCCATCGCCGCCGGGTCGGCCTGGTCGGTATAACCGAGCGCGGGTACACGGGGCTGTCGGTGTCCGTCGAACCGAGGTCCAGCGGATCGCAAAAGGTCCCACTCCGTCCAGCCGGTGCCGAACCACTGTTCGTTCTTCTCGTCGGCGTGCCAGCTCGGAAAGTAGTAGGCCAGTATTTTTGGTCGCACGGTTCTCAGTTTCCTTCGGTAGTGGTTTCGCCGTGCATGATCAGTTTGATGAGTCCGTCCACGGTCGTCTTCGACTTCTCACGGACACCGGCTACGCGTCCCAGACGCATCACCAGGAAGCGGTCGGCGATGGGCCAGATCTGCTGGAGGTTGTGGCTGATTATCACTACCGCGAGTCCGGCATCGCGGAGGCGCTCGGCCAGCTCCATCACTCGGGCGGACTCAGTGACACCGAGGGCCGCCGTCGGTTCATCCATGATGATGATCCGCGATCCCAGGCTTGCCGCACGCACGATCGCCACCGCTTGCCGCTGTCCACCGGACAGGAGCCCCACGGCGACCTTGACCGAGGGGAGCTTGAGCGAGAGCTTGTCGATCTCCGCCCGCGCCTCCTCATACATTCGTTTACGATCGACGAAGGGACCCCTGGTGAACTCCCGACCGAGGAAAATGTTCGCTGCGACATCGCGGGTGTCCACGAGCGCGAGGTCCTGGTAGACGGTGGCGATACCGGCGTCCGAGGCGTCGGAGGGCTTGTGGAAGTCCACTTTTTCGCCCTGCACCTCGAGGTGACCTGCATCTGCGTCATAGACGCCCGACAGGATCTTGATCAGGGTCGACTTTCCGGCACCGTTGTCGCCGAGGATCGCCAGAACCTCTCCCGCGCGGATTGAGAAGGAGACGTCGGCCAGCGCTTCCACGTGCCCGAAGGTCTTGCCGATGCCATGCACCTGCATCGCGAGGGGTTCTGTCTCGGTCATCGTGAGGCCTTTCTGGTGGCGAGGGCGGCGAGCACCACGGCGAGGACGAAGACGACGCCCCTTGCGAGGTACTGGTAGTAGGCGTCGACGCCGAGAAGCACGAGCCCATTGAGGAGGACGCCGACGAGAACGACGCCGACGAGGGCTCGCTCGAAGCGGCCGGTGCCGCCCTGAAGGCCGAAACCGGCAAGGAGCACTGCGGCGAGAACCTGGAACTCGATGCCATCACCGAATGTCGGTCCACCGCCTCCGGCCTGGCCCGCACTGATCAAGCCGCCGATGGATGCGAGGAGACCGGAGGTGATAAAGACGCCCACGAAGATCTTCCTGGTCGGTATGCCGGCGCGCAGCGCGGCGCTCGGGTTGGCGCCCACGGCGTAGACGTGGAATCCCACACGCGCTCTGGTGAGCAGGACCCAGCCGATGGCGAAGACGCCGAGCAGGAGGATGACCGGGGTGGGTATGCCGAGGGGGCGCGAGTTGACCGCAAGCTGCAGCCCCGTGTCAGTCATGCTGGTGGTTTGGCCGCCGGCGAGGATCAGTGCGGCCCCCCGCAGTACCACGGACATGGCGAGAGTCGCGATGAGGGAGTTGATCGCGAAGCCCACCACTAGCAGGCTGTTGACGAGGCCGACGATGAGGCCGACGAGCACCGCGATCAGAGCGGCGAGCGGCCACGGCACTCCGAGCTTCTCGTTTAGGGTGGCAACGACAACGGCGGTCACGCCCAGAGTCGCACCGATTGAGATGTCCACTTGCCCGGCGATGAGCGCGGCGGTGAACCCGGCTGCAAGGATCCCGGTTACGGCGACGGCAAGCGCGATGTTCGTCAGATTGCGTGGTGTGAGGAAGTAGGGCGAGGCGATCGAGAAGAAGATGATTAGGGCCACAAGGGTGCCGTACAGCCCGTAGTCGAGCGCGACGTCGAAGAACCTGCGCCGACGAGCGCTTGCCGTAACCGGGGTAATGATGGTGGTCACTGTCGGACCCTTTCTGTGAAGCGGCCCGCTCGTGATGGTGACGAGCGGGCCGCGAAGGGATGAGTTAGTCGTTCGGGTAGAACTCGTCGACGTTCTCGGGCGTGAGGACGGTGCTGGCGTCGTACTCGGCGAAGGACTCACCTAGCTGGGTGGCGATTGCCGCCTCGATCCAGTTCCAGCCCTCCTGGTACGGGTTGAAGTCGAGAGCGCCCACGAACGTCGTGGCGTTGCTCGGGTCGCGCAGTGCCGCGCGACCGGAGATGTCGCCCCCGAGGCTGCCGACCACAGCATCGTCCAGGCGATCCGCGGCTTTCAGCGCATTCAGGGCACCCACCGCGGCACCGTCGCCGAAGCCGAGGATGACGAAGACGTCATTCGGGTGTGCAGTCAGGTAGTCGGTGAAGACGATCTGCGCTTGGTCGGCGGTTCCCGGATCGGGAAGGAGGAAACCGGGCTTCGATTCCAGGCCGAGCTTCTCAGCGACGACCTCGCCGCCCTTCTGCACGCGAACGTCGCACGGTTCGCAGCTCGCGGCGCTGATGCCGACGTAGACGACGTTCTTGCCTGCCCAGTCGTCGTCGATCCGCGCCTGCGCGGACTCCGACAGGAACTCTCCGCCGATTTCGCCCGTGGTGGCGTTGTCCACTCCGAAACTGGGCGCACCTTCGAGGTCCTGGTCGATCAGCACGAGCTTCGCGCCGTCCGCCTCGACTCCGGCAAGAAGCGCGGCGTTCGCCGCCCCGGCGCCGGAACCGACGATGACGGGCGACTTGACGGCGACCGTTCCATAGGCGGTCAGCGCGTTCTCGTACTTGAGGTCCAGATCGGTCTGCGTGATCTTCACCCCGTAGAAGTCGGCCGCATCCTGTACGCCGGTCTGCCAGTCCTTGAAGGTGGGAACGCTGAGGCCGGGGTTCAGGAAGGCGAACTCGAAAGCGTCGACGTTCCTCGGGACGGCGAACAGCGGGGCCGCGACGCGACCGTCGCTGCCCTCGAGGACTTCGGCCGCGGTCCATTCACCGGTCTTGTCCGAGTTGTCCGGACCGGCTGCGCCGCTGGCACAGCCCGCCAATAGGCCGACGGTGATAACGGCTGTGATCGCGACGAGGGGCCGTGATGTGATGCGTGTGATCATTGATCTCTCCATTGAGTGTTGTGACTGAAGCACCCGAAGTGAACCGTTACACTTTTGGTGCGGGTAACGATACGGTCGAGCAATTGAGTTGTCAACTCCCCTAGAATCCCTGCGGAGAGGAGATCGATGCCAGCCACGATCCGCGATGTCGCGAAAGCGGCAGGAGTGTCCATCGCGACAGTCTCGAACTACCTCAATGAGACGAAGACGATCTCGCCTGCCACGCGCTCACGCATCGAGAAGTCGATCGCCGGGCTCGAATTCGTCCCCAACTCGGCGAGTCGGGTCATGCGAGGGCAGCGAAGCCCCGCCATCGGCTACGTGGTCCCCGATGGGCTCAACCCGTTCTTCGCGGAAGTAGCCAGAGGCGTCGAGGATGCGGCCCTCCGGGCAGGCTACGTGATCGTCACCTGCAACACCGAAGGCGACCCGGAGCGAGAGCGTCGCTACCTCACGGCTCTCGCGGAGATGCGCGTCATGGGCGTGCTCATCACGCCGACCGACTCGGCGACCGACCAGTTGGACGTTCTGCGCCGAGGGGGCGCGAGCGTCGTGATGCTCGATCACCCGAGCCCCGATTCGCAATTCTCGTCCGTGGTCGTGGACGACGTAGCCGGCGGTCGCATGGCCATGGACCACCTGCTCGAACTCGGGCACCGCGACATCCTCTTCATCGGCGGTCCGGGTCGCGAAGACCAAGTGCAGAATCGTCTTTTCGGCGCGCGAGGCGCGCTGGAATCTGCCGGACTAGATCCCGATTCGCTCGGCTGGATGAGCTCCACGGGCACGACGGCGATCGCCCGTGCGGAGGTCGGTGAGCGACTCCTGCAATTGCCCACCCTCCCCACCGCCCTGATCTGCGCAAATGACCTCATCGCCCTGGCCGTTCAGTCCAATTTGGCTCGCAATGGCATCCGCGCCCCGGACGACATCTCGATTGTCGGCTACGACGACATTGACCACGCACAGCTCGCTGAGGTCCCTCTCACGACCATCCGCCAGCCGATGTACGAGCTGGGCAATCGAGCGGCTCGCATGTTATTCGAGCCCGCGGGCGACATTCCGGAGTCGCATCAGTTCACTCCCGCTCTGGTCGTGCGGTCGTCAACGGGTGCGCCCGCCTTGCGGGATCCGCGCAAGCGCTAGCTGAGCGGCGCTGACGTCGACCAACGATTGACATGACCCGAATGACGGTCTACCGTGGGCCGCAGAGAGTGTAACGGTTCACTTCTCGCGATGATCCACTGAGTACGCCTGCCGACGCCCGCGCCGGGCGGACGACGCGCGGATCATCGTCAGACAATGTCCGTGAACAGCACAGTGAGGTGCGCTACACATGCTCGTACGACGACCCATCAGAATTCTCGCGGCAATCGCCGCGCTCACACTGGCACTGGCCGGCGCCGGGCTGGTCACCGCTCAGCCCGCGTACGCCGCCACCTACACCGTGGAGCAATGGAAGCGGGTGGATGTCACGCTCGCGAGCTCGCGTAGCTATACGCATCCCGACACCGATGTGAAGATCACCGCGACCTTCACGGCACCGGATGGAACCGTGATCGTGCAGCCCGGATTCTGGGACGGCGGATCCGTGTGGAAGGTGCGATTCGCTCCCACGAAACTCGGCCTGTGGAGCTACGTCGTCACGGCGACCGACACCACGAACAGCGGTCTGCACAACATAACGGGAAGCATCCAGGCCAACGCCTACACCGGCAACCTCGACATCTACAAGCACGGCTTCATCAAGAAGTCGGCCAACAACCGCGCCTTCACCTACGCGGATGGCACACCATTCTTCTGGCTCGCCGACACACATTGGCAGGCACCCAACTACGAACGCCTCATTGAGTGCAACAATCCGTACGAGGCGTGTACGAATCAATTCGCCTTCCAAGCGCAGCAGGACAAGGCCCGCGGGTTCACGGTGTACCAGACCTATCCCGACGCGATGCTCAACGACGGCGGTGGCAACGTCAACCAGGCGAACTGGTGGGCAGAGCAGTACACACACGTGAACCCCGAGGCGTTCAAGAGCCAGTTCGACGTCATGATGAACACGCTCGCCGACCAGGGCACGGTGATTGCCCTCGGGATGGGCGTGCACTGGGTGAACGGCCAGAAGGGGGCACCTGCGATGACCCGGTTCGCGGAATATGTCACTGCCCGATACGCCGCCTACCCCGTGGTCTGGCTGACTGGTCAGGAGGTGGATGTGCAGAACAACCTCAACACACTCCCCGTGTGGAAGGCTGTCGCGCAGACGATAGACGCGAACGACGGGTTCAACCACCCGCTCACCGCGCACATGGATTCGGTCGGCGATCCCAAGACCTTCGGGCAGGAGCCGTGGCATGACTGGTTCGCCACGCAGGGAGGGCATGGATCGATACGATCGCAGGCCCACTACAAGACCTATTGGGACTACTCGCCGACAAAACCGTTCCTCGAGACGGAGGCGAATTATGAGGAGATCTACGGGATACCGGTAACAGAGACTCGCAAGTCCGCGTGGAAGGCGCTGCAGAGTGGAAGCTTCGGCTACTCCTACGGCGTGGCCGGCGTCTGGGCGAACAAGTGGGACTACGCGACTCCCGGATGGGACAGCTTCCAGACCGGGATTCCCTGGTTCGACGGAATCAAGCGCCCGGGTGGCACCCAAATGACCGTACTCAAGAACTTCTACGAGGACCTCGGCAACTGGCAGGGTCTGACACCCAGATTCGGCGACCCTGCCTTTGGGTCGTTCGCTGACAACGAGAAGTCGGTGTTGTCCTCCAATGGCAATTCGACCTACGTCGTCTACTTCTACGCGGAGAACACCGTAGCGACGGGCACCCTGATGGGGATGAACTCCTCGGCGAGCTATACGGCACGGTGGTACAACCCGCGCAACGGCACCTACCGACCCATCTCCAGTGGATTCGTAGCCTCGAGTGGATCGTGGACGATCCCGCCTCGTCCCGATGCAACTGACTGGGTGCTGGTCGTCACGTCTGGTGCGGTCACTCAGACCCGACCCGCTCCACTCGTGACGAGCGAGAACCTCGCGCTCAACAAGGAGACAAAGGCGTCGACGTCGAACGGGGACAATATCCCTTCGAAGGCAGTCGACGGCACGACCGCCACGGACTGGGTTGCCCAGGGCGCCATTTTCCCCCAGACCCTGCAGGTCGACCTCGGAGCTTCGTTCGCGCTCAGCTCCATCAGGCAGCGGTTCCATGACAATGCGACCTTCCGATACCGGCTCGAGGGTTCGAACAATGCAACGAACTGGACGGTGCTCGTCGATCGCACCACGGGTGTGGCCGGTCAGGTCTTCACCGAACCAGTTTCGGGGTCGCATCGGTACGTGCGCCTCGTCGTGACGGGCGCATCCGGAGGCCATTGGGCCGCAAGTGACGAATTCGAAGTCTTCGGCAAGAACCTGGCGCAAGGGGCTGTGGCGACAGCCTCCAGCAACAACGGAGCGAGCTACGTGGCCGGCAAGGCAACGGACGGAAATACGAGCACCGGCTGGGTTCCCAGCGGGGCGTCGATGCCCCAGTGGCTTCAGGTCGACCTAGGTATGCCTCGCGAGATAGGCGCGGTGAGCCAGCGCTTCCATGACGCGGACAACTCGACGTTCTCGTATCGAATAGAGGGATCCGTCACCGGCTCCACCTGGACCACTCTGGTCGACAGGACCAGTGCCGGAGTCACGGGGCAGACCTTCATCGAATCTGTCACAGGTGCATATCGCTACCTGAAGCTCACAACGACTGCTGCAACCAACGGCCACTGGGCATCGAGTGACGAATTCAGGGTCTTCGGATCCGAAAACCTGGCGGCCGGGCGAACGTCCGAGTCCTCTTCGACGTATTCAGCCGCTCAAACCGCTGATCGAGCGTTCGACTCCAATCCCGGCACCAACTGGCAGTCAGCCAACGGTACGTTCGCGAACCAGTGGGTCGGAGTCAACTTCGGAAGCAACACGTCGTTCAACAAGGTCGTGCTGTCCGAATACGGCAACCGAACGACGGGGTACCGCATCGAGTACTGGAATGGGTCGGTGTGGACGACCGCCTACACGGGCACGTCACTGGGCGCGCTGCGGACAATCAGCTTCCCCGCCGTATCCGGGAGCAAAGCACGCGTGTTTTTCACCTCGGGAACGATCGACCAGCCCATCGTCTATGAGTTCGAGGTGTACAGCGGATAGGCGCTGGCCACGCGGCGGAGCCCGCTGCCCGACGGACGCTCAACCTAGCTGCCATACCGCTGTCCGCCGCATGTGGTCGACGTGTCTGAATCGTCGTGAGGGGACCTGATGATCAGATTGAAAGAAGTCGCCCAGCACGCCGGCGTGGCAGTCGGAACGGTGTCGAACGTTCTCAACCGGCCGGAGAAGGTGTCGCCCGACATTGTCGAACGCGTGCAGCTTTCCATCGCTCAGCTGGGATTTATTCGCAACGATGCCGCGAGACAGCTGAGAGCGGGACGAAGCAACAACGTCGCCATGCTGGTGCTTGACCTGCGTAATCGGTTCTCTATCGATATTGTGCGCGGCGCCGAGGACGAGGCCTTCACCTCGGGTCGAACGGTCACGCTCGCCAATGTCGAAGGCAATTCGCGTCGCGAGGCAAACTACCTCGACCTATTCGAGGAGCAACGGGTCCACGGCGTTCTCGTCAGTCCAGTCGGCGATATCGCGTCACGGCTCGAGCGGTTGCGCGCCCATGGAATCCCCTCGGTGCTAGTAGATCGCTTGAGCCCTCATGGCTCGTCGAGCTCAGTGTCCGTTGATGATGTAGCCGGCGGGGTGCTGGCGACTGAGCACCTCATCGTCGAAGGCAGAAGACGAATCGCTTTCGTAGGCGGCCCATTGTCGGTGAGCAAGGTGAGCGACCGTCTCCGCGGTGCGCGGCGCGCAATCCTCCGCTCGCCCGGAGTTGCGCTGGAGATTATGGAGACAATCGACCTCACGGTTGAGGCCGGAAGGGCTTCCGGCCTCGAGCTCCTTTCTCGGCGCGCCGCAGGACGGCCGGACGCCGTGTTCGCGGCGAACGACCTGGTGGCCATTGGCCTCCTTCAGGCGTTTACGATGCAACCCGCCGTTATACGGGTACCCGAAGACATCGCTTTGATCGGATACGACGATATCGACTTCGCCAGTGCCGGTGTGATTCCTCTCTCATCGATCCGCCAACCGAATCGCTTAGTCGGTCGAACAGCGATGATAATCCTGCTGGAAGAGGCACGTTTTCCTTCGCGTCTCAAACAACAGTTGGTGTTGACCCCTGCTTTGGTGGCTCGGCAATCGAGCAGAGGAATGGCCTGAGTCGCGATCGATGTACTGTCTGCTTCGATGACCGTAGCTACAGGACTACTTATGCGATCATCGGGACGGCCGCTCGAGCCGGGGATTGCCCGCGGTCACTGCGGCGAGCACATCAGTCTGCATTCGCGTCCCTAAGGAGTCGAGCCTCGGCTCGAGCAGAGCAAAGCGGCAGTCCCCGGCAGCTCAGTTACCAGACGCCCGGTGAGGCGCACGCTCTCGAATAGGCGTGACACGGGGTCGGCGCCGTCGGGCCTGGCTGTCGCCGCTCGAGATCCTGAGGGCGACGACAACGGCTCCGGCCGCCTACTTGGACCGCGCCGAGGGGCCGCTGGCTAGAGTGGGTGCCATGTCGACATCTGCGGCCAAGCGGCGCCTGATCGCCTGGGCTGTCGTCGGGGTGGTCCTTGCGTTCGCCCTCGTCTATGGCGTGCGGGTTTCCTGGCTGTTTGCCATGGCATCGGAAGGTGACATCCCTGCATCGTCCGCCGTCCCGCTGCCGAGTGGCGCGACGATCGTGAGCGAGGAGAGGGACTGCGCCAGCGGTGGCTGCTGGGTGGTGTTGCGGGTTGAGCCTCCAGAGGGACAGTCAGCGGACGACCTTGCGACGACGCTCGGGGCCACTCCGCAACTTCAGATCGCGGGGAGCTTCCTCGATCCACGAACGATCAATGTCCAGGCTGATCCGGTCGGCCGAATTCTGGAGCTTCGAGTCGACTACTGGTCACAGAAGTGGGTTCCCTGACACTGATGCCGGCCATGTGTGTGCGGACGGGATCAGCCGCCCTCCACACTCGTCCGCCGCAGCAACTCGGGCAGCGTGCGCGTGACGTACGGTGAGTCGACGAAGCTCGTGTCGCTGTGGCCCTTGAGGATCCAGGCCTCGAAGGACCGCTCGTAGCTGTCGAGGATGATGCGCACCGCCAGCACGGGGCTCCAGTCGAACCGTCGACCGACGCGCTGCAGCAGGTCGGCGAGGATCTGCGTGACGGCCAGGGCGAATCGCTTCTCTGCGGCGACCACGGGCTGAGTCTGCTCAGGGGAGACCAGCCCGTGCAGTCGCCGCTGGGCGCGGATGATCACCCCGCCGCGCTCGATGGGCCAGGACTCCGCGAGTGCACGTGCCGCTGCCTCGATGGCGTGCACCGCAGGGGGCGTGAACGCGGCCACCCCGTCGCGGAGTCGGTCCGCGCACTCCTCGACCAGCAGGTCGTTGACCGCGTCGAGCAGGTCGTCGTGCGAGTCGAAGAACGCCTTGAACGCTGAGGGGTGCACCCCGTTCTGCTCGCAGATGTCCGCGACGATCCGCGGCGTCACCGTGCCGTCGTGAGCCAGCGCCACGCGTGCGCTGACCACGAGGCGTCGGCGCACGTCGAGCCGGTGTCGTTCTCTCCGCGTTGTGGCCGCGTCCACTGCACCCTCCCTTGACCGATGGAATAGTTTCACTTACTGTAGTGCCAACCGATCGATCGGTTGGTAAACGAGGGAGTTTCCATGCAGGACACGCAGGCTCGACGCGTCGCAGAACGCAGCATCGCCCTCCCCGAAGGCTCGGTGCCCGACGGAACCCGCGGCCGCATCCTCGAGGCGTCCCTCGGTCTCTTCGCCGAGTCCGGCTTCAGCGGCACCTCCATCCGCAGCGTCGCCTGGGCGACCGGAATCACGTCGGCGAGCCTGTACTCGCACTATGCCTCGAAAGAGG
>Ga0247807_10001896_pt1 | contig 11890 bp, 10 predicted proteins | sample UWRJL074202C1_FD_179931 | JGI IMG/M metagenome (GOLD analysis project Ga0247807, IMG submission 179931) | Plant litter microbial communities from Arlington Agricultural Research Station in Wisconsin, United States - UWRJ-L074-202C-1 | ecosystem: Environmental > Terrestrial > Plant litter >...
AAATCACCACCCACCGCGACGCGATCGACCGCATCCTGCGCGCGTGGCTGGCGCAGGGCAACTGATCATCGCTGGCTCCGAGACCGTACTGTGGGTGGCTGCTGCCATTGTGGCGCTGTACCTCGTGCTCAGTGTGGTCGCCTTTGTGATGTACGCGGTGGATAAGTCGGCGGCGCGCAGTGCTGGCCGCCGGCGCATCCCGGAACGCACCCTGCTTGTGGTGTCGGTGCTGGGCGGATGGCCCGGCTCGATCGTGGCGCAGCGGACCTTTCGGCACAAAACCCGCAAGGCCAGCTTTCGCCGTGCGTTTCTGGTGACCATGGTGATCAACATCGCGGTCGTCGGCGCTGTCGCGGTGCTGCAGGCGTCGAATCTTCTGGATGCTCTGCAGGCAACGTTCTAGGGGCGCCGAGAACGTCGTAGGCGCTTCGGGAACTCGCTAGGCGCGCTGCAGGGCGTCGTCGGTGAGCGCCAGCTCGATAAACGCGCGCACGGCCGCCGAGGCACGCCGGGTGCGGGACGCCGCGAGGTACACACTGAAATTCGGCACGTTTGCGACGGGCAGGCGCACCACGTTGGCGGCGCCCGCGGCGGCGAACTCGGGCAGCAGGGCGATGCCGAGGGAGTTGCTGACGTACCCGGCGGCGGTTCCGATGTCGGAGACCTCGATCATGACTCGGCGTTCGACCTCGGCCGCGGTGAACGCATCGTCGACAATCTTGCGGGCCGCGTAGCCGGGGGGAAGGTCGATGAACTCGTCGTCGCCCAGGTCGCCCAGGTGTACCTCGCGGGCGGAGGCGAGCCGGTGCCCGACCGGCACCACCAGAACCATGGGGGAGGAGGCGACGGGGGAGGCACTGAGTGGGGCGGGCACGGCACCGCTCAGCGCGAGGAACGCGAGGTCGAGCTCGCCGGTGGCCAGGTCGTCGATGAGCCCGCCCGATCCTCGCCGCGCTGCGCGCAGCCGCACACTGATCCCGGGATGGTTCGCGCGAAACCGACCGAGCAGGCGGGGCACGTCGATGAGCGTCACCGAGGTCATCAGCCCGAGGGAGATCGACCCCGTGATGGCGTGGGTGGTCTCCTCCGCGGCATCACGAACTTCGCCCAGAGCATCCAGAGCCGCCCGCACCTTCGGCAGCAGCAGCTCGCCCGACGAGGTGAGTTTGATCTGCCGTCGCGTGCGGTCGAAAAGTTCGAGGCCGAGCTCGGTTTCAAGGGACCGGATGCCCGCTGACACCGCTGATTGCGCGATAGTGAGGCGATCGGCCGCACGCGTGAAGCTGAGCTCCCCGGCGACGGCGCTGAAGAACTCGAGCTGGCGAACATCCATTCACCAATCATCTCATTGACAGATGGTTTGCATCCTCAATCGACGTTGTTTGTTATCAGTAGGAGGGCCACGATAAAAGGACAGCCGGAGCAGACGGCAGAACCGAAGGATCACCATGACCACCATTTCTCCCGTGTCCGACACCGCGCCGATTCCCACCAGCGACACCCTGCCGCGGCGCGCGGCCGAACGTGTTGTTGAAGCGCTCACCGCCTACGGCGTGAAGTGGGTGTTTGGTGTTCCCGGCGCGAAAATCGACCCCGTCTACGACGCGCTCGTTGACGGTGGCCCTGAACTCATCGTCTGTCGCCACGAACAGAACGCCGCATTTATGGCCGGCGCCGTCGGCCGCCTCACCGGCAAGCCCGGGGTGGTGCTGGTGACCAGCGGACCGGGAACGTCCAACATCGCCACCGGCCTGCTCACTGCGACCACCGAGGGTGACCCGCTCGTCGCACTCTGTGGCGCTGTTCCCCGTGCCGATCGTCTCAAGCGCACCCACCAGTCGATGGATGCCGTGGGCCTCCTTTCCTCTGTGAGTAAGTCGGCCGGCGAGGTCAACGTCGCCGACAACGTTCCCGAGGCCATCTCCAATGCGTTCCGCCAGGCGACTCAGGAGCCCAAGGGCGCCGCCTCCGTTGTGCTGCCCTACGACGTGCTCGGTGACCTCACCTCGGTGTCGATGACCACCCCGCACTGGGTGCCGCGCCTCGGCGCCGCCCCGTCGGAGAGTGTTCTCGAGGCCGCCGCGATCCTCAAGGACGCGCGCTTCCCGGTGATCCTCGCCGGTGCCCGCTCGGGATCCGACCGCGCGACCGCCGCACTCCACCGCTTGCTCGGCGGCGCCGCTCTCCCGGTTGTCGAAACCTTCCAGGCCGCCGGAGTCATCTCGCACGAGCTCGAGGACCACTACCTCGGTCGGGTGGGACTGTTCCGCAACCAGCCCGGCGACGTTCTGCTCCACAAGGCCGACGTGATCCTCGCGATCGGATACGACTTCGTCGAGTACGAACCGTCGAAGTGGAACAAAGACCGCAGCCACCGCATCATCCACCTCGACGAGCTCGCTGCCGACGTCGACGACTACTACCGCCCCGCACTCGAACTGCGCGGCGACGTCGCCGACACCATCGACGCCCTGGCCCGCCAGATCGACGGACTCACCCTCACCGCCCAGGCCACCGCCGTCGTCACCGCGCAGCGCGAGCGCCTGACCAGCGCCGACCTCACCAGTGCCAATTTCACCAGTGCCGATGTCACCACCTCGACCGGCGATGAGTCCGAGGGCGTGCACCCCGCCGCCCTCACGCTCAAGATGCGCGAGCTGCTGCCCGACAACACCACGGTGCTCTGCGACATCGGGTCGCACTACATCTACATGGCCCGGCATTTCCGCACCTATCACCCCCGCACCCTCCTCTTCTCGAACGGCCAGCAGACCCTCGGTGTCGCCCTGCCCTGGGCGATCGCCGCGACACTGGTCCGGCCCGGCACCCCGGTGCTCTCGGTCTCGGGTGATGGCGGATTCCTCTTCTCGTCGATGGAGCTCGAAACCGCCGTGCGCCTCGGCTCGACCTTCACCCACGTGATCTTCAACGACGGAACCTACGACATGGTCGGCTTCCAGCAGATGGGCAAGTACGGCCGCACGTCCGGCGTGCAGCTCGGCTCCTACGATGCCGTCGGTTACGCCGAATCCTTCGGAGCCTCGGGCTACCGGGTGGAGCACCTCGCCGACTTCGCGGCCGTGCTGGAGAAGGCCATGGCCGAACCCGGCCCGAGCATCATCGACGTCCGTGTCGATTACCGCAACAATATGGATGAGCTGATGGCTGATCTCGAAAGCGACGTATTGCAATGAGCGACTTCACCGTGTCCCGCCACGAAATCTTCCAGACGAGCCTGATGAGCGCCCTGCTCGACGGTGTCTATGAGGGCGAGATGACCGTGCGCGACCTGCTCGGCCACGGCAGCTTCGGTATCGGAACCTTCAACAGCCTCGACGGCGAAATGCTGATCCTCGACGGCACGTGTTACCAACTGCGTGCGGATGGCACCTCGTCGAAGGCTGATCTCAACGCCTATACCCCGTACGCGGTGGTGACGAACTTCGTGCCGCACATTGAAAGTGCGCTGCCGACCAATGTGCTTCGCGCCGAAGCATCCACCTTTATTGACCACATGACGCAGTCAGAGAACTACATGTATGCGCTACGTATCGAGGGCGACTTCGAGTGGATCACCATGCGCACGGTCGTCAAGCAGCAGAAACCGTACCGCCCCATGGTCGAGGCGACCGACGAAGACGCCATCGTCGAGCTGCACAACGTGAGCGGAGTTGTGGTGGGCTTTCGCACCCCGCTGTATGAGCAGGGCATCGGCGTTCCGGGTTGCCACGCGCATTTTGTCACCGACGACCGCACCGCCGGTGGACACGTTCTCGACTTCAAACTGAAGTCGGGCACTGCCGCTCTCTGCCTCGGTACTGACCTGCGGTTGCAATTGCCCATGACGGATGCTTTTCGCGACGCCAATCTCTCTCCCGACGACCTCGAGGCCCAGTTGAAAAAGACCGAGTCGCACGCCTGAGCCAGGGACCGCACTGCTCACGTTCGGCGCGCATTCGGCGTGCGCGCCGCTTTCGGAGGCGGTCGGTGAACCTCCGTGTGCACTCAGAAAACTGGAATTGTGCTGGTCACCGGCGTAGCGTTGATGAATTCGGTGTTGACGAATGCACAGAATTCGCCAACTCGTCTCGATCACTATGGAGGATCACATGCCCGGTTCAGGAGCAACTGACGCCCTGTTTATCGCTGCGCCCATCTTCATTGGTGTTGTTTTTGTTCTCATCGTGGTGATGGTGGTGGTGCGCGTGGTGCGGGTGCGCAAAGCCGGCCACAACCCCCTGACCCTCGACGCGGATATCGCCATGAAGCTGATGGACAGCGACCTGCTGTCGAAGTCCGGCTCGAAGCAGGAACAGCTCAAAGAGGTCGAGGCGTTGCACGCCTCTGGCCAGGTCACGGACGCGGAGCGGGATGCCGCTCGGGCTGCGATTCTGTCGGGCGAGACCCGCTGATGTCGAGTCCGGCTTTCACCAGGTCAACGATCGACGCATCCGGCAGGTAGGCCCGCGTGATGGCCAGTGCCACCGCGGGAAGGTCGCCCTCGTCGGGGAACAGCAGAAAGAGCGGTTCCGCCCGCGGGTTGAACTTCTGCTTAAACGCGTGGAGTGATCGGAACCCATACACGGGTTCCAGCGCCGCGCCGATCTGGTCGAGGAGTTTCTCGATGATCCCCTCGGCCTGGGGCTGCGAGTGCGCGAGTGGCGCTCCCGACAACGACAATTGGTCGGCACCCTCGTCGCGGAATGCGGCCGCGGAGGAAGCGATGAGAAACTCCATCACGGGCGGGAAACCGCCGTCGCGTCGACGCATGAGATCGAGTGTCCATCCGCGCATCCGGCCACCCTCCCCATACATCGGGAGCCAGCTGAGAAAACCCTCGACCCGCCCGTCGGCCGTCTCCGCGAGCGCGAGTCGAACCGCGGGGTCGAGGGCTTCGTCGATACTGCCGAGCGTAAAACGCATCTCGGGAAGGCCCTTGTCACCGACCCACTGCTCCGAGATGGCGTCGAGCTGACGGCGCACCGACTTCGGTTCCGAGGAGAGAGTGGTCAGGCGGAACGTCACACCCTCACGCGCGGCCCGGTTGAGAGAGGTGCGCACGGTGTTCCAGCGTTTGCCGGTGAACGCGAGCCCGGGCAGCTCGACAATGGTGTCTTCCGCGATCTGTAGCGAACGCCAGGTGGGCGGCATCTGGGCGCGGCAGTTCTCCGACGCCCCAAACACACTCGGTACATACCCGGCCCGTTCGCACGCGTCGGCCCAGTCGGCCAATGCCGCGCGGCTCTCGGCGGGCGGCGCAATCGGGTCGGAGAGGGCAATCGCGACGCCCGCGTGCACCTGGTAGGCCACAACCGTGGTGCGGGTGGTGTCGAAGAAATGCGCATTGTCGGGCCATGTCGCCATCCACGAGAGCGCGCCTCCGCCCGCGGACTGCACCAGCTGTCGCACTTCCCCCGCCCGGGTGGTGCGGCCGTCCTGGATGCGCCGCCGTAGCCGGGCGCGGAACGCGTGCCCCGTAAAAAGCAGGTAAACGAGGGTGAGCAGCCACAAAAACGCCGTCGCGGCCGCGAGCGAGACGTCATCGCGCGATTCGGTGATGAGGTGGGGCAGAAACGTCAGGGCCACCACGGCGAGCACACCCACCAGCACGTTGAAGATTCCGAGAACGACGGCGACGATCCACGCGACCCGAAATCCCTTGCGTACGCCGTTGGCGATGATGACGATAATCAGGGCGTCGGATGCCACGTCGGCCACGGAAATCCCGCCCGGCTGGGTCGCCCCAAACGGTCCGTTGTTCGGCACAAACGCCAGGATCAGCTGGGTCGACCCGAGTGCAACGAGGGCCACCCAGGCGACAAACCGGCGCTCGCGCGTGGTGGGCCGGGTGAAAGTACGGATGTTGACGGCGAGCACCAGGGCGACGGCTGCCGCGTGCTCCACGTCAGCGATGGTGCCGAGGAACATCACACTGCCGATGCAGAAGGCGGCGAGCACAAATTGTCCACGGGTGCGCCACGGCAGGGGCAGTGCGCAGACCGCGGCGGCGAGGCAGGCGAACAGGCCACCGGAGGGACCGACGTCATACTCCTGGGCGAGCTCGGCGGCCCAGCCCGATCCGGACGCTCGCGCCACCACAAGAAAAAGCATCGTCGCCACGAGGGCGAAGGCTTGCCCTCCGACGAACCAGGTGATCGCCACGCGGGTTCCGCGGAGGTGCTCGAGCCAGCCCATCCCCGCGGGCACCAGCAGTAGAAGGACGAGGTAGCCCGCCGGTTGCACCACCAGGAACGTGCCGGTCACCGGCGTCCACCAGGCTCCGGACTGCAGCGCCGGGATGCCGTAGGCGACGCTGGTGTACCAGTCGGCCGAGGTGATGGGGGAGACGATTCCGCCCGAGACAATTCCCGCGACAACGAGCACCGCGGACAGCGCGATCGTCGCGGGGGTGCGGCGAACGATCCAGGAGAGCCGGGCGAATCCTGCGGACACGTTGACGCGGGAAGCTGGCTCAGCGTGCGCATCCGTCATCGGTGTTCTCCCGACCGTTGATTTTCGCGAGGGATCGCCACGGTTCGCGGTGCGCGGTGACACACTCCGCGCGCGGTGGCGTTGTTTCCGCAGTCTAGGGGAGGGGCAACAACCGCCGGAAGGTGGGTTGGGTCAGAGTGCGGGCAGCCGTGGCACGGACTCGACCAGGCGGCGCGTGTAGTCCTCGCGGGGTGAGATGAGGATCTCGGCGGTCGGCCCGGACTCAACGATGCGGCCGGCGTTGAGCACCACGGTGGTGTCGCAGAGCGCGGCGATCGCGCTGAGGTCGTGGGACACCATCAGAATGGCGAGGCCTGCCGACTCGCGGAGTTCGGCGAGCAGGTCGATCACCTGGATACGGGTGGTGACGTCGAGTGCGCTGACGGGTTCATCGGCGAGTAGTAGTCGCGGGTGGCAGACCGTCGCCCGGGCAATCGCGATGCGCTGGCGCTGGCCGCCTGAGAACTCGTGCGGGTAGCGGTCGAGCGCGTCGGCGGGGAGCCCCACCGAGGTGAGGGAGGCGGCGACCATCTCACGCGCCTCGTCGCCCCGGGCAAGCCCCAGGGAGCGCAGCGGTTCGGCGACGATGCTCTCGATGTTCTGGCGCGGGTCGAGGGACGAGTACGGGTCTTGGAACACCGTCTGCACCGACGCCCGAAAGCGTCGCAGGGTCGACGGTGTGATGGGCTGGCCCTCGAACAGCACCTCGCCCGAGGTCGGCTTCGCGAGGGCAAGCATCAGCTTCACCATGGTCGACTTGCCACTGCCCGATTCGCCGACGAGTCCGACACTCTGGCCGTCGTCGACGGAGAGCGACACGTCGGTGAGCGCGAGTGCTCCCTTGCGGTAGCGGTACGAAACATTGCGCAGTTCGAGGATCATCGGGTTCCCAACATGTCGTCGAGCGCGCGGGCACTGCCCACCAGTTGCGCGGTGTAGGGATGCTGCGGGTGGGTGATGACCTGCTGGATGGGTCCCCGTTCGACGGCGACCCCCTTCGACATCACCAGAACGTCCTGCGTCATGGCCGACACCACGGCGAGGTCGTGGCTGATAAACAGCAACGCCATTCCGCGGGCCTCGACGAGGCCGTCGAGCAGCTGAAGAATCTGCGCCTGCACGGTGACGTCGAGGGCGGTGGTGGGCTCGTCCGCGATGAGTAGCTGGGGACGGCTGGCCAGGGCGATGGCGATGGCCGCGCGCTGGCGTTGCCCGCCCGAGATCTCGTAGGGGTACGACCGTGCGATGCGGGCGTCGCTGAGACTCACTTCGTCGAGGGCTTCGGCGACGGCGGTGCGCAGTGCAGTGCCCCGGAGCGCCCGGTGCCGGGCGATCGGTTCGGCGATCTGCTTGCCGATGCGCATGAGGGGGTCGAGGGCGGTCAGGGGCTCCTGGAACACAATGGATGCCACGCGGCCACGCAGCGGAATGAGTCGACGCTCTGGAGCATCCACCACCTGCACCCCATCGAGCAACACACTGCCCGATGCCGAGAGACCCGCCCCGAGCAGGCCGGTGACCGCCAGCGAGGTGAGGGATTTGCCGGAGCCGGACTCGCCGATGAGGCCCAGGCGCTGGCCGGCGGCAAGGTCGAACGAGAGGTCGCTGAGCAGGGCGCGGCCGGCGGCGGTCTGCACACCCAGCGAGGAGACAGACAGAAGCGGCGCGGTTAGAGGCGCGGGGAGACTCATCGGCGCCTCTTTCGTGAGGGGTCGGCGACGTCGCGGAGGCCGTCGGCGATGAAGTTGACCCCGATGACCAGGGCGATGAGGGCGAGGCCGGGGGCGATAGCGCCGAGGGGGGCGGTGATGACGGTTCCCTGCGCTTCTTGCAGCAGGCGACCCCAGGAGGCGTTGGGGGGCGGGGCGCCGAGGCCGAGGTAGGAGAGGCTGGCTTCGGCGAGCACAGCGACCCCGAACTGCAGGGCGAGGTTGACGCTGAGGGTCGGCCAGATGTTGGGAAGGATGTGGCGGATGACGATGCCGGGCCAGCGGGTTCCCGAGGTGCGGGCCGCCGTGACGTACTGCTCGGAGAGAACCCGTTTGGTGAGCACCCGGGTCAGGCGGGCGACGATCGCCGACATGGCGATGCCGATGGCGAGGATGACGGAGCCGAGGGAAGCGCCCTGCGCGGCGACGATCAGCATCGCGAGCAGGAGCACCGGGAACGCGATGACGACGTCGAGGGCGGCGGAGATGGTGTCGTCGATCCAGGAGGTGGCGAAGGCGGCGATGAGCCCAACGACGATGCCAATGAGGGCGCCGACGGCGACCGAGCCGAGCCCAACAATCAGGGCGATGCGGGCGCCGATCATGAGCTGGGTGGCGAGGTCGCGGCCGAGTTTGTCGGTGCCGAGCCAGTGGGTGGCGCTGGCGCCTTCGAGGCGGGTGCCCGTGGTGTCATCGGGGGAGAACGGCAGCCAGACGAGCGAAACGAGGGCGATGAGCACCACGGCGCCAGCGAGGATGAGGCCAACCACGAGGGTCCACGAGCGGCTGCGTCGCGCGGGGGCGACGATGTCTTTCACAATTACCGCGGCGGTCATCGGTTGCCCGAAATGCTCAGGCGCAGGCGCGGGTCAACGAGGCGCTGGGCGATGTCGCCGATAAAACCAATCACGAGCACCACCAGGGTGCTGATAAACAACACACCCTGGATGTTGGGGTAGTCGTGCTGCTGGATGCCGCGGAGCAACATACTCCCGAGGCCAGGGAGCCCAAACACGCTCTCCACTACCACCGCGCCGAGGAACGTGGTGGCCAGCTCGATACCGAGGATCGAGATGACGGGCACGGCGCCGTTGCGCAGTCCGTGACGCCACAGGGCTTCGGTGTAGCCGGATCCCTGGGCGCGGGCGCTGCGCAAGTAGTCGCTGCCCATCACGTCGAGGGTGGCGGAGCGCACGTAACGGGTGAGCGAGGCACTCATCACCAGCGCGACGGTGATGATGGGAAGGGTGAGGGAGCGCAGAGCGTCGGCGGGATCGGCCCAGTCGTCGCGGGGGAACCCGCTCGAGGGCAGCCAGCGCAGTCCAACGGCGAAGAGGCTGACGAGCAGGATGCCGACCCAGAAGACCGGGACGGCGACACCGAGCTGCGAGAACCCGGAGATTAGCACGCCGTACCAGCGGTCGGACTTGATGGCTGAGACGAAACCGGCGACGAGCGAGAGCACCAGGGCGAGCGCAAAAGCGATGAGGGTGAGCGGAACGGTCACCACCAGGCGGGCGGAGATCTCGGGGCCCACGGGCAGTGAGCTGATAAACGACTCACCGAGGTTGAAGCTGAGGAGCTGTCCGAACCAGGTGACGAACTGTTCGAGAACGGGGCGGTCGGCGCCGACCTGGGCCTGCGCGGCGGCGATCTGCTCGGGGGTAGCGGTCACCGAGAGCAGAGCGTTCGACGGGTCGCCGGGCAGGAGCCGGAGCAGCACAAAGATGGCCACCATGGCAATGAGGAAGGACACCAGGAGGAACGCGCTCCGGCGAAGAAGGTAGGCAGTCATGCGACCTCAAGGCTAGCCCCCGATGCGGGGGCTAGCCTCGATGGTTACTCAGTAATGATCGATACTCAGTGCTGGTCTTGTAGCGCTGATTATTCGGCGACGATGTCGTAGACGTAGAACTGCGAGTTGAGCCCGTTGACGGGGTATCCACTCACGTCGCTCGACGCCACAACGATCTGCGGGTAGAGGTACAGCCAGACGCTCGCCGCGTCCTTGGCGATCTGCTCATTTACGAGCGTGAGCTTGGCGGTCTGCTCGTCGGTGGTGGCGGATGCTTCGGCCTCGTCGACCCACGTGGTGACCTGCGGGTTGTTGTATCCCCAGTAGAAGTCGGGGTTGCCGTACCAGACGACGTCGCGGTCGTTCACGTGCTCCTGGAGCGTGGCGGTGAAGTCCTGCGCCTTGTAGACCTTCGTGTACCACTCGTCGGAGCTGATGGTGTTGATGTTCACCGTGATGCCGACCTTGGCGAGCTCGCTCTTGATGAACTCGGCGACCACGGGGTGCGGGTCGTAGCTGGGGGTATCGAGGGTGAACTCGAAGCCGTCCGGCAGTCCGCCCGAGGCGAGGAGCTCCTTGGCGAGGTCAACGTCGTACGGGTTCTCCGAGGTGAGGTCTTCGTACCAGGGGTCGGTCGGGGGAACCATCGAGCCGATGAGGGTTCCGTAGTCGCCCCAGACAGAGTTGAGCAGCTTCTTGGTGTCGATGGCGGAGTAGACGGCCTTGCGGATGTCGACGTTGTCGAAGGGGGCAACGCGGTCGTTGAACGCGAGGATCTCCTTCGTCGTCGAGTTGCCGTCGCTGACGACGTAGTCGGCGTTGTCGTTGAACTGCGTGAGAGCGTCGGGGCTCTGCACACTCGTGACAATGTCGATCTCGTTGGTCAGCAGCGCGTTGCTCAGTGCGGTCGCGTCGGTGAAGTAGTTGAAGACCACTTCGTCGCTGGCCGGAGCGTCGCCCCAGTAGCCGTCGAACGCCTCGAGGCTCAGCGAGCTGCCGCGCTTCCACTCGCCTAGTGCGTAGGGGCCGGTTCCGTCTTCAGCGGTCTCGCTGTCGGTGGCGTCGGCGTTGATGATCCAGATGTAGCTAAGGTTGTAGATAAAGGAGATCGAGCGCTCGGCGAGGGTGACCACCACGGTCGCGTCGTCCGGGGTCTCGATGCTCGAGATCGCGCCGAAGCTGCTCTTGCGAGCCGACTGCGAGTCGTCGGAGAGAACGGCTTCGATGCTCGCCTTGACGTCGGTCGAGGTGAGCTCCTTGCCGGAGTGGAAGGTCACGCCGTCTTGCAGCGTGAAGGTGTAGGTGAGGCCGTCTTCGCTGACCTCATCGCTCGCGGCGAGCAGGGGTTCAACACTGCCGTCGTCGGTGAGCTTGTAGAGGCCCTCATAGACGTTGCCGTTGAACGCCTCGGTGACACCCTGGCCGCCGCCCTTGAAGTTGCTGAGGTTCTGCGGCTCGTAGAGCGATCCGATTTCGATGGTGCCGCCCGCGGACGACTCCGACGACGATCCTCCGTCGGCGGCGCAGCCGGCGAGCGTCAGGGTCGCTGCCAATCCGAGCGCGACAAACGCGATGTGCTTTTTCATGATGCTCCTGTGTGGGGATGCGCTGCCGGATCGACGACGCAGTGCTGTGGAAAAACTCTGGAGCTGGCAGGCCAGCCGGGTGGTTCTGTTACAGGGTGTAAATATCGAAGTCGCCAGTGAAGGTCACCTGGCGCTCGCCCGCCTCGATGGGCAGCGTAAAGCGGTTCTGCGCCGGGGGGAGCGGACAGTTGTACTGCACGGAGAACCCGCACGGCGGAACAAATGCGCGGTTGAAGTCGAGCGTGACGGGGCCGGCGGTGCCGAATTCCTCGTCCTCGCCCTCATCCGTCTCCGACCGCTGTACAAAA
>Ga0247807_10001897_pt1 | contig 11883 bp, 13 predicted proteins | sample UWRJL074202C1_FD_179931 | JGI IMG/M metagenome (GOLD analysis project Ga0247807, IMG submission 179931) | Plant litter microbial communities from Arlington Agricultural Research Station in Wisconsin, United States - UWRJ-L074-202C-1 | ecosystem: Environmental > Terrestrial > Plant litter >...
AAGACCCGTGACTCTACATATATATATATATATATCTCTCTCAAATTAAACTTGCTCTGTATGACATAGGCCAATCTAAACAAAAGCTAGCCAATAGAAGTACAATAATTCGTTTTCAGTGGCAATTAAGCTTATTAGCACTGGAAGGCCACTCCGGTTTTCTCGACCTTATTTTGCCCACCACTTGCAAAACCAGTTCCTTCACTTTTGATCTCAACAAGCCCAGGGAACTGTGGTTGATTAGCATTGTCTGCTGACCATTGACTAGAGTGTGAAATTCCATGTTTACGAGGTCTAAGGAGGTGGAAGGATAATACGTACTATCTTTTCTTTGCCAGATTTGTTCTCTTGCTTGCTTTTGCCTTTAATTTCTGTTAAATCAGCTTCGCAGACATAACAAATAACGGCATTGTGGTCTATTTCGGGCGCGTGTGCATCATGGATACCGGTTGGAGTCATAAATTTGGTGACACAATTTTTGCATAGGACATGTCCACATGGCTTAGCAAGCATGGCCTTGGATGTATTGCTGAGTGCCTTTTTGCACGATGGACAGATTCGTTGGTTAACTTTTGTGACAGTATCTATCTCCTCGGTAAAGTGGACTGTGACCAGGCCATGTAGTGAATAGTAATGTGGCTTGTCAGGCGGGGAAGATGGGCATATGGGCGACAGTTTAGCCTTTTTAGCGATGTTATGCAGAGTTGTGTTGGTATTGGAAGAAGGTGTTATCGAAGGCACCCAGAAGGAAGGAAGGGTAGTCTTTGATGCCTGTGATATCGTTAATTATGGACATATCAAGTGTGACGATAATACACACCTTTTCATCGTCAATTGTCTTTCTCGCCTTGGTCCTTTCCTCTTGAGCTATTCGAAGTAATTCATCTTCATCTAACTCGAACTTTCTTTTTTCTCCTTTTTTGCTTCCCGGGATTTCTTCTTCTACTATAATCTTCCCATCTTCTCTTCCAACAATCTTCTTTCCGACAACTCCAGTTTTGGCTTCCAAGCCCATTTGGACTTTCTCGAAGTCCTGGACAGCTCTTTCCTTGGCTTCATCTTCTTCGCGGTCCCTATCTTCATTTGCTTCTCCTTCCTCCTTTTCTCTGACCTTCTCAAGTCTAAATTTGCCTGATTAGCATCTAAATTTCTACATATACTAAACTGCCCCATAGTTAACCAGTGATAATCGAGCACGAACCTTTTAATCTCTTTCTTCTGTGACAGAATATTGCTCAAAGCACATTCCCTGCAGAACAGATCCCCATGAGAGCAAGATACGGGGTTCTGGGCTGGCATCAGGCACAGTCTGCATGAAGCGAATGGCAAAAATGAGTCTCGAGAGAGACGGGCACTATTTGAACCCCATGCTGACTTTGCGAGCGATCTTTCATATGAGGTGAAGACTGCACGAGAAGTATTACGCTTACCTGAGAGAAAGTCAGTAAATTATCCCAAGGCATTGAAAGGATACTGTACTGTGTGACATGCTGTCGGGGTGATGCGTAGATTCCTCTGAGATATCTCTTTTCCAAAAGATCTATAAGATAGGGGACCTTGTATATGATGTGGAAACAGGGTAGATATTCAGGGAATTGGAAAAGAGGTCAGGTGGGCCAGTATTGTAATCGCAGCTCCTGATTAGGCTTAACCGGAGTGCTAGGTAGGCCTTTCAATTAAATCCTGGATAGAGTGAGCCGTGACAGTCTGTTGAGTGAAGTCTTTCAATGAAGGCAGAAGTAAGTCCACGGCTGAAACTATACACAGGAGAATTATTTCTTTGTTTTCTACATGTGGAGACTTTTACTTTTGACAAACTTTCAAGTTCTTCGTCGTCTAAAAAGGGAGACGAGGCTGGCGCAAGTCTTGACGTCCTTGGCGCCAAGTATGCATACTAAGATTCCAGGAACCGACGTCACTTCATTTGTATGTATTCTCGTGCTCTCTCGTTTTTGTGTTTTTGGATGGCGTTCCTTTCATTACAGAATCATTTTATATATGACCTAAGATAATGAGCGACGGGGACATGCCTCCCCAAGGCTCTGCGCCAGTAGCTCCTGGTCTGCCATGGAGATTTACTTCTTCAGCCACTATGGGTGTTGTAACAACAATTGCGAAAGGGTTCCTGTACGGCCTTAATAATATGGAAGTGACAGGCCTGGAAGGTTTTTTAGAAATTTTGGATAGACGGAAAGATATAGAGGGAAGGCAGAGGGGTTTACTAACTGGTAAGAGAACTATTCCATCCTCATCCGCGAGCAAGACTAAGTTTACTGATTCCTCTAACAATTAGTATCAAATCATGTCAGCGTGTATGAACACTAAATGCAAATAGGTAGTGACATCTGCTAATTTCATGGGTAGCGTTGATGATCCCTTAATTTGGGGGGTGTTGCCATTTTCGCAGTCGTTCAATCCTTTAAATCATAGATGGAGTCTAGGAAGTTACGATATATGTTTTAAGAATAAGTATGGTTTGGATGTTTCCCTGCGATGGGGTAAGCTCTAACGTTTCATAGAGCTCTATCTACCTTTTTTAGCTTAGGACAAGTTCTCCCTACTCATAGAGGCGACTACTCTCCACCTTCGCAAGCCGGCCTTTTCCAACCTACGATGACCCAAGCAATCCGTCTCCTCTCATCACAGCCTTTCTCCCAAGCTCCATACCAAGGATCAGTTCGAAACCCTTCTGGCTCCCACTCCTCAAATGTGGTCGATCCCTTCTCTTCCGCTGCCCTAACTTACACTACAACGGGCCACGACATATTTCCTGCACCTTCTGCATACCTCTCTCGTCGACACTCATGGGTACACATATTTCCCGAGGGTCGCGTGCATCAACACCCTCTCAAAACCATGCGCTACTTCAAATGGGGGGTTTCTCGTCTTATTCTCGAATCCGAGCCGTTACCAGATATTGTACCGATTTTCATCGATGGAAATCAAGAAGTTTTCCATGAGAGCCGACAATTCCCTAGATTTGTCCCTAGGGCGGGAAAGCGTATTCGCGTAGCATTTGGAGAGAAAGTAGATGCAGAGAAGGTATTCGGAGATTTAAGGGAACAGTGGAAGCGATTAGTGAGTCTGCAAAAGGAAGCGCTGGCTAAGAAGGGCTTGTCTGCGGAGTGGGAGCTTGGGGAGTTGGCAGATGGACTGAAATATGGGAATGAAGCTGAAGCGCTAAGGGAAGAAGTCACAACTAGGATAAGACAGGAAGTTTTGAAAGTGCGCCGGAGTCTAGGATACCCAGAAGAAGATCCAAAGCAGGGCATGGCAGAAACTTGGGCAGTGGAAGGTGGCTCTGGGAGAAAGATGAAGGGGAAAATGCAAGATGGTAGTTGGATTGGTGAGACCTAGTTTAAATGATCTCATGCCACTCTTGGTATGTAAATTTTTACTTCCAACTACCTCTGACCCCCAAGGAGTGTATAAGTACTGGCCATTTAGTAAACTAGATGACCTTTAGCCGTCATGACAAAAGCAATAAGGTAATGACGCTTCAAAGACATACCTTCCGATCTAGTCACTACTTCCTGGAACCTACACACAGGTTATAAACGACTACATAATCCTTACTGCGAGCCTACATTGTCGATATACTAGAGTCAGCGTCTCATAAGCCTCTCAGAAACATCTACCACATTCTCCCTACCAAGCCTCTACATTCTCTCGTTCTCCATCATATTCCTCTCAGTGATCTCTCCCTGACCCGCAAAATTCCCATTGCACGCCTACATACTACTTAGCCTGCTATCTATCCCTGGCGATTCTACAAGTAACATTGTGATATCTTCTCTATTGTCATCTCTGAGTGCGATGATAGGTACGATATCTTCAGAGTATACTTTGCACGCAGAATTGGTATTGAAGATGCTAGTAGCGATATTGGCAGCGCATATACCAGTTATAAGGACGGTGAGTTTGAATTGGTCACTGGATATTGAAGGGGCACTTGGGGTGGAGGTATAGTGGGCACGTCAGCCGAGAGAAAGAAGAAGCTGCAGGTTTACATCACAACTGATGTGATTTGGTATAGTATAGAGATGAGCCAGGCTATGTTTGGTAGAACATTAAGCTTTTTACCACATTTCTTCTAGCTCTTCTCCGCCAACATCTTCAGTATTGCAAGTGTTCTATTCTAGATACTCGCCATCTTTTCAGCCCCACTCGCTCGGTTAAGTACTCATAGTGAGAGCTCGTAGAACAGACCCCGATCTTCTGTTAGGCTGTAAGTTTATAATCGGAAGGATAACTGGTATAAACGCCAACAGGAATCGCAATTAGCACAGAAGTCTAGTTGATGATTATTCCAGAATAGCGCTTCATGCTCAAAATGATGATTCATGCTTCAGTATCTAAAAGAAATTTACAGCATTGGACCGATCAAGATGTGTGTCACCACAAGACAATCAGAGAAGAACTACAATTGCGGCATAACCAAACTTTGATCTCTGTATAACTCGACTTAATACTACTTATTTTCATCATTAGAAGGTATTTCCTAAAACGTCGCTTCGGCAATATTATTAGCAAACATCGAATCTTTGAATGGAGCCGTCGCAGAACCAAAGTCGGTATTCTGCAGCGCATCTCTCGCGGGACCCGGCAAGCTTTCCCATGCAATTAAGGGCTGTTGTCCACCCTTGGTAACAGAAATACCCAACTGGTGATTCACTGGCCAGATGCTAAAGTAAGCAATGAGTGGTCCGGTACCGTCCAGGAAGAAGGTTTTGCTACAGTTCCAGTCCCCATGTGCAGATGGGCATACGGCGAGAATGTTATCCGATGATGTACTGGTACTGCTTGCCAACCAAACGATCACACCTTCCCAATCGTGTCGATGGCCGAGTCCTGGAGAAGGGGAATCTTTAGGCATGTACCACTATAGTAATTCTCATTAAGAGAGTTTCATGTTAGATATTATTCTTCTCTACTTACAGAGTACATTATAGCATAACGTCCGTTTGCCTCTGTAGCGCGGGCATATATCTGACCAACATTGCTACCACATCCAGCGTTTGAGCTGCCCTTTAAATCAAGCCCAGCACTATGACTAGTTAGCCATAAGCCGAGCGAATGAATTAAGAATATTATACTTGGTGTTACCAGAAGCGTCAACGGCCGGCGAAGGTACACAGCCGTTGTAGACGTCTAGGAAAGGCTGATATGCTTCATATAGCTGTCCAGATATTCCATCCGGAACTGTCTCAGGAAGTCCGACAATCTGCTCATTGGGCAAGACAGCACGACGCCATAGGAAATTCAGTGGTGAGGCGTGAGCTGCGGTAGTTACCAGCAACAACCTTAAGAAATACTCGAGGACAGCCATATTGGTGAGAGATGAGCACAGAACAAAAACACTTCGAGTTTGGGCGAAACTCCGTTATGAGTTCTATGATGAAGCAATAAATGCATCTTCATGGTATGTTACATTGCCCAATCATCAGATCAAACGCACGAGGTGGCCAGGAACCATGAAGGTGATTGAACTTCAGGGTTCTTTACCAGCTCCCGCATTGAGCGACACCAATCACACCCAATCACCAGGGCCATCTCTAACACGTTACAATTTACGTTGTGGCGAGCATGCACTCCGAATGTTTGTAAGTGGTCAGTTCCTCCGCAAATGCAATGGTGACTAGCAAGCCTGCGCGCTTGTAAAGATTGCATGGACGAGTTTTAGTTCAGTGTTATCGAATGGGGATGGAAAACAAGAGCAATATGGCTTGGGGTTCGATATAGCGCCACACAGATCCGGGATGTTTTACTGAATCGGGGCACTTCCGCGACGGCTGCCGAAGGATCGATCTATTGCAACAACATAACGCGGGGGAGTGACCCACCGAGCCCACCTATGAAATAATAACTTAGATCAAAAAGATGGCCCATAGTCAGGCTGCCAAAGAAAGAAAGAGTGAAAATTAAGAGGGACAATATACGACAGAGGATGGAGAGAGACAGAAGGAGAGAGAGCGGAAGGGAGAAATTAGTTTAATCGAATTCAGTGCATCTTTTAGTATGAATAAAGCCAGCACCCTAGGCACTCCTACAACCTCTATGTTACTATACAGGAAGAGCCAAACTCTTATTAAAGTATAGTAGATATTGCAGAGAAACAGTGGTTTATCTTCTCCAGTGGTCAAGTTTAATTCGAGTTGTACTAGGGAGTAAGTAATACAAGACATCTAAAATTTATACGGAACCTTTTCTTGACTCGAATTATTCATATATTTATCACCATGGAAAGGTGCTCATACGCTGCTTACTGATTAAGTATAGCTTTCTTTTTGGCATCTATCTATAGGACCCAGGTATTCTAGATAATTTCAATGCGATTCTGTTCATAGGTGTATTTACAATGATTGCACATGTCGAGACGCTGATGACTACTGAAGCAACAAATTTGGAAGTAATTTTGTGTGCCTTTCAAAGAGATGAAAGCACCCATCATAGTACACCACGTTGCTCCTACTGCCGATTTCATAGCTCATTGTCGCCTCTATCGCTTCTGGCCATTCTTCGGATGCTTCTGGCTGTATCTTCGTGCCACCAGGACCGACTATTGTGAGACTAAGTGAATATTTGCTTCGCATCCTTGGAATCTATCGAGATCATCAAATATTCCTCCTCGGCTTTGCCGGCGTGATCCTAGGCGCTCATTCATACGGAGCCAAGTAGTATGAGTAGCTGTATTCAGTGTCGTCGCACGTGTGAAGTACCGCAGCAAAGAGGATGTTCCCTATCAGGTATTAGTACCAATTTATAAGACATATAAAATCTCGAAAATTACTCTTCAAGATTAGTCCAGCCTGGTATAGCTGCTCCTCCCTCAAACTCATGAACCAATGCATTATTCTCTTTGTTGAAAATCCTCACGTTGGGACAATCCCACCCGGGATCATTTTCCCTCGCTTCGTCAAAATTCTCGATTAGCTGTGAAATCCATCTATCTGGGGTCCTACTAAATGCATCATGAAAGCTTAGCACTTCGATCTCCTCAGAGGACATGTGACCTTGCCATGATAATACATACTTCCAACTATATGTGACACCCTTATCACCCCACAAGTCTATCTTCTTCAAATGCTTCATCATCTTCACAACATCCATATTGAAGTGTCCAAAATAGCCACAATCCTTAACATCTACTATCATACTTTGTATGCCTTGTATCTCCAACTCCCCAAGAAAGACGAGTATAGTATCTTCGAGCCGGAATGTATCTTGATCAAAAGAAACGTATATATGGCGACCTGTAGGGCGAAAGTGATCGTCTTTCGTGCGGAAAGTTCTGAAGTATGGCTTGTAAATCGCGAGGGCTTCATGGCGCGATTCAGCGCACGCAAAGAGTGTTGCTGGCGGGGGAACATCTGCTTGAAAGGGATGGACGGGCTCAACTACCCCACGTTGAAATGGAGGACGATTACAAGTGATCATCACAGTTCGAGAGAGTGAGATAGCAAAGCTCCAGATTTTGAGTCGGATCTCTCCAGGCAGTTGGGGAAAGAGGGAGAAAGTCGTTGGAAACTCCATTTCTGTTTCTAAGATGGTAGCGAAAATAATTTGTCTGTAAAAATGCCTACACGTCAGTAGATTCGGCGTGTAAGTTACGTCCGGATGGGTTGTATATTTATTTAAAAATTACCGTGTGTTGTTGATGTCGCTTTACTACAATCAACAATACCACCCCACTCCAGGCAACGGTCTGACAAGGTTCAAGGCCGATTCTAGCGAATCATCTTCTCCAGTGAGGATCGCTATTGGAAAGCTTGAGTGATTGCTATTTAGCTGGTACGGTGTACTATCTAATCGATGATTTGGTGGCTCGAAGCTCGGCAAAAAGCACAACATTATTTGATGTTCACTACTACAATCTCAGGCTTGGCTAGGATACTACGAACTTGGAGAAGTCTTGATTTTGGCAATAAAAAGAGAAAATAAGTGTTTAGGGTCGACATTGGTATTATACATATCAGCAACTCTAATTCAACACATCTATTCATCCATCGTCTAATCCTCATCCCAGTTCTTGATAACGTTAGCATTGAAATCCTAGGAGAAAGACCAGATCTATGACTTACTGCGTTAGGTCCAGGTGGTTTTGGTCCTCCAGCTTGTCTTGCAACAATAATTTGATCAACAGAAAGCACAGTTCTCGCTGCCTCGGTCGCTAGCTTGATAGCCCAGCTCTTTGAGATCATGAGATCCAAAATACCTTCGTCCTTAGCATCCAGTGTTCCGGTACCATCATCGTTCTAGAAAGTATTAGCAAATCTCCAACAAGAAAACAAGTTCAGATGCATACCTCAATATCAATGCCCGTTGTCCAGTCCTCTTTCTTGTGATGAGCAGTGTATAATCTGCTAAGCACTTCCGTAGCATCTAGGCCGGCACTTTCGGCCAGCGTTCGTGGAATAACCTCAAATGCCTCACCAAACTTGCGAATGGAATATTGGGACAAGCCAGGCGTAAGATCTCCGAATGCCTGTATCCGTTCTACAAGCTGCATTTCCGTTGCTCCTGCACCTGGTACCAGTCTAGGGTCTCTGGTAATGGCCTTGACAACGTTGACACCGTCGTCCACAGCACGCTCAATGTCATCGAGATGATTTTGTGTGGCACCTCGAAGTACTAAAGTAGCTGTTCTCGTGGTTTCGTTTTCTTGTCTAAAGACCGTAACTCTATCTCCACCAATTTCTAAGGTCTCAACAACATCAACACTACCCATCTCATCCGGCATTGGAGCCCCGAGTCGTGCTAATGGTGTTGCTCCGACCACTCTACATAATCTGCGAAGTTCGAATTTACTGAGAATACGAATGACTAAGATGCCGTAGCGATTCAGATAGTGCATAGCTAGCTCACCAACAGTCGCACCAGCTACAACCACTCGAAGTCCAGAATCGTAAAGTTCTTTGATGGCTGTTTCAAGTTGCGTTTCCTCCCCCTTGGTGAAGTCCATCATCTCCTTTGCATTGTGCAGTAAGACTGTACCTTTGGTCTCTGTTTGGCTGGTATCGATTGGGCATGAATAGACTCCAACCTTTGCTCTGGTTGCCTTCTTGACAGATCCGTCTGGCTCACGGCCAAATACCATGCCTTTTACCACTTTACTTTGTTCCAAGCTGCCGCCCATGATCTTAACCACACGAATATTATCAACGTTGAAGTTGATGGGGTTTTTTGGTAGCACAGACAAGATAGCTTCTGCAACTAGATTTGCGAGGAAATCTTCACTGCCACACTGCTTGCTAGCAATTACTGTTCGGATAGCTTTGCTGAGCTCTGCCTGTGAGCGCATATCCTCCACTTTATCCACGACCAAGTTTTCCAACTCCTGCAAAGCAAATTTCTGAGCACGTTCGTATCCGGTAACAATGTCGCTAGTCTTCAAGCCCATCCGTATTAACTCTTCGGCTTTCTTGAGAAGTTCTCCTGCAAGCACTATAACCAAGTTTGTTGCATCCCCCATCTCTGCCTCTTGCTGCTGGCTTGCCATAACAATAAGTTTCGCAGCGGGATGGACAACATCGAGTTCGCGGAGGATTGTGGCAGCGTCACTTGTCAAAATCATTTTTTGCAGATGATTTATAACAATCTTATTTCGCCCATAAGGTCCCAAGGAGCTTTGGACAGTTGATGCAATGGTGCGGCAGGCGTCGATATTTCGTATAACAGCCCCATCCTCGGATTCATAGCTATTTGTGAATTAGCTACTTATACATTTCGTAGGTGATTGGAAGAATTACTTTTGGTATCCTTGCTTGAAAAGACCAGCATTTGGTGCACCTGGAATATTAAGAGACATCTTGATAGATCGATCAGAAGTACGTGAGAATCCCAAAGCTTTGCTGGGAATGTCGATAAGATACTCAAGACGTACAAGGGGAGTATTAAAAAAAATCACGCCCGTCGCAGACGCGATTTTATGCCTTAAAGTTTAGGCCCAACGTTTAAATCGGATCAATGGATATTCCGGCCGTATCTATGAAGCTACCTGTCCATCAACTGCGCGCAACTGTGCGGCAACAGCTATTTTATCTACGAAATCGGAACCTTTAATACTGGATTTTGCATCTATCTACTAATACGACAAATATATTAGTTTACTCTTTCCAGACATCCATCAAAAGCTACAGAAACGCCCGCAATGGCACCTCCTCCTGGTCAGTGCCATTCTCCCAAACAAATATCTCAAGCCAGCACCTAGGCAAACTACGTTCTCATTCTTTCGTTCTCTTTCATACGCCCCAATATTTTCTGCCATATTTCTCTCATACCCGTAGACCAGTAGTCTAAGGCTGTTAAGAGGCAGGCCTGAACTGCGATTCAATATTCTAGAAAAGAGTTGGCTAGAAGTTCTTCCACTGCTAGATCTATTGAGCCATCGGTAGGGCAGGCACTGAAAGGCATTGCGAACAACATAAAAGAGAGCACTGGGAGCATGTGCCGCTATTCATCTCGCCAATCCTAGAATGCCGAATACAGTAAACAAGCGCGTCCGCATAACTCTAACATTTCATCAGGAGCCGTTCCACCTACTCTCGCACCTTCAATTGAGGAGGCTTATCGTCGGAAAGTAAGACATCCTACCTTGTAGAACTACACTCCGGATCCGAATAAGCCGCTGATTTATACCTGTTCTAGTGCATACAGCTCAAGCAACGAATGAACGAGGTGGAAGAGGCAAACGACGCCTCTCGAATACGACTTTCCCGTGCGCAACGCGCTATAGAAAAGTTACGTCTTGAACGGGCCTTTCTCCTCGAACAACTATCGAAACGAACAAGCACCAACGTCGAGGATTCGGAAGGCAGTCCTAGCCCACCTTCTACTGTACGTATTTCACCACATCCCTCACCAGGACTTGGATAGATACGGCTGGGTGGTTATTATGGAGTGCAAGTACGTTAAGTTTTCTCAGGAAGACTTTATAGTTCTACAGACCAGACTCCTTGGCGATTTTTTGACTTGCTTCCGTCGAGTCAATTCTGAAATGATTCCCGTGGCTTTTGACTCATCTCAGTCTCTGCCCAGTCCTATCGATTCTGATTCTTCAATTTATCGACATTCCAGAGTCTATAACTAACAAAATCCAAGCCGAAGGAAAAACCTCTTCGGACAAAGCGTGGACATCGCAAGCCGTCGTTTTTGAACACCCTGGGTGAAGGTGCTGGCAACGCATTCATCCAAGGCCCTGCGACCCTTTCCCCAAGTTCTGATGCATTCTCACATACACAAGCCGAGTCCAATCCTCTACTTGTCTCTAGAGGACTCGCAATTGACGGCCGGCGACAGCCTCAAAAAAATGGACATTTGCCAGAAATAACGCAACAGACTCCTGCATGGGTACCCAAGGAACCTAGAAACGTTTTCGACTTGTACTGCAATGAAACGAAGGACATCATACTGGCAAAAAACAAAGCTGCAATCGCGGCTGGCAACTTTGACATCGAACAAGCTTTGGCAGTCGGTTTCCGCAGTCTGACCGACGATCAAAAATCCAAATATGAAGAAGATCTTGCTGAGTACAAAAAGGCACGGGAAACCAGAGCCCTTGAGGCTAACAATACTGAAAGTCAACTCCGAGAGGCAGATCCCAACGCGGAAGGGTCGCGCTCAGCAAGAAATAAAACACATTGGCAGAATGAAAACCCAGATGCGGACGAGGACGTAGAGATGGGTGACGATACCGAGGAAAACCTAGCTGGGGAAGCCTCTGGTTTCACAGCCGTCAATAGTTGAGAGTGCCTCCTATGATTGACATTGCTTACGGAGTTTGTTAGGTCGGCGTACGGAGGGTATGGGGGGGGGTACAAGGTGTAAAAACAAATCGTGGACAGAAACTACGCGGATATTCAGGTATAGCAAGGGGGAGGGCGT
>Ga0247807_10001899_pt1 | contig 11878 bp, 11 predicted proteins | sample UWRJL074202C1_FD_179931 | JGI IMG/M metagenome (GOLD analysis project Ga0247807, IMG submission 179931) | Plant litter microbial communities from Arlington Agricultural Research Station in Wisconsin, United States - UWRJ-L074-202C-1 | ecosystem: Environmental > Terrestrial > Plant litter >...
TGCTCTCTTCAAAGTGTTTAGCCATTAACTGAAGACTTAACGGTAAATCAGATTTATTATTGCCCAAAGGAATAGCTATCGCCGGCACTCCTGTTAATGAAGCGAGTACTGTAAAAATATCCGCCATATACATCACCAGAGGGTCCTGTATATTTTCGCCTATTTTAAACGGTGGTGTAGGGGCAACAGGCGTCAGTATCACATCAAAATCTGCAAAAAGTGCTTCGATTTTGTCTCTGATCAAACGTCTCACCTGCTGTGCTTTTTGATAATAAGCATCATAATATCCTGCACTCAGTACAAAAGTACCCAGCATGATCCTTCTTTTGACTTCTTCACCAAAACCTTCGGCCCTGGATTTTTTATACAGCACATTCAGATTTTCTGCCTGCAGGTTACGGTGACCATAATGTACACCATCATATCTGGACAGATTCGAAGAAGCTTCGGCAGCTGTTAATACATAATAGGCGGGAACAAGATAATCGAGCAGGTCAAATGAAACATACTCCACAGTATGACCCTGCTTTTTAAATTCTTCAATAGCTTTAAGGATCGCAGCTTTAATATCCGGATCAAGGGCTTCACTTTCCAGTGTTTCTTTCAATACAGCAATCTTCTTTGGAGCAGCATTATCCAGTTCGGAAAGATAAGCAGGAACAGGTAAGCGGGATACTGTACTGTCATCTTCATCAGCTCCTGCCAGTACTTCTAAAAGTAATGCAGCATCACTAACCGAAGAAGTAATCGGGCCAACCTGGTCAAAAGAAGAAGCATAGGCAATTACACCATACCTTGAAATACGGCCATAAGTTGGTTTCAAACCAAAACAGCCGCAAAATGCAGCAGGCTGCCTGACTGAACCACCGGTATCAGTACCCAGTGCAGATAAACACATATCAGCCTGTACGGCAACAGCAGAACCCCCGGAAGAACCTCCGGCTACTCTTGCTGTGTCTGCAGCATTTCTTACAGTGCCATAATAAGAGGTTTCATTGGAACCACCCATGGCAAATTCATCACAATTTGTTCTGCCAATAATAATTACATCTTCCTGGATTAACCGTGTTACGACGGTAGAAGAATAAGGGGAAATAAATCCTTCGAGCATTTTTGAAGAGGCACTGGTGATATGGTCTTTATAAAGAATATTATCCTTTATACCAATGACCATTCCTGCCAGTTTACCGGCTGTACCATTGTCTATTTTTTGCTGAACAAGGTCTGCCTGCTTTCTGGCAGAATCAACAAACACCTCATTGAATACATTGAGGTGTTTTTGTGTTTCTATTTGCGTAAAATAATAGTCGAGCAAATCAGGAAGATCAAGCTTTTTTTGTGCAAAAAGGTCTTGTATCTCTGATAGAGAGTTATACTTCTTCAATTAAAAGAGGGATCTTAAGTGTTAAAAATTCAAATAAACCTATGATGGTTTATGCGTACTGTTAGGATCAAGAGGCTCATTATCTGCTCCGTCTTTACCGTCTTTGAATTCCTTAACGCCTTTACCCAGTCCACGCATCAGTTCAGGAATTTTTTTACCGCCAAAAAGCAATAAAACAACTACTAAAATAATAATGATCTCTGGAGTTCCCAGTGCTGCTAATATTGTTGTGTTTAACATGATTATCGAGTTAAATTTTGTTTTTTTCTATTTCTGATGGTGCTTCTGCAGCTGGTATTCCAGGATGTGGTGCAGCATGTACTTCTGCTGCTGGTGTTGCAACTGGTACTTCTGTATGGACTGCGGTTGGTGCTGAAGGATCAATATGTACGGAAGGACTGGCTGCATCATGTGCTGCTGTACCAGTTACCGGTGTAGCCGGATAAGCAGCGTCGGTTGCTTTAATCTCTTCTTCAATATCCATTGCATTGATATTCCGGTGAATTTCTCTCTTCACTCCTTCTGAGGCATCCTTAAAATCTCTGATCCCTTTTCCTAATCCTCTTGCAAGTTCAGGTAGTTTTTTACCCCCGAACAACAACAATACTACTGCAAGGATAAGCATGATTTCTCCGCCACCCATATTTAAAAATTCTAATACTGTTCCAGTATACATATCAATTCAAATTATTATACTAACAAATATAAACATTTTTCAAGTGCACCTATCGCATTTTATGTCAGTTCTAATGGCTTTCTAATGTCATTAAACTGATACAAATCAAATCTGCGCTGAAAATGCATTATTAATTATTTTGCAATCCACGCTTCAGGATTCAGTTTTGACTGCCCCCTCATAATTTCAAAGTGCAGTAAAGCTCCGTCAGAAGTTGTTGCAACCGTACCAATATTCTGGCGGGTATCTACTTTTTCTCCTTTGGATACACTTGATGATTTCAGATTCTGATAAATCGTGAAATAATCACCGTGACGTATAGCAACGACATAAATACCTTGTATAACTCTTACAAACAGTACCTCTCCACCAAATACGGCACGCACTGGTGCTCCGTCACTCGTCAGGATATTTACCCCGTCATTGGTATAACCTGCCTGACCTTCTGTATGCCTTCCAAAACCCTCTGTAATAGAGCCTGTAGCCACCGGCCATGGCAAACGTCCTCTGTTAGTTTCAAATCCGGCAGATAACCTCGCAGCTTCTGGCGTTGAAGTCAGATAGTTACTGTTTGTTTTTGCTTTTTCTACTGGAGCAGGTTTACTTTCTGCCTTTGCTTTGGCTGCTGCAATCCTTGCTTCTTCTTCTGCGCGCTTTCTCGCTAAAGCAATTTCACGGTTAATCGCATTTCTAATCTCCCGGTCAATTGCGGCCTGCTGTTTTTTCCTTTTGGCAATATCGCGTCCAAATTCTTTTTCCTGTTTACTGAACCTGTTCAGTACTGTGGCTTGTTCATTTTTATTTTTAGCCAGTTTACTCTGCTCAGTTTCCTGTTCATGCAGTAAGCTGCTTTTTGCTTTTAAGCTTTTATCCAGTACTACAATTTTATAATTCAGGTTCTTTTCAGTGCCCTGTATATAATCAGCCTGTTTTTTACGGTACTGACCAAATTGCTGTAAATATTTTATCCTTTTGTAGGCCTGGTTAAAATCACGTGCAGCAAAAATAAACATCATCTTGTCGTATGAATTTTTATTACGCTGTGCAAACCTGATCATTCCGGCATATTCTTTTTTAAGCTGTGCCAGCTGCCCCTGCAATGAATGTACGGTGTTTTTATTCTCATGGATCTCATTATCCAGATTTTTTATTTCTGAATTGATAACCGTAATCTTACTCTGCATCAGGCTGATCTTCGTACTTAAAGCACGTATCTCGCTCAGTGTAAGTTTTTTACCCTGGGCCGCCTTATTCAGGTTTTTCTGTAAAAGTTCAATTTCACGCTGGATAGCTTCCTTTTTTCTCTTTAACTGAGAACTGCTCTGCGCAAAGCCCGCTGACGCAAACGTGATAAACAAAAGAAACAAAAGTAATTTGTGTAGCTTCATTGCATCAAAAGTATAAAAAAAATTAGTTTATTATCTCAAACCTTTTCGGAAGAGTAAACGGAAAATCAAGTTGAACATTGCGTTCTATTTTTGAGAAGTCAAATGCCAGATTGGTTTTCTTAGTACCGGACATAGAATTGATTTTCACTACAGAAGGAAATAAGGCATCCCCAACCTGCTGATAACCGGAGTAAATTACCTTCAGTGATTTACCTGCCCCCGCTTCATTCATATTCAGTTCTGAGGTCTTCAGTAATGTATTAAACAATACCCTGAATGCTAATTCTCCCTGAGTCCCCTGAGCAGTAAATATACCTGCATCAGCATCCAGTGTAACCTGATCATTGGTAAATTCAGCAATAGTATTTCCTGAAAGAATAGCTTGCAGCATTTTAAAAGTAACGTGCTTGCTGGTAAAACTATTCAGATAACTGAAGGGCTTTTTCACGCCCACTGCCTGCAAATTATTACGTAAAAACACACTGTCTGGTGTAATCAGTGCCCTTGCTACTTCAATTCCTGCAATAGCAGTAACACTTGCCCAGATTTTCTGATCTTTCTGAATCCGGATAGTCATGCTCACATTATTCACATTACCATTCATTTCCAGGCTTACTTTTCCTTTAAGAGCCAGCGTATTAAAAGGCATATCTTTCTTTTTCAACAATAAAAGGTTTTCTGCTTTTTTATTGTTCACGACAGGCGTAACAGCAACATCAGGTGTTTTAACAATAGATTTTTTTGTTTTACAGGCTATTGCATTGCTCAACAACAAAAGAATAAACACGCTATTTCGCAAAGTACTTTTTCTCATTTATTTTTCTTTTAAGCAGAGAAGAACCATTCCCTGCATCCTGTGATTTTTTCCATTGAATTAATGCATCACCGGCTGCTCCGGTATGAAATAAAATATCCCCGTAATGCTCCAGGTAAATACTGTTTTCAGCCTCATTGTAATGTAGTGCTTTTTCTATCCACAACTTTGCCGGCTCATATTTACCCATTTTAAATAAAATAAGGGCGTAGGTATCAGCTATGGAAGCATCCTGAGGCAGCGCTTTGGCTGCTACTGCAATCAGCGCTACCGCTTTATCAAGGCTTTCATTCCTTAACGCCAGGTAATAGGCATAATTGTTCATAATCAGAAAATTCTGAGGGTCCAGCTTTACAGCCTTTTCAAAGGCATCATCTGCAGCAGCAGATTTACCCTGATCAATTAGTATTTCTGCCTGCAATGCCAAAATCAGCGCCTGCAATTCTTTATTTTCACCATCCAGTGCCATGGCCGACCTGATATGCTCCAGAGCCTTCCCGTTTTGATTTTCACGGTGCAGGGCGAAAGCCATGTAATAATATAAAATAGCCTGATTTGGATAGACCGACAAAGCCTCTTCTCCAATAGCGATCATCTGTTTATACTGCCCCATCAGAATAGAAATATTGAGCACTTTTTCCCATACCCCATACAGCTGATCTGTTAATTTTAAAGCTTTTTTATAATGGCTGAGTGCTGCAGGCAGATTCCCGGTTTCATATAATACATCTCCATAGAGTGCCAGAAAAAGCGGGTCATCCTGATGGGTCCCGGCAATATTTTCCAATACTCTGGAGGCGGCTAAAAATTTCTTCTGTGAAAGATAAAGTGTGGCTGCAGCCATCGCTTCGGTTGAATTTGCAGGAGCACTATTTTCCTGTAGCGCACCGGTAATTCTCTGACGGGCCCGTGTCAGTGATTCTGAAGGGCCGAATTTCTTTTCCAACAAAGAATAAGCAGCAAGTGCTTCTTCTTTCCTGCCGGATAGTGCAATGGCATTTGCCCGGTCAAACTGGTAACTCTGCTGATTTGGAACCAGGCGGATCAGCTCATCAAAAACCGGAATCAGGCGATCCATACTTCCTGTACTTTTATAAAGCTCAGCCAGTAATTTCCAGTACCAGGAATTATCTTTATCCAGACTGACTGCATTTTTTATAGCTGTTTCGGCCTCAGGCATTTTATTTTGTCTGAAATTTAACAAGGCTATTTCATACCATGCAGCAGCATTTCCTGCGTCAATAGTTGTTATTTTACTAAAACTTTCATTGCTCTTTGCATAATTCTCTTTGAGTTTATCACTGAGCCCTGCAAAAAAAAGTTGTTTAATGCGTATACTATCCGTTGCAGAAACCGGTTCCCTCTGGGCAAACGATTGTAGTGCCAGGAATAGTATACTGCATAAAACAACGATCCTGTTCATTGATAAGAGTTATTTACCAGTATGTCCATAACCTCCTTCACCGCGTACGGTGCTGCTTAATTCTTCTGCACTTTCCCAGGTAATTGTTTCATGTCTGGCAATCACCATTTGTGCGATACGATCACCATTATTAACTACAAAATCAGTATCTGAAAGATTGATTAACAATACTTTGATCTCACCACGGTAATCTGCATCAATAGTTCCCGGAGAATTTACTATACTGATTCCATGCTTATAAGCCAAACCACTGCGCGGACGGATTTGTGCTTCATATCCTGCAGGCAGTTCAATATGTAAACCTGTTGGCACTAAAATACGCTGCATAGGTTTGATCACCAGTTCTTCAGTTACAAAAGCTCTCATATCCATACCTGCAGCATGAGCTGTTTCATATTGAGGTAATGCTAATCCTGATTTGTTAATAATGTTAATCTTCATTTTGTTGTTTTATTTATGATTAAAGCCATTTAAAAAAAATGGCTGGTCTTAATTTTTCTGGAGGGTTAGCCCTTATTTTTCTGTATTACTTTCCTCTGGCCAGCAACGCTCTTACTTCATCTTTTTCAACATAGGCTATCCCGGCAAAGAACAGGATTAATAATCCATTACCAATATAGATATTCCTGTTAAATACCCAGAAAGACAAGACTACAATAATCACCGATGTGATCAGGTAAGCCAGAATCCTGTTTAGTTTATAAGGTATAGGATAATACTTCTGCCCTAGTATATATGACATGACCATCATCACAAAATAAGCCAGCATAGAAACCCAGGCAGATCCCATATAACTGTATCTTGGAATCAGCACAAAATTAAACACTATCGTAATCACTGCACCTATCAGAGAAAGATATAAACCAAACCTGGTCTGGTCTGATAGTCTGTACCAGATGGAGAGATTCATATAAATACCCAGACAGACATAGCCGAATAACAGGTAAGGTACTGCCGGTAGTCCTGACCAGTACTGGGCAGTGTGCGCGGCGTCGCCTTTGATGAAGTATTTCAGAATTTCAATATTCGCGACTAAACCAACAAATAATAACGAAAGTGCAATTACAAAATAATGCAGGATTGTGGCATACGTTTTCCTTGCATTTTCATGTTTCGCATGACTGAAAAAGAACGGTTCGGCTCCTAATCTGAATGCCGTAATAAAAATACTCAGAAAAATGGCAATTTTGCAAACTGCCCCATATATCCCGACATCAATATCAGCAACTGCTTTTGGCAATAATTTACTCAATACAATCTTATCCAGATTTTCATTGATGATGAACGATAAATTAGCTACCAGTATTGGCCAGCTGTAAGCTATCATTTTAAGGAACAGCTCTTTATCAAATTTAAATCTGATCTGCATAAATTCTGGCAGCAGCATTAAAAACGTCAGCAGGCTTGCAACCAGGTTAGAGATAAAAACGTAACCTACCCATTGATAGTGATACCAGCTTTCAAACCAGCTGGCTAAAGGCCAGTTATATTTAATGATGGCTGGAATCACAAAAATAAAAACAAGATTCAGCCCGACAAAACTCCCGATATTCAGAAATTTGATCACACTGTATCTAAATGCTTTATTGTCTGCACGGATTTTAGCAAATGGGATCACGCAGATTGCATCTACAAATAAGATCCCTACAAAATACTTCACATATCTTTGATAATCCTGTACCTGCGAGGGTTCGCCATTGTTAATCCAGGAGGCAATCGAAGTGGAAAAAACAGAACCTGTAACCAGAAATAATCCGGCAATGAAGGCGATACAGATAAAAGAGTTGTTATATACAGCATCTTTTTTATCCTCATGCTTATTCAGATACCGGAAATATGTACTTTCCATCCCAAAAGCAAGCACCGCATTGATCAGTGAGGCATAGCTAAAAAGTTTGGTTAAAATACCAAAGGTGCCAGGCAAATAAGCCCTGACATAAATAGGGGTTAATATAAAATTGAGTAACCTGGATAATATGGTACTCACACCATATACCGCGGTCTGACCTAAAAACTTTTTTAAAACTGACACTTGGTAGGGTTAAACGGAGAATAAAGCATTTTATTTCTTAATAATTTCAAAATTACGATAGTTTTTCAGTTCTCCCGGTGTGATTTCCACCTTTTCTATTTTTGCACGATCCGGCCCTTCGTTGCACCATTCTTCAAAAATATCCAGCAGCGTATCATCACCTTCAGCCTCGATATATAAACTACCGTCTTTCTCATTTTTAATCATTCCGCGTACCCCCATCTGATCGGCTACTACTTTTGTGGTATACCGGAACCCCACTCCCTGCACTGTTCCTGTTATTCTTATCACTATATGTTTCATCGCTATACATTAAATTGACTAATTCTATTTTTCTCCTTTAAAAAACCCTGCCATATTTCATCTAAAATAACCGCAGCCGGCTTAATTTCTTTTAGCAAAGCTGAAACCTGCCCGATCTCCAGTTCTCCCTCTTCTAAATTTCCTTCAAACATACCTAATTTTGCTCTCGCGCGCCCTAATAAGCCTTTTAATGTTTCTGCATCGGCTCCTTCAGCTTCAGCTGCTGCAATCATGGCTTCAAAAGAATTTTTCAGTAACCTCACCGGCACTAATTTTTGCATTCTCAGTTTGGTATCTCCTTCTGCTGCACCAATAATCCGCTGTTTAAACCCGGGATGTGCCGAAGACTCTTCAGCAACTGCAAAAGCAGAACCAACCTGTACTGCATCGGCCCCCAATGCCATTGCGGCTAACATACTACGTCCTGAGGCAATGCCTCCTGCTGCGATAACCGGAATTTTAACCGCATCTACAACCATAGGAATTAAGCACATCGTTGTCGTTTCTTCTCTTCCATTATGTCCGCCCGCTTCAAATCCTTCTGCAACTATCGCATCTACTCCGCATGCCTCAGCTTTTAAAGCAAATTTCGTATTAGAAACCACATGCACTACGGTTATATTTTCAGCTTTCAGAAATCCTGTCCATGCTGCCGGGTTACCTGCCGAAGTGAATACAATGTTCACCCCCTCAGCAACCAGTATCTGCATGATCTCTTCCACATTCGGATAAAGAAGCGGTACATTCACTGCAAATGGTTGGTCTGTAACCTCTTTTAAACGCTGAATATGCTGGCGCAAAATATCCGGATACATGGATCCTGCACCTATAATTCCAAGGCCGCCAGCTTTTGATACTGCCGCAGCCAGTTTCGAGCCACTGCACCAGACCATGCCAGCCTGGATAATTGGATATTTAATCTTAAATAAAGAGGTTATACGATTTGACATCATTTATATTATTTTTTTGTGCTGCTTGCCATCTTTTAAGATCAGCTTATATGATCCTGCGGATACGTGTCTTAGGGGTTATCAGACCATTGTCCAGCTGTTGAATTAAATTCACACCTGGTTTCTTTCCTTTTTCAAAACTTCCAAATTGTGTATCCAAACCCAGAAAAACTGCCCCATTAAATGTTGCCCAGCGTAACAGTTCTTCAAAAGAGACAGAAGCCTGCTCCTGCAAAGTCTTCATTTCTGCCAGAATACTCAGCTGATGATTACTGGCCAGACTGTCCGTTCCCAAAGTAATTGTAATACCCGCATCCTTCAATAGCTGCACATCAGGTAATCTATTTTCAATATACAAATTTGCATTTGGACATAAACACCAGTAAAGCTGCGGATGCTGCTTCATGGCAAATTCAACATCCTTTTTACTGGTAAAAGTATTATGAACCAGTAATGTTCTGGCTTCAGCCGATAAAAACGGCAAATAACTTTGCAAAGAAGTTTTTCCTCTGGCTTCAAAAAAACCTATATCCAGTCCAAGGAACTCATACAACTTCAGAAAATGTCCCTTTTTAACTTCAAAAAACATATTCTCATCAGCAGTTTCCTGATTGTGTATCGAAACTGATTCATTTGCTCCACCAGACTCCTTGCGGATTTCCCCAAACAACTCTTCTGAAACAGAATACGGAGCATGGGGAACAATTGTTGCTTTTAAAGGCAGAAAACTATCCCTGATTTCAATCGCTCTGGCAATAATCTCCTGAGCGCGTCCAGGACTAAAACCCATCGCTTCCACAAAAGTATGATAGTAAATTTCACTTTCAAGCTTCACTCCTCTCGAGTAAATCTGATTGGAAATATCGCCTGTGGCAACAATACCATTTGCATACATTTCGGCATCAGCCAGCCGCATGGCCTCCTCAATTTCCAGCTCAGAAGCATGTCTTTGCTGCATCACCTGCTGTACAAAACCCGGCAAACCAGTATGCTCCGCTATTTTCCCGGCAAGATGTGACAATTCTAAATGGCAATGTGTATTGACCAGTCCCGGTACTAATATCCCATCATAATATACAATATCCTGAATATTTAGTGCTTCCCCTTCCTGTGCGCTCATTACAGCAGTAACAGTGCCATCATGACTAACCGCAATTATTCCATTCTGTAAAGGTGCATCACTGACCGGGTATATCCATTTTGCAGACAAATAAGAACTCATAATTACAAATTACGGTTATTCCATTCAAAGCCTGAAAAAAATAAGCATTGGGCTGATGAAAAGGTATCGAACAGCAGTAGAATAGTGTGTTTGAAGGGCATTAAAGGGGCATTGGAAGGAGGTTGAAAGGCCCTGGGTCCTTGCAAGGTCCTTCCAACGTCCTTCCAACCCCCTTCCAATGTCCTTTCAACAGGCTTTTTCACCCCTGTTCAACACCTTATTTTATGCCGAACCGGGGTCTGTAAAACAGCCGGCTCTGATCAAAAAAATCTTTCTTCAAACACCTTCTCCAAAAATGACTACCAGTAGTCTCTTCTGTCATCCAAGAAATCAATTCCAGCTCAGCCCAGCTACCCGCTCTGCAAGTTTGCAGCAAGTAATCTTCAAAAAACAGCCGCTGATTTCGAAGCATATTTGTTTAGCAGAAGCAAATCCAGCGAGAAACAGCGGCTGTTTTTTGAAGATTTCCACTATAAACTTTAATTTTGATAGCATATGTGGGGATAAATTGATTACTTTGTAAAAAGAAATAAACTATGTCCGATTCTACTACCCGATTAAATAAATACATTAGTGAAAGCGGCATGTGCTCGCGCAGAGCAGCAGACAGATACATTGAACAGGGGAATGTGTTTATTAACGGCAGAAAAGCCAAAGTCGGCGATCAGGTTTACTTCGGTGATCTGGTTACTGTAAACGGACAAACAATTGAGCCTAAAGAAGTAGACAACTCAATTTTGCTTGCTTTTAACAAACCTGTGGGTGTTACCAGTACTACTGAAGCTGGTGTAAAAAGTAATATTGTTGACTATGTAAACCACAGTGAAAGAGTTTTCCCGATCGGAAGATTAGATAAAGATTCTCAGGGACTAATATTTATGACCAACAATGGGGATCTGGTCAACAAAATCCTTCGTGCCGGTAACAATCATGAAAAAGAATACCTGGTAACAGTTAACAAGCCGCTTACGGATCAGTTTATTACTAACATGGCTAAGGGGGTACCTGTTTTAGGGGTAATGACCAAGAAATGTAAAGTCACTAAAGAAAGTCCTTTCATTTTCAAGATTACGCTTATTCAAGGTTTAAACAGACAAATCAGACGGATGTGTGAGCATTTCGGTTTTGAAGTAACTAAACTGGAGCGTATCCGTATTATGAATATCAATCTTAAAGGCCTTCCTGTTGGTGAATGGAGAGAATTCACGCCTGAAGAGCTGACTGAAATTCACCATATGATTGCAAAATCAAGTTCTGTAGAGCATGCTGCTGCAAAAAGAGTAGTTAAAAAAGCAAAAACTGCTGCTGCTGCTCCTGAAGATGTTAATGTAACTCCGGCAAAAGCATTCCGGGCAAGACCAGCCGGCCCTTCTAAAGGTAAAACACCTAGAGCAGCATCTCCAAGAGGAGAAAGAGGCGAACGTAGTGAAAGAGCTGAGAAACCAGCCAGAGCCTCTAAAGCAAAACCAGCATCAGGTTCTTCTTCGTTTAAAGCACCTGCTGCTACAAATGACTGGAACAAAAGCAATGGTCCGAGCAGAAGATCAGTGAAGCCATCAAAAGGCAGATCAGGCACAGCACCTGCAAAAACCAGAAGCCCTAAAAGATAGGATAACTGATTACTAATTTATGGTCATGCAAATTTCACAACTTACTAAAAGCAAGTAAGTTCCAACGAAAAATTGG
>Ga0247807_10001900_pt1 | contig 11857 bp, 6 predicted proteins | sample UWRJL074202C1_FD_179931 | JGI IMG/M metagenome (GOLD analysis project Ga0247807, IMG submission 179931) | Plant litter microbial communities from Arlington Agricultural Research Station in Wisconsin, United States - UWRJ-L074-202C-1 | ecosystem: Environmental > Terrestrial > Plant litter >...
GTTTTGAATGTTCTTGATAATGATACAAAAGACGGACTTCCTGTTGTAGCTACTGATGTAGAAATTACGGTAATAACACCCGATCCAACAGGATTTATTACATTAAACAATGATGGAACAGTTACTTTAAAAGGGAACACGCCAGCAGGTACATACGAAATAATATACCAGATTTGTGAGCATTTAAACAACACAAATTGTAGTGCATCTGCTTCTATAAAAATAATTGTAACTGCACCAGTTATTGATGCTGTAACCGAAACCACATCTTCTATAGATGGTAACGTTGGCGGAACTACAATTTCATTGATCGATAATGACAGCTTAAATGGTAATTCAGTAACAATAGGAACTCACCCGGGTGACGTAACCTTAACAGCAATCTCAGTTCCGGCAGGTTTAATATTAAATGCAGATGGAACGGTAACAGTAAGTGCAGGAACTCCTGCAGGAAATTATGAAGTAGAATATAGTATATGCGAAATTAATAATCCGGCAAATTGCGATGCTGTTAAAAGTATTGTTCCGGTAACAAGTTCGGTACTAGAAGCTCATAAAGATACATTTGGTCCAGTCGACAGCAGTAAACCTATTAAAGAAACATTCAATATATTCGATAACGACCTTCTAAACGGATCTCCTTTAAGACCTCAGGATGTCGTTTTAAGAACAACAATTTCTAATTCGAATTTTTCATTAAACGCAGATGGTTCTATAAATGTTGTACCCAATACAGCAACAGGAACATACCGTTTGACATACGAAATTTGTGAAGCAGCCAACTTATCAAATTGCAGTACTGCAACTGTAGATCTAATTGTGTTTATTCCAACTGTTTTATTACCGCCATCCAATCAGATTGTTACCAGCAATGATGCATTAGTTTCAGTTGATGGAATTAACGGTTCTCTGGATTTTATTAATGTATTAGATAATGATTTACTAAACGGAGCACCAATTAATCCAGCAGATGTTATCATTACCAATACATCAGGTAATTCTAATTTTGAATTTAATGCGGACGGAACGGTAAGTGTTAAACCAAATACACCAGGAGGAAATTACACCTTGACATATCAGGTTTGTGAAAAATCAAATCCATCAAATTGCAGTTCAGCAACTTTAAATGTTTTTGTTGAATTCCCAAGTGTTGCGATAGTGAAAACAGCAACATTCAACGATGAAAATACTAACGGACATGCCAATGCAGGTGAAACTATTACTTATAGATTCAAAGTAACGAATACAGGTAATGTAGCGTTGAAAAATGTAACAGTTGCAGATCCGCTAACAGGTGTGGTACTTTCCGGACAAGCATTTGATTTAGAGGTGAACGAAACTAATGATACAAATTATATCGCTCAATATGCTGTAAAGCAAAGTGATATCAATTTTGGAAGCGTAAGCAATCAGGCAACAGTTTCAGCTAAAAGTATAAGAGGCGTTGCTGTTGACGATAAATCAGACGATTCCAGTGATTCAGAAGACAGGCCAACAATTGTAACATTAGGAGGCTGTGAGATAAACGTTATGACTGGTTTTTCTCCAAATGGAGATGGTAAAAACGCAAGATTTTACATCAAGGGATTAGAATGTTATCCTGATAATACCGTTGAAATATACAATCGTTGGGGAGTTTTAGTCTTTGACATTGATCATTATAATAATGAAGACAGAGTGTTTTTAGGTTATTCTCAAGGACGAACAACAGTCAAACAATCAGACGGATTACCGGTAGGAACCTATTATTATATTTTAAAATATAAGGATAGTGATTCAAGACCTCATGAAAAATCAGGTTACTTATACCTTAATAAATAAAAAAATAAATAGTTCAGTTTTTTAACAAAGCTTATTTTTTAAAACTTCAGAAATGAAAAAATTAATTTTAGTTTTTATATTTTTTTCGGTTGTATGTTCTGCACAGCAAGACGCACAGTTCACGCAATACATGTATAACACGATAGAAGTAAACCCGGCTTACGCTGGCTCACGTGGTGTGCTGAGTGCTTTTGGGTTGTATCGTACCCAATGGGTTGGACTTGATGGAGCACCGGAAACAAGTACTTTTTCAGTGAATACACCTTTAAATAACAGTAATTTAGGATTAGGAGTTTCTTTGGTAAATGATAAAATCGGGCCAACGAACGAAAATACCGTGTCTACAGATTTGTCTTATACGATTCCAACTTCAGAAACCTTCAAACTTTCTTTTGGTATAAAGGGAACCGTAAATATTTTTAATCTGGATGTAAATAAATTAAGTTTTGAACATCAGGATGATGAACAATTTCAAAATTTGAGAAATAAAATCACACCAAATGTTGGAGCTGGGGTGTATTGGCATTCCGATAAAGCCTATTTTGGATTATCGGTTCCAAATTTTATTCAGACAAATCGTTATGATGATAATGATGTAGCGATCTTCAAGGAAAAAATAAACTACTATTTCATGGCAGGTTACGTTATTGATATTGATTACAACGTAAAATTCAAACCAGCTTTGTTGACCAAAATGGTAGAAGGAGCGCCTTTGCAAGTTGATGTTTCGGGTAATTTTATGTTTAATGATAAATTTGTGGTAGGAGTTGCTTACAGATGGAGTGCATCATTGAGTGCTGTTGCAGGTTTTCAGGTTACAGATGGTATGTATATAGGATATGGTTACGATCATGAAACGACAGCATTAAGAAGATACAACTCAGGATCACACGAAATCTTCCTGCGTTTCGACTTCTTTAATAATTACAATAGAATGACATCTCCAAGATTCTTTTAATTAGTTAAAATATGAAAATAAAAAATCTAGTTTATACATTTTTGCTTTTGTGTTTTTATCTAAATGTAAACGCACAAAAGGCAAACCTAAAAGATGCCGATAAAAAGTATGATAATTATGCTTACGCAGACGCTATAAAAGCATACGAGAATCTTGTTAAAAAAGGTTCTCAGGATGAGAAAGTATTTCAGCGGCTTGGTAACTCGTATTATTTTACGGGTGATTTGACTCAGGCTTTAAGATGCTACGAAACATTGTTTGTATTGAATGGAAATCAGGAAGCAGACTATTATTATAAATATGCAGAATGTTTAAAGTCAACAGGAAATTATATAAAATCAGATGAAGTTTTAGAAAAGTTCATTCAAAAAGCACCATCAGATAACAGAGCCGTTTTAATCAAAAAAAACAGAAACTATCTGGAAGAAATAAAAGCCAATTCAGGACGATACGAAATTGCAGATGCCGGAATCAACTCAGAAGGTTCAGAATACGGAAGCACTATTTTAGACAACAAACTGATTTTTGCATCCTCAAGAGATACTGGAAGCATTGTTAAAAAGAATTTTAAATGGACAAATAAATCTGTTTCAGCATTGTATTTTGTAGAACTAATGCCTGATGGAAGTATCGGTAAACAAAAGCTTTTTCGTAAAAAACAAAAAAGCAACAGTTTCAATGAGTCTACTCCCGTTTTTACAAAAGATGGTAAGACCATGTATTTTACCAGAAATAATTTTATAAACGGTAAAAAGGGACAAAGCGAAAATAAAATCACATTATTAAAATTATACAGAGCAAGCTTAATTGGAGAGGAATGGAAAAATATTCAGGAACTTCCGTTTAACAGCGACCAACATAGTGTTGCACATCCAGCTTTAAGTGTCGATGAGAAAACATTATATTTTGCATCAGATATGCCGGGAACACTGGGACAATCAGATTTGTTTAAAGTAAGTATCAATACAGACGGAACTTTTGGTAAACCTGAGAATTTAGGAGCAGAAATTAATACAGAAGGAAGAGAATCATTTCCTTTTATTTCAGAAGACAACGAACTTTATTTCGCCAGTGACGGACGTCCGGGATTAGGCGGATTGGATGTTTTTGTTTCAAAAATTAATGGTGAGCTTTCCTATGATGAAGTACAAAATCTTGGAGAACCAATAAACAGCCGTAAAGATGATTTTGCTTTCATAATAAATAGTAAAAACAGAAACGGTTTCTTTTCATCAAACAGAGATAATGGTCACGGGCTTGATGACGTTTATCGTTTTACAGAGCTTCGAAGATTAGTTTGTGAGCAAGAATTGTCCGGAACAATTACAGATGCTGAAACAGGCGAAGTAGTTTCAGATGTTAGAGTGATGCTCTTTGATGAAGCCCGCCAAACTGCCGTAGAAGTGTTATCCGATAAAAAAGGAAATTATGTTTTTTCGAAAGTAAAATGTGGTAAAAAATATTTTATAAAAACAGCAAAAGAAGAGTACGAAATAAAAGAAGCTACACTAACATTAAAAAAAGCATCAGGAAAAACTACTTTCTCTCTTGCTATAGAAAAGAAAGCAAAACCGATGCTTGCTAAAGCCATACAGGTTAAGACCATAAAAATTAATGCCGTAACCGTAAAACCAATAGCGGTTGGAACAGATTTAGCAAAATTATTGAAAATTCCAATGAACTTTTTTGATTTAGGTAAAGCGACAATTAAAAAGACATCAGAACCTCAATTACAAAAAGTCGTTAATATCTTAAAAGAATATCCAACGTTGCAATTAGACATTCGTTCTCATACAGACAGTAGACAATCGTCGGCAAGCAATATGATTCTGTCAGAGAAAAGAGCAGAATCGACTAAAAACTGGTTAATAAAAAAAGGAATCGACGGAAACAGATTAACCTCAAAAGGATTTGGCGAAACGCAATTAGTCAATAAATGCGCTGATGGTGTAAAATGTACAGAACAACAACACCAGCAAAACAGACGAAGCGAATTTATCATTACAAGCCTATAATTAGATTTCAAGACGGTAGCCTCTTTTCTAAATTAGAAAAGGGGCTTTTTTATGTATCACCAACAAATAGTTGATTAATATCCGCCAGCAATTCAAATTCGTTTAAAGGAAACATTTCAAGCACCATTTCTAAAACAAGAGCAACATCTACCGGTTTTTTGTTTGTACTAGACCAAGTATGACCATCATTGTTCAGCGTCAAAATGCACATTTTTATCAGGTTAGTAATAACAAAACCCACTTCATAATAATTGATGTTAATTTTAGGGGTGTAGACATCTGATGCAATATTTTCAGGGTTAAAATATCTTGTAATTAATTTATTCAGATTCTCTAGTTTTTCAATTTCGTTTGGGTTCATGATAGTATACTTTAATTATATATTCTTTTATTCTAAATCAAATCTATTAAACTCTTGAAAAAGATCGTACGACATATATGTCGCGTTTAATATTATTGGATATTTATTAGGTTAAGTCATTGTTAATCAGGTTTTACTCTCTAAAAAAAAACAAAAACATTTTCTGATTTAGTTGTATGATTTAATGTCTGCAATTTCCGTGTTATATTTATCATTTTCGACATACTATAGTATGTAAAACAAGGAAGTATATTAAAACATGCTTTCAATAAAAACAGCATAAAAAAATCCGTATCAATCCGTTTTTTCGCATAGCGAATCAGTCTCATCCGCGTCACAAAAAAAGACAAAGTAACCATAATCCATATCAAGCTTTTAATGAAATTGTCTAATCCTTCAAAAAGACACAAGAAATAAAATAGTATTTCTAAAATCTTAAAAACTTGTCTTTTATGTAAAAAAGTATTAAAATTCATTCATTTCTTTAAAGTAAAATTTGCTTAATTCTAATTTTAACTTATTATATTTAAAATGAGTGTGTTAAGTTTTAAAAAATCGATTTCGTTGTCGTATGTATTCATTTTTTTCTAACTTTATAAATCTAAATTTTTTCAGATATGACTGTAAATCAAATACTAAGCGCAAAAGGTAAAAATGTTTATTCCGTACGTTCAACAACGACAGTTTATGAAGCTTTGAAAGTAATGGGAGAAAAAAACATAGGGGCAATTCTTATTATCGACGGAGATGACTTAAAAGGAATATTATCTGAAAGGGATTACGCTCGAAAAATTGTATTAAAAGACAAATCTTCAAAAGAAACGTATGTTCATGAGATTATGGAAAGCAATATTTTTTCGGTGAGACTTTCAAATAATATTGAGGATTGCATGGAACTAATGAGTACAAAACGCATTAGACATTTACCAGTTTTAGAAGACGGAACTGTGGTAGGAATAATCTCTATTAGCGATGTTGTTAAGGCCATTATAGAAATTCAGAAGGATACTATAAATCATTTAAACTCTTATATTTCACAGTAAAATAATTTAAAAAGATACTTTTAAAAATAGTCCAAATTCTTGCGGACTATTTTTTTTTGACATCACGATTTTGCATTTTTAACAAAAGAAAGCTATAAAAACATGCCATTTTCAATGAAGACTTATATCTTTGTAAGCTAGAATAAAAGCAAAAAAAAATGAACAAAGAGAGTAAAAAGAGAGAGGCGTTACTGTACCATTCAGAACCAACTCCAGGAAAAATTCAGGTAGTTCCAACAAAAAAATACGCAACCCAGAGAGATTTATCTTTGGCTTATTCGCCAGGTGTTGCTGAGCCATGTTTAGAAATTGCAGCAAACGTAGATGACGTTTACAAATATACAGCAAAAGGAAATTTAGTTGCCGTGATCTCAAACGGTACAGCAGTTTTAGGACTTGGAGACATTGGTCCGGAAGCTTCTAAACCAGTAATGGAAGGAAAAGGGTTATTGTTTAAAATATTTTCTGATATTGATGTTTTTGACATTGAAATTGGAACAAAAGATATTGAAGAATTTATTCAGACCGTAAAAAATATCGCGCCAACTTTTGGAGGAATTAATCTGGAAGATATTAAAGCGCCTGAATCTTTTGAAATCGAAAGAAGATTAGTAGAAGAATTAGATATTCCGGTAATGCACGATGATCAGCACGGAACAGCTATTATTTCTTCTGCAGCGTTAATCAACGCTTTAGAATTAGCAGGGAAAAAAGCTGAAGATGTAAAAGTAGTAGTATCTGGTGCAGGATCTGCAGCGATAGCTTGTACAGACTTATATGTTTTATTAGGTGTTAAACCAGCGAATATTCAAATGTTTAATAGTAAAGGACTTTTAACAAAAGATAATCCTGCACTATCAGAATTACAATTAAAATATGCTGTTGACAAAGCTCCAATTGATTTAGCAGAAGCAGTAAAAGGTGCAGATGTTTTCATTGGATTGTCTTCAGGAAATATCATGTCTGGAGAAATGTTGTTGACAATGGCAGATAATCCAATTGTTTTTGCAATGGCAAATCCAACTCCGGAGATCGATTATAACTTAGCTACAGAAACTCGTAAGGATGTTATTATGGCTACAGGACGTTCAGATTTTCCTAATCAGGTAAACAACGTTTTAGGGTTTCCATACATCTTTAGAGGAGCACTAGACGTACGTGCTACAAAAATTAACGAAGCAATGAAAATGGCGGCTGTAAAAGCTTTAGCTATTTTGGCAAAAGAACCGGTTCCGGAACAAGTTAACGTAGCCTACGGAGCGATGAAATTAGGTTTCGGAAGAGAATATATTATCCCTAAACCATTTGACCCACGATTGATTACAGTTGTAGCACCTGCGGTTGCAAAAGCAGCAATGGAATCAGGAGTAGCAAAAAATCCAATTACAGACTGGGTAGCTTATGAAGATGCACTTCGTGAGCGTATGGGGAATGATAACAAAATGGTGCGTTTGATTACAAACCGTGCTAAAATGGATCCTAAAAGAATTGTTTTTGCAGAAGCAGATCAATTAAATGTATTAAAAGCAGCTCAAATTGTTCATGAAGATGGTATTGGTCTACCTATATTATTAGGGGATAAAGATGTAATCTTAGAACTAAAAGCAGAATTAGGTTTTGATGCAGATTTACAAATTATAGATCCTAAAACTCCAGAAGAAGAAGCAAGAAGAAACAGATTCGCCAATTCATATTGGTCAACAAGAGAGAGAAGAGGAGTTTCTCTACTTGATTCTCAGAAATACATGCGCGAGAGAAATTATTTCGCAGCTATGATGGTAAATGAAGGCGAAGCTGATGCTTTGGTTACTGGACATACCAGAAGTTATCCAACAGTTGTAAAACCAATGCTTCAGTTAATTGATAAAGCGCCAGGAGCATCGCTTGTTGCAACAGCAAACATGATGTTAACTTCCCGTGGACCAATGTTCTTATCAGATACAGCAATCAATATTGATCCATCAGCTCAGGATTTAGTTAACATTGCAATCATGACAGCAAAAACAGCCAAAATGTTTGGTGTTGAGCCAGTTATTGCAATGGTTTCTTTCTCGAACTTTGGATCATCTACTAGTGCCAGCGCATCAAAAGTTAGAGAAGCAGTTGCTTATTTACACAAAAATCATCCGGAATTAGTTGTGGACGGAGAAATTCAGGCAGATTTTGCCTTAAATCCAGAGTTGCTTCAAGAAAAGTTTCCATTCTCTAAATTAGCAGGTAAAAAAGTCAATACTTTGATTTTTCCTAATTTAGATTCTGCGAATATTACGTATAAATTACTGAAAGAGTTATACAAAGTAAACTCAATTGGTCCAATTATGATGGGAATGGGCAAACCGGTTCACATTTTTCAATTAGGAGCAAGTGTAGAAGAAATGGTAAATATGGCAGCAATTGCGGTTATTGATGCTCAGGAAAAAGAAAATAAAAAGAACAAATTATTAAAATAGGACATAATATAGGGGTTAAGTAGAAATCTCTTACTTTTAGTTCATTTTTTATTTATATTTGACTATTATAAAGTAAACTATGATAGCACATTTGCAGGGAAAGCTGGTGGAGAAAAACCCCACAGAAGTAGTAATTGATTGTGGAGGAGTGGGATATCAGGTAAATATATCTTTACATACGTTTTCATTACTTCCTAATGCTGATTTTATAAAATTGTATACGCATCTTCAAATTAAAGAAGATGCGCATACATTATTTGGCTTTGTCGAAAAATCAGAACGGGAAATATTCAGAATGTTATTGTCTGTCTCAGGTATTGGTGCCAACATTGCAAGAACAATGTTATCATCGATAGAGCCAAGACAAATTATAAATGCCATTGCTTCCGGAGATGTTGGCGTAATACAGTCAATAAAGGGGATTGGTAATAAAACAGCACAACGGGTTATACTTGATTTAAAAGAAAAAGTGTTAAAGTTGTATGATTTAGACGAAGTTTCGGTAGTTCAGAACAATACAAATCGAGATGAAGCGTTATCTGCTTTGGAGGTATTAGGTTTTGTTCGAAAAACTTCTGAAAAAGTTATTGAAAAAATTGTCAAGGAAGATCCTGACGCAACTGTAGAAACCATCATCAAAAAAGCATTAAAAAGCTTATAAACTCAATTTAGATAAACGGAAAATTATATGCGTAAAATTTGTATTTTTTTACTTTTTTTATTTTGCGGTAACTTTTTGCGTGCGCAAGTAAATCCAACAGTTCAAGATACAACAAAAACGCAGTATTCAGTAGGTAAATTAGAGATCGAAGATCCGCCGAGTATTCTTTCGGCATATAAATATGATCCGGTTACAGATCGTTACATTTACACTAATTCCGTTGATGGATTTTCTATCAATTACCCTATAATTTTAACACCTCAGGAATACGAAGCTTTAGTTCTGAAAGAATCCAGAAGAGATTATTTCAAACAAAAGTCAAAGGCAATAGATGGTAAGAACGAAGAGGCTAAAAAAGATCTGTTACCACGATATTATATTAATTCAAGTCTTTTCGAAAGCATCTTTGGTAGCAATACTATCGATGTAAAGCCCACAGGTTCTGTAGAAATGGACTTAGGTGTTCGTTATACAAAACAAGACAATCCTTCTTTCTCTAAGCGAAACAGATCGAATCTGACTTTTGATTTTGATCAACGTATCAGTATGAGTTTAATGGGAAAAGTAGGAACCCGATTAGAGGTTAATGCCAATTATGACACCCAATCTACTTTTGCATTTCAGAATTTATTTAAACTTGCGTATACACCTTCAGAAGATGATATCGTTCAAAAAGTAGAAGTTGGTAACGTAAGTATGCCATTAAACAGTACTTTGATTCGTGGCGCACAAAGTCTATTTGGGGTAAAAACCCAATTGCAGTTTGGGAGAACCACTGTTACCGGAGTTTTCTCAGAACAAAAGTCACAAACAAAGAGTGTAGTCGCAGAAGGTGGCGGAACAGTTCAGAATTTTGATCTCTATGCTTTAGATTACGATAATGACAGACACTTCTTTCTTTCGCAATACTTTCGCAATAATTATGATGCCTCTTTAAAAAATTATCCTTTAATAAGCAGCCGTGTTCAGATTACACGAATTGAAGTTTGGGTAACCAACAAACAAAACAGAGTAACGACAACTGGCGGAGGAAATAACTTAAGAAATATTATAGCGCTTCAGGATTTAGGAGAAGCACAAAAAACTGGCGTTAACGATAATGAAATTGTTGTGGTAACACCAACCACAGGATTTTTTAATACAGGAACTCTAAATGGTCCAAGTGCCAACGAGAATAATAAATATGACCCTAAATTTATTGGTAAGCCCGGTTATTTTTTAAATCAGAATATTAGAGAAATTGTAACGGCACGATCCGGTTTTAATAATGCCAATACCAGCGAAGGAACAGATTACTCTGTTTTAGAAAATGCCCGAAAATTAACTTCTGCCGAATTTAGTTATAACCCGCAATTAGGATACATTTCGCTACAACAACGTTTGGCTAATGATGAAATTTTGGCCGTTGCGTATGAGTATACTATTGGTGATAAAGTATATCAGGTAGGAGAATTTGGTAGTGATGGAGTCGACGGTACAGTTGTTACGGGAGATAATAGTTCAAATCAAACTATTATCACGCAGAGTTTGATTTTAAAAATGCTGAAAAGCAGTTTAACAAACGTTCAGAATCCGGTTTGGAATTTGATGATGAAAAACGTGTATCAAATCCCTCAGGCTTATCAATTAAAGCAAGATGATTTTAGATTAAACATTCTTTATACAGATCCTTCTCCTATAAATTACATCAAACCAGTTCCCGGAACAACCTTTCCTGCCAATGCAAGTGCAGACAACAAAGTTGATGAAACGCCGCTGTTAAATGTCTTTAATCTCGATCGATTAAATTATAACAATGACCCGCAAGGAGGGGGAGACGGTTTTTTTGATTACATTCCCGGGATAACAGTAGATGCACAAAACGGAAGAATTATTTTCACCAGCAAAGAGCCATTTGGAGAACTTTTGTTTAGGAAATTGCAGAATCAAGGTTCGTTAGAAGATTATAATAATCCGGATACCTATAATGCCAATCAAAAACAATACGTATTTAGAAACATGTATCGAAATACGCAATCCGGAGCTTTGCAGGATAGTGATAAAAATAAATTTTTACTTCGTGGAAAATATAAGTCTTCAGGTGGTGGCGGAATCCCAATTGGTGCATTCAATGTACCGCAAGGTTCTGTTGTGGTAACAGCTGCCGGGAGAGTTTTAGTAGAAGGTGTAGATTACAGTGTCGATTATCAATTAGGAAGAGTTCAGATTTTAGACCCATCTCTGCAAGCATCGAATACGCCAATTGAAGTGTCGTTAGAAAACAATTCCATTTTCGGACAGCAAACCAGAAGATTTATGGGATTCAATATCGAACATAAAATTTCAGAGAATTTTGTGGTTGGAGGAACCTATTTAAAAATGACCGAAAGACCATTTACACAAAAATCGAGTTACGGGCAGGAATCTGTTAACAACACTATTTTTGGTTTTAATGGAAATTTCTCAACAGAAGTTCCTTTCTTTACCAGATTGGTCAACAAATTACCAAATTTAGATACCGATGTTCCTTCTAATCTTTCTATTCGTGGAGAAGTAGCATTCTTAAAAC
>Ga0247807_10001901_pt1 | contig 11852 bp, 8 predicted proteins | sample UWRJL074202C1_FD_179931 | JGI IMG/M metagenome (GOLD analysis project Ga0247807, IMG submission 179931) | Plant litter microbial communities from Arlington Agricultural Research Station in Wisconsin, United States - UWRJ-L074-202C-1 | ecosystem: Environmental > Terrestrial > Plant litter >...
GTTGTACTACGTGACCTGATTCTAGGCCCTTCAGAACCCTTTTCTTATATTTAGTTACCTTTACTCCTTTCTCAATAAAAAAAGCATCTTTACACCTTGATCTTGTCTACTGACTTCGCTTATCTATGTTGATTAGCTTCTGACTTACTATATGCCACAATATTTAACTTGTACTTTTTATTATAATATAACTTAACTTATAACAAGAAGGATATAAATTTTAGATAAAGAAAAAAGGTGAGATAGAGATATTAGTAGTTAATATAAAATATAGTATTAAAATATATTGTAAATCAATATTAATCTGTATTTGAGATGTGATGTCTTATTTCTAATTGCTAATTCGACGTTTTTGAGCTTACGTACTAAGAGCAGGCCCTAATGTCCTACATGCAGTAAGATTATTTTGAATTTGCTAAGAATTCAGATAAGTCTACCTTTTTATAAACTCTATTGACTTGGACGTACCCAAACAGTAGGGACACAAAATGCTGAATTAGAGAATAGAAATGCAACTGTTAGTGAATATTTGTCACATGGTCGGTTGCACATGCTATCTTATTAACTGTTCCACATAATTCGCACACGAACCACTTTAAAATTTACGTATACTCTTGACTTCACTTTCCAAGTTGAGCTCGTTTTCAGAAAAGATCCCGACGCCAAATTTGGATAATATTTCCAAGAAGTCGCCATGTACAAGTGTAAAATTTGCTGCTACACTATGTTCAATCACAGGACACAAAGTTTTATGATCCATTCTAGATATATATGTTAACATCAATGACAATGTTATAAAGCCAATCGCGTAGAGATATACTAGATTAAAATTAAATAGAACAAATCTCAAGAATTGACAAAGGCTGAGACAAATATTTTATTTCTAATTTCGAACATCACCTTAATATTCCCAAGACCGTTACAAGCTCTAATTCGACTTTCCCAAGAAGCCTATCGCAATTTAAATTTAATAATACTATATCGATTACGTGCATGATTGCCGATAGACTAATGGCGTTAATAGGAAGTAGGAGATTAACATATGAGATGTTGATTTTATTGTATTGTACCCGTTATTCTTGGGGATGATGATGTTCTCAAACAAAGAATTAATTTGAGACCCGATATGGTAAAAGTATTTTGGTGTAGACATACTGTTGACACCCTCCTATAATTTGCATACGCGAGAGGACGAAGTCTAAGCTAGGGTATGCTTCAGGGGTGACAAAAATGCGAGGGGAAAAGTCTAGGCAAGGATGTGTATGCACGATGAGCGATTAATGATGTAAAAGATTTCAGAAATTGCCTGGTGTTCAACCATGGCGGAAAGAAATCTGCGCTAGATTGCTACCCTTCACCTTATTATGGAGCCATGAATATCGGAACTTTGTTAAGTACTCTACCTAGTGTGGCGGGTCGGGTCGAAACTAAGATGGAGCAGACCCCTGCTCTACCCCATATCATTATGAGTCCGATGTTTACGCTGTATGATTCTCATAACCTCAACCTGCAAAGTGCATCTGACATTAAGAAGAAGTAGGATAGAACACTAGACTTACACAGAGTAGAGTTCAGTATGATTTATGATAGGCTTCAATCGATGGTTAGACTTCTTTGCCATGAGATTATTCGTGCTATAGATACTACACTCTATATTGTTCTTGCAATCAAGGGCTAAGCGAGACGGCAAAGTGTTCAACCATAACCCCGGAAGCGGAACTGCAACAAATACCTTGTCGATCTGCTGGCAATGATCCATATCTGGGTATGCGAATTAAAAGCTAATCCACTCTATCAGACTAAATCTACAAAATGGAGCTACTCATGAGGCTAATACACCTTGTTTTTACCCTTGTCGAAACCAAATCGTTGACTAAATTTAGCGCGGCACAATTAACCTGACTTCCCCGAGTTGTCAGGATGCGTATAACAATGCTGGTTCCTGTAAATTGGCAAGCTAGTTTGCTTGAGAATGTCACGGTTCTCTATGGAGGGTTACCCAATAGTAATCTCAAGTCCCGTCGTCCCGTCGATCAAGTCCTTAAGGAGGAAATAACACATTACAGATTTGCATGAGAGTGACTGCTGAGGTCTGGGCTGTGCTATCCTACTTAAAGGAGGAAATCTAAGGATCCAGCGCATATATAACGACACCATTCTCATACGCAGCACACGATACTATTTTGTAAGTTATTCGTTCCTATATCTCACTTTTTTCCACACCACCAGCCGTCATGGAGACAATTCAGGTGGTCTACCCGGTATTGGGATTCGTCCGTGGACAAATCATTGTTAACGTCATTGTGGTCTTCCTAGTACTTGTTACTGTAGGGTTGAGGATCCTTTCAAGACTTAGAGTGGCAGGTTTAGGTTGGGATGATGGAATGATCATATTTGCTGCTGTAAGGTTTATCCTCTAAAGTTAGTTATTCCAGGCACTGACAATTATTCAAAGCCTTTGGGAGTTGCAATGTTGGTCTACCAAGGGCTCTTTAGTCATACTGGAAATGGTTGGAAGCTACCCCAACACCCAGAACGTGAGTTTCAAATACCATCTTGCGCCGGAGACAAATCTATAGTTAGAGATCCCTTCAGCTTTCATATCCTGCTCAGCATCATCAAAAATCCAAGTGAGTATATTTTACGATCACCGCTGACTTGACGTGTCTCAGTTGCGGCCAACGTCCCTTACATTCTTCAGGTATGATCAACTTCAGAACCACGGCAATATCATAAGTAAAGTATCCTGACTTCTACTAGTTGACGTTTTGTATGCAAATCATATACATAATTTTGCTTGCAGCTGTGAAGGCAAGCACGCTATTTTTCTTTCATCGAGTCTTCATAACACCATACATGCAACTAGCCTCTAAGATACTTCTCGGATTCGTGGCGGCTTGGACTGTATGCTACCTGGCTGCCTGCATTTTCATTTGCAATCCTGTTTCAGCGCAGTGGAACGGCTCTGGAACTTGTGGTCAATACATCCCTATGATTCAGTCTTTGATCGCAACGAATGCCCTTGGCGATATCATCATCGCGGTCCTGCCTATACATAGTATTTGGAGTCTGCAGATGAGGAGGGCAGACAAACTTGGTGTCATCTCATGTTTTGCCCTAGGTTTTGCGTATGATTGTGCCATTCACATAACATGCCCAAGTTTTACTAACATTCTATCTAGATGTGTTGTTTGCGCCGTCTTTCGTTTGATTTACATATCCACTGTAGACCTTAATGGCGATGTTACTGGGACAATGTCAACTACAATCTTACTATTCGTACTTGAGCCTAACATAGCTATTTTGTGTGTCAGTATTCCGACACTTCGGCCCTTCTACCAAATGTACAAGAAAAAGCACGGTTCCTCAAAATTGCGCGAATACTCCGATGAGCGAAGTTATACCAACAATGGGGTCGGATTAGCTTCCCGGAATAAGGTTCTCGTACATCCTACTGAGACAGGACCTACAGAAGGAAGCATTTCTGCGTGGGAAATGAATGATTATGCTAGACGTGGTATTGAATGGGACTCACATTCATCGGATAAGAGTCTAACTTCTGGTTCGCAAGAAAAAATAGCACCAAAGGACAAGATTGGAGTTGAGACAAAGTGGACTGTGTCGTACACCTGAAGCTTAATACTTTCTCAAGAGGAAGCTGTAAAGTCAAGGATACCAATCAACCTACACCGTACTACGGTTGAGACAATCAATAAAGTTCGAAAAGCCGATGAAGTCTACACTGAAACTTTTGTTACGAGCCTTGCGGCTTCTCCTATTGTATGATTAGAAAACATTGCACTGTTCAGAACTTTCTCTGGTAGCCTCAATCAGACAAAGATCTTATTCTTTGGACCGTTGACTGTGGTTCGCCAAGGGCAACAACAAGTCTGTCTGAAATTATGCATGCACTGGTACGATCTCCACCTAACTAGTCTTTGCTTTCCGTTCTCCGTTCAAACACTGGAGCTCGATTTTAAGTGGCGGTCAGCCTGGAAATATATGTTAAAACAACCTCCTTGTCATTGATTTTACAGCAACTTTGTGATGACCGCAATATTGATGAACATACAGTGAAATTGTCAGGCTCGTGTCTCCTGCTCCTTAACCTCGGGAAGGCTTTATTCCGCATACCCGAAGTAACCAAGTTATTAACTTGCCGACCCAGGCACCGTATGTGTCAGGGGCTTGCCAAGAGTGGGCGGACTTTCAGAACTAGCGATCGCTGTCACTCCTGGAAAAGATTCGATCCACATATATGGGGGCTGCAGGTGTGAAGATGAACTAGTGGCTTGGAAAGAAGTGGGATGAATCGAACTGGAACACTATAAAATCTAAGGTTACCAGGTTGTGCCAGACTATACGCCAGTTACACCTCATAAGTTGCGTTTTATAAAAAAAATATGACATCTTCGACACCTAAAACCACCAAGCAATGGGTGCTTGTCTCCAAGCCCACTGCAGCACCTATTCTCTCAGGACCAGATGCAACTTTTGAACTGAGAACGGCAACGTTGCCAGTGTTAAACGACGATCAACTCCTTGCCAAAGTCAAATACTTTTCTAACGATACCGGCCTCCGCAATTTCATTCAAACTACAGTGGCACCAGAGCGTTTCTATGTACCCATAGTTCCCCTAGGCTCTCCTATGCGGTCAGGCGTCATTGCTGAGGTGATTGAGTCCAGGTCACCTAAGTTCAAAAATGGCGACCTCGTTTTGGACTTTCATCTAGGGACGTGGAGTGAGTTCGTCGTTCTTGAGGCTGCTACAACTCAGTCCCTCGCTCCACTTCCTGGAGACTTACCCCTCACTCACTACCTTGGCGCCTTCGGAGCATCCGGGTTGGCCGCTTACTCAGGACTGTACTTTGTAGGAATGGCTAAGCCAGAGCACACTATTGTCATCTCGGCAGCAGCTGGCGCGACTGGATCAATGGCAGTTCAGATCGCGTCGAAGTTGCTTGGAGCCAAGCGAGTGATTGGGATTGCTGGCTCAGATGAGAAGTGTGCGTGGGTGAAGGAGCTTGGAGCTCATGAGTGTATCAACTACAAGAGCTCGACGTTCTCTGAAGATCTAAAGGCTATTACCCCGGATGAGATTGATGTTTATTTTGACAATGTTGGAGGAAGTATGTTGGATCTTATGTTGACACGCATGAAGAAGAACAGTAAGATTGCAGTTTGTGGTGCAGTTAGCCAGTATAACACCGACAAGCCTACGGTATTTAACAATTGGTTCGAGCTTGTGTCCTCAAGGATCAGTATTACAGGGTTCATTATGTTGGACTATATGGAAAAAGTCCCTGAAATACTTAGGGAGCTAATTGGAGCGGCGGCAGACGGAAGAATTAAGCTCGAAAAGGGCGAGACGATCGTGGAGGCTGGTATTGAAGAACAGCCAAAGATCTGGATGAGCTTGTTCAGCGGTAGAAACCAGGGAAAGCTTCTTACTAAAATAATATAGTAAGATTATACTATAATGATATCAATATTCAGTGCAATGATTGGCTCTACACCTATGATTTGGAGATCGGCTTAAAAGTTACACACCCCGAGGCTTACCCCTATTAGTTGTACGATTACTTTGTACCTACATTTATACAGATGAATGCAGATGAATACTAGGTAGTAACCTGGCAGTGGGACTTATGAGCTTGTCTGGTCACTTGATCGATTAGGCTTAACCATTGTACAGTACATACCCTTCGTTAACTTGGGTATATATTAGTAATACAGTGTGGCTTAAAGTTGGATAAGGCTCAAGAATTGTCACATGTAATATTACGGCTCCCCTTCAGTGTAATAATCTTCTATCGGTTATCGCTAGCAGAGCGACGTAGTATATAAGAGGGTTTGAAAATTAGGAAAAAGGACATAGAATATCTTCTGTAATCTCTTGTTCTCAAATGCTTAATTTGCTAGCTACCTGAAGGAAATAAAATAGAAATAATTAGACTCATTTGATAGAAGTGTGTGTTATATTAATAAGCCTATAAGGAGACACCAACCTAAATATAGCTTTACGAGATTTGATAATTAGAGATATAGAAAAATGGTCATTAATTACAGCTAATACACATAGAATGATAAGATTAAAAGAACTTACTATTCACCATTAAGACTGACCCCTCAATTTACAGGTCGTACCTTAGATATATTTTTTAAATTTAGGTATTGATTACCTAAAACTGTCTGACATCCCACCTAATTCTTTGAAGATATCTCTTGATATCTTTAATTTAATTTCTAAACTATAATTATCTTCTATTATCTAGAAGATCAATAGTGTTTTTTAGTAACAAGCTTGAGTTTAGAAAGAGACACAATTTCGTTGCATTATCTTTTACATTAACTGGGAATTTAATTAGAATCTTAAAAACTTTTGCAGCTTTTTTAAATTAGCAGACTTATAGTGTCTGTAACACTGGGACAGAAATGAATGCACAACGTACATGAAGCACACAACGAAGTGTAGAAAAAAGCTGAGGGTTAAACTATATACCTAATACTGAGTGATATCTCCTTCTCACGTCTTAGAGCAGTAGAAACTCGAAATTATGGGGAAATTTAGGCCAATAGTAGCCCAGATAGGTAAATCAGGAAGCCTACACACAGAACACGGGGAAGCCTTGAATTCTCGTGAATGTGTCTTGATGTTGGCCCAAATCGATACCCTTCTCATATAGTTTGGGTGAATGGAAATGGTGTTGTCTACTTCGCTGGGAATAGAGGGTGTTCGAAGGATCGCTGCACTGGACTGATGTTAATTCGAGACACATTTTGAGGTGTGACCCGTCTCAACTCGACCTTGTGGATGGCGAGGCGATTGGGTTGTGTGAGAATTGAACCACAAGACAAATTCATTGCTAGTCTGGACTTCTTCTATGGCGGTGTCAGGTATGCAGCAGAGTGTTCATGCTGCTGATTGGAATTGGTCTATCTGTCTCTGCTCTATACCTCACCATTGCCCTGCCTGGTTGTATGGTAACCTTCAGCTGAGCTCTCACCCTGAAAGTCAATGCGTCAAGTGGAGATGGTATCCCAATCCTATCACTATTTGTCAAGTAAGAACAACTTGTAGCACTTTCAACGCTGTGAAACGCTGTTTAAGTTGTAAGACGCTGCAATTTAAAAATGTAAAAATGTAAAAATGTTAAAATTATTCAAAAATTCTTTCCTAAGTGATCTGACAGCCAAAGGCGGCAGGATCAAATCCCAGATCTTCCGCGACTTTCAATAACTACACAGTAACGTCAAAAAACAGACGGCTGACCTTATAGTACCAGATATATGTTGCACACCTGATAGAAAATCATAGCTATCACGGGAAGTTCCGTACCTATAGCTGCCTCTTTCTCCGAACTCTCTTTATTCTTATCTTACTTATTAGGAAAGAACACGATATTCCTGTTATTAAGCATATAACAACTATATATAAGTTTATACCTCTTTATTTAAATAAATCAATCAATTTAATTATTATTATTAATTTTAATATAGACTCTATATTAAGCATAATACTATTCTAAGCAAATAATAGAACAAATAGACAAATAGACCTTCTCAAAACTCCTGGGACTTTTGGTGTCGTGTTGTAAAACTTGATAGCTATATTGTTCCCTTCTACTAGAAAGACCGCGCTTATAATATTCAAGCTTATGCCAAAGGAAATCAGTATAATAATATACTTTACTATTGAACATTGCCACCTTCGGAGTAGAGATGGCCGACGAGATAGACAAAGATATAAAGTTAGAGGAATTTAACCGCAGATAGAAGCTGAGTATTATTTCTGTCAATTATATAGCCGATGAAAAGCCTGAAGACAAAGAGAGGAATAAAATAGAGATTAAGAAGCTGGATTTTAGTAAAGTAAGGCTGAAAAGCTCGAGGGCATATAAAGAGATAGTCACATTATTAATAGATATTAGCATTGACTAGAGCAGTAATATAAGCGTGGATATTGAAAATCAGAGGAAAATAAGAAAGATGTAAAGAAATCGCAAAGGGAAAAAGTTTGAGAGAGGTTAAAGAGAATATATTTCAAGTTTTCAATGTCGCCTTCTTCCTTATTAATCACTTTTGATGCTATTAATATCATTTGAAGCAGTAGTTTAATTTACTACATTGACTGCTTTGTCTAGTTCTAAACTAATTAAAAGACTGTCGGCAAATAAAAGTCCTAAGAATACCTTTCGAAATAGAACTTATATAAGCATAATAGATAGTAGGACAGCAAATTCCTGTTTAATAGCGTTTTGGACTAACATTAAAGAGAATTAAGCCTAGAGATGGGCTGGCGGACTACTAATGCAGGGATTAGGCGTGTCTAATAAAAAAAAGACTATATTCTATCTATGTATACGTCTAAGAATCTTTACTGGTAAGAGTCTCTACGCACTATTTGTCACCAATCTCAGGGTTAACAATATATATAAAGGCATTAGATTTATAAAGATGTTTAAGTATACTGCTGCTTTCATACTACCTGCTGGTCACCTATACGCTTTTTTTGAATAATCTAAATATATATTGTCATTTTAATATTTACATTCTTACAGCTGATGCCTCTCAACTACTATCAAGTGCCAATTATGTCGAAATCCCAAAAGCTGCCGCTTCTATTATCATTATAAATATTATATTTATAAGAAGCTCTCTCTTTATAATTAGAACTATAAACGACCTAAGGCATTTGCATATTTTCTTTATATATAAGACAATGATTCGATCCAAAAGACTATTGGTATAATCAATTCTTAATATCTATAAATAAGTACTTGTAAATTTGTGACAACAAGCAAAGAGTTTCGTTACCAAAATTCGAATTCCAGTCAGAGTATACATGCGCATGATTTCCATTGCCACTAAATCTGTAGCCTTCAGGTGCGCAGCATTAAACCTTAGCTTGCTATGTAGTATATTATTCCAGTCTTAACACTATACAAGCAAATGTGACTTTTTATACCAGACACCAAGACCTTCAACTAAACAAAAAATTTCATTCATAAGTACATTAGTGAATTAATAGTATGAAATAACGTTAGATAAGAAGCCAACGTGCATTACTAGATGAACAGTAAAATTTGGTGTTTGGTAGCAAACTAAAATAATTGTATAGACTCGAGTATTCAAGATCTATGTTTAAGGAATACAACACAGCGCCTTGTTTTCTACAATTGCACTACGTTGTCTACTACCTGATGCAGCAACAGCGCCAGTCTTTATCGTAGCATAGCACGTCTGGCGATTTTTCCTTATCTAACCTTATGTAGCAATTTGTAGGCTTTTAGGTACAACCAGCATACGCGTTTGAACATTGCGCGATACTTACCTTGCGATAAATATCTACTTGGATATGTTTTTCATCTGGAACTTCACGTTTAACATGCGACTTCACTATCCTGGAGTATGCCTGTACCATAATCATCCTGCCCTCTTCGGTGAGTTGTCTTTGGGAAAACTTTGTTATGGGCATGCCAATGGAGTGCGGGTCGTATTTCTTTCGGACAGATATGAAGTATTCTTGGAGTTCCATGCCGGCGGTACTGTTGTTCCTCCGGTTTCCATTGCTGGTAACTAGCAGTGATCTAATGGTTTGGTAGAACTGTGCTGGTTTTATATGGATACTCCAAAACTTGGGTACCGATGGCATTGAACTAAAATAAACTGATAATGTAGTTTTGATTAGACAAGAGTCAAAGCTTAGCCTAAAGCTCTAGGTTGTTAGGGGAGAGTTTCAATATGCGCAATTATGCCCAATATAGCAGTTCAAACTTCGAACTATTCTCTTAAATAGAATTATGCGGAAATGGAGAGTAACAAGATCGCTCATGACAGCACTGGTTGAAGATTAGCACTATGCATATGAGTATGTTAATGAAGGAACTTTACTTATATAAAACCTAATCCGAAAAGCATAATAATGCCATGTTTTTTTCTGCGTGAGATGTTCAACCTATTAATTAGAAGAATGGATATATATGCGATCAAGGAGTCCACAATGAGGTTGTCTATGCCGATCATGAGGCAGACAATAGCAGTTCTATCTATTGTAGAGTTCGGCGTCCCTCATAGTTTTCCTGGCTCTGGTGCCACCAAGGCCGGTTGTAGAATAATGGCAATAATAAGTAATAACGTTAAGGTTATATAATTTATCCATATAGACTATTGCATAAGCGATTTACTTACTTATTAAAAAAGGATTTTATTCTTTCAAAAAACTAGAAACACCATAAAAGTCCCTAATTTGCCGTGATAATACACGAAGGAATGTTATAGCGATTGGTATAAATAACAAAGCGGCAGTATCTAAATTTAGGTAACACATACTATCTTTGACACGCTATTTTAGAAAGATATATAATTTAATATAACAAATTCATTTATTAAGAACTTTTGATTAGAGAAAGTTGACGAGATCAAAGTGAACAATTCATTTTCTAGACATGATCGTCCAAAATTTCTCCTTGTATAGCTACAATCATGGGCATTCATAAGCAAAGCTATAGCGGTGCTATAAATGCTTGAAATACCTTGAAGTAAAGAGTACTTGTATTTGGGTTCATGAATAGAAGCGCTGATTGAAATTCCGAAAGACGTACTTTTCTCTGATTGATCACACTTAGTTCACATATACCAAGCCCCCTCTGAGTCAGCCTATTGGAGCTTCTAGTTCTTGGTATTCAGTAAATCTTTAACTTTCAAACTGAATCCCATTTCTTTGACGACAGCATTTTGTCATAATTAAAAGGTTTAGTAGTCAAATGTGCAATTTACAAGCTAAGCAACTCTTCATTAAGGGCAGCTTGAACAAGTGCACGTGATATACGATATGTCTTCTCTACTGGGCTGTCTCAGACCTGGAAGCAAAACCCCTGATGGAGTTAAATAATATTGACTAGTTATATTCCCTTTAAATTTCAGCTATTAGAACTTGCAGCAGTTCAACATCTTCAAGGCGTCGTGCCCATTCACGCTTGACATATTAATCAAGGGTATACTATGACATCCAAAGTCCATCCGAGATATCTAAGACTTTGAGTTTGAGTCTAATGAATCTAGACAGGTAGCCGTCAAGGTTAAGAAGCATCGAGGTTTCTAGCTCAAGTGTCCTGTGTCCGTGTCCACGTGGGCGGGCAAGCACAAACCACTAGTTTATAGCTAGACAACGTTGGACTTCTAGGCGAATTTCCCTGACGAGAAATGGGAAGACGAAACCCCTCCAAAATACATGTCAGCCATTTCAAGGCCTATCGAGATGCTGTCTACACGTTGGCGCGACATTTTAGTGTCAGCCTCAAGAACCTAGATCAACATTCTCAACAGATCAACGAGATAGCCACATTGAATAGGGCACTAGTTTTTAGAGTTGGCCTGCACTAATACTAACCCCTTCAGCGACTGGTGAAAACATTGACGATAGTATCTTACATGACTAGAGAGTGGAAAACACGTGGCCCCCTACAAAATAACTTATTTCAATTGTGAAAGTATTTCCATTCACTGGGATACTCAATTGATGTTTACTTAGTTGATGTATTCGCGTGTTTGAAACACTATTTATAATCCCAGAGACATTGTGACTGTGTATGGTCGAGTCTAGTGAAAAGAATCCTCCCAAGCCGTTAGTTTTTCTGCAAAATGGATGGTGCAAAGATCCGTTATGCTAGGCCATGCACGTGACCTTGGCTCGAGCTTCCAATGTATCTTGCTTATCACCAGTATTGAGGCTCTCCAGTCATCAATAGTCAGTAGTATGATGTATAGTATGATTTGTACGAGGTTTATGAGGCTTCTCTGTGGCATTTATTTCTCCAGATTGCTGTGTGTGTATGTGCATACCTGTTCA
>Ga0247807_10001903_pt1 | contig 11849 bp, 21 predicted proteins | sample UWRJL074202C1_FD_179931 | JGI IMG/M metagenome (GOLD analysis project Ga0247807, IMG submission 179931) | Plant litter microbial communities from Arlington Agricultural Research Station in Wisconsin, United States - UWRJ-L074-202C-1 | ecosystem: Environmental > Terrestrial > Plant litter >...
GCGTGTACTGCGTCAGCTTCGCCTGGCCGGTCTGGCCCTCCTTGTAGAGGGTGTCGAAGTGAGGGATGACCACGCGCAGCAGCTGCACGATGATCGAGGCCGTGATGTACGGCATGATGCCGAGCGCGAAGACCGACAACTGCAGCAGTGCACCACCGCTGAAGAGGTTGACGAGCTCGTAGAGACCCGAGGCGCCGGCGTTGCCCGCGAGGCAGGCCTGCACGTTGATGAAGTCGACGAACGGCGCCGGGATGAATGATCCCAGGCGGAACAGCGCGACGATGCCGAGCGTGAACCCGATCTTCCTGCGCAGGTCAGGCGTGCGGAATATCCGCGCGACGGCTCTAAACACGAGGTCCTCCAGGTTTTTATGGGCCAGTGGCGCGAGTGGAGTTCCCGGATTTCTCCAGGAACTCCACTCGAAACCGTATCTGGCAGCCGCTAGGGGCGGCAGATGGGCGCTTTCGCGCCAGTGCTACTTTACAGAACCGCCGGCGGCAACGATCTTCTGCTCTGCTGAGCTCGAGACCTTGTCGACTGCAACGTTCAGCTTAACCGCAATGTCGCCCTGGCCAAGAACCTTGACCTTCTCGTTCTTGCGAACGGCGCCCTTGGCGACCAAGTCGAGGATGGTGACATCCCCGCCCTTGGGGTAGAGCTCTGCGAGCTTCTCGAGGTTGACGACCTGGTACTCGACGCGGAACGGGTTCTTGAACCCGCGCAGCTTCGGGGAGCGCATGACGAAGTTGACGCCACCACCCTCGAAGCCGACACGCATCTGGTAACGAGCCTTGGTTCCCTTGGTACCGCGGCCCGCGGTCTTACCCTTCGAGCCCTCACCGCGTCCGACGCGGGTGCGGTCCTTCTTCGCACCCTCAGCGGGGCGGAGGTGGTGGACCTTGAGAACCTGCGGGCGCACAGCGACATCAGCCTTGGGCGTCTTGGCGTTCTTCGCGGCAGGAGCCTTCTTCGCGGGTGCCTTCTCGGCAACAGCGTCGTCGGACTTCGCAGCAGCGGCCTTGGCCGGCGCCTTCTCTGCGGCAGCCTTGGCCGGAGCCTTCTCTGCAGCAGCCTTGGCAGGAGCCTTGTCAGCGGCAGCCTTGGCCGGAGCCTTGGTCGCAGCAGCCTTGGGAGCCTTGGTGTCGTCGGCCTTGGCAGCGGCAGCCTTGGCCGGAGCCTTGGTCGCAGCAGCCTTGGCGGGCGCCTTCGCAGCAGCGGTCTTCTTCTCGGCAGCAGCCTTCTTGGGGGCAGCAGCCTTGGCCGGAGCCTTCTCTGCAGCAGCCTTCGCGGCGGGAGCCTTCTTAGGGGCTTCCTTCTTTTCTTCAGCCATTAGTCAATCTCCTCGACCTTGACAAGGTGAGCGACAGTGCGGACGTAGCCACGGTTCTGCTTGTTGTCTTCGCGAACCACGACGTCACCGATGCGGTGCAGCCCAAGGCTGCGCAGGGTGTCGCGCTGGTTCTGCTTCTCACTGATTTTGGACTTGATCTGGGTCACCTTCAGGTTTGCGGCCATCAGACACCTGCCTTAGCTTCTGCTTCGGCGCGCAGGAGGCGAGCCGGAACAACGCGCTCGACATCGAGGCCGCGACGTGCGGCGACCGCACGGGGCTCCTCGAGCTGCTTGAGGGCAGCGACTGTCGCGTGCACGATGTTGATCGTGTTCGACGAACCGAGCGACTTGCTCAGAACGTCATGGATACCGGCGCACTCGAGTACGGCGCGCACGGGGCCACCGGCGATAACACCGGTACCGGCGGAAGCCGGACGAAGGAGCACAACGCCGGCGGCGGCCTCACCCTGGACGGGGTGCGGGATCGTCGCGGCGACGCGGGGAACGCGGAAGAAGTTCTTCTTCGCTTCCTCGACGCCCTTCGAGATGGCCGTGGGGACTTCGCGGGCCTTGCCGTATCCGACGCCGACCATGCCGTTGCCGTCGCCGACGACGACGAGAGCGGTGAAGCTGAAGCGACGACCACCCTTGACGACCTTCGACACGCGGTTGATGGTGACAACGCGCTCCAGGAACTGGCTCTTCTCGGCGTCGCGGCTGTTGCCACGCTCGCGGTTCGGGTTGCGCTCGCGACCGCCACGGCGGGCCTCGCGGGGCTCGTTCGTGAGGTCGGTGGCCGGGGCGTCAGCGGTGGTGGCCGCTGCGGTCTCGGTCGTGGCCGCAGCCTCGGTGGTTACTTCGGACGTCACGTCCTGCTCCTTGTTGGTTGCGTCGCTCACAGGTTCAATCCACCCTCTCGAGCTCCCTCGGCGATTGCAGCTACGCGTCCTGCGTACTTGCTGCCGCCACGGTCAAATACAACGGCTTCGATGCCGGCGGCCTTCGCGCGCTCTGCAACGAGTTCGCCGACCTTGCGGGCCTTGGCGGTCTTGTCACCGTCGAAGGTGCGAAGGTCAGCCTCGAGCGTCGATGCCGACGCGAGAGTGAATCCCTTGCTGTCATCGACGACCTGCACGAATACGTGACGGGCCGAACGGGTGACGACCAGGCGCGGACGCAGCTCGGTGCCGACGACCTTCTTGCGCAGTCGCGTGTGACGGCGAGCCTTGGCTGCCGACTTGCTCTTGCCTCTAGTTCCGAGACCCATGATTACTTACCTGACTTTCCGGCCTTGCGGCGGACTACCTCGCCTGCGTAGCGCACACCCTTGCCCTTGTAGGGCTCAGGCTTGCGCAACTTACGAATGTTGGCCGCGACTTCGCCGACGGCCTGCTTGTCGATACCGAGAACCGTGACCTTGGTGTTTCCCTCGACCGCGAAGCTGATGCCTGCGGGCGGGTCAACGGTGATCGAGTGCGAGAAGCCGAGTGCGAACTCGAGCGACTCGCCCTTGGCGGCGACGCGGTAACCCGTTCCGACGACCTCGAGGCCCTTGGAGTAGCCCTCGGTGACGCCGACGATCTGGTTGGAGATCAGGGTGCGGGTCAGGCCGTGGAGCGAACGCGATGCGCGCTCGTCGTCGGGACGGGTGACGAGCACCTGTCCGTCTTCCAGCTTGACCTCGATGGGGCTTGCGACGGTGAGCTTGAGCTCACCCTTCGGGCCCTTGACGGTGACGGCCGAGCCGTCGATCGTGATGTCGACGCCCGCGGGGACGTCGATCGGAAGTCTTCCAATACGTGACATGACGGGTTACCACACGTAGGCGAGGACTTCCCCACCCACGCCCTTCGAGGAGGCCTCGCGGTCGGTCAGCAGACCGGAGGAGGTGGACAGGATGGCGACACCGAGTCCGCCGAGAACACGGGGGATCTCGGTCGACTTCGCGTAGACGCGAAGACCGGGCTTGGACACGCGCTTGATGCCCACAATGGAGCGCTCGCGGTTGGGGCCGTACTTGAGGTCGATGGTGAGGGTCTGTCCGACGCGAGCGTCTTCGACCTTCCACGACGTGATGAAACCCTCGTTCTTGAGGATGTCGGCGATGTGCGCCTTGAGCTTGCTGTTCGGCAGGGACACGCTGTCGTGGTACGCCGAGTTCGCATTGCGCAGTCTGGTGAGCAGGTCTGCTACCGGATCTGTCATTGTCATGAGTTGTGTTTCCTAGTCTCGCCCGGTTTCGACACTCATTACATGAGGGCCGACCTGGTCGATCGGTGTTACTGGTGGGTGTTACTTGTTCTCTTCGGTGATGAAGGGGAAGCCGAGCGCCTTGAGCAGCGCGCGTCCCTCTTCATTGTTCTTCGCGGTGGTCACGACGGTGATGTCGAAGCCACGCACGCGGTCGATCTTGTCCTGGTCGATCTCGTGGAACATCGACTGCTCCGTGAGGCCGAAGGTGTAGTTGCCGTTGCCGTCGAACTGCTTGGGGCTCAGGCCGCGGAAGTCGCGGATACGCGGAAGCGCCAGCGAGATCAGACGGTCCAGGAACTCCCAGGCACGGTCGCCGCGGAGGGTGACGTGTGCGCCGATGGCCTGGCCCTCGCGGAGCTTGAACTGCGCGATGGACTTGCGGGCCAGGGTGACCTGCGGCTTCTGGCCGGTGATCGCGATGAGGTCCTTGACGGCACCATCGATGATCTTGCCGTCGCGGGCTGCCTCACCGACACCGGTGTTGACAACGACCTTGACGAGTCCGGGCACCTGGTGCACGTTGGTGAAGCCGAAGTCCTTCTTGAGCTGCGGAGCGATCTCCGAGCGGTACTTCTGCTTGAGGCGCGGCTGGATTTTGCCAGCTGCGGTTGCAGTGTCAGTCATTACAGGTCCTTACCCGACTTCTTGGCGTAACGGATGCGAACGGTGCGCTTGACGCCGTCCTTCTCAACGACCTCCTCGCGGAAGCCGACGCGGGTCGGCTTCTTCGAGTCGGGGTCGACGAGTGCAACGTTGGAAACGTGGATGGGGGCTTCGAAGGTCTCGATGCCGCCGGTCTTGGTACCGCGCTGGGTCTGGCCGACGCGAGAGTGCTTGGTGACGAAGTTGACACCCTCCACAATCACGCGGTTCTTCTCAGCGAAGACCTCGATGACACGACCCTGCTTGCCGCGGCTTCCGCCACGGGCCTGGGTGCGGCCGGTGATGACCTGAACCAGGTCACCCTTCTTGATGTTTGCCATGACTAAATGACCTCCGGTGCCAGCGAGATGATCTTCATGAACTTCTTGTCGCGAAGCTCACGACCAACCGGTCCGAAGATGCGGGTACCGCGGGGGTCCCCGTCAGCCTTCAGGATCACTGCGGCGTTCTCGTCGAACTTGATGTACGAGCCGTCGGGACGGCGCGTCTGCTTGATGACTCGGACGATGACCGCCTTGACGACATCACCCTTCTTGACGTTTCCACCGGGGATCGCGTCCTTGACGGTCGCGACGATGACGTCACCGAGTCCCGCGTAACGACGGCCTGAGCCACCGAGAACGCGGATGGTGAGGAGTTCCTTGGCGCCGGTGTTGTCGGCGACCTTGACTCGTGATTCCTGCTGAAGCATTCTGTGTCCTTATTCCTAAGTAGACGCCGGGGCGCTTACTTGGCCTTCTCGAGGATCTCGACGATGCGCCAGCGCTTCGTGGCGCTCAGCGGACGAGTCTCGCTGATGAGGACCAGGTCGCCGATGCCGGCCGCGTTGGCCTCATCGTGCGCCTTGACCTTGGACGTGCGGCGGATGACCTTGCCGTACAGCGGGTGCTTGACGCGGTCTTCGACCTCGACGACAACGGTCTTGTCCATCTTGTCGCTCGTGACGTAGCCACGACGCGACTTGCGGTAACCGCGAGCGAGCTCGGCGGTCTCGGCCTTCTCTTCAATCTTTGCCATGAGACTTACGCCTCCTTCGTGTCATCGGTGGACTCGGCAGCAGGTGCTGCGTCATCCGTCTTCTTGGTGGTCTTCTTGGTTGCCTTGGCCGGCGCCTCAACAGCGACGGGCGTGGCACGAATGCCCAACTCGCGCTCACGGAGAACCGTGTAGATGCGGGCAATGTCGCGCTTCACGGCGCGCAGGCGGCCGTGGCTCTCGAGCTGTCCGGTTGCCGACTGGAAGCGCAGGTTGAACAGCTCTTCCTTGGCCTTCTTGAGTTCGTCGACCAGGCGTGCGTCTTCGAAAGTGTCGAGCTCGACTGAGGCGAGCTCCTTGGATCCGATCGCCATTATGCGTCGCCCTCCTCGCGCTTGATGATGCGTGCCTTGAGGGGCAGCTTGTGAATTGCTCGGGTGAGTGCCTCGCGAGCGACTGTCTCGTTGACACCGCTCAGTTCGAAGAGCACACGGCCCGGCTTGACGTTCGCGACCCACCACTCGGGTGAACCCTTACCGGAACCCATGCGGGTCTCGGCGGGCTTCTTCGTCAGCGGACGGTCGGGGTAGATGTTGATCCACACCTTTCCACCACGCTTGATGTGACGGGTCATTGCGATACGAGCCGCCTCGATCTGGCGGTTCGTGACGTATGCGGGGGTCAGCGCCTGGATGCCGTACTCACCGAACGACACAACGGTTCCGCCAGTGGCGTGACCGGAGCGACCGGGGTGGTGCTGCTTGCGGTGCTTGACCTTACGTGGAATCAACATTGTTATGCCTCAACTCCTGCTGCTGCGACCGGTGCGTCAGCCTTGGGGGCTGCTGCAGCGCGGGGCGCACGGCTGTCGCGACGGTCTCCGCCATCACGGCGGTCGTCACGGCGCTCCGGGCGCGTCGACTTCTGGCTGGCCTGCTCGCGGGCGAGCTCCTTGTTGGTGATGTCACCCTTGTAGATCCAGACCTTCACGCCGATGCGGCCGAAGGTGGTCTTGGCCTCGTAGAAGCCGTAGTCGATGTTCGCGCGGAGGGTGTGCAGCGGCACACGGCCTTCGCGGTAGAACTCCGAGCGGCTCATTTCTGCGCCACCCAGTCGACCGGAAACCTGGATACGAACACCCTTGACGCTCGCGGTGCGCTGTGCGCCCTGCAGGCCCTTGCGCATCGCGCGGCGGAAAGCCACACGAGCGGAGAGCTGCTCCGCGATGCCCTGGGCAACGAGCTGAGCCTCAGCCTCGGGGTTCTTGACCTCGAGGATGTTGAGCTGGATCTGCTTGCCCGAGAGCTTCTCGAGGTCGGCACGGATGCGCTCGGCCTCGGCTCCACGACGTCCGATGACGATACCGGGACGCGCCGTGTGGATGTCCACGCGGACACGGTCACGGGTGCGCTCGATCTCGATGCGCGCAACACCGGCGCGGTCAAGCGAGGTCTTGAGCAGGTTACGGATCTTGATGTCCTCGGCGACGTAGTCGCTGTAACGCTGGCCGGCCTTCGTGCTGTCGGAGAACCAACGCGACACGTGGTCGGTGGTGATACCGAGGCGGAAGCCGTACGGATTTACTTTCTGGCCCATTACTTCTTTCCTGCCTTCTTGGCGCCGGTCGACGCCACATCAGCGAACTCATCCGGCGTAGCCAGAACGATCGTGATGTGGCTCGTGCGCTTGAGGATCTGGAAGGCGCGACCCTGTGCACGCGGCTGGAACCGCTTGAGGGTCGTACCTTCGTCAACGAATGCCTGCGAAACGAACAGGTCCTGCTCGTCGAAGAAGCTGTTCGAAGCATCTGCCTTGACGCGAGCGTTCGCGATGGCTGCTTCGACGAGCTTGTAGACGGGCTCGCTCGCACCCTGGGGTGCGAACTTCAGGATTGCCAGTGCCTCGATTGCCTGCTTGCCGCGGATCAGGTTGACGACGCGACGAGCTTTGGTGGCGGTGACGCGAATGTGCTTCACGCGAGCGATGGATTCAACCATTTCTCTCTCCTCCTTACGCCCCGCGCTAGCGGCGGCGACCCTTCTTGTCATCCTTCACGTGGCCGCGGAAGGTACGGGTGGGCGAGAACTCGCCGAGCTTGTGGCCCACCATGGATTCGGTGACGAAGACCGGGATGTGCTTGCGGCCGTCGTGCACCGCAATGGTGTGGCCGAGCATGATCGGAACGATCATCGAACGGCGCGACCAGGTCTTGATCACATTCTTGTTGTTGGCCTCGTTCGCCTTGACAACCTTCTGAAGCAGGTGGTCGTCGACGAAGGGGCCCTTCTTCAAACTGCGTGGCATCTCTACGTCTCCTACTTACGCTTCTTGCCGACGTTGCGTCGGCGAACAATGAGCTTGTCGCTGGGAAGGTTGCGCTTACGCGTACGGCCTTCCTTCTGGCCCCAGGGGCTGACGGGGTGACGTCCACCGGACGTCTTACCCTCACCACCACCGTGCGGGTGGTCGACGGGGTTCATGGCAACACCACGGACGGTCGGGCGGACGCCCTTCCAGCGCATGCGGCCGGCCTTACCCCAGTTGATGTTCGACTGTTCGGCGTTGCCGACCTCGCCGATCGTCGCGCGGTTACGCACGTCAACGTTGCGGATTTCACCCGACGGCAGGCGGAGCTGCGCGTAGGGGCCGTCCTTGGCGACGAGACGAACCGACGCACCGGCGGAGCGTGCCATCTTGGCGCCTCCTCCGGGACGGAGCTCGATCGCGTGGATGACGGTTCCGACCGGGATGTTCTTCAGCGGAAGGTTGTTACCCGGCTTGATGTCAGCGGAGGGACCCGACTCGATGATGTCGCCCTGGTTGAGCTTGTTCGGAGCGATGATGTAGCGCTTCGTACCGTCAACGTAGTGCAGCAGCGCGATGCGCGCCGTGCGGTTGGGGTCGTACTCGATGTGGGCGACCTTGGCGTTCACGCCGTCCTTGTCATTGCGCTTGAAGTCAATGACGCGGTACTGGCGCTTGTGGCCACCACCGATGTGACGGGTCGTGATGCGGCCGGCGTTGTTACGACCACCGGTCTTGGGCAGCGGACGCAGCAGCGACTTCTCCGGCGTGGACCGGGTGATCTCTGCGAAGTCGGCGACGGACGAACCGCGGCGACCGGGCGTTGTGGGCTTGTACTTGCGAATAGCCATGAGTTATCTCCTGAGTCCCTAGCCGACAGCCGTGAAGATGTCGATGGAACCGGACTTCAGGGTCACAATGGCACGCTTGGTGTCCTTGCGCTTTCCGAGTCCGAACTTGGTACGACGGGTCTTGCCCGTGCGGTTGAGCGTGTTGACCGAGTCGACCTTGACGTTGAAGATCTTCTCGATAGCGAGCTTGATCTCCGTCTTGTTCGCACGGGGGTCCACAACGAAGGTGTACTTGCCGTCATCGATCAGGCTGTAGCTCTTCTCGGAGACGACGGGCGAGAGGATGATGTCCCGCGGGTCCTTGTTCGTTTCGATGGTCATGCGCTGACCTCTTCCTTGTTGCTGGTCGACTTCGTGTTGAACGCGACGAATGCGTCGAACGCACCCTTCGTGTACACGATGTCGTCGCTGACGAGCACGTCGTAGGCGTTGAGCTGGTCGTAGGGCAGCACGTGAACGGTGCTGAGGTTGCGAACGCTCTTGTAGCTGAGGTCGTCCTCACGCTCGATGACGACGAGCACGTTCTTGCTCGGCGAGATCTGGGCGAAGAGCGCTGCGATCGCCTTGGTCGAGGGCACCTCGCCGAGGGCGAGCTGCGAGACGACGTGGAGACGCTCGCCGCGGGCGCGGTCGGAGAGAGCTCCGCGGAGCGCTGCAGCGATCATCTTCTTGGGCGTGCGCTGCGAGTAGTCGCGGGGGTGGGGTCCGTGGACGATTCCACCGCCCTTCATCTGGGGAGCACGGATCGAGCCCTGGCGAGCGCGACCGGTTCCCTTCTGCTTGAAGGGCTTGCGACCGGCACCCGACACTTCACCGCGGCGAAGCGTGTTGTGCGTACCCTGGCGAGCCGCTGCGCGCTGCGCGACGACGACCTGGTGGATGAGCGGAACGTTGGTCTGGACGTCGAAGATCTCGGCGGGAAGCTCGACGGAGTCGACCTTCTTGCCCGAGGCATCGAGTACGTCAAGTGAGACGTTAGCCATGAGGATTACGCTCCCTTCACTGCGTTGCGGACGAAAACGATACGGCCACGAGCACCGGGAACTGCACCCTTGACCAGGATGAGACCCTTCTCGAGGTCGACGGCGTGAACCTTGAGGTTCAGCACGGTGACGCGGTCGCCACCCATGCGGCCCGCCATGCGCATGCCCTTGAAGACACGGCTGGGGGTCGAGGAGGCGCCGATCGAGCCGGGCTTGCGGTGGTTGCGGTGTGAACCGTGCGAGGAGGAGACACCCTTGAAGTTGTGACGCTTCATAACACCGGCGAATCCCTTGCCCTTGCTCGTGCCGACGACGTCGACGAGCTGGCCTGCGGCGAAGATGTCCACTGCGATCTCCTGGCCGAGGCTGTAGTCAGCTGCGTCCGCGGTGCGGACCTCGGTGAGGTGACGGCGAGGCGTGACGCCTGCCTTGTCGAAGTGACCGGTCGCGGGCTTGTTGGCCTTGCGCGGGTCGATCTGGCCGTAAGCGATCTGCACGGCGCTGTAGCCGTCGACCTCGGGAGAGCGGACCTGCGTGACGACGTTGGGGGTGATCTCGACGACGGTGACGGGGATGAGCTTGTTGTTCTCGTCCCAGACCTGCGTCATGCCGAGCTTCTTGCCCAGGAGACCCTTGGTGGAGTTGTTGTTGTTAGCCATCAGTCGCCTCCCTAGAGCTTGATCTCGATGTTGACGTCAGCCGGCAGGTCGAGACGCATAAGCGAGTCGACGGCCTTGGGCGTCGGGTCGATGATGTCGATCAGACGCTTGTGGGTGCGCTTCTCGAAGTGCTCGCGGCTGTCCTTGTACTTGTGAGGGGAACGGATTACAACAACCACGTTCTTCTCGGTAGGAAGCGGCACCGGGCCGACGACAGTCGCGCCTGCACGGGTTACCGTGTCGACGATCTTGCGTGCCGATGCGTCGAGACCTGCGTGGTCATACGACTTAAGTCGAATGCGGATCTTCTGTCCCGCCATGTCGAACTCTCTCTCTGTAATGCATCATGGCCGCTCCGTCTTCTTTCGAAGGCGCAGTTGCTATTGGATGCTGGTGTTAGCTCGAGCACTTCTGCTTTCGCACCACTGTTTATGTGTCAAACGTTGCTGTCATCACCCCACCCGAGCACGCGCATAGTTCTAGACGCGTTGCTTTCGGGAGGGTTGAAACTTCGGCTCTGCTTCCCGCGGCCTAGCGCCGGCCCCTTGGAGACCCGCTATGCACTGCCTGGAAGTGATTCACGCGCACACGGCGGTGAAATGTTGAACTAGACGAGTTTGCCACATTCGTGGCATTGCTGCAACCCGGGCGTGTCGCGCTCGGCGTGTCACGCTCCTGGTCGGTGAGACGCCCGGATTTCCGGGCTTTTCCGCCGTCACCGGTCGCGGCGGCCGGTCGCGAGGAGCACGCCCGTGCCGATCGCGAAGACCGCGGCTCCGGCGAGCAATGCCGCTCCCCCGCCCAGCCACTGGATGACGCCCGCGCCGAGGGCGGCGCCGAGCCCCATCGCGACGATGGCCAGCAGGCGCGGCAGCCAGGCCTGGCCCCTGCCTCCGCCGAGGCGGCTGTCGCGCGCGAGGTTCGCGACGGTGTTGGTGACCACGATGGTGGTGACATCGCTGTTGCCGATCGGCTTGACCGCCGACACCTGTGCTCCCATGGTGCTGGCGAGCACGAAGGTCACGATGAGCAGCGCCCACTCGGGCAGGTCGCCGGTGAGGGTGAGTGCCAGCCCGAGCGCGACGATGATCACCGCGGCGACGGCGAGGGTCGCGGCGGAGGCAGCCGGGAGCCCCTTCGGATGCCCGCGTCCGATGATGCGTCCGCTCACGATCGAACCGACGATGAAGCCGAGCAGCGCCACGATGTTATTGAGGAGCGGGATCCCTGCCACTCCGACGAGCGCGAAGCCGATGAACAGCACGTTGCCGGTCATGTTCCCGGTGAACACGCGATCGAGGGCCAGGTAGCTGACCGCATCGATGATGCCGGTGGATGCGGTCAGCAGCAGCAGCCCCGCGGTGAAACCATGCTCTGCGGGGAGTCGTGCCATGCTTCCACCCTAACGACGAACGGCCCGCGACCTGGGTCGCGGGCCGTTCGGCACTGCTGTTACGGGGTGACGAGCGCGGTGACCCCGCTGGTGAGGGTTACCGGCAGTGCCCCATTCGCACGATAGGTCACGCGCACGCTGATCTTCTTCGCCTTGTCGAGCGCGACAGTCGTGTAGGTCGGGTTCACGGCTCCCGCGATCGCGACACCGTTGCGCAGCCAGGCGTACGCCGCCGTGGCCGTCGCGGCGGATCCGTTCACGGTGAACGAGGGTGCCGTCGCGCCGAGAGTGGTGCCTACGGCCGGGATCGTCGAGCTGAGCACGGGCAGGCCTCCCGCGAGGAGCGAGTAGTTGACGGCCGCGGACCACGTGATCACCGTGGTGTAGTTCAGCTTGGTGTGCACGACCCGAACGCTCAGCGCCTTGTTGTAGTCGG
>Ga0247807_10001904_pt1 | contig 11846 bp, 9 predicted proteins | sample UWRJL074202C1_FD_179931 | JGI IMG/M metagenome (GOLD analysis project Ga0247807, IMG submission 179931) | Plant litter microbial communities from Arlington Agricultural Research Station in Wisconsin, United States - UWRJ-L074-202C-1 | ecosystem: Environmental > Terrestrial > Plant litter >...
ATTATAATCCACAAATCCAGAGAAAAACGAATAGTGCTAAGGTCGAGAGGATTGCTGATTTTTTAATCTATGATCCAACATCAATGTTTCCAACTAATATTGTAATCGCGATTCCTCAGCAGGTTATAGATAGCCAAGTTGAAAATGCTGATGACAATGTTAAAATAACTTTAAATACTATTGTTCGTGAAGAACTATTAAAGCAAAATGGAGATGTGTTTTTGACAATTGTCGACGGTCAACATAGAATAAAAGGAATCGAGAGAGCAATTGAACGAGTTAAGGAAAAAATTTCAGATGCGAACGAAATTGATAACTTAGAAAAGAACAAAGGAACGTTAACTAGGTTGTTAAGTCTGGAATTGGTCGTGACTTTCTTTGTGGATCCAATCCTTGAATATCAGGCGATGATATTTTCAATCATTAATAAGACACAGACAAAAGTTCCTGAAAATTTAGTATTCAGCCTTTTTGGTCTTACTAAAGATGATACACCTCAAAAAACTTCTTTAGAGGTGGTATTGGCTTTGAATGGTCTTGAAAAATCTCCATTTTTTAATAGGATTAAATTGGTCGGTGGTGATTATAGAAGGGGACAGATTGTACCACTTTCTCAAGCCACGATGGTTAAATCCATTTTATTTAATATATCAAAGAATCAGAGAGACTCTGAAATAGAGAGGACTAAAAAAAGATCTAATTTGACTAATAGTGATTCTGAACTTCCGTTTAGATCGTATTATGCTGCAAACAATGACAAGATGATAGTAAGGATTATGTATTCGTTTTTTAGCGCAGTACGTGAAACATTTAAGCTGAATACTGGGGAATCAATTTGGAATCTAGGTAGTACCGAAAATGTAAATGTCTTACAAACAAATGTTGGCTACCAAGCCCTAATGAAAATTTTAATTGAAATCTTAAGAATAATTCCTGAAAATGATAAAGACAATAAAGAGAAGTATGTACAATATTTGGTAAAGGCTATAGGGATTGATTGGATTGATGCTGGTCAAGAAAAGAGATATCCGTTTACAAGTAAATCGATTAATGTATTATTTAATGATTTAAGAGGTAAAATTGGAATATAAATACCTATTTAGTTTTGAATTAGAGGAGCTGTAGGTTCTTAGCTTTTCTCTAAAAAATTTCAATATCTGGTATTTGGTTGCTATTAATAGAATTTGTTGACCTATTTGTTGGTACTATATTCCATATGAGGTCGTGAACCATATAGTACCAATTTGATTGTAGCGTAAATTAGATGTGAAAGTAGATATCCTATTTTATATTTCTCCAGTAGGAGGTAAATTGTTATAGTGACAAATCCACCAAATAGTAAGCCAATTTTTCCTGGGTCGATAAGAAAATCAAATATTGAGGTCATATGAGTCATTAGGTAGTGAATATATTAAGTCTAAATTTTTATAACGATTCGTAATTTAAATAATGTTAAGTTTTTGAATTTATCTTCTCATATAAATTATCCTTCAGAACTGTTCTAGTTCCGCTAAAATGTGCCTCTCTATGGCAATTAGGACATAATGCTGCAACATTTTCAGGAAGATCAGGCCCATCATCTGCCAATCTGAAAATATGATGTACTTCTAAAAAGGGAGCACCTTTCTCTGTAATAAAAGGAGCAGGTTTCTCGCATAGCTCACATATACCTTGAGATCTTAAGAGCGCATAAGTTTTTACCAATAAACTACGTTCCTTATATTCTTGAACTGTAATTTTTTTCTTGCCTTTATTTGCAGATTTTTCTTTTGCATTTATTTTTAAGGCTAATTCAGCAAGGCTTAAAGCTTTTGAAGGTGGTTCGATGGATTCTACTTCAAAATCATTAAATATATTACTAGCAGGTATTAATCGATAAACAACTAAATTATCACCTTTTCGATTTCCAGATTCAGCTACCACAGTTCCCCATGAAAGAACAGAGAATATTCCTTCAAATTTATATTTCTTTTTACGGTTTCCTTGTTCCTTGATCTCTTTTGCATTTCGTTCTCTAGTACTAAATAAAAGTACACTAGCTCTTTGATTAGTTAAAAGTGAATTCGAAGATGTATGAGGATTTTGGTCACCTTTACCACCTTGTCCATAGTAATCCCACGAACCGTCTTCATGTCTACGATCATGATAACCCGATTCCTTTCCAGAGCTTCCTCCTGAAGTTATTATTACGCAGTCTGGGTCTTTTGTTTTTGAGTTATATATTATACCAGAATAGCCTTGTTTACTACCAACGAATTCGAGTAATTCATCGCGGAAATATTCATCATTGACTTTGAACTTAAACATAAGATATTTTCTTAAATAAGAGAGGGGGAAAACTACTTTGGAATTATTTGAAGTTCTTCCTTGTCGGAGGATATTTAGGAATCTCAAAGTCAAAATCAAGAACTTTTGACGGATGGACTTCCAAAGCCTTGCATATAGCTAGAAACCCGCTAACTGACATATTATTATTGCCTCTGACAATTCTGTATACTTGGCTGTAACTAAAACCTGTTCTGTCTTGAATATCTTCTAATGTGATCTTCTTCTCATTAGAAATTTTCCATAATTTATCTCTAATAATATTTAAAAAATCTATGTCAATATATTGCTCAGCCATACAGACAAATGGACTTTAATTAATTAAATATTATTATTCCAAATTTGGAATAATTCTACTAATTGTGTATATTTGTTGTGTTGTGATAAAACAACTAACAATTAATACATGGTAAAATAATATTACTTAATAAATACGAGCCTCGCGAAAGGAATCTGGTAAATTTTAATCGTGCGAGTGTAAGTTGAGCGCCAATATCCTATATTTGCAAACCCTATTACGAGGTGGGGCTGGCGCTCGCTTATTTTATTGCACGATAGCTGTTTCGCAAGAAATAGTGAAGCCGAAGTTTTAAGCAATTAAAATGGAGGTGGGCCCACCAGAGCCTCTTTTGCAATTAGTCAGCGAGTGGTCAGCCCCGTCTCTAGGAGAAAAACCTCTAACTATTTGGCTCATTTAAATTTTAACCAATTAAAAATGAGTATGAAAAAGCCAAATAACCCCATTCCTCCCAAAGAGCAAAAATCCATTGATTCGCTCAACGCCAAATACACTTACAACGAAGTTTGCGTATTCCATGAAACAATCCTCCGAATCCTCGGAAGCAGTGACTTATCCTGTCTAAAAACGGCTGATCTAAAAAGCATCGAACACTTTGCGCGTATCATAGTCAACCTGCTCGATTCTCCGCAAATAACAGACAGTGTAAGAAACAAATGTCAACCCCAAATCGCTAACAACATTTCCAAAATCCGGAAAAGCATCCCTCGAAAAACAAGTGATTACCAATCCAAGAAAAGCCTGTACGATCTCGTCAACTGGATCGATTACATGAACCACAAACAAAGGCTCACGCTGGAAATGATTCTTGACGATTACTACTATCATTTCCCATTTTCCCAGAGTGCTATAATCATGGAAGATTATATCCTCCAGCAAACTACCTCTTCTTAAATAAGCAAACAATACCTGCTCAATAAGCACCTTCATTCCCAATACCAGCCTCTGATCAGAGCTAACACCCAATACCATTATTTTATTTTGATACCAAGATATCAGTACATCAATAAAGCTAGCCAATAAAACCAATATCTCAAAAGCCGTATGAAACACGCATAAAAGTATCGCTGACAACTTGATACCTGCTTAACTCAATGCAGGGTCACAAACCAATTCACATAAAAAAAACGAGCTCAATAATCGCCATGGCCGTGCTGTGGCTAAAATTCAGGATATCCTTACCAGATCAAAACCTTTCTTTTCCTGATCATCGCATTGATTGGCTTATCTGAATACCAGCTGTTCGCACAAACCAGCGAACAGCTCATTAGTACAAATGGGAAAACAGCGAATAGCAAATATACTGTCTGCTTTATCTGGTAAAATGTCAGTGTAGTTGGGCAAACTACAAATTGCCGGGTGGTAATATCAATGTTCAGATTAGGAGTAAGATTTATCCCTTCTAAAAAGAATCAAAACTATTTCTGTTTTTCCGGGTTCTTATCTCAGAAAATTTGGAACTTATGGAAAGCAATAACGAAATTATCAGTGACCTTAAAGGATTAGTAAACATCTTAAACGATGGAAAAGAAGGATATGAATCTGCCAGTGAAGTTACAGAGAGTATTGAACTGAAAGGTTTATTCTTAAAGTATGCTGCGCAGCGGGCAGGTTATGCGATGGAGCTTAAAGAGCATATTGCTAAGCATGGAGGCGAATCTGATAATGAAGATGGTGGAATTTTAGGTGCATTACACCGTACCTGGATTGACATTAAACAAGCATTAAGCAGTAAAGAAGACGCGGCTATACTGGGTGCAATAGAAACTGGTGAAAAAGCTGCAATAGAAAAATACGACAGCTGTCTGGAAGATCATGTTTCTCATGCTGATCATATTGAATTATTACAGAAACACAGAACTGGTATTCTGGAGGCACTTAAAGAAGTTGAAACTTATCATCAGCGTCTGGCAAAATAGATTTAACTAAATCAGAAAATGTTATGCCCGAAGGCCCGTCACTTGTCATTTTAAGAGAGCTTGTTGAAGAACTTCATCTGGAAGGAGCTTTGATTATTGAGGTGACCGGGAATACTGCAATTGATAAAGAACGGATGCTTAATCAGCAGGTTATTGCTTTTAAAAGCTGGGGCAAACATTTTCTGATTTGTTTTAAAGATTTCACCTTACGCATTCATTTTTTGATGTTTGGTTCCTACCGGATCAATGAGCGCAAAGACAGCATGGTCAGGCTGGGCTTAATCTTTAAAAATGCAGAGCTTAATTTCTATACCTGCTCTTTAAAGTTCATTGAAGGTGACCTTGACCTGGTGTATGACTGGAAAGCAGATATCATGTCTGATAATTGGGATGCAAAGGCTGCAATGAAAAAACTAAAGCAAAAAGGAGATAGCCTGGTTTGCGACGTATTACTGGATCAGACTATTTTCTCTGGCGTTGGGAATATCATTAAAAATGAAGTGTTGTATAGAATAGGGGTTCATCCTTTGAATACTGTAGATGCGCTGCCTCCCGCCAAATTGAAAGCACTGATTAAAGAAGCCCGGCAATATAGTTTTGATTTTTTGGAATGGAAAAAAGCTTTTGTCCTGAAAAAACATTGGCTGATACATACCCGTAAAATTTGCCCGCTTGGGCATCCTGTAGAAAAGGAGCATATGGGAAAAACAAAACGGAGAACTTTTTTCTGTATACGATGTCAGAAATTATATGCGAATAAAACGCAGGATTAATCTGATGATAGATAGTTACTGAATTTCATTGTCAGTCAATGCCTCTTCTTATTTCCCCCTTCTAATTACGAATGACATCTGGGAGATTATTATCAATTCTAATACTAACTTATTAAGGCTTATTATAAAATCACATATTTGCGCTGTTTTACATGCATGTATGTAAAAGCGATTGGTGAAATCACATTTGAACGTTAAGATTTTCAAAAATATAATTACCTTAATTTTAGTAATTGGTATAATCAAATAATGGTAGATTATAGTTATAAAACTGATCAGGAGCTTGTTACGTTTTTGCAAGGTGCAGATAGGGAAGCTTTTGATGAAATTTATGCGCGATACTGGAAAAAGCTTTTGTTTTATGCCGGCAAAGTGATCCGCGATCAGGAGGACGCACAGGATATTGTACAGGAAATTTTTATTGCCCTGTGGCGTCAGAAAGATAATGAAATTAATATTCGCTCGCTCTCCTCATACCTGCATAGTGCTGTCCGTTATAAAGGGTTTAGTTATATCAGGGCCAGTTACAATAAGAACAATTATATTTCATCAATAGCTCAGTATTTTGAGGAGGGAAGCGATACGCTTAATCAGCAATTTGACGCAAAAGAATTAGAAGCCATTATCCATCAGGAAATTGATAATCTGCCACCCAAAATGAGAGAAGTCTTTATTTTAAGCAGAATTGAGCAATTGAGTTACAAAGAAATTGCAGAGCAGCTGAATATTTCTGAAGAGACCGTAAAGAAACAGATCCACCGGTCGTTAAAGCATTTTAAACTGATGATTGATAAAAGGTCTGGTGAAATTCTGATACTCATTATCGCTTCCTTTTTTCTTGATTAAATTTTTGACTTGTTTTCTTTTAATAATTATTATGTCTGATATACAGTTGTTTATGTTTTTTATTCAAAACTGTGTACCACCAGATTTACTTTGAGGATACCTATCTGTAAAGCGCACATCTTTTATAGATATGAATGAAAAAGATATACTCAACTTACTGGATAGGTATCAATCAGACAAATGCTCTCCGCAAGAGAAACAGCTACTGGATTTATGGTATGAACAAGAGGTTCAGCAGTCAGACTATCCAATAGCGATAGACGATTTGGTTGGAATGCAGCTTCAGCGTAATATCAATAATGAAATAGATTTATTGGAGCACCAGCATATAAAATCTTATAAACGCCATTATAAGTTCCTTGTTGCTGCGCTTTTGCTGATGACAACCGGCATCTCTTATTATTTTTATCAGGGGCTTAAGACTAAAGACAAGCCTTCATCCACTATCGCGTATACCACCGATATTGCTCCTGGAGGTAATAAAGCTATTCTTACTTTAAGTGATGGTTCCACAATCTCTCTGAAAGACGTTAAAAATGGAGAAATTGCAGAGCAGGCGGGTATTCATATTATCAAAAGTAAAGACGGGGAACTGATATATTCCAATGAAAATCAGGTGCAGCCTGCTAAATTCCCTCGTCTTAACAGTATCGAAACCCCACGTGGCGGACAGTACCAGATTCAGCTTCCTGATGGTACAAAGGTCTGGTTAAATGCGTCATCTGTACTAAAATTTCCTTCCTTTTTTACAGGTAAAAACCGAATGGTAGAATTATCCGGAGAAGCTTATTTTGAAGTGACTAAAAATAAGAAAATGCCCTTTATTGTGCATACTGCAAAACAGAATATTGAAGTATTGGGTACGCATTTCAGTGTGAACAATTATGTGAATGAGCCTTTTTCGACGACAACTTTATTAGAGGGGTCTGTGAAAATTATTGCTGTCGATAATTCAGGAGAAAAAAAACCGGGGGTGCGCGCTTTATTATTAAAATCCGGAGAGCAGTTACGGATCAATAAAAACACGGATATAAGCTCATTATCTTCTGTAAATACGCAGGATGCTATCGACTGGAAGGATGGATATTTCGTTTTCAATGACGAATCACTGGAAAGTATAATGCGCAAGATTTCCAGGTGGTATGATGTAGATATTGTTTATGAAAATAAACTGGAAAATATATCCTTTTTAGGAGTTGTTGAGCGATCTGAGCATCTTTCATCTTTATTAAGGGTATTAGAGTCAACCGGAAATGTTCACTTTAAAATAGAAGGAAGGAGAGTGATCATTATGCCATAAAACCTTACAAAAAATGGTATCTCTAATAAGATCAGGAGTGCTCGAACACCCCTGATCAATGTCTGGATTCTATACCATTGATAAAAATTGCCTTCTAAAACAACTAACCAATTAAACCCAAACAATCAAATGTATGAAATTTCACGATCAAGTGAGGTCGGGGCTATCTGTTTGCAGACCTGCGCAATTCATTCGTATAATGAAACTAACCATCATCATCATTACTTCTTGTTTTCTTCAGCTAAGTGCTTCATCCAGGGCACAGAAGATCTCTCTCTATGAAAAAAATGCTTCTCTTGAATCTGTTATCAATAAGATCAGGTATCAGACTGGATATTACTTTATAGGAGATACCAAACTGATCAGAAAAGCAAACCCGGTTAATATTAATGTGAAAGATGCCTCATTAAAGGAGGTATTAGCGATCTGCTTTTTAAACCAGGTGATAGACTATGCGATTGTAAACAATACCGTAGTCATCAAAAAGAAAAGATTATTAAAAGAACAGCCTGTTTTCCTGCAGCAGAGGATGATTAAAGGTAAAGTCACAGACGAATCGGGCATTGGATTACCAGGAGCTTCAATCACAGAACAAGCTACCGGAAAAGTAACAGGCACGGACACAGCTGGTAATTTTTCAGTTGCAGTAGCCAGTCAGCAGGCGGTATTGCTTATTTCATATATCGGTTATGAAACCACACGGATTGTGGTTCAGAACCAGACTTATCTGGCAGTACAGTTAAAGCCAGCTCAGAAAGGGTTAAATGAAGTAGTAGTGGTAGGTTATGGTACACAGAAAAGGGCAAATATATTAGGTTCAGTTGCCACTGTGACTGGTAGTGATATTGCTGATATTCCTGCATCTAATTTATCTAATGCACTGGCAGGACGACTGGCCGGAGTAACGATTACCCAGGGATCAGGTAAACCGGGGGCAAATTCGACAATAAAAGTCAGGGCAGTAGGTACCCTTAGTGGTCAGACCGAGCCGCTCTATGTAATTGACGGAGTAGTAACGAATCAGTTTACTTTTGACGGGCTGGATGTGAGCGAAGTAGAGTCTGTTACGGTTTTAAAAGATGCAGCGTCGGCTGCGGTATATGGTGCACGCTCTGCGAATGGTGTGGTGCTGGTAACCACCAGAAGAGGAAAGACAGGGCAAAAGCCGGTTATATCCTATTCTGTTACAGCTGGTATAGATAAAGCGATTAATATTCCGAAAACACAAACTGCTTTTGAACAGGCTTCATTTTTGAATAATTATTATCAGCTGATGCAAATTCCGGCTTCTGATACAAGATATTATACGCAGGATGAACTGGATTATTTTAAGGCAAATAATCACAACTGGATTGATGAAGGCTGGCATGACCCGACATTGATCAGGCATGCATTGAACGTTACCGGCGGAAGTGATAAGGTTCGTTATTTTATGGGTGGATCTTTTTATAAAGGAACTGGCAGCCTGGATAATTTGTCTTATAAAAAGACAAACTTAAGAGTAAATATAGATGCAGAAGTAGCCAAAGGTTTAACGGCTTCAGTGAACCTTAATACCAATACGCGTAACGATTTAAAACCATACTGGCGCTATGATTATGATCAGGATAATATGCCTGATTTGTATAAGGCACTGCTGTTAAGAACCGGCATGGTTCCACCTTTTATCAATGGAAAACCGGTAGGGAATTATGTAGAATGGCATCCGCTGGAAATCACAAAAAGCACTTCTGGTTATAACAGGAAAAAATTTCAGGAATACAATGTGATTTTGTCTTTGGAATATAAAATACCGGCTGTTGAGGGTTTGAGTGTTAAAGCAGTTTATAATAAATATTCAAGACACACTTTTACTAAACAATTTTCATTGCCTTATTTGCTTTATAATTTTGGAACCAGGGGTGGTAATAATCACTTGCTGACCGATCAGATTGTCAGTACAAAATTACGTGATGACGGAGAGTTTTTGAATGAAAGGTATATCAGTGATGAGTCGTATCAGCTAAATGGATATGTGAATTATAACAGGAATTTTGGAAAACATGGTTTAAATGCTGTGTTTGTGTATGAGCAGGCTGAGGGAACTCAGGATTGGTTTTCTGCGCAGCGGAAGTATTTTATTTCTCCGGCTATTGATCAGTTATTTGGTGGAAGTTCTGATAACAAGAACCATGCTGCTGATGGCAGTGCTTCAGAAAATGGCAGGATCTCATATGTGGGCAGGGCGAGTTATAATTATATGGAGAAGTATTTGCTGGAAGGTTCTTTCCGTTATGACGGTTCTCAAAGATTTGCTCCTGATAAACGCTGGGGCTTTTTTCCTTCGGTTTCTGCAGGATGGAGAATTTCTAAAGAGCCGTTTTTTAAAGTTGGTTTCATCAATGATTTAAAGGTCAGGGCTTCGGTTGGTTTATTGGGTAATGATGCGATAGCGAGCTGGCAATGGTATCAGGCTTATACCATTCCGGGACTCCCGTATACTGTTGGGAATACAACTGTTAATACAACTGGTGCTGTGTTTGGAACGGTAACGAATGGTATAGCACCCGGTTCTATTGCAAACCCTGCAATTACATGGGAGAAGTCTTTAACTTATAATGCAGGTTTTGATGCACAACTGCTGAATAATAAAATGTCTATGTCTTTTGATGTTTTTAAGCGTCATACTTATGATATTTTTGGTTCCCGGCAGGAGACTGCCCCGGCTACTTTTGGTGCTGTTTTCCCTTCTCAGAATTATGGTGTAATGGATAGTCATGGATTTGAATTGGAATTAGGCTATGCCAATACGCTGACCAGCGGACTGAAATATTATATACGTGGAAATCTGGGTTATGCGACCAACAAAATCATTACCTGGGACGAGGCAGCTAATATCAGGGATTATCAATCTGTAATCGGACAGCCAAATGACAGGATTATGGGCTATGAGGTAACTGGAATTATCCGCACACAGGCTGAACTGGATGCACTGCCTGCCGGTTATACGGTATTTGGTAAAGTACCACAGCTGGGGATGCTGAAATTCAAAGATATCAGGGGATTGACTACTGATGTGCCTGATCAGAAAATTGATGTAAATGACCAGACTGTATTAGCGAAACATGCTGCGCCGCCGGTAAATTATGGCTTTTCTATTGGCGGCTCCTGGAAGGGGTTCAGTGTGGATTTAGTATTCCAGGGACTGGCCGGGAATTCTGTGCTTATTGGCAAAAGAGATGTTTATGGTGCACCCCAGGAGAAAGAATTTGCTTTCTGGAATGATAGCTGGTCCCCGCAAAATCCGAATGCCTCTTTGCCCAGACCTGCGAGTGGGGGATATAATGAAGCTTCTTCTATATGGTTAAAGAATGCTTCTTTTTTGCGTTGTAAGAACCTGACAATAGCTTATGATTTTTCTCAGCGCTTACTTGGAAAAACAGGGATTAAGAGAGCGAGATTATTCTTTACCGGAACTAACTTGTTTCTGCTTGAAAATCATGTGAAATGGATGGACCCTGAGGCGACAGGAATCACAAGTTACCCGATCATGAAAAATTATTCATTAGGGCTGAATATCAGTATTTAATCCTTAAACAGCAATTGTTATGAAAAACAAGTATATCATACTATTTGTATTGATCCTTTTTACAGGCTGCAAAAAGGATGTATTAGACAAAAAAAATCTCAATGCTATTAATCCTGATGAGGTCTGGAATGATAGTAAACTGGCTACAGCTTATGTCAATAAATTATGTGTAGACAATTTACCTACCTGGGATTCGGGAGATATCGCTGCCCAATCTGATGAAGCGCCGGAAGGTGCACCTTTAATGACTGGTGAGCTGACTGAAGAGTCTGTTGATTACTGGAGTGTAGGGCAAAATAATCCGATACGGGTTTATGATCAGATCAGGAATATGAATATTTTACTGAGAGATATAGATCAGGGAAGCCTGGATCAGACGACTAAAGACAGGCTGAAAGGACAAACCCTGGTATTAAGAGCATGGAGGTATTTTGGTCTGGTTTTGCGCTATGGCGGAGTTCCGCTATTAACTACTCCACAGGAGCTTTCAGATGAACTGATGGTTCCGCGTGCTGCAACTTCGGCAGTGATCACTCAAATTGTAAAGGATCTGGATGATGCGGCTCAGTTATTACCTGCCGCATGGACCGGTAATGATGCCGGCCGGATTTCTGCTGCTGCTGCTTTAGCTTTAAAAGGAAGGGTTTTACTATTTTATGCAAGCCCGCAATTTAATCCCAATCATTTGGCCGATCGCTGGAATGCGGCTTATGAAGCTAATAAAGCAGCAAAGCAATTTCTGCTGAGTAATGGTTATGGCTTATTTGATGATTTTGCTGGTTTGTGGTTTGCGGAAATGAATAAAGAGGACATTTTT
>Ga0247807_10001905_pt1 | contig 11833 bp, 14 predicted proteins | sample UWRJL074202C1_FD_179931 | JGI IMG/M metagenome (GOLD analysis project Ga0247807, IMG submission 179931) | Plant litter microbial communities from Arlington Agricultural Research Station in Wisconsin, United States - UWRJ-L074-202C-1 | ecosystem: Environmental > Terrestrial > Plant litter >...
TTATGCATTCCAGGCTTCCGTGCTCGAAAGCCCTGTATCAAATGCCTGATGCAGGGGGTATACAGAGTATTCACACTTGGATTCCTGGGGTCCATGTTGGTTTGTAATGAACTGCACAACTCAGCTGAAATGAGGTCTCGAGACAGAATTCAAATACAAGCCGAGTATGCAAAGGTCAAGTACTTCTTTGACTCCGCATCTAATTTGTTGGGATTTGTTCAGCTAACCTTGACAAGAATGAGGCAAAATGAAGTTCCAATCATTGATGCATATTGCTCTGCAGAACTTGCTCGTTATTAAAGCGACTAGCCACGTTTGGCGGGGATTAGAAGGGAGACAGTCTGGCCCAGTTGATCCAGGAACTATCAAGGACTGCACATACTGGGAGACAGCTGTTGACGCAACCTACACATGCCAATACTTCGAAGATTACTGGGGCCTCACTTTCGACCAATTCTTCGCCTATGTAAGTATTCCCATCATCTACCTTTGAGACAACGCTGATTGTCTGGAGAATCCCTCGGTCCGTAGCGATTGCACTGGGATTAAGATTGGCAATTCCTACTGTGTTGAAGAAAACAATGGCAACCCTCCAGCAACAAGCACAAGCACGACCTCCAGTGCCACTATGACCACCTCTGCCGCACCATCACCAACTCAGAGCGGCCTCGCGGCAAACTGCAATGCCTTTTACATGGTGCAGGAAGGCGAGGTTTGTCAGGACATTGTAGACAGGTTTGGGACTTTTAAACTTGCCGACTTCTATACCTGGAACCCGTACGCGATAGCCTCTATCCATAGTTTATAATCTTGAGCCAGCTGACAAGAGTTTTTCAGTGCTGTTGGAACGAGCTGTTCACGCCTTCAGGCCAGAGTTTATGTCTGCGTTGGCGTGCCCGGGACCCCGACATCTAGGCCTGTAACATCCACTACAACGGGGCTCTCTCCTACTCAAACGGGAATTATTAGCACGTGCGACAAATTTTATTTCGCCCAAGATGGCGATACTTGCCTGGGCATCGTTGATAAATACGGCACCTTCACTCTCGCCAATTTTTATTCTTGGAACTCAGCAGTAGGAAGCTCTTGCACTGCCCTGAAAGCTGGATTTTATTATTGCGTCGGTGTGCCTGGAACTCCAACTACAACAACACGCCTTCCGACAACAACTGGCAAACCTATTTCTGTGGATGGAATATGTGGGTTTAATGGAAGGACGTGTGTAGGAAGCAAATTTGGGAATTGCTGCTCGAAGAATTATTATTGTGGTTCGACCTTAGATTACTGTGCAGTATCTGATGGCTGTCTAGCTGCATTTGGAACTTGTCAGGCTGTTACTATAGATGGGATTTGCGGCTTCAATGGAAGAACATGTTTAGGAGGCAAATTTGGGAATTGCTGCGGGAAAAATTATATTTGCGGCTCTTCAACAGATTACTGCTCAGCATCTAGTGGTTGCTTAGCTTCGTTTGGAACTTGTCAGGCTGTTAGTGCGGATGGGATTTGCGGTTTCAATGGGAGGACATGTATTGGAAGCAACTTTGGAAATTGCTGTTCAAAGAACTATTACTGCGGCTCCACCACAGATTACTGTGCGGCCAAGAACTGTCTGCCTATATTTGGCAACTGCAACGCGACCTAGAAGAAGAAATGTATTTTGGAACAAGTATTACTAAATATGAGAGTAAAGCGGGTTGAATTGAGAACTACACTTTCTTTTAAACGTGAAGGATGTTATGCTAGTAATTGAACTGCCGATTGCGTTTTTGTAAACTCAAAGTCATTCCCTACCAAACGCCAATATTAAACATAAATAAACGTAGCTTTACCACTTCAAAACTATACAAGTTATTACTCCAATTCCTAAGATTCCTGTGATCTGTACAGCAACTCTGTTGTAGCTTCTACAGTAATATAAAGCAATATCTTGCCTCGCGTATTTACACATTTGATATCCAGCTATTTTCTCTACTTCTACGTGATCCAGCTGTGGCATTATCTTTTTAGCTTGCAAAGCTGCACTGATAACAAGTAGACTGATAACAAGTAGACAGAGGGTAATATTCATACGCAGCTGATGAGTACAGCTTAGTTTTAGATTACTAACTACTTCGGTTACTACGGTAACAACTCCTATTATTACTACTACCTATTACTACAGTTTCATGATTTTCTCCTTCTTCACCCTACTATTTAACCACATCCAAGGCAACAATATTTAGTTTCGGTCTAATTGGGATTATACCGGATGGGTAAATCTACGTGTCTACGCATTTTACCCTAGGATAACTATTGAACAAAAAGTCGATCGAGTAGAATATTGACTTTAAGTCAAATATCATTCAAACTGACATAACACGTGTTGAGGGTTTCATATTTCTGGCACGTATGTTGCGAAAAATTGAACATTACTTTATTTACATTCACATCGATCAAAGCATGTAGTCATGTTATAACTAAATCTCATATACTTTGATGGGCAAACCATTTAATCTTTATCGATTGGACTGAGTCTAACCACTTTCTGAATGAAGAAAAGACAAAAAGAAAGTAACAACTATGATCTAGCTTTGGATAACCATGTCGAGCCCAATAAGAGGCTTGAAGAGTATAACAAGCATAATTGAGAATTGTGGATGGTATTACGAGACTAGAAGCATACATGAGCCTTGGTAGATTTATTACAGAAAGATAAGAGAATATAACAGGTGAGATGGCTTTTTGAGTTGAGCTTTGAGTAATGAAGAAAAAGTAGACTCCTAGGAAAATTTGCAACACAAAGCTCGGTTAGATTATCGATGATATTATATGCCAATCTAATTTATCCTATTATACCAGATATACAATCCAACTTCCATTTCAATCCCCAATCTCATCACTATCTCCCCAGAAATCTCAAACTGGAACCTCAAAACAGAGAAGACTGCTGTGGGATCATGATCGTCAACGAAAATTCGCCCTAGCCACCATTGACCGCTGACATGTTCAACCTCGAAATGAATTTGCATTCCCAGAGCCACAAAGGGCGAACTGTGGAGTTGAGATGTAGCGCTTGATGTAGAGTTGTAGGAATTGAGAGTTACATTATGGTAAGCGGGGTGGTTAAAGGTTCCTGTGTAGGCAGGCAGTGGAAGAGGGCGAGCAACAGGAGGCGACGGTTCGGTAGGAAACAAGATTGGGATTGGATTGGCAAAGACTGCTTCTGTTGCGGCAGCTTGTTGGCGCGCTCTTGTTATTTCTATCTTTAGCAACCAACGATGAGTTTGTGGGTGATGTTGGGAGACTTACGATTCCTCAGTATCCACCCTTCTCTCCACGGGAACTCTGAAATATTCATATAAAATATGCCACCAAGCGGTATTTCGAGCAGCAGATGGCGCATTCACATTTGTGCTAATTACTAACCCGAATTTCCTCGCTGGAATATATACGATGACAGCATTAAAGCCGTCAACGGAACCGGTATGACTGTGAATAACCTCGTTCTCAAAGATTAAAGACTCCCAACCTAGTCCAGACCACACCGGCCCTGTGAAATACGGATTGCCGGGTTCTAGCATAATGCGAGGAGTGGTCAACTCCCGATGGCCAGCCGTGGAAATTGGAGCAGAGTTGTCAATCAATACTTTCAGGTACTTTGCATAATCACGCACACTGGAAATCACCATCCCAGCTCCCTGGGAATTCTCCAGGTCTTTGGGATAGGGAAGAGTCACGTAAGATTGAGTTTGATTATTCCACCAATACGGCTTGGCGAGTTTGCCTGTGTTTTTCGCTTCAGATAATGAGAGATATGTTGATGACATTCCCATGGGCTCCCAAAGCCACGACTTGAACACTTCGGCAAGTTTCTTTTGCGTGACAACTTCGATTAGATAGCCCATGGCTGTGTACATGTGATTGCTGTACCGCCATTGCGTTCTTGGTTCGGATGTCATGGGAAGATGACGAAGAGCGCGAACAAACTCCTGTTGACTTGGCTGCGATGCCAAATCATGTCGTCCGTATCCTGTACGATGGGATAAGACGTCTTCGATTGTGACGTGTGTTGTGGCCCAAGGGTCTGACAAGATAAAATCTTCTGGCATGAGGGTATTGACTGGTGTCGTCCAATTGAGAATTCCCTCGTCTATAAGTAGAGATAATGATGCAGCGGTTTGTGATTTGGTTGTGCTTCCCATGTAAAACAAAGTGTCAGGAGTGACGGGAGTGTCTGGGACAACAGCGAGACCGTAGCCCTAGAAAATATTTAGCAAAGTATGTACAGCCAGTTTTTGTTCATTCTACAAGCATAAAATTTGTTCAACTCGTATCGCATGAGAATGACTTGCCTTTAACCATGTATTCTCTCCATCAACAATGGCAATTGACATTCCGGGTGTGTGCCAATCCCTTAAAAGTCTCTTCACTAGCTGATCGATTCCATCTTCATCGCGACCAAAGGGAAAAGCAGCATATACAGCCCAAGCTTCAAACAACGTTAGAATAAACACGAAGAATTGGAAGCGCATTATAGAAGATGAGACGCAGTTTGCTTTCAATTTGCAATAAAAATGTAGAAGAGGTCCTCTATTTTTATTTCTCGGGTGACCTTACATCACCGCAGCTCTTTACAGTACTACCAAGATATGCTTTGACAAGAAAGGCAGCTAAGAATAAATGGCCAAGAAACGCAGGCATCCATTAGAGCAGAAATGAGCATTGGCAAGGTCTAGGTTACCTGCCGAATCGAGTATTTTCATCGGGGCTTTATTGATATAATTGATCAGACGACAATTATCGATCTAAAGAGGATTAATTCCTGGAGAGTCTAATAATTCAAAGAGGCCTGGATACCCCACCACTTACAAGCCCGTAAAGAATTAGAGCAGATAATGAATTTAAAAACGCTAGATAAACCTCAGCTTAGGCCTTTGATGTCAAACTCTGAAATCACTCCCTCTATTAGGACGTCGCCCTTGACGGACTATCGTACTATCGTCGGGAGGTAGAACAATTATATAGTCGGACCCTTTAGTAATGTTAAGGGGTGCTACACAAGCTTTGGGCGGAGGGCAGTTACAATACCGGAGCAGCCATTCCGATCCTATGCCCAGATTACATTTATTTATTGTATATCAAAACTTATTCGATGCTCGGAAAGTGAATGTCTGTTTAATCACGTGAGGTTTAGGTGGCCTTTTTCAGGCTATATAAACCTCGCTCCCTTTATAGCTAGAATACCATTCTTCTTATACCTACGCAACTAGTATACTATAATATCAACTTTCGCCTACTAGGCGTTTAGTGAGTTGCAGTCAACCGACAATGAATCAAGAGATAAAATTTAACAGGCAGCTAACTCAGCAGGTCATTTTATGTCCAGTTCCTAGCCTCGCTAATCGCTTTCTATACTATTACACGTTTCACACCTACTTAATTACGTCTTGGGTCTTTAATTTCCCTACTTGACGGGACGAGGGCTCACAGTACCCCAAATCAGTACTTATTTAAGCTCTAATTGACACATGGAGGACAAAGCTAAGCCTCACTGTGTTGTCTGTCTAGCTCGTAATGAAAACAGCCTGTGGCGGTCGATCGAGGTATTGAAGATCTGGGGGAAGGAAGGATGCTCGATGCGTTCTATGATTCATGCTGGCATGACACAGATTGAGAAACGAGTCCGGAAGTATACTAGATTTCACCTAAGTCAAAGTGTTCAGATTCTAGGAACTCATAAGGGTGAGAACTTTCTGTAGAGATATTTTGTATTACAGATTCGGGTCTAAAATGGAAACCATGTCAGTACGCTTGAGTGAAGGTGGGAGCTCATGCAGACTTTCTGGAAGACTAGTTAGATTTCTATACAGACCTAGGTGTGAACAGAATTTCGAAAAGTTATTTCATAATCTAATAAAGAAAGAATCGGTTCCGCAATTTCCTGGAGTCCTAAAACGTAACCATATCCATCCAGTTTTAGATCTCGTGAAATCTGTAGATATGTTATGAGTGGAGGGCCAAATAGTTTTATAACAGCATCTGAAGTACAGTGTTATACTAAAATAAGCTTAATAGTTAGGATGATAAGCCTACAGCGAAGAAGAAAATTATATATTTAAAAAAAAAAGAAAAAAGGAACGCCAGCAATTAAACTTGATCTTATCTCTAAAAATCAGAGATAATATTAAGTGCTAGAAGTATTGAATATTAAGAGGAACATATTAAAGGTATAATTAACTATACTAAGAAAGCTTTCTATTAGATCATCCAGTAAGAGGTAACGCCATGGGATTAGGAGCATCTCAAATTTCTAGAAATATGGAGCATATCAGAGTATAGTAGTTTGCCGAGGCAGAACTTAAGGTTGAATGTTGCCAATTTATTTGGGAGTGGACATTTAGCGAATATGAGCATATAGAAGCCACAATAAGCTTGATCCTGTAGTGACATAAAACGTCTTACCTAGAAACTTTACATTCGTGTTATGGCCTCAGGCACCGACACAACTACTACCGTACTTTAGATATCTTTGCATCACGAAGATCATCTTCTAATCTAGACTAGACTATCCCGCACGCAGGATCCTTTTACCTAGCTGAGGTGCCATCCTCTCATTGTGAATTTAGGCTCTTGAAACTTCGGTATTGGTTCCGTCCACACCACTACGTCTTATCTTAGTAAGGTACAGATTATTCCAAGTCAATATTAAGACCGACTGACGAATAACTGATACAAACGACCATAGACTGAGGAGAATTGGGCATCCCGTCCGCTCTGCCATACACAAGCCTCAGATCGGTAGACTAGTAGTTGGGTGGGTGACCACCAGCGAATCCCTACTGTTGTATGTTTTTTCTTTTTTTTAGAAACTTTTTTCCTATCCAATTTTATCTCTTGGCAGTCACTCAATCTTCACGGGTACCTTAAAAACATATTACGTGTGACAGCGGGTGGTGGTGGCGATAGCTAGGGAAGCGAACAACACCATTTTTTGTTTCGCCTTTCTATTCAACGTGCATGAGTATAACGAGAGAAAAATATCTCCATTTGACTATGAAACATTCTATTCAACATTATACAAGAGGGCAATTCAAGTCGCTGCCCAGTACTGTGTAAATAACCCCGCTGGCCACTGTAGACTTCGCATGACGTCAATATGACATCTGGGACTTTTATAACTTTTGCTCTGAGAAAGCAATTGAGACGGTACGATACAATACTTACTCATAAAATTGGCTTTTCACAACAACGCTGTGAATGTTGTAAATGCACTTCCATAGCTGTTTCATTTCATGCATTTGAGATGGTTAATATACCTCCATGAGTCGATATGAATGTCGATTACACCGGCATGCCGCAGATTCACCAATCTCGAAGCAAATTTACCCGTAGTAATCCAGCAACTTCACAGAGGAATCCAGAATCATTCCTGCTGTGGAAATCGAAGTGTACGACGACTTCAAAATATCTCAAATTGACATGACATGGTGCACCACATTAATAAGCATTTACATTGCCCAGATAGACTTGAATGTTAGGTCGAGAGCAATGAAAAGCAGAATCCGGTCTCAACAGGATAACAGGCTGAACAGAACCATCTTCTATAATACGCTCCAAAGTTTCGAGATGGTACCATTCTTGTAGAGAGTGATGTCTTTTGAATACGCTGATCTTGTTCTATTTTCTGGGAGCTCATTTTCTCAGCGAAAAAGCCAAGCTTGAAAATTCACTCTGGCCAGATTTATATTTCTTATCGTGATGACATTACTCATATATATTTCTTACAATTACAGTCTATTACACTCTACTCGGCAACAAGCACCGCTCTGTATCTCATCTTTCCTGCCTGTAGCTTTTCCATAGCTTCGGTAATTCCATCCTTGGTAAGTGGGAACTTCTCAATAATAGGCTTAATCTTATGTAAAGCAGCAAACTCAATCATCTCTCTGTGGACTTGACGTGGTGCCACCAAGCTTCCCTGAACTCTCAACTCCAATGACAATAGAGTCATATATGGAATCTCGAAGTTGCCACCGCTCACAGTCACGGGATAAATGACACCACCTGGGGCCATCAGAGGAAGGAACTTGCTCCAATCTGGTGGCATAGATGTTGTGATGAGTAAATGGGCGATGCGGTCGCCGATATCGTATGAATCCTTTCCTCCTGTGGAAACAAATTGGTGAGCTCCTAATGCCATTGCTTCCTCCTTCTTGCTCTCAGATGTAGAGAAGACTACAACCTCACAACCCATTTTAGCAGCGTACTGGATTGCCAAATGGCCTAATCCTCCAATACCTACTACACCAACGCGGTCGTAAGGGCGAATACCGAAAGAACGTAGTGCGTGATAAACTGTTGCGCCACCGCACATCAATGGCGCGGCGTGCTCAAGAGGAATCGATGCTGGAAGCTTGAATACATAATCGGCTTTCCATATTCCGTAAGTAGCAAAGGATCCCTGGTCGAGATCTGCAAAACCATAATATTGTGCTTTGGGACAGATATTTTCATGTCCTGTTAAACACTGGGCGCATGACCCACAAGCAGAGTGGACGTAGCCCCATCCGACGGGGTCTCCCTTAGCGAGTGACTTGACTTGTGCACCAACTTGCTAGATAGGTGTCAGAAGTGGAAACGAGAGGAAAGTTGAGACAATCGAGTTGAATTGGGGAGCAAAGCTTACTTCGACAATTCCTACACCTTCATGACCGAGAACCATATCCGTGTGGCGGTAGTGCTCGTCTGTTCCACAGACACCAGAATGAGTTACTTTGAGTAAAACTTCATCTGGTCCTACTTCCCGAGTAGTGGTTGACTCTTTAATTTGTCCATTTTCGGAACCTTTGAAAACTGTGAAGGAAACCATTTTAACTTGAGCTTTTTGAGAGGTTTGGTGAGGTTTGATGGGTTTCTTGGTGAATTACTTGTTGTGTGTGTTGGATTTTCGTGAGGATGATGAGTTGTCTTAGATGAGGAATAAGAGTTTATATAGGAACAATGTCTAGCATTAAAGTTTCTGGCATAATGTTTCACCAGTGGATATATTATTGAGCAGGAAAATTAATATGCTACGTAATTTACTTTTAGTGGTCACCTTAAAAGTTTTCATCAATTGCCTTCACTATCGCCTCGGCACGTACCGCAATGACGGTGAACCACCGTGGTATTAAACGTTCTGAGCACTGATCACAAACCGTTTCACAGCTATTGTAAGCAGTCTCTCTACCACCGAGTCGTCATCTAGAATCTAGAACAGTGGATCCAAAAACGTTTGAAGATGCCCCAGTCTTAAGTCCGAATTATACAGACTACACGACTCAGACTTTCAGGACTTAAGAAAAACTGAACCAGGAAAATTTCGAACTGATTTTCAATCAGCAGGAAACTGCTGGAAGTTTAGGCTAGATATACTGGGGGCACCTTTCTCACACTTGACACGAACATGACTAGATCGCTTAAAGTTCTTCCCTTTGCTCATTTCATTTCGCTCGCTTAAGCGCATCATCAAAACAAACTTCCTAAAGCATAGGAACCCGCTGTCACGGGACTGTCCTGAGACATATTCGCCTTCCAAAAGTCGTGCCTCACTCATCCTAAGAGCACTAAATACTTTTTAGATTTTGCGATGAAGTTTATCCATACATAGTACATCATAAAGTGCTTTGCCAAAGCAATAAAAGAAACATCAAAATTCATCATATACTTTCCAAGAATATTAAGTATCAAAACAGAAACCGCTCCAGGAATCACGTGTTGACACTTAGTTTAAACCCTGTCCGTTCTCATATGATGTTGCTAATTTAGTAACTGTGGAGTCGAGCTTGGGTGGAGTTTCGGATGATTAAACTTAGTGTATTTAGATGTTCATGCTCGTCCTGGCTCTTCTGTGTCATTCATTAGGAACTCGGATCTGCAAAGTAGCACTATGTCAACAACAACATGTTTTCGTCCTTTTCCACGTAACCGATTTGCCATTCACGCTTAATTAATTTATCATCATAAGCATCAAAGATTGTTCTACAAGTTTTTTAAGATATGTGTGTGATTCTCCATAATTACAAACGTCAATCTTGTTAGATCTGTCTTGGTGATGTGGCCCCAAGCACCATATCCCCATTGCTTAGCTATACCTAGATCTCTCCCTACGGAGAGTTTCCTTCCCTAGACTTATCATAATCCAAGACCCTTAACACATGTTATACACTGAGCAACCTTTCCTTTTGTCCATATCGTGAATATAGGTCCTTGACACTTAGTAACCCGCCTTCAGCTTACTACGCTCTTTATGTATTACTTTACTTTTCTAATCCAGCAGGGGAAGTCTTATTTTTGTATACACCTTTAAATACTACTATCTGCGCTAGAATTTCACATTCAATTTCTATCTAAAGTCGAGACATAGGAAACTCCTGCTGCCAATCGCAACAGCTAGAATAACATATGCCATACTCTCTTCCACCATGGGAACTTTCCAGCAGATTCTTCCATAAAAAGCTCCTCGGCTTGTTCATTAATGAATCTATTCTGCTCACTATTCAGATCCATTGTTGAGGCCTTAACACGGGACGTTTTCTTGAAAATTTTCCAGAAGAAGATGTTTAGGACATAAATCAGAACACCAATATATTTAAGCACAAGATTTGTCACGTCGAATTTAGGTATAAAGGCATTGTAACCTGTCATTTCTCACGTTAGTACTCTTCTTAGATAATAGGTCAATGCTAAAGTGCACAGGAGAACTAGGATATAACTGACCATTGAATAGAATAATTACAATAGTCCAGAATAATGAAAACATTGCGCCATATGGTTGCAAAGGTGCTCGGTATGGGAGATCTGATAATGGGATGCCCTGAATTTTGAGAGCCCGACGGAAACTAAAGTAGGATAGCAAGATACTGAGCCAGTTGAGCAGCGCAAATACAGTGACCAAGCTGACGAGATATCCGAAAACTGTTGCGGCAGAGGTGTTGATATTCATATACGCGAGAACGAAAGAGATCGAGGCAGCTGCAACAGCGTACACTGGGACACCATTGCGCATCGTCTTGGCAAATATTGCAGGTGCTTGCCCATCTTTTGCAAGCCCGAAAATAGTGCGAGATGCGCAATAGATATCTAAGAATTAAGTAGTCAATATATTGGATATGTGGAAAAGCTGTCAAGAAAATTTTCTTACCAGAACTCGCAGAGCTGAGAACGAACACCAGAAGACCAGCATTTACTATGTCTGGAAGAACTCCAATACCAGCAATTTGAATTGCGATGACGAATGGAGAAGCAGCTAAGAATCTTTTAGTAAACTGCCACACTTCCAATGGAATGCCTAGTTATACCTGCACTGGTCTTTGCTTTGGTTGCTCCTACCAAACGTTTGTTCGTGTAAGGCACTGACATTCCCAATACAAGAACGCCAAGGATATAGAAGCAGCAGATCCGCCAAAATGTCTGCTTGATAGCCCTGGGAATGTTCTTTCTCGGATTAGGGGTCTCGCCGAAAGCAATTCCAACCACCTCAGTGCCCGCATAGGCGAAGCAAGATTGGACGACGGCTGCCCACCAACCAAGGAATTTTCCTTTATTCCCTTTTAGAAGGTATTCGGCAAAAGACCCGGGATTATTCCAATATGCGAAGCCAACACGCTCGCCAGATGGGGAGCCACCCATGGAGATAATGAAGCAGCAAAGAATCAAGGTTATGATCAACATGATTTTGATCACCGAGAGCCAGAACTCAGATTCTCCAAAAACGGAAACGTGGAGTAGCTAAAATATTGTTAAAATCAAGAGACATTGCTGAAGTTTAACACTTACGTTGACGGCGATGATAACAAATCCAAAAACCGTAACC
>Ga0247807_10001906_pt1 | contig 11832 bp, 10 predicted proteins | sample UWRJL074202C1_FD_179931 | JGI IMG/M metagenome (GOLD analysis project Ga0247807, IMG submission 179931) | Plant litter microbial communities from Arlington Agricultural Research Station in Wisconsin, United States - UWRJ-L074-202C-1 | ecosystem: Environmental > Terrestrial > Plant litter >...
TACTCGGGCTCGTTCGCCCTGCAGTCGGTCGGCGTTCGCCTGGCCCGTCCCGCGGGCACGATCGTCATCGCCGTTCTTCTTGGGGCGATCGCCGTCGGCCTCTCGCTGCTGTCGCTCGACCTGACCGGCCTGTTCCGGGATGTGGCCACGACACTCGCCGTTCCCGTCGCCGCCTGGGTCGGCATCTTCGGGGCCGAGGTGATGATCCGCCAGCGCCGCTTCGACGCGCGTTCCCTGCTCGCCACCGGCGGGGTCTACCCGACCGTGCACTGGGTGAATCTGCCGGCGCTCTTCGTCATCACGGGCCTTGGTCTCGGCCTCACCACGGCCACCGTCGCGGGTCTCACCTGGCAGGGCTACCTCTTCCCCCTTCTCGGTGTACCGCTCGATAGCGTGCTCGCGACCAGCGACCTCGGGGTGTTCGCGGCCCTGCTGCTGGGACTGCTTGTGCCGATCGTCGCGGGCATCCCGGGCATCCGTCGGCAGGAATCCGCGCAGGCGCAGCGCAACTAGAATCGACGCATGCAGCCAACCGTCGCCGAGGTGAACAGCGTCATCGAGCAGCTGTGGCCCCTGAGCGGAGCCGAAGCCTGGGACGCCCCCGGCCTGATCGCGGGTGACCCCGCGGCCGGCGTGTCCTCGATCCACCTCGCTGTGGACGCCGTGATCGACACCGTGGACGAGGCCATCGAGCTCGGTGCCGACCTGCTGCTCGTACACCACCCGCTGCTTATGCGCGGCGTCACCTCCGTCGCCGGCACCGGCTACAAGGGATCGGTGCTCGCGCGCCTCATCAAGGCCGATTGCGCCTTGGTCGCCGCCCACACCAACGCGGATGTGGTCGACGAGGGTACCTCGGCGGTGTTCGCATCCCTGCTCGGTCTCGCCGACGCCCGACCGATCACCGCCAACGGGATCGGACGCGTCGGCACCCTCGCCGCACCGACCACGCTCGGTGCCCTCGCGACCCTCCTGGGCGAGGTGCTTCCCGCGACCGCCGGCGGTATCCGCGTCTCGGGAGAGTTCGACGCCCCCGTCACGACCGTGGCGCTGTGCGGGGGAGCCGGAGACTCGCTGCTCTCCGAGCCCGCGGTTCTCGCCGCCGACGTCTACATCACCTCCGACCTGAGGCACCACCCGGCGAGTGAGGCGCGCGAGAACGCGCGCGTCGCCGGCGGTCCCGCCCTCATCGACGTCGCCCACTGGGCGAGTGAATGGCTGTGGCTCGATGCCGCGGCAACCCAATTGCGTAACGCACTGCCGGACGTGACCGTGACGGTCAGCGACCTGCGAACGGATCCGTGGGATTTCGTCGTGGTGCAGAACAACCGAGTGGAGAAAGTATGGCGCTGAAAGCCAGTCCGTCCGACCAGGCACTGCTGCTCGACCTGCAGGCGGTCGACACCAAGCTGCGGCAGCTGGAGTACAAGGCGAAGAGCCTGACCCAGCACGCCGCCATCGCCTCGCTCACGAGCGAGATCGACGCCCTGCGCGTCACCGAGCTCGAGCGTCGCGGAGCCCGCGAAGACGTCACCATCGAGCTGTCGAGGCTCGAGTCCGACGTGAAGGTCGTCGAGGCACGCATCGCACGGGATAACGAGCGCGCGCAGGCGTCATCCAGTGCGAAGGATGCCCAGGCCTTCGAGCACGAGCTCGTCTCGCTGCGCAAGCGGCAGTTCGACCTCGAGGAGATCGAGCTCACGGTCATGGAGAAGCTCGAGGAGCGCGACGCCGCCCTCGCGGAGACGCAGGCGGCCCTCGAGTCGCTGCGTGCGCGAATCGCCGAGCTCGAGACGGCCCGCGACGCGGAGCTCACGGTCATCACCGACGAGCAGAAGCACACGGCGGCCAATCGCTCGACGATCGCGTCGAAGGTCCCCGCCGACCTGTTGGCCCTCTATGAGAAGCAGCAGGCCCGCTACGGCACCGGTGCGTCGCTGCTGCGCGGAGGAGTCTCGGGCGCGAACGGCGTGCGACTGCTGGAGAACGAGCTGGTCGCGATCCGTGCCGCTGCTCCGGATGACGTTCTCATCTGCCCGTCCAGCGATGCGATCCTGGTGCGCACGGCGGAGTCGGGGCTGTAGCGCTCCCGGTAGACTCACTACCCGAATGGGTCGGCAAGACGGTCGCGTGGGTTGGCAACAATCACCGAGGAACGTCCGGGCTCCACAGAGCATGGCGGTGGGTAACACCCACCCGGGGCAACCCGCGAGAACAGTGCAACAGAAAACAGACCGCCCCGCGTGCTTCGGCTCACGGGGTAAGGGTGAAACGGTGGTGTAAGAGACCACCAGCGGCCGGGGTGACCCGATCGGCTATGTAAACCTCGCCAGGAGCAAGGTCAGACAGAATGCGTTATGGGCTGCTCGTCCAGCATTCGGGTAGACCGCTAGAGGCGTGCGGCAACGTACGTCGTAGATAGATGGCCGTCGATGGTGCCTCGGCACCGGGACAGAACCCGGCGTAATAGCCGGCCCATTCCCCATCGCTGGGTACAGTGTTCCCATGACGACACCGACTTCCCCGGGCTGGCAGCCCGCGCCCGACGGCAACGGCGAGCAGTGGTGGAACGGGGTCGACTGGAGTGAGAGCCGGCGCGGTCACAGCACCGCGCAGCCGCCCGCACCCGCATACGGCCCGCCGGTTCCGGACGGTTATGCACCGCCGGTCGCCCCGAACCCTTACGCCCAGCCGAACCCGTACGCACAGCCGGCGAGTGTCCACGCGCCGCCGACGGCCAACCAGTATGCACCTCCCGTCGTGTCGAGCCCGGCGCAGAACCTCGCGACGACGGCGCTGATCCTGGGCATCGTGGGCATCTTCATCTGGGTCGCGGGCGTGGTCGCCATCGTGCTCGGGCTGCAGGCGCGCACCCGCCTCGCCGCCGAGGGTGCGCTGCCGAAGTACTCGAGCTACGCCACCACCGGCATCGTGCTGGGGGCGGTCGGAATCGTCTTCGGCCTGGGCAGCCTGGTTCTCGGCTTCTTTCCGCTCTTCTTCGGCGCCCTGCTCTGATTTCGCGTCATCGGGGAATGCCGAGGGGGTTCTCGGCGGTTGGCTCCTACATGGCTGAAACACGCGACCTCACCGACCACGAGCGCTCGGTGCTCGAATTCCTTCTCCAGGGCGAATGGGATGGCGCCGCCGCCCTTCGCCAGCAGCTTGCGACCGCCACTCATGCCGGAGAGGCGAAGTCCTCGGCCTCCTTCGACGTGGCCGTGGCCCCCGACGCACCGCGCGCACCGCAGGCGCTCAGTGTGCGGGGCAAGGGCGACGTCTACGTGCGGGTGGAGAACGGCACACTCGTGGGACTCGGATGCTCCTCGGCGAAACTGCCGCCTCTCGCGGAGCTGTTTGCCGCCTGAGCGTCATCCGCCTGTCATAATCTGAGGATGACTTACCAGAATCGTTCGCGCCGTCTCCTCCTGGACTTCACCCTCATCGGCCTGGTCGGTGGCGGTGTCATCGCAGTGGTGTCCGCGATCGTGCTGAACAGCAACGACGCCAAGGTCTCCCAACTGGCCGCTGCCGCGGTCTGGCTCATCATCGGCCAGGCGCTGTTCTCGTTCGGGGCGCTCGCTCTCATCGGTCTCACGGTCGCGAAGTCCGTCGCGTACGACATCCGCAACCCGAACCTGCCCGAGGTCGAGGACAAGCCGGCGGCTCCGGTTGCCGAGCCCGACTCCGAGCCGACCGCCTAGCCCCTGGCAGCCAGCGCCGCCGACTAGCCTTCAGGTCGGAAGCGGTACCCCATGCCGGTCTCGGTGATCAGGTAGCGCGGCGTGCCGGGCACCGGCTCGAGCTTCTTGCGCAGCTGCGCGAGGTAGAGCCTGAGGTAGCCCGTGTCGGACGTGTACTGCGAGCCCCAGACCTCGGTGAGCAGGGTCTCGCGTGTGACCAGGCGATCCGGATTCCGCACGAGCACCTCGAGCAGGTGCCATTCGGTGGGGGTGAGCCGCACCGGCGAGCCCGCGCGCGTGACTACCCGCGCGGCCAGGTCGACGACGACGTCGCCGAACGCCACGCTCGGCTCATCCGTCGTCGCGGGTGTGCGTCGCGACAGGGCGCGGATGCGGGCGAGCAGCTCATCGGCCTGGAACGGTTTCGTCACGTAGTCGTCGGCGCCCGCGTCGAGGGCGTCGACCTTGTCCCACGACTCGCTGCGGCCCGAGACCACGAGGATCGGCACCTGGCTCCAGCCGCGAACACCCTCGATCACCTCGATACCGGTGAGTCCGGGCATCCCGAGGTCGAGAACGATCAGGTCGGGATGCTCGGCTATCGCCAGATCGAGCGCGGCGCGGCCGTCAGCCGCCGTCACGACCTCGTAGCCACGGGCGCCGAGGGTGATCCGCAGCGCCCGCAGGATCTGGGGATCATCATCGGCTATCAGGATCTTCATGGCAGGGCCCTCACGGTGCGGCCTCCAGTTCGACGACCATGGTCAACCCGCCGCCCGGGGTGTCCTCGGCCTCCAGTGTGCCACCCATGCCCTCGGTGAAGCCCTTGGAGAGCGCGAGTCCGAGACCGATGCCGGTCCCGTTGTCGGTGTCGCCGAGGCGCTGGAAGGGCAGGAAGACCTCCGCGAGCCGATCGGGCGGGATGCCCGGTCCGGAGTCGATGACCCGCAGCTGCACGCGATCCGCAAAGGCGCTCGTGGCGAGCACCGGACGGGATCCGGCGGGGGAGTAGCGCACGGCGTTCGTGACCAGGTTGACGACGACGCGCGCGAGCAGTGCGGCGTCAGCGCGCACGGCGGGCACGGCCGCGAGGTCGAGCTCGACGACGCCCGGGCCCATCCCGAGCTCGTCCAGTGCGTTGCCGACCACCTCGTCGAGGGAGACCTCGGTCAGGGTGACGCCGAGCACACCGGCCTGCAGCCGGCTCGCGTCGAGCAGGTCGGTGACGAGGGCGCCGAGCGCGGTGAGCGATTCGTCGGCGGTCTCGATGAGTTCGGTTCGGTCGGAGGCCGTCAACTCGAGATCGGGCGCGCGAAGGGCCGAGACGGCCGCCGTGGCGGCGGCGAGCGGCCGACGCAGGTCGTGTCCGACCGCCGCGAGGAGCGCGCTGCGCAACCGGTCCGCCGCGGCGAGAGGGCGCATGCCCTCCGCCTCGGAGGCGAGTCGGCGCTGCACGAGCGCGGCCTCGATCTGGGAGACGAACGCCCCGAGGATCTTTCGGTCGGACGACTCGAGGCGTTTGCCGCGCAGGTAGAGGGAAGCGTGCTCACCGAGAGGCACGGTCGTCTCGTCGTCGCTGTCGTCGGCGAGCGCGGCGTCGGTCGCCGTGTACAACGCGACCTGGTCCTGTCGCAGCATGACGCTCGTCATCCCGAACGCCTCGCGCAGCCGCGAGACCAGGGCCTCGAGTGCGTCGGCGCCGCTGATCACGCTGCCCGCGATGGTGACCAGTACCTCGGCCTCAGCGGCGGAGCGGATGGCAGCGCGCGACCGGCGGGCGGCCTGGTCGACGACGAAGCTCACGAGTGCTGCCACCACGAGGAAGATCACGAGGGCGAGCAGGTGCAGCGGCTCGCTGACGGTCACCGTGTAAAGCGGCTCGACGAAGAAGAAGTCGAGCAGCACACCTGCAGCGACGGCGGCCAGCAGGGCGGGCCAGATGCCGCCGACCAGGGCGACGATCACCACGAACAGCTGGTAGCCGAGCACGTCGCTCGTGATCGAGTCGGGGCTGCGGAAGGCGGCGAGCAGCCAGGTCAGCAGCGGCAGGCCGATGACGGCGAGTGCCAGGCCCGCGAGGCGCCGAGGCACCGAGAGCGCGCCGCCGGTGCGGGGCAGGCTCCGCTTGCCCGCCTGGGCGTGCGAGACGATGTGCACGTCGATGTCGCCGGCGAGGCGGATGAGACTCGCCCCGACGCCGGCCCCGCCGAACAGCGATTCGAGACGCGATCGACGGGATGCCCCGATCACGAGTTGCGTGGCATTGACGCTCCTCGCGAACTCGACGAGCGCCGCCGGCGCCTGCTCGGCGACGACCTGGTGGAAGGTTCCGCCGAGCGTCTCCACGAGCGCACGTTGCGCGGACAGCGCCGCCGGGTCGGGGTCGGCGAGTCCGTCGGCGCTGGTCACGTGCACGGCGAGCAGCTCGCCGCCGCTCGACCGCGCGGCGATGCGCGCGCCGCGACGCAGCAGCGTCTCGCCCTCAATGCCACCGGTGAGGGCCACCACGATCCGCTCGCGGGCCTCCCAGGGGGCCGCGATCCCCTTCTCGGCCCGGTAGGCCTGCAGGGCGACGTCCACCTCGTCGGCGAGCCAGAGCAGGGCCAGCTCGCGCAGCGCGGTGAGGTTGCCGAGCCGGAAGAAGTTGGAGAGTGCCGCGTCGATGCGCGCTGCCGGGTAGACCACGCCCTCGGACAGCCGGTTGCGCAGCGCCTGGGGCGCGAGGTCCACGAGTTCGACCTGGTCGGCTCGGCGAAGGACGTCATCCGGAACCGTCTCGCGCTGCGGCACGCCGGTGACCTGCTGCACCACGTCACCGAGGGACTCGACGTGCTGGATGTTCACGGTCGAGATCACGTCGATGCCGGCCGCGAGGAGCGCCTCGACGTCCTGCCAGCGCTTGTCGTTCACCGATCCGGGGGCGTTGGTGTGCGCGAGCTCGTCGACGAGGGCGAGGGTCGGATGGCGTTCGAGCAGCCCGGCCAGGTCGAGCTCGTCGAGGCGTACGCCGCGGTGCTCAACGGTCATCCGCGGGAAGACCTCGAGCCCGTCGACCAGAGCGGACGTGGCGGCGCGGCCGTGGGTTTCCACGACCGCGACCACAACGTCCACGCCGGCGTCACGCAGCCGGCGGCCCTCCTCGAGCATCGCGTAGGTCTTCCCGACGCCGGGTGCGGCGCCGAGAAGAACCCGCAGGTGCCCCCTGCTCATGCGCGCGCCTTAGTGGGAAGCACTGCCATCCAGTTCTGCGAGTGAGGTGTTGAGTTCGAGCACGTTGACCCGCGGCTCACCGAGGTAGCCGAGGTCCCGTCCCTGAATTCTAGACTCGACCAGTTCGCGCACGGTCGCCTCGTCGAGCCCGCGGGCCGCCGCGACGGCAGCCACCTGGGAGAGCGCGTTCTCGGGGCTGATGTGCGGGTCGAGGCCGGAGCCCGAGGCGGTGAGCGCGTCGGGCGTCAAGCCCTCGCGCTCCGTGATGGCGGCGATGAGGTCCTCGTTCTCCGGACCGTAGTTGGAGCCGCTCGACGCACCCCCGTCGTAGCCGTCACCGGCTGCGGACGGGCGGGACTGGAACCAGCCCTCGTCGAACGACTGGCCGATGAGGCTGGAGCCGATGGGCGACCCGTCCCGGTAGAGCAGGGAGCCGTTCGCCTGGGCCGGGAAGGCGAGCTGGCCGACTGCCGTGATGGCGAGCGGGTAGCCCACCCCGAGCACAACGGTGAGCACGAGCAGCGCGCGCAGCGCGGTGGATGTCTGGCGGAAGTTCTTCATGATTGCTCCTAGAAGCCGGGGATGACGCTCACGACGAGGTCGATGAGCTTGATGCCGATGAATGGTGCGATGAGGCCGCCGAGTCCGTAGATCAGGAGGTTGCGACCGAGGAGGGCACTCGCGCTGATGGCGCGGTACTTCACGCCCGTGAGTGCGAGCGGGATCAGGAAGATGATCACGAGGGCGTTGAAGATGATCGCACTGAGGATCGCCGAGGCCGGCGACGACAGCTGCATGATGTTCAGCACCGCGAGGCCCGGGAACGAGGCCGCGAACATCGCCGGGATGATGGCGAAGTACTTGGCCACGTCGTTGGCGATCGAGAACGTGGTGAGCGCTCCACGGGTGATGAGCAGCTGCTTGCCGATGCGCACGATGTCGATGAGCTTGGTCGGGTTCGAGTCGAGGTCGACCATGTTGCCCGCCTCCTTCGCCGCGCTCGTGCCGGTGTTCATCGCGACGCCGACGTCGGCCTGCGCGAGCGCCGGGGCGTCGTTCGTGCCGTCTCCGGTCATGGCGACGAGGTTGCCGCCCTGCTGCTCCCTGCGGATCAGCGCGAGCTTGTCCTCGGGCGTCGCCTCGGCCAGGTAGTCGTCGACCCCGGCCTCGGCGGCGATCGCCTTGGCGGTGAGCGGGTTGTCGCCGGTGATCATCACCGTGCGAATGCCCATGACCCGCATCTCCGCGAACCGCTCGCGCAGTCCCTCCTTGACGACGTCCTTGAGGTGGATGACGCCGAGCACACGGATCGCGCCGGCGGCGTCCTTCTTCGCCACAACGAGCGGCGTCCCACCGGACTGCGAGATGCGGCGCACGATCGCGTCGAGCGCCGGGGTGGTGCCGCCGGCCCAGTCGGCCACCATGGACGCGGCGCCCTTGCGCACCTCGACGCCGTCCGGCAGGTCGAGACCGCTCATGCGCGTCTGCGCAGTGAAGGGCACAACGACCGCATCCAGCGGGGTCGGGATGACGCCGCCCGCGAGCTCGACCACCGAGGAGCCCTCGGGTGTCGGGTCGGCGAGAGACGCGAGGCGGGCTACGGCGATGAGCTCGGAGATCTCCACGCCGTCGACGGGCACGAACTCGCTCGCCCTGCGATTGCCGTAGGTGATGGTGCCGGTCTTGTCGAGAAGGAGGGTCGTGACATCCCCGGCCGCCTCGACGGCGCGGCCGGACATGGCCAGCACGTTGTGCTGCACGAGCCGGTCCATTCCCGCGATGCCGATGGCCGACAGCAGTCCGCCGATCGTGGTCGGGATGAGGCACACCAGCAGCGCGACCAGCACCGGGATCGCGATCGGCTCGCCGGCATACGACGCGAGCGGGTTGAGGGTGATCACGACCACCAGGAAGACGATCGACAGGCTCGCGAGCAGGATGCTCAGGGCGATCTCGTTCGGTGTCTTCTGGCGAGATGCACCCTCCACGAGACGGATCATGCGATCGACGAAGGTCTCGCCGGGCTTCGACATGATGCGCACGACCACGCGGTCGCTGAGCACGCGGGTGCCGCCGGTCACGGCGCTGCGGTCGCCACCGTGCTCGCGCACCACCGGAGCCGACTCGCCCGTGATCGCCGACTCGTCGACGCTCGCGATTCCCCAGACGATGTCGCCGTCGCCCGGGATGAGCTCCCCGGCCGAGACGATCACGATGTCGCCGAGGGTGAGGTCGGACGAGGGCACGTCGACGACCTCTGCGGCGTTGGCGTCGGTGCCCTCGGCATAGCCGTTGACGCGGTGGGCGATGGTGCTCGTGCGGGTATCGCGCAACGAGGCCGCCTGGGCCTTGCCGCGCCCCTCGGCCACCGACTCCGCGAGGTTCGCGAAGATCACGGTGATCCAGAGCCAGGCGGCGATGCCGACGGTGAAGGTCGGCGCGATGCTGCTGCCCCCGCCTTGTCCGCCGGCAGTGAGGAACGGTTCGGCGACGGCGATCGCCGTAGTGAGGACCGCGCCGATCTCGACGAGGAACATCACGGGGTTGTGCCACATGAGGCGCGGATCGAGCTTGCGGAGCGCTCCGGGGAACGCGGCCGCGAGCTGTCCGGCCGAGAATGCTGAACTACTGGACATGATTACAGAAGCCCTTCCGCCAGGGGACCCAGCGCGAGTACGGGGAAATAGGTGAGCGCCGACACGATGACGACGGTTCCGAGGAGGAGGCCGACGAACTGGGGACGGTGGGTGGGGAGCGTGCCGACGGTGACCGGCACCTTCTCCTGTGCGGCGAGCGAGCCGGCGAGGGCGAGCACGAACACGATGGGCAGGAACCTGCCCAGCAGCATCACCACCCCGAGCGTGGTGTTGAACCACGGGGTGTTGGCGGTGAGGCCGGCGAACGCGGAGCCGTTGTTGTTGGCGGCGCTCGTGTAGGCGTAGAGCACCTCGCCGAAACCGTGCAGTCCGGGGTTCCAGATGCTCGTGGATTCGACGTCCGCCCGTACCGCGGGGATCGCGAAGCTCAGCGCCGTGAACACAAGCACGAGCGTCGGCGTGGCCAGGATGTACAGGCTCGCGAGCTTGATCTCGCGACTGCCGAGCTTCTTGCCGAAGAGCTCGGGGGTGCGTCCGACCATAAGACCGGCGAGGAACACCGCGATCATGGCGATGACGAGGATGCCGTACAGCCCCGCTCCGACACCGCCGGGCGCGACCTCACCGAGCATCATGTTGACGAGCGCCATGCCGCCTCCGAACGACGTGAAGCTGTCGTGCATCCCATTCACCGCACCCGTGGAGGTGATGGTGCTCGTGGTGCCGAAGATCGTCGAGCCGAGGATGCCGAAGCGCACCTCCTTGCCCTCCATCGCGGCGCCCGCGAGTTCGGGGGCGGTGCCGCGACCGGCGAGCTCGGCCCAGGTCATGAGGCTCACCGAGACGAGGTACAGCACGCCCATGGCCGAGGCGACGGCGAGGCCCTGGCGCTTGTCGCCGAGCATGGTGCCGAGGGTGCGGGGGAGCGCGAACGGAATGGCGAGCATCAGGATGACCTGGAACATGCTCGTCCACGGCGTCGGGTTCTCGAACGGGTGCGCGGAGTTGGCGTTGAAGAAGCCGCCGCCGTTGGTGCCGAGCAGCTTGATCGCCTCCTGGCTCGCGACCGGTCCACCCGGGATCGTCTGCGTACCGCCGCCGAGCGTGGTGATCTCCTGGAAGCCTGAGACGTTCTGGATGACGCCACCCGCGATCAGCACCACCGCGGCGACCGCCGAGAGAGGCAGCAGGATGCGCAGCGTGCCGCGCGTGAGGTCGACCCAGAAGTTGCCGATTGTGCCGCTCGCGCGATACGAGAAGCCGCGGATCAGCGCGACGGCCACGGCGATGCCGACCCCCGCCGAGACGAAGTTCTGCACCGCGAGACCCACGAGCTGCACCGTGTAGCCGAGGGTGAGCTCGGGGGAGTACGACTGCCAGTTGGTGTTGGTGACGAAGGAGATCGCCGTGTTGAAGGCGAGGTGCTCACTGGTCGGCGGGAGGCCGAGCGCGTACGGCAGCAGCTGCTGGGTGCGCTGCAGGGCGTAGACGAGCAGGATGCCGAGGGCCGAGAAGGCGAGGATCGAGCGGAGGTAGACACCCCAGCTCTGCTCGGCCTTCGGGTTGACCCCGATGAGGCGGTAGAAGCCGCGCTCGATGCGGAGGTCCCTGGTCGAGGTGAAGACGCGCGCCATGTAGTCGCCGAGCGGGCGGTAGAGCAGCGCGACGAGAGCCGCGATGGTGGCGAGCTGCGCGATGAACAGCCAGAACGTGGCATCCATCAGAACAGCTCAGGCTTCACGAGTGCGACGACCAGGTAGCCGATCGCTGCAACAGCGAGCACGAGGGCGAGGATGTCGAAGACGATCACAGTCTCTCCACCGCCCGACCCACGAGGGCCACCAGCGCGGTCAGCGCCAGGATGCCGAGAACAAATACGACGTCGAGCACGGTCTTCTCCATCCAGCGACCACAGTGGTCGCAGGAAGAGTCAACGCCCGAGGGCGGTGCCGTGAACGGATCCTTACGGAATCCTCACGCCGGGGAGCAGAACCCTAACGGGCTACTTCGCCTTCTTGACCGTCGCCGGCGGGATGACGAGCGCGTTGCCGTCCGCCGCGAGGGCCGCGGCGCCGAGGATGCCGGCATTGTTGCGCAGCTCGGCGGGGATGATCGGCGTCTTCAGCTCAAGCAGCGGCAGGAACTCGTCGTGGTGCTTGGAGATGCCGCCGCCCACGATGAGCAGGTCGGGGGAGAACAGGAACTCCACCATCGAGTAATACTTCTGCAGGCGCTCGGCCCAGCTCTTGTAGCTCAGGTCGTGGCGCTCCTTGGCGGCGAACGATGCCTGCTTCTCGGCGTCCTTGCCGCCCATCTCGAGATGGCCGAGCTCCGAGTTGGGCACC
>Ga0247807_10001908_pt1 | contig 11826 bp, 6 predicted proteins | sample UWRJL074202C1_FD_179931 | JGI IMG/M metagenome (GOLD analysis project Ga0247807, IMG submission 179931) | Plant litter microbial communities from Arlington Agricultural Research Station in Wisconsin, United States - UWRJ-L074-202C-1 | ecosystem: Environmental > Terrestrial > Plant litter >...
AAACTCTACAGGGTGGTCGGCAGGTAAGGTCTTGAGTTTATCCTCCAAGATGAATGATACAAAGATGGAATCGCCGGGGCGCCATACGCCGCGCTCGCCGTAGATGAACCCTTTCAGGCCCTTTTGTACCTCCTCGCCACCTACGTTGAAACGGGTGAGCGGTAATGAACTGGCATCATCCAGCTTCAAGTATCCCCGCTCATCGCCATGTTTGGCTACCAGCAGGTAAGGTTTATGTTTAAGATCAAATTTAGCCAGTCCGTCTCCATCGCTTTTTGTGGTGGTGAGCACTTGGCGCTGGTAGTCCAGCAATTCGAGGGTTACGCCGCTCATGGGCTGGGCATCCATAATGTTGGTTACGGCTACCACCATGCTATTATCGCTGCCGCGCTTGGCAATCAACCCTATGTTGGAGGCTAGAATATTGCGGGTAGCCCAGCGGTCTTTAGTATAATAAGATTGGCTGCAGGCATCGTCGCGCTCGTCCCAGTTGTAACCATCAGGATAGTAATTGTCATATCTCGCCCAAAATTCGTCGTCATCATCTAAACCCGCGCCATCATTACCGCCTTCTTCGCCCTCGTAATAATCGCCTTGACCTTCTTCACTATCTCCGGCAGCCACTTTAGCTTGTGCGGTTTTACAGTTGAATAGCGAGTACTCCTGCCTGAAACCTATCACCACCCGGTAAATTGCGCCCGGCTCGGTACGCATCAAGTGGTCAACATCCAGCATAAAGCGGTTCTTTTTGCCCAGCTTCAAGCCCTTATCATTGTCAAGCCTGATGGTTTTTTGCAGCACAGGTTTACCTACCTGGCGCAATTGGTAGTTACCGTCAAAGCCATTGTTTTGAAAGTATTGAGGGATATTATTCTCATAAATCTTAATAATGCTCACATCAACCGCCTTTAAGTTTACGGCTTCAAAAGGCATGAGCAACCGACCCGAGTCGGGCAGGATAACGCCCTTGCCTGGTATGGTTACCGAGGGCAAACGGTTCTCGAAGAACACATTGGCTGTGAAGGCTTGCGTTGTTTTTTTGTGGGTAATATCTTCGATGCCTTCATTGGCAAAGGCATTATAATCGCCTTCCAGGCGTTTGGTTCCATAAAGCTTCAGGGTACTTCCGTCTATGGTGTAAGCGGTTTCGCTCATGTTGCTAATGCCAACTAATCCCGTGAGTTCCTGGCCTACCATAACCGGGTTAGAGAGTTGAACCAAAACATACTGATCCTGGTCCTGCACGGCGCGGATGGCCAGTACTTTGAAATCGCCCACTTTAGGCACTTCAAACTCGGTGCTTTGCTTGCCCTCAATATCGAGGGGTGCACCGTCGTAATTAACCAGTAACTGTGTGCCGGCAGTAGAGGAGCGTTGTATTTTATTGATAGTGAACTCGTGCGTACGTGCCGCCGGGTTGTGTTTCCAGGTGATGGCCGTAGCCGAAGGGTAGGTTACACTAATGACCTTTTCAATTTTGGCCGGGTCTTCACCATCGGCGGTTTGCACTACACCAGTAAACTTCATTTGGGTTAATGAAGTATTGGTGGCGGTTTGTAAACCGTTGAGGTCTACCGTAAAATCGGGCTTGATGGTTTTAAAGTCGAATTTGAAATCGCCCAGGCTTTCGGTGGTTTTGGTAATTTTGCCAAGCTCGAAATCAACATCATAGCTTTTGTTGGGCTGTAAGTCTGCTTCGGGCTTAAACTCAATAGTTTGAGCATCTACCCAATACGCCTTGCCCTTAACCGATGGCGAAAAGTCAAACACATCATCGGGCAGGGCTTCGTTTTTGGCATGGCTGGTTTGCACTTGGTTAGTGAGCTTAATACGAATGGCACTTTGTCGGGAAATAACTCCCGAGGTGTACGATTCTATGTATTTGCTAAAGGCAGGATCAATCTTATCTTTTTTCCGGTGCTTTATTACCAGGACAAGGGTAATGACAATCGCAGTTAAGGCAAGGCCAATAGCTATTAGTCTTTTGTGGTAAGGTGTAAGGTTGAATGTGCGGCTCATAGTAACGTAGGTAGAATATGGCTGAAATGTAGAAAGTATTTATAAGGAATACAACAGGTTATCAGGAATAACAGCATCTTTTTTCGGAGATGCCTGTTTTGGGAAAAATGTTCACGGTGTAAGTGTCAATAATCCAGGAGTAAGATATGAAAAACCTCAAATTTACTTATCTAGGTTACATTTTCATTAATTCTAACACCATGAAATAAGGCGAAAATAAGCCTAAAAGTGTCCACGCGTAAACGCTTTTTGAGCGGTTTCTGAACACTTTTTAGTCGATTTTTTTAGTATATGCTAACTGAAACAGCTTTTACAGTCAACAATCTGCCTTCAAACCCCGAACTCACCCTTCCGGGTACTTTCTGAAAATGCTGTTGAGTTTCATTTGAATTACGCCAAGGAAAGCCTCGCGAAAGATACGGGTCGACATTTTGGAAACGCCCTCGGTCCGGTCGGTAAAGATGATGGGAATCTCCACAACCTTGAAGCCGTGCTTAATGCTGGTGTACTTCATCTCTATCTGAAAAGCGTAACCCACAAATTTGATCTTATGCAGCTCTATGGTTTCTAATACCTTGCGCTTATAACATACAAAACCAGCTGTGGCGTCGTGAATATTTATGCCGGTTATAAAGCGTACATAGGCCGAAGCGTAGTAGCTCATGAGCACGCGGTTCATGGGCCAGTTTACCACGTTAACGCCTTTTACGTAGCGTGAGCCAATGGCCATATCAGCCCCTTCGGCGCAGGTTTCGCGCAGGCGCAGCAGATCGTTAGGGTTATGCGAAAAATCGGCATCCATTTCAAATATATAATCATATTTGTGGCGGATGGCCCATTTAAAGCCGTGGATATAAGCGGTGCCCAAACCTTGTTTGCCGGCACGTTCTTCTATAAAAAGACGCTCCGGGTATTCGGGTTGCAGGCTTTTCACAATAGCGCCTGTACCATCGGGCGATCCATCGTCAATAATGAGCAAATGAAAATCATGAGGAAGCATGAATACTTTACGTATCATGCGCTCAATGTTCTCTTTTTCGTTGTAAGTAGGAATAATAACTATGCTATCGGGCACTTGGGAAATACAATGGGTACAGGGCAAAAGTAAGTATTTAAGCCCAAAAAACACAAAAGCAGAAGAACGTTAGCTCTTTTGCTTTTGTTAAAAAAAGTTAAATGATGTCTGCACTACCTTACCCCGTGCATCATTTTTTTCAGTAAGCCCGATAACAGAAACAGCAATACAGCGGCCACCCCCGAAAGCGTAACAAACACCATAAAAAACTCGTACAGATTATGGATGGTAAAGCCCACAAAGGTTGGGTAATGTATATCAATCTTTTCCTGCGCAAGCGTAGCCAATTGTGATGCGCTGGCTTGTAGCTTACCATCAAGGATGGCCTGTAAATTAATTCCTTTGGAGGATGCAAATTCAAATTTATCGCCTGTAGGAGGAATGATTGCACCAAGTGTTCCGGCCAGTGCATAACCAGCTGCATTACCAATAAACCAAACGCCCATTAATAACGATGAAAAGCGTTTAGGGGCAAGTTTAGAAACCAGCGACAAGCCGATAGGTGATAAGCAAAGTTCGCCCAAGGTATGAAACAGGTACATCACAATTAACCAGATAACGCCAATTTTCCCTGAGGTACCAATGCCTTTTACCTGCATGGCAATAATGTAATAACCAAAAGCTAAAAGCAATAAGCCCAGTGCCTGTTTAACCGGCGATATAGGCTCCATGCCGCGTTGTTGCAGCTTAAGCCACATCCAGCTAAAGGGAAACGCAAAGATAATGATAAACAACGAGTTGGCATTTTGCACAAAGCTTGGCGGCAACTGAAAGCCCAACAAATTAAGATCTGTTTGCTTATCGGCCACGAAAGTTAGTGAGGAGCCTGCCTGCTCGAAGGCCGACCAGAAAAAGATAACGAAAAAAGCCACCGTGTATAACGCCAGTATGCGGTCGCGCTCAATTTTGGTGATGGTTTTATCTGTCAAAATTAATACTGCCAAACTAATACCCGAGGCATAGATAAAGGGATATACCCAGCTCTTGATAGGATTGGGGTCGATTGAAAAGAAGTGAATACCGAAAAACAGCACCACCATTAGTACACCCACGCCAATAACCGATGCCGTAGAAAAATTTGCCCTTTCAGCTTCACCCGTAGGACTTAAAGTTGCCATATTAAAATCGGGTTTGGCACCAACAGCCTTACCTTCAGGGTCATTTACGTATTTGTTTTTCAAAAAGATAAAGAGCAAAACACCCAGCATCATGCCCACGCCGGCAGCTAAAAATCCCCACTTAAAAGCTTCAACCACACGCACTTCGCCAACCTTTACATCGCCCAAAAACGGACAAATGCTCATGCCTAAAAATGCACCCACATTAATACCCATATAAAATATGGTAAATGCGGCATCCAAACGCGAATCACCTTTTTTATAAAGCGAACCTACCATGGAGGATATATTAGGCTTAAAAAAGCCATTGCCAAAAATGATAACGAATAAGGCCAGCCACATAATGATTTTGGCCAGATCGAGATTGGTGGCAAACATCGAACCGCTAAAAAATAGTAATAACTGACCGATGGACATGACTGAGCCACCTAAAATAATACAGTTGCGATTACCCAAATACCTGTCAGATATGTAACCGCCCAGCATAGGGGTAAGATATGATAGGCCCAAAAATCCACCATATATAATGGCGGCATCTTTATCAGAAAAAGAAAGGGCATTTACCAAAAACAGGGTAAGCAGCGCGCGCATGCCATAAAAGTTAAAGCGCTCCCACATTTCGGTAGAAAATAAAACATATAAACCTTTAGGATGGCCCTTAGCCGGCTGGTTTGCCAACGAAGCATCCAATGCAATTTCAGGTTCTGTACTCATAGGGTCAATTAAAAAAATTTTCTAAAAATAGCATTTATATGCCAAACCAGAATTAGTGTTGAAATCTTTACAAGGTACCACACTTATGTTGTTATTAGTGGGTTTGAGCAAGAACTTGTTTAATTTAACATAGACGTCTTGACGAGTAGTAAGGGGATACAAGTAATGTACAGGCCTATCGGGCTACCTGTTTGAGCAAAATTTCATTAAACAAATTTTAAGGATAATATTTACGAGGGATATAGTCATCAGGTCTAAAAAACAAGTAGCTTCTACAGCATTGTTAATTTACCCTAACCCTTAAGTTGTGAAGGCATTTCAGCCGCGCTAAATGGATCTTTGGGAAAATCATAACCCAAGGCCTCAAATTTGGGCGTATGCTTTTCTTTAAGTTCGTTATATAAAGCTTTACGGCTAACAGGATAATCGGCCATGGGTACCAACTCGCTGAACACAATATAAGCGAGATAATTTCTTGCTTCGTCCTTTTTATCTGCTGTTAGATTGACATAGTAATTGATACGGGCATCCATTAGTTTACCTGTTTCAATTTCGGCTCTTAATTTGCGAACGTTCATGCCCAGTTTAAAAAACACGACTATAACGATAATACCGATAACGCATTCTATCAATAGTATAATTTCCATATAATTGTTTAGCTGGCCTAATATAGATAAAACCTGTAAAGTTGAGGGATAGTCACTACCAACACAAAGCAATTTTGCACGCGATCATTGTTATCCGAATTACACTTTTAATGAGTTATTTGTATAAGATTGGTAACACAAATCTAAGGTTCTAAATAGATTAAATTAAGTTTTATAAGCTTGATACATAGTGTGTGAGATACCGATATTCATCGCCATGACGTTATAGTAATATCATTATGCAGCCGTAGGCTTCAATTCTTTCTCGGCACACTATTTCTGTCTTTAACAGCCTGAATTTTGGGGTCCACTATATCTACATCAGCAGGGGCGGGTACATTGCGCATATCTAAGTTGTCTTTGTACTGCCACTTACCGTTCAGGAGTTTGTAGCCGTCGTAAGTTAAATCGGGGCCGTAGGTTTCGGGCTGGGTTTTAAATTTATAGTCGGGCGGCGACAGGTGGTCGAATACTATTGAATTGATTTCGGGTACATGCCTCAGCAGCATACTGGCCTGTCGGCTATACTCAAACACTACACGGTAGCGTATTTTCTTATTGCCGGTAAATACCGGCAAACCAAACTGGGGCTGGCCACTTTTGAAAAAAAGCACCTCAATTACTTTTTTTGTGGATTTTACGGTGTGCCCTTTCCAGCCTAACAAAACGTAGTAGGGGTTGGGGCCGCTAACCTGTACAATTTTGTAATATTGGGCGCCGTACCATTTGTGGTTATCGGTTACCGAGTCTTCAGGGCTTTTTAACAAGGCCGAGTAATCTTCTAACGGGTATAATTGTAGTTTGCCGCCGGTGTTCATTTGCAGGGTACCATAAAAGCGGTAGCTGCCGTCTTCATTCATTACAAACCAGCTAAATACCCTGAACTTATTATCGGGCGATCGTAATATGCTGAGTGTTTTAAGCGAATCGAAACTGAAGGCATAAGAATTAGGCACTCTCAGTGCACTCACCAGCGTACGGATGAAGGTGTAATTAGCATTTTTACGCTCTACATCGCTCTCATTATTAATCATTTGGTGGCCCAGCTTTTTTAAACTGTCCTGGTAACGGCGCAAGCTGTTCAACTCATCGGGCGTATTAAACTTTTGCGCATAAAGCATGGAGGCCGAGCAGGCGCTTAAAAACAAAATCAACACTAAAATCTTTTTCATGCAGGTAAGTATCCTTAAAAATGCCCTTGGCTGGTTATTACGCTATAGTTGGTTAAAGGTTTACAAAGCTATAAAAATGGCCTTATTTATTGCAATTTGACTATAATTGCAGGCATTAGTTTAGGTGCGCAAATCGCACTATATTTGTTTATAAGATTTGCATGGCAAAATTTAGTATTTCACGTCAGAGGGCAGTAATGCGCAAGTATGCGGTGGCCGTAAAGTTCATCATGATACTGTTAAGCGTGTTCCTGATTATTTTAGCCTTGCCCAAGCAAACCAAATTCAGGTATGAATTTGAAAAAGGCCGTATTTGGACTCAGAAAGATTTGGCTGCGCCTTACAACTTTGCCATACTCAAAACCACCCAGGAACTTGAGAAAGACCAGGAAGCGGTAATGCAAAATATATCGCCGGTGTACCAGCTTAACCCTAATATACAGCTGCAGCAAATGGAAGGGTTTGTGAACGATTTTAACCTCAAGTGGCCCAGCGCAGGTCTTCCGGATAAATTAAAGCCTAAGTACCTGGAAGCCGGAAAAGCACTGCTTAGCCATGTTTATGAGGTAGGGGTAATAAGCCTGGGTGTTAAAAACCAGCCCGCTACCGATAATTATAATATCACGGTTGCCAATAAGAACGAAGCAGTTAGCAGAAATACCTCCGCCTTGTACACCAAAGAAAAGGCTATTGCGTATTTTGAACAGCAGCTGGCGTTGCTTAAAATAGACCGCGCTTACATGCTCGATATGCTGCAAAGCCGGTTACAAAACAATTTAACTTACGACGATAAGATTACCTCGCGCCTTAAAGCCGATGCATTGGCCAGCATATCTACCACGCAGGGCATGGTAGAGAAAGGAGAGGTTATCATTGCCAAAGGTATGGTCATTAACGATGAGATCTATCAAAAGCTGCTTTCGTACAAAAAATACTTTGAAGACAGTGCCCGGGTAAACGGCAACCGCAAGCTGGTGTTTTTTGGGCAGTTTTTGCTGGTTGGGTTAACGGTTACGCTGCTCATTGTGTTCCTGCAAATGTTCAGGAAAGATATTTACCAGGATAACCGCTTGGTAGGGCTAATATTATTGGTGATTACGGCTATGCTGGCTACCTTATCGTGGGCCATAAGCGTGCAGTTGCCCAATTTATATTATATTCCTTATTGTATTGTACCCATCATCATCCGCATACTGTTTGATACCCGTTTGGCCCTTAATATCCACTTACTGGTAATTCTTATAGCCGGTTTTTATGTGCCTAATAGTTTTGAGTTTGCCTTTTATGAGATTACGGCGGGTATGGTATCTATCTACAGCATTAAAAACCTGCTCAGGCGCGGTCAGTTTTTAACCTCTGCCTTACTCATTACAGTAACTTACCTGGTTACGTTTTTAGGGATATCGTTTATACGCGAGGGCGATATTATGCACATCGAATGGCCGGAGTTTTTTCCGTTCATTGTTAGTGTGATGCTTACCCTGCTGGCTTATCCGTTAATTTACGCATTCGAAAGGGTTTTTCGCATTACTTCAGATCTTACCCTTATTGAGCTCACTAATACCAATGCCGCCTTGTTGCGCGAAATGGCTTTCAAAGCACCCGGCACCTTTCAGCACTCTTTGCAGGTAGCCAACCTGGCCGAAAACGCTATTTACAGCATTGGCGGCAATGCTTTACTGGTAAGGGCAGGGGCATTATACCATGATATTGGTAAGATGGAGAACCCATTGTACTTTATAGAAAATCAAACTGCAGGATTTAACCCGCACGATAAGCTGTCGTACGAGGAAAGTGCCCAAATCATCATCAGGCATGTGCGCAAAGGCGTAGAGTTGGCCGAAAAGGAAAATCTGCCCGAAGATATTATTAATTTTATCCGTACCCACCACGGCAATACTCGTGTAGATTATTTTTACCAGTCGTTTTTAAAGAATTTTCCTGAAAAATTCATCGATGAGAACATTTTCAGGTACCCCGGACCTATTCCATTCTCTAAAGAAACCGGTGTTTTAATGCTGGCCGACTCGGTAGAGGCCGCCTCACGTTCCATAAAAGAGCCCGATGCGCAATCCATCAGCGATCTGGTAGATCGTATAGTAAACTATAAGCTCAACCAGAACCAGTTGAAAGACAGTGACATCACGCTTAAAGATCTGGAAACTATCAAAGCTATTTTTAAACGTATGCTGATGAGCATTTACCACGTAAGAATAGATTATTAAAATTAACCGATTTTTTTTTGACGGTTTACCTGAATTGCTATATTTGCAATCCCAAACGGGGACGTACTGAATACAAAAGATGGTGAGGTGCCTGAGAGGCCGAAAGGATCAGTTTGCTAAACTGACGTACGGGAAACTGTACCGAGGGTTCGAATCCCTCCCTCACCGCAGGGGAAGCACCCAAAATCAATCAAAAGCCTCTAAATCAGCGATTTAGAGGCTTTTTCTTTTTGTGCAAAGTGCCAAAAATCATCTAAAAACACATAATTAATCGGCGTCATTCGTGTAGTTCGGACGAAAGACAAAAAAGACGCTGGAAAAGTGATGTAAGTAACTGATTATTATCATGTTCACGATATGGACATCTTGACTTTGAAACGCAGTATTTCGATATTTATTAACGAGAAATTATTGCGTTATGTTAGAGAAAAGTTTAGGGTTAATGTTCTTCCTAAAGCATCCCAAGAATTATTTAAAAGGTAATATGTACATCTACTTGAGAATTACAGTAGATGGGGTATCAAAAGAGTTGTCAACCAAGAGGGCATGGGACCCGGCCAGATGGCATGTAAGAAGTGGTCGGGCGCAGGGAACAAAAGAGGATGCCAGGGCATTAAATGTGATGCTTGATACAATCGCCATGAAAGCACAGGAAGCTCGAAAAGTGCTGCTGGATGACGATAAAGAAATTTCCGCACAGGCGATTAAGGATTATCTGACAGGCGTAGACGACAGTAAGACCATCCTGTCGGTTTTTGCAGATCATAATAAACAGGTGGCGGCCCTTGTAGGAAAAGAATATGCCTGGGGTACATTAGATCTATTTAATAGAACTCTTAGCCACACGCGAGACTTTATTAAATGGAAATATAGTGTGGATGATCTGGACATCAAAAAACTTGATTACGAGTTCGTCAGTCAGTACTCCTACTATTTAAAAATTGAGAGGAATTGTCAACATAACACTTCGGTGAAATATCTTACATATTTCAAAAAAATAGTTCTTCTATGTGTCAAACATGGATGGTTGAAACGGGATCCGTTTATTGCTTTCGCGATGAATAGAAAAGAAGTTGAGAAACCGTTTTTGACAGAACAAGAATTGGAAGCAGTAGCTATCAAAAGTTTTCCATCTGAGCGTTTAACAAACGTAAGAGACCTTTTCCTATTTAGCTGTTATACAGGATTGGCATACGCAGATGTGAAAAAGCTCCGTAAAGATGAAGTGTGTCTTGGGGTGGATGGAGAGCAATGGATAATGACGCATCGGCAAAAGACTGATACAGCATCTCGGGTACCTTTGTTACCGGAATCCCTAAGAATCATTGCCAAGTATCATGGGCATCCACAGACCCTAGCATCGGGAACCATTTTTCCGATTTTGACCAACCAAAAAATGAATGCATATCTTAAGGAAATTGCAGATGTGTGCGGTATATTAAAGAATTTAACGTTTCATACTGCCCGGCACACTTTTGCAACAACGATCACTTTGAGCAATGGTGTACCAATAGAAACTGTAGCGAAAATGCTTGGACATAAAAATTTACGCCAGACACAACATTATGCAAAGGTCTTAGATATGAAGGTTGGGAACGACATGCAGCTACTACGCGAGGTATTAAAACGAAGGTCGCAACCTAATGAAGTCCGAGATAAGTAATAGCGTTTATAAGAATACACGGCACTCTAAGTTTTTTTATTTTTAGAGACTGCGTCATAACGGGCGCAGTTTCTACAAGTTAAAATGAATGTTCCCGGTACTTCCGATTGATAGATGCTACGGAAGGCATTCAAATTGGCCAATACGCTCCACCACTATTAACGCTGAAAGGAAGTAGCGTTTCAAATGGTTACTCTTTCACCTAAACCTTTGTTACCAGCATTGCAGAGATTAAACATGAGTTGCTGTTAAGAAATTAACGGCAAGCTGAAGTAAAAAGTGGAACCTTCGCCTATTTCGCTTTCCAGCCAGATCTTCCCGCCCGCTTCTTCAATAATCTCTTTCGCAATATATAAGCCTAAGCCAAGGCTCAACCCTGCATTGGGATTTTTATGAGCCTGGTGGAAACGCTCAAAAACCTGGCGGTGTTCTTTCGGGTGGATGCCAATGCCAAAATCCCGGATACTGCAAACCATCATACCGTCTGCTTCTTTAACCGCTATCTGCACCTCGCTCGCCTGCGGGGAGTACTTAACGGCGTTGGTGACTAGATTAATGATGACTTGAGAAAGCCTTGAAGGATCCGCTGTGACCGAATGTACCCGATTCTCCGTAATCACAAGCTGATGAGTTGGGGTTATAACCTGAAGTTCGCTGATGATATCGAGGACAAAGGAATCGAACTGCAATAACTCGGGATGTAACGATAAGTTTCCACTTTCAATCCGCGTTACCTCCAAAAGATTTTTGATCAGGGTAACCAAACGGTCGATCTGCATATCCATCTTTTCCAGGAACCCGCTATTGGTGGAATCACCGTTTTTCAGGAGAGATCGCTTTAACAGTTGCCCATAAGCTTTGATGGAAGTGACCGGTGTTTTCAGTTCGTGGCTGACGGTACTGACAAATTCATCTTTTTGACGCTGCAGGGCCACTTGGTCAGTGATATCCGTTGTGGTACCTACGATCCTGACGGGTTCATCCTGTTCATTATAATTAACCTTCCCTAGGATATTGATCCACCGTATCTCGCCATCCAGGCGCTTAATGCGGAACTGTAGATTGATTTGTCCGGTTTCGAGTCCTCTAGCATATTCCTGTTGCGTACGGGTGAGATCTTCCGGCAAGATATGCATCTGCATCTGCTCTAAGCTCCAATCCTCCCGGTTATCAAGGTAGCCAAAGATTTGCGC
>Ga0247807_10001909_pt1 | contig 11825 bp, 16 predicted proteins | sample UWRJL074202C1_FD_179931 | JGI IMG/M metagenome (GOLD analysis project Ga0247807, IMG submission 179931) | Plant litter microbial communities from Arlington Agricultural Research Station in Wisconsin, United States - UWRJ-L074-202C-1 | ecosystem: Environmental > Terrestrial > Plant litter >...
GTGCATCGTGGCCGAAGAGCACATCGACATGGTCGGAACCGAGCGCCACGAGGTCTTCTTCGGTTAGCGATTCTTCCGGCCACCAGTCGGTGCCCTCGGTCCGGTACTCCCGGTCGATCGAGTTGGCGCCGCCGAGCATGGCGAGGACCTTGCCCGGCCGGACGGCGTTGGCGGGCCAGCCCGATTCGTAGGGCAGGAGCGTCGTGCGGTAGCCCCTCGGAGCGTGGACGACGTTGCGACGCAACCGACGCAGCCCGTCGGCGCCGACCGGAAACTCGTTGATCTTCGGCAGCCAGTCGTGGTTCCCATCGACGACCACAAGGTCCATGTTTCGTGAGGCGAGACGCCGGCTGAGTTTGTTCAGAGTTCGGTTCCAGTCCTCAAACGGCCACGGATACCCAAAATCACCCAAGACGATGACACACCTGATGTTCCTAGCTGCGAACACGTGCACGGCGGCCATTAGGTGCGAAAAATCGCCGTGCACATCGCCTAAGAGCCCGACGCGTCGATCCGTCTGCAGAGGGTTCGGCAACTCCGCGGTCACAACAGCGCCGCCTCTTCGGCATCGGACAGCCGTTCGATCGACACCACAGGCATCGACCGTCTGAGGGTGAACGGGACGTTCGGGAGGTGGAGGTCGACGATGAGTTCCATCTCCATGCCGACCGTGCACTCGTAGACCGCGAGGAGGTCGACTTGAACGTGGTCGCGTCGAAGCGCGGCGACCTCGGTCGGCGGGCCGGCGTTTGGGTGGCGGCGGACGATCTGGAGGTCGAGGCTGATGACGTATCGGCTCGATGTGGTGCGGACGAGGTAGGTGCCGCGTGCCTGGTCCATCAGGGTGTGCACGTTCACGTCAGGCCTCCTGTCACGCCGCCGAGCACCCGTTTCCGGCCGCTCCTCGGCTTACAACCGTCATGCACGTGGTAATTGTAATGACCGTAGGTCGCTAGTCCAATGGGTGTTCCGATATTCATCCCCACCGTCGCGGGCGCCTCTCGCCCTTGCTCAACGTCCAGCCCATCAGCGTCTCGCCGGCCGCTCGCTAGAGTTGGCCGATGACCAACGTGCAATATCCGCGCGCTCTCCGACCTGGCGATCAGATTGCCGTCCCAGCGCCATCGATGGGAGTTCCTGCGGACCTGCACCCAAGACTTGATCGAGGCGCGCACGACCTTGAATCACAAGGCTTCACCGTGGTCGTCGGAGAATTCGCTCGGCGCGACGGTCTCGTTCCCGCTCCGGCCACCGAACGGCGAGCGGAGTTGAGCGCTGCGTTCGCCGGGGCAGCCCGCGCGATTCTTCCTCCCTGGGGCGGCGAGCTGGCAGTCGAGCTCGTAGCGAATCTTGACTGGCAGGCGTTCGCCGCGGACCCAAAATGGTTCGTCGGCTGGTCAGACATCGCCACGCTACTGATGCCACTCACGGTCACCACGGGTGTCGCGACCATCCACGGTGCGAACCTGATGGACGAGCCGTGGGAGCTGCCAACCGAGTTCCACCGGTGGACCGAAGTGGCGTCACTATCAGTCGGGGAGTCGTTCACGCAGTTCTCGGCGCCGCGCCGGCGTTCTCGCCCGTGGGGCGCGTGGGCAGATGAGCCTCTGACCCGCGATGCGGCTTACGACGCGACAACTAGCTGGCGAGCGCTGGGCACTGACCGAAATTCGCTCATGCGCGGTCGCCTCATTGGCGGATGTCTGGAAACGGTCTCGCTGCTCGTAGGCTCACCTTTCGGTGACGTTTCCGGATTCGCCGAGCGCCATGCTCCCGAGGGGATCATCGTCTACCTCGAAGTGTCAGGAGCGGAAGCTTCGACGGTGCTCCGCATGCTCTGGTCATTACGCTTGGCCGGATGGTTCACACATGCCACTGGAATTCTCATCGGGCGCACGACCGCCCCTGGCGTTGAGGGCCTGACTCAACTAGACGCTATTGAGAGAGGACTGGGCGACTTGGGCATCTCCATCATCGTAGATTTCGACATAGGCCATCAACCGCCGCAGATGCCCCTCGTCAACGGAGCTCTCGCGGAAATCGAGCTGGTTGGAGGACGTGGCCGAATCACCCAGCACCTCGTGCCGTAGCGGAAGAACCTGCCACCGGGCTTGTGGATAACTCGCACAGCCGTCGCCGCGATCGCATATCGTGCCGGAATGAACGACAAGCTCGAATCCGCCCTTCCCAACTGTCCGGAATGCCTGACGCCGCTGTGGCCAGCCGGTTCCGATTAGCGGCCGTATTTCTGGTGTCCGACGTGTAAGACGCCCAGACTGAACTGAGGTCATGGCGCGACCGGGCAGGCTGGGGTTCTCGAAGTGCCCGCCCAGCTCTATCCACAGCTCCCCTCCTGGAGGATGTCACCCGATTTAGCTCAGGGGAACAACGACCGCATAGAAGCCCTCTTCGTGGATTTGCTCCAAGCGATCCCATGCGCCAGCCAGACTGCGGACTTCGTGCCGGCTGTCGCGGATTGACTGATGCCGCCTGTCGAGCGCGGCGTCGCTGAATTTCATGCTCGTCCACGACAGACCTGAGCGCGGCGGCGCAGTGGGTACCTTGGCCGTGGTCGCGGCCTCGTTGGACGGTTTGAGCTTCGACTCGCAGCCGGGCGCTTGCAGGCCGCGAACAACCAGCGCCCATCGCTGACCGCCGAAGCGCGAAGCGCACGACGCCCGCGATGACGCTGGCCAGCACCATCGCGGCCGCGACCACTGCGACGCCCAAACTCGTCTGAAATCTCTCCACGCCCAAAACAGATGCGGCGGAAAGTCACGTGTTCGAGAGCTGGGGGAAATCTTCCGCGCGAAGTCGCTGATGGGTCAGGCTCGTCGGCGTCGCCGCGACCGCTTGGCCGGCACGGCGCAGCTGACAATCAGCAACGCGCCGACGCCGATGAACGGCCATGGGTTCTGCTCGAAGGCCGTACCGAAGCTGGCGGCCAGGAGCGCGAGACCTTGGAGGAAGCCGTCGATGAAAAGTGTCGGGTAGTCGATGTTCATGCCTGGACGCTAGGGCATGGGTCCGACATCTCGCGCCTCGGCAGCGGCAACGGCAGCCAACCCTGCTGTCCGAGCCTGTCCTAGACCACTTCAGGACAAAGAAACCCAGGTTCTATAAGGGATCCGAGGGCCTTCGCACCCTCTGCCCCGTGTCCTGAAGAAAAAACACTACCTATAGGAGGGGGTGGGTATATATATGTCAGACCTTGGGTCGAGATATATATACCGGGGCCCCTTACTTAACTACTTTTTATGTCAGATCTTCAGTACAAATAGGTTTAAGGGGCCTGCATCCCTTATGGAACCTAGGATTTGTTGTCCTGAAGCCCCGAGGACAGATTCGTTGAAACCCGCGCCGTTACTGGGATTGGCTGTCCTGAAGGCTTCAGGACAGTTGGGACAAATTCGGCTTTTCGACCGATTTTCGCTCGAAAAGCGCCCTCGGGGACGCCTTTCGGCACTTTTGCTGAACGTGTGCGTTCTGGCTCTCGTCTTCAGCGTGGGCCCGATGAGCCGTCGAAATCGCAGTTGACGCCGGCCGCGGCGTCCGAACGCTCGGACAGAACGCCGTTTCGTCGTTTATGCGCCAACGGCGAGAGGCTGCCAGATGGTGCTTTGGCTGACTCGGATCAGCCCCGGCGTCAGCTCGCACACCGCCGACTCGACAACGGCGTCAAAGACGAAGGGCTGGAGCGACGGAAGGTAGCTCCAGTCCTTCGTTCCACCAGCTGGTTTAGCCGCAGCCTCCGGGCAGCTCACCCTTGGCGATTCGTTCCTCCGTCACCTTCGGGTCCGCATCCGGACGCGCCCAACACTGGGGAACGTCGGGGGCTTTCGTCCACGAGATGCGATGGGCGGTGAAAATCTCCATCATCGGCGGATCGATTCGTTCGGGGGCACAGGAAATGAGTAACTAAGAGATCGCCGACCGCGTGTATCTCTGGCACCGGACACTGAGCACCCATTCGTACAAGACGTTCCCGAAGCTGCGGATCACGAGCCGATCGCAGCTGCGGGATGCGCTGATGCACGCGGGATACCTATCCTGACTTCGCGTCGGCGTCCTTCCGATCCGGGCATTCCGGGCGCGAGCATCAAATAGTAGGGGTCGTCCCGTCCCCGGTGAATCGCTGCATCGACTTCAGAAGATCGTCGATGACAAAATCAAGTTCAGTTCGGACCGGTTGTCCGTCAGCGTCCAACGCGGCGTCATCGGAACGAAGCATCGCGGCTCTGGAAGCGGCCTCCGCGAAAAGCCCCCGAAGCTCCGGCAGCTGGTACTCGGAGGTGAGGTGCGCCGAAAGAGAGCTCGGGTCGAGGAACGAGGCGTGATCTGCATGGTGCAGGGCGAGCCAGACCTTGAACGAGGGATTGCTGAAAGCGATTTGCACTCTCTTGCGCTCGGCTAGTGCGAGTACGTCCGGGTCTTGCGAATCGAGCAACCCGGTGGCGACGCACCAGACTCGATCTATGGGCGATCCCTTCGCCTTCTCCTCTTTGCGGGTGAGTATAGCGAGGCTCACCATGTCACTCAGGGCGCCGGACGAGCAGACTCGTACCGGCGCCGGGTAGTGCCCGAGTTGAATCGCTGCCCAGCGGAAATACTCCGCTTCTTCATCGCTGGAGCAGACGATGAGGACAACATCCTTCGAGCTGTGGGTGCCTGAGCGTCGGCCTAGCGCACGCGGTTGGTGAGGAGGCATGGCGCTACTTCTCCGGCCCATCCCATAGGTCGAGGGTAATGTGATTGTTCACTCGTGGAATGGCGCCGTATCGTCCGTTCAGGTAGCTTCGGCTGAATACTTCGTCAGCCCGGAGCTTGTAGCGCGCAAGGTCACGCAGCTCGCTTGCGCCCTCGTGATCTTTCTCCACGAACCAGATTTGATCTCGGCTGAGGGCAGAGTATTCGCCCGTGTTCATCATGACGGTGACGTCGTGAGTGGTGCTGATCAGCTGCGCTTGACGCGGGTTCGTATCGGGGCGTTGGAATAGACGGACCACTTCGGTGACGAGCCGCGGGTGCAGCGATGTGTCGAGTTCGTCGACTACCAGAACCCCGCCTGTTCGCAATCTGTGAAGCACAGGTCCCAATAGCGCCAAGAAATTGCGTGTGCCGAGCGACTCCCAGGCGAAAGGCATTGCGACCGGGGCCTTGTCGCCCCGGGCATGCCGCAGTTGAGGTTGCAACGTCGAAAGTCGAATTCGTTCGTTGATGTCTTCGGCCGAAGCTTCCGGGTAGATGACCTCGTACACGCTGCGCCAGCGAACGTAGGCCTCACCGGTCGCCGGTGCGTCTTCGATGCTGAGAGACGCGATTCCTAAGTCGGCGTGCTGCAGCAACCGCGCGACATTGCGGGTTAAGACCTCGTCTTCCGTCAGCGCTTCGAGCGTGCTCTGAAGCATCGCTTGCATGTTTCCCGAATCCACGAACTTAACTAAGTTTGAAAAGCGCTCTTGAAGAGGGGTGAGGATGTCGTGGTTCACAAGCGAAGCCGTAGACAGGATAAGTGCGTGCCGTCGAGTCGCCCGAGCGAGCAGCTGACTCGGCCCTGTCATCGAGTCCCCAAAAGTCCACGAGTCCTCTCCGTCGACGAACTCGCGTTCGAAGAGTAAGCGCGGACGGTTCTTGGGAAAAGAATAAAGACTTTCCGTGAGGATCGTCTCCGCGTCGTAGCTGAATGAGTAGTCATAGCGGATGCCGTCCAGGCGCACAATTGCCGTGAACGACGTGGGGTTCAGATCGCCGTCGCTGAGAACGAATGGACTGTAGGGGAGGCTGCGTTGTCCACTGGTGGCGGAATCCTCGATCATAGAAAACATCGTGTCGAGCGCACGAAGCAGATTCGACTTGCCCGATGCGTTCGGGCCGAAGACAGCGACCGCCGGCGCGACGTCGGCGTGGTTGAACTCTGGCTGAAAGTCCTTTGTGGCACGCATGAAGTTGAGAGTCGCACTGTCGCGGAAAGACCGGAAGTTTGTCACTGTGAATGCGATCAAGACTGAAGGTGCACTGGCCATGGCACCCATCCTATCCGGCTTTAGGGCGAATTTCGTAAAAACTGATCAAAAACTGAGCTAACACCGCCCCGTTGACCGGGTGATAGCGGTATAGTGGTAATTGCGGTACTCCCGCAATTGCCCATCGATGGCACAAACGTCATCGATGACACCCTGAATAAAGCAGAATGACCCCGGTGGACTGGCAACCATCAAGGTCACCACCACGCGGGGTCAAAGGTTCTGGTAGGAACAATTTGATCCTAACCCCATTCATGAAGCAGTCAATGCATCAATGGGTTAGAGGTGGTCCCTGCGGAATGTGATGGACAGCTTGAGACGCAGCAGCAACGGATACACCGTGACCTGCCCGCATTGCCGCGCACAGTTTCTGATCGGCGGCTACAGCCCCGGTCTGATCGCTTGCGGCAGATGCGGAAAGACGTTCAACCTCAGATAGGTGGAACGCGCTCGCGTTGGCGGAACCGCCGGTTCCGCCCGCCTGACTCCTCGTCCGCGGGGCCAGGCGTAACCGAAATGGGAAGTGCCCTCTTCGCGATCGGCAGAAGAGGGCACTAGACGTCAACTTTTGTACGGGTGACGAATGTCCAGAATACCCATCGCGGACGGGGAAGGAGTATGCCCTATGGCTAAGACCTCGAACCGTGTTACGAGTAAGGCTGTCGCGCAGAAGGCGTCGAAGGCGCTTTCTGACGGCCGTTCCTCCGATCGCACGAAGAGCATTGCCGCCAGCGCGCTTTCGCAGCGCAAGCGCTAACGCAATATCGTCCAACGGGGCCGGCGCCGATCCGCCGGCCCCCGCGGGGCGCACTGCGTAGAGCGGGTCGCCCATCCGGCCTAGGCCGTGTACCAAACCGTGCAGCCACAGCAGTAGAGCGCACCGAATGATCGACGCCCGTCGGGGCGAGGTAGGAACACAATGTCCATCGAAATCACACACGTCCGATTTACCGGATTCCAGAAGACCCATGAATCCATCACCGCATACAAGTGGCGTAGTCGCGAGAACTCAGACGTGGGTTCTAGCGACAAGCCGACACTCGTCGCCTGGGTCGATGATAAGGGCATCGCATACGTCGGCGCTGGATCCGAGCAAGTGCGCGTAGGAGCTGTCCATCCGGATTCAGGGGCCGCCTACCTCCGTACCTACGCAGACGACTCGTGGACGAATAACCTCCTTTCGCTTCCCACGTTCTGAGCGAGCGGGGCTCCGGCGATGCCGGAGCCCCGCATCGGACCTCCTTCGCGACTGACTCAAGTTTCCGACGCGTGCCCCCGTTGGCACTGGCCACCCCTTTTGCTTGACTACGCCGGTGTCAACGGAAAGCCCCCCACTTCTTCGGAGGCTCTCCGTGCCGGGCCTGCGTATTCAGTTGGCCGGGTAGCTGCGTCGTCGTCGCGTCCTCAGGTGCGATCTGGGTCACTTCCTTCACAAGTTCATCGAATGGCAACCTGGGGTTGAGAGGCTGAGCTTTATGGAACCAAATGAGACGGGACACTGGTTCGCACGATGCGTGAAGACTGCGCAGGACTGGCTGCTTAGCAATCCGGGAGAAGCCCTGTCCACAGAAGTTTTCGACGCCGTGATCGGTGCGGGCGGTACGCCCGTCCGTATTGAGACTGCCGAAGGCGACCGATCGGAAGCCTTCTACCTGCACCCTGCGGACAGCGAGTTCATAACGGAGCTGCGGGCTGCTGGCGTCGACAACCGAAGTTGACGGCGCCCGTTCGCAACAGGCCGGCCGGGTCGCCATGCGGCTGAGCCCGGTGAGGTCCGTAGTCATCTTTCCCCTAAGCCTGTCCCGCAACGGCTGGAGGTAGGAGGCCGCATCCGGACGACTGACCGTTGCGGATCTATGGGGTCTCGCACTGGGTGCAGTGTCGGACAGTGGATCGTAGACTCATCCCGCAGGGCCGGCTGCTTCGTCATCATGAGGAGCAACCAATGGGAACAGCGAAACGGTACGCAGCTGCAGTCGACCGGCAGATGGGCGACAGCATCGTCCGACGTATCATGGAGTCCGGGCCGCCCATGACCCTGGGTAGCGAAGAGCTCGCGCTAAACAGGGTTGCGTTGACCAAGACGCCGAAGCCACTTGAGGTTCGCGTGTGGGTGCGATACCCGGGCGGTCCGCTTCAGGTCGAAGCGGAGGCGGTCGCGTGGACGTCCCGAGCAGTCGCGGTGCGATGGAAGTGCGGCGACGTCGTACACAAGGCGTGGGTGTGGGCCTCCGCAGTCGAGGGCGACCGTGAGTAGCTACGCCTCGACGGGCGGTGCCGTGGTGTCGACGAGGTATCCGAGTGGTGGAAGTGCGGTGAGCTCGAAAACACGATTATCGACGATCCTCGGGCTGACCGGATCGAACCACCTCAGTTTCGGCGTTCGCATCACGGCACACCTTTGCGGCATGAAATCGAGGGCCCAACACCCACTATCGACTACCAGTCGGACGAAGGGCCGGAGAGAATTTCTCGTCCCGAGGAAGCCTGACTGGCGACGATGCGACGATGCGACGATGCGGCGAAACGGTCCAATCGAAGGAAGGATTCCCGGTCTCGCCGGTGCCCCACCGGAATTTTGCTTGTGCCGCGCATAGGGCTACGCCGGGCAAAGCGTCGAACCCAACCGACGCGACTGCCGAACACCGGCGCTGGAGAAAAATGTCAGTAATCAGGTCGCTGCCTCGAATCGCCTCGTCTTCTCGCGATGCGCACGACGCGGTCCGGAACGCCGATGCTGCGGTGGCCACGGCTCGTTTCGCGCGCCGGGTCACTATTAATCATGCGGTCAAAGTTTGCGAGTGGGACGGATTGACCGAAAAAGCGACTGCGGTCCGTCTAGGCATCAGTATTCGAAGGGTTCGGCGCGAGCTCCGGCGCGAATACGAGTGGCTCGGCACGGGCGCAGAGCACGACGTCGTCACGATCGCGCTCGACGCCAACTGGCGGCCTACGTCTCCAGCGGCACGGCGTGAGTGAACGCCCACCGGTGAGACCGATCGCCCTTGCAGATGGCCATTGGTCCTCTCTTGTCGATGACCTTCTGATTCACGCCGTTGGCATCGGGTTCGTAGTGCCATGCATGCGGTGCGTCGCGGAAACGCAGCGGATGCCTGTCGTGGGGGCAGACGCCCGAGAGAGCGCCGCGGTACAGCCGGCCGTCGCGTCCGAACAGCACAGGGTTCCCGGGGACGGAGACCGATAAGAGTGCGAGATGCGATTTGCGCAGCATCCACCAGAACCTCCACGCGGTGTACGCCACAAGCCCGATCAGCAGAGCTGCACCGAGCCAGATCCCGGGCACCAGAAGCGACTCAAGAGCGAGATCGCCCGCCTTGAGCGTGTTCGCGGTTGTGATCACCGCCAACACCGTTCCTGCGATCGTGGCGAGAGACGTGATAACGCCTAAGACCACATAGCCACGCGATGACCCCGGAAGCTGTTTCTTGTCTTCGAGTTCCACTGCTGGCTCTCGGGGCTGCCCGGTGGAAATGTTGTTCACCGTGATCTTCGAACGGGACTTCTTCCCGTGAGCGCTTGCTTGGTAGTTCGAAGTTCCGTGCTGGTTGATGCTGTTGTCGTCCATGACATGGTCCCCATCCTTTTGGGACCATTCTAGTGAGGATTAATCGTGATGTTCGACTGGTTGGCACTTCTATATGGACGATGCGCGGAAGCCAGCGGACCCTCTGCACGCGAACTGGCTTCGCGACATTGAATGTCGATGGTGCGCGACGACATGCCGAGCATCACCCACGGACAGCCCCGCGCCTGGTGGGAGCAGCTCCGAGACGAAGCGGATCGACTCTGCGAGGCGGCACGCATCGGAGAATTCTTCGAGCTCCAGCCTCGCACCGTGGGCGAGGAGGCGCTCATCGCACGTGCTGTTCGCGAAGGGTATATTGAGTGGGCCCGCGACTCCTTTGAGATGGACGACAACCAAGCAGTATTCGACTCGCTGCCGGCGTCATTCGCCGACTGCGAGTGGGGAGAGATCGTCCCGGAGCTCACCGGCGATACCGACGTGGAGATGCTGTGGCAGCCGCACTTGGACGGTATCGACGACCCGGCCAACGACCTCAACCGCGGACTGGGCGTCGGCGACTATCGGCCGAGTGCCTGGCATGAGCTGTTCGACCGGGCGAAGGATGGCGAATAGCGGGTCGGAGACCACGGGGCTAGAGATCTCGGGCGCTGCCCTCGCTGACTCGGCGCAGCCGACGTTCGTTGTCGTACTCAGGAACAGCGGGGTTAATCCTCCGCATGCTGCTCACCCTTGAACACGGCGAGATCGGTTCCTCGGATGACGATGACATCCGCGCCGCTGTCCGGCACTTGCGCATACGAGTCGTCCAGCCACACCGGCTTAGTCGACCCGTAGAGCTCGCCGGTATCGGTGACAAAGGTCAGGTTCTGGTTCAGGAAGTAGCCATAGCTACTCAGCCCCGCGGCGAACAGCCCATCGGCACCCCTCGGATATTGCTGATACTTGACCGTGTTGTAGGCCGGGTCCAGCAACTTGATGAAAGCCTTCTCCGCGTCGGCGGTCACGGCGCGATCATGCGCTTGGGCGGTGTCCGCGTCACTCGGGAGAAAACCGAGCGACTCCGTCATAGTCCGCATCCGGAAGTGAACGATGTCGAATGCGAAGAAGACGATCTCGTCGGATACGCGGGCGCCGACTCGGCGAGGGAACTCGGCTCCCAGAATCTTCTGCCGTGCCGCATGGGAGCCCGTGATCAGGCGTTCGAAAGTATCCGAGTCGGCCGCCATCCCCACGTACAGAAGTTCATAGGTGGCGAAGTCGCGGTAGTTGTCTAGGCCGGTGATGCCCGGTCGATCTAGCCCCCGGTCATGGATGAGCTTCTCAGGGGTGAACCACTCGAAGGGTTCCAATTGCTCGCCGTCGGCGTCTGTGGGCTCCCCGACCCAGAAGCCCAGGTAGGTCTCGCCGCCCAGAAACGTGACCTCCCCATCCGCGAGATCGATGTCGTGGAACGCGAGGAGCGCGTTGAAGTCGAGATCGAATGTGCCCTGTATGCCCCCTGCAGAGATTCCGAAACGGTGGGCGGGCGCGTCGGCAGTGCCGACTGATTCGTATGCCGTCAGATCGAACAATGCCTGCGCTCTCGCCCCGATCATGTACAGGTCGCTCCGGCGCAGACGCTCGACGGTCGCGTCGTCTTCTTCCAAGAGGATGGCCTGATAATTCGAGATCGGGGGGTACACGAGCTGAAGTGGCGCGATGACGACGTTAACGTCGGTCATTTGGCCACCGTCCATTGACGGACGGTCTGCGCGTCGGCGTCCGCGCGGCCCTCACAGCCCGAGAGCCTTGCCGACGGTGAACAGGTGATGGGCAATCTGCTGACGCTTGTTGCCCTCAGCGTTCGTGTATTTGCCCGCAGTCTGCTGATCGATGTACGTCAGCAACGCCGGCGACAGCCTGAACCTCGTCGGTGTCGACCTCCGCTGAGCCTCGATGTCGACGATGGCCTCATAGAACTTCGTGGGCATCGGATCCGTCCGCGCGCGGGTCGCGGAGACGAAGTGCTGAACACGGAGCTCCGTCGGTGCCTCATACGTCAGATGAATCACCAGAGCGCCCATAAGACCCCCGCCCGTGTCCCTGTAGGTCCCGGGAAGCACCGTGTAGTCGGAGAAACCGGCCCGCCCGCCAGTGACCCAGCTGAAATGGTTGGTGCCCTGACCTGCCGTACCCGAGTAGTCGCCGTTCGTCGGCTGGGTCACGAAATTGTCGTCGATGTCGACGGTGCTCGCCGCCCCCAACGCCGCGGCATA
>Ga0247807_10001911_pt1 | contig 11812 bp, 10 predicted proteins | sample UWRJL074202C1_FD_179931 | JGI IMG/M metagenome (GOLD analysis project Ga0247807, IMG submission 179931) | Plant litter microbial communities from Arlington Agricultural Research Station in Wisconsin, United States - UWRJ-L074-202C-1 | ecosystem: Environmental > Terrestrial > Plant litter >...
GATAAAAGTTTATCAAAAGAAGAACAATTAATTATAGTAGATCAATGTCTTGAATTCAATTACAGAGTATATACTGTACCATTAATTTCGGATTGGGAAAATCAAAAAGAAATTTCTCAAAAAGTAAAAAACATTCAGATTGAAGATTTATTAGAAAGAAAACCGATAGTTCTGGATAGTAAATCTATTTCTAAACAATTAAAAGACAAAACGATTCTTATTACTGGTGCTGCCGGATCAATAGGGAGCGAGATAGTGAGGCAGGTTTTAGGTTTTAATCCTAAGGTAGTTATTATTTTAGATCATGCTGAAACTCCCCTTCACAATTTATGTTTAGAAACCATAGCTCTAGGATCACAGGCAAAAATCGTAGCAGTTATTGCAGACGTTAGAAGTAAAAAAGCTTTAGAAAAAGTTTTTAAAAATTATAGCCCTCACGTTGTTTTTCATGCAGCAGCTTACAAACATGTTCCTTTGATGGAAGAAAATCCCTCACAAGCCATTCAGACTAATATTAAAGGAACTAAGAATCTGGCCGATTTATCTTGTAAATACCGTGTGAAGAAATTTGTTATGGTTTCAACTGATAAAGCTGTTAACCCAAGTAACGTTATGGGGGCCAGTAAACGAATAGCAGAGAAATATGTTCAATCTTTATTTTTGAAAAATCAAAAAGAAAATATTGATGGGGCAACTAAATTTATTACAACACGTTTTGGAAATGTTTTAGGCTCAAACGGATCAGTCGTTCCTTTGTTTACAAAACAAATTGCTGAGGGAGGTCCAGTAACCATTACCCATCAGGATATTATACGCTATTTTATGACCATTCCTGAGGCTTGTCAATTGGTACTGGAAGCCGGTGCTATGGGTAACGGAGGTGAGATTTATATTTTTGATATGGGTAAACCAGTTAAAATTATAGATTTGGCGAAAAAAATGATTAAACTTGCAGGATTTATTCCAGACAAGGAAATTAAGATTAAAATCGTAGGTTTAAGACCTGGAGAAAAGCTATATGAAGAATTATTAAATGATACTTCTAAGACTTTACCAACTTATCATAATAAGATCATGATCGCTCAGGAAATACAAGACGAATATGAGAATTTGCATATTGAAATTGATGAGCTTATAGGTATTGCTGATTTTTATGATAACGATGACATTGTAACTAAAATGAAGAAAATTGTTCCCGAATTTAAAAGTATGAATTCTGCTTTTGAAGTTTTAGATAAGTAGTTTCTTATGATAAATTGAATTTTGTACTCAAATGATATTAAAAAGGTGTTTTTTTATAAAACGCCTTTTTGCTTTTATAATAATTTATAAGCGAATAAAAATCTTGTTAATTAAATAAATCTTGCTTTTTAAGAACTATTTAGGTTAATTAGTTTAAAATAAAATGAACGACAACAATACCCCAAATGATTGGTTGTTTGAAATAACACCTAAAAATAAATTCTTCTCTCTAAACCTAAAAGAAGTTTGGCAATACAGAGATTTGTTATTACTCTTTGTAAAACGCGATGTTATTACTGTTTACAAACAAACTGTCTTAGGACCGCTTTGGTATTTAATCCAGCCATTATTTACTTCTGTAACATTTACTATAATATTCAATAACGTCGCCGGTATTGATACGGGCACTGTTCCTCCCTTTTTGTTTAATTTGGCTGGAATAACCGTTTGGAATTATTTTACAGCATGCCTAACGGGAACTTCAGACACGTTTAAAGCTAATGCTGCAATATTTGGGAAAGTATATTTTCCTCGGATTATTACTCCTCTATCTGTTGTAATTTCGAACCTTGTAAAATTCGGAATTCAATTTTTGATTTTTATCGGATTTTACATTTTCTATTATTTTCAAGGAGCAAATTTGGGGTTAAATGGCCTGATTTTATTTTTTCCAATTTTGATTATTATAATGGGACTTTTAGGGTTAGGATTAGGAATGCTAATTTCGGCAATGGTCACAAAATATCGTGATTTTAGCCACTTAATTGGTTTTGGGATACAATTATTAATGTATCTGTCTGCGGTAATGTATCCTATGAGTTTAATTAAAGATAAATTACCAGGTTATGGCTGGCTAGTAGAATATAATCCATTAGCTTACATAATAGAAACAGCGCGTTACATGCTTTTAGATGTGGGAGAAGTTTCAGTTTTGGGATTATCCTATACTTTAGCTGTTACTATTGTAGTATTTTTTATTGGACTTTTAGTTTTCAACAAAACCGAAAAAAGTTTTATAGATACTGTTTAGAATTGAATATTAAAAACTGTTTACTTCATTTACCATTTTAGATTTACAATTGAAAAAAGATATAATATTAAAAGCCGAAAATATCTCTAAACAATATCGTTTAGGGCAAGTAGGCACCGGAACTTTAAGTCATGATATCAATCGTTGGTGGCACAAGATTCGAGGAAAAGAAAACCCGTATCTAAAAATTGGGGAAACAAATGATCGTTCTACTAAAGGTAATTCAGATTATGTTTGGGCTTTACAAGATATAAACTTTGAGGTTGAACGAGGAGAAGTTTTAGGAATCATTGGTAAAAATGGTGCAGGAAAATCAACACTTTTAAAGATCCTTTCAAAGGTTACCGCCCCAACAACAGGAAGTATAAAATCGCGTGGTCGTATAGCATCACTTCTTGAAGTGGGAACAGGATTTAATGGTGAAATGACCGGACGAGAAAATATCTTCCTGAACGGTGCAATTCTAGGAATGACCAAAAAAGAAATTGCTTCAAAGCTTGATGAAATTATTGACTTTTCAGGCTGTGAGCGTTATATTGATACTCCTGTAAAAAGATATAGCTCTGGAATGACGGTTCGATTGGCTTTTGCTGTAGCTGCTTTTTTAGAGCCAGAAATTTTGGTTATCGATGAGGTTTTAGCTGTTGGTGATGCTGAATTTCAAAAAAAGGCTATTGGCAAGATGCAGGATATTTCTAAAGGTGAAGGAAGAACTGTTTTGTTTGTGAGTCATAATATGGCAGCGGTTAAGAGTTTGTGTACGAGAGGGATTGTTTTAGAACACGGGAGTGTAGTTTTTGAAGGAGAGATTGATCAAGCTATTAATAGATATTTATCGGTTAAAAAAAGCGAACTTAATTTAATTGATAGAAGAGACAGAGTTGGATCTGGAAATGTAAAAATTATTGATGTAAAAATTATAAATGCTCATAGAATAATGACTGGTTCAGATATGAAAATTGAAATCGTTTATGAAACTATTGTTGATGAATTTTTTATAAATGAATTTGGAGTTAGTATCTGGGATTTAAAAGAAAATAAAATTATTAGTTTATCATCTAATTTTAAAAATCAATTAGATAATATTTCTAAATCGGGAACTGTTATATGTGATATTCCAAGCATGCCTTTAGTTAAAGGGAATTATACATTGAATTGTTTTGTAGGTTCTATCTTTGGCTTGGAAGATTATATAGAAAATGTAGATGAGTTTTTTGTGGAAGAGAATGATGTATTCGGTACTGGAAAAACAATCAACCCAGAGTGGGGAATGGTAAGTGTAGAACATAATTGGATAAAAAAAAATGTTGCAAAAGATTGACGATTTAGAAGAATGGAATAATACTGAAGATCCATGGGGTTATAATAATAATTTTCATGATAACTTAAGGAAAACAACTCTTTTGGATCAAATTCCTAAGCGAGAATATGAAAATGTTTTAGATATAGGTTGTGGGCAAGGATTTATTACAAATGATTTGCCTGGTAAAAATGTTTATGGAGTAGATATTTCTGAAGCAGCAATAAAATTTGCTCGTAAGAACAACAAGAAAGTTAATTATTTTGCAGGATCTATTTTTGAAATAGATAAATTGTTTGAAATTAAATTTGATTTAATAATTATTACTGGAGTTTTGTATCCTCAATATATTGGAAAATCTTCTACTTTAATTTATTTGTTGATTGATAAGATTTTAAAACAGGATGGAGTTTTAATTTCAGTTCATATAGATGAATGGTATTTTGCAGAATTTCCATATTTAAAAATTAATCAGCTCTATTACAATTATAGAGAATTTACTCATAATTTAGAAATATATTCGAAATGATTTTAATGTATCACAAAATTCATCCCGACACTTCTACAATGTGGTGGGTTTCAGTTAATGAATTTTACAGACAAATGGTTGAGCTGTCAAGTAAAAAAGTAGTTTATTTAAACGACTACGATTTTCAGAATAAAGATCATGTAGTAATAACATTTGATGGTATTTATAAAAATGTTTTTGAATATGCCTTACCAATTTTACAACACTTTAATTATCCATTCGAACTTTTCTTAACTTCACAATATTTAGATGGAGATAATTCTTTTGATGTAGTAGAGCCAATAGCAAAATTTACAAGTTCTTTTGAGCTACTAAAGCTTGTTGAAGGAGGAGGGAGATTACAATGGCATACTAAAAGTCATCCAAATCTAAAAAATACAGATGATTTAAATTTTATAGTAAACGAATTGACTATTCCAAATGAAATTAAGTCTTTAGATAAAGATGGATTTGAATGGTTTGCATATCCTCATGGTGAATTTAACGATTTAGTATTAAGTGAAGTAAAATTAAGATTTAAAGGAGCTTTATCATGTAACCAAGGGAATGGGATTGATAAATATCAATTTAACAGACTAACTGTTGAGAATCACACTTCACTAACTACAAATAAAGTTACATGCATTATTACAAGTTATAATTATGGAAGTTTTTTAATTGAAGCAGTGGAATCAGTTTTAAAACAGACAATCTTACCATTTGAAATTTTAATTTCCGATGACTGTTCAACAGATGAGACTCAAATTATTGCCGAAGAATATGTTCGAAAATATCCGAAATTAATAAAATATAATAGAAATGAAACGAATCTTGGAATTGTTAAACATTTTAATAAAGCAATTAAATTAACCAGAGGAGAATTTGTTTTTTTTTTAGGCGCTGACAATAAGCTCACAAGTAATTACGTCGAAGAATTAGTAAAAATTTTAGAGCAAAATAATGAGGTTGGAATTGCTTATACTGATTATGCTTTTTTTGGGGCACGTGCTAGAATCGCTTACGAAGAATTACCTGAGTTTAGACGTGCGGCTATTATCGATGATAGTTATTTTAAAATATTTTTTCCAGAAACAACATCGAGAGATGAACTATTAGATGTTTTACAACTATCAAATATCATTCATGGTTCTTCGATGTTTAAACGTGAAGCATTTGAAAGTGTACAAGGATATACGTTAACAGAAATGCCAGAGGATTATAATCTTTTTAAAAGGATTGTGGAGAAAGGTTGGGATGCAAAAAAAGCCAAAAAGACTAATTTAGCATATAGACAGCATAGTAATTCACAAGCGAATAATATTCTTAATCTTCAAAACCGAATGTTGTTCTATAAAAAATCATATTTAGACTTAAAAAATCAGAAGTATGAATTTGAAAATAGTAGAGTTTTTATATTCTCTTTTAAGTTTTATAAAATGTTCAACTTCATAAAAAGAAATTATAAAAATCCAGGTTTAATCCTAAAAAAAATCAGATCGAAATCTTTAAAGAAATTTTTTCATTTTTCATAAAATATTAATCAGATAATGTTCAATATAAGTTCAGTAAGCTCTATAGCTATTCCAACTTACAAGGGTCAGAATTTATTGAAGAAGTAGTACACTCTGTAATGAATCAAACTTATAAAAATGCAAATTAGTATTTCGAATAATAAGTTAATGGATCATTTTATTAATTGCAAAAAAAACCCTTGTTGGTTCTTAAATACTTTTTTTAATTTATCCTAAATCATTTAAGAAATAATGTATAATATTAGCCCCTTAATCTCTATAATAGTACCCAATTATAATCATGAAAAATTCTTAAAGCAACGCTTAGATAGTATTTTTAATCAAACATATCAAAACTTTGAAGTTATACTATTAGATGATTGTAGTACAGATAATAGTAGAGACATACTTTTAGAATATGCTAAAAGAACACAAGTCACTCATTATATTTTTAATGAGAAGAATTCGGGAAATACTTTTTTTCAATGGAAAAGAGGAATATCTCTTGCAAAGGGTGAATATATTTGGATTGCTGAATCGGATGATTTTTGTGAAAACAATTTTCTAGAGATTGTAAGTAAGCCTTTGCTGGAAAACGATGAAGTTGTTTTGTCTTATTGTCAATCGAATAAAGTTGATGAAAATAGTATTTTAATTGGAAACTGGAAAGCGCATACCAATAGTTTTAATACTTTGCAATTCGAGGAAAATTTTGTTATAGATGGTGATTTATTTATAGAGAAGTATCTCATTTATAAAAATATTATTCCTAATGCCAGTGCTGTATTATTTAAAAAAAGTAACCTAAAAATTAACGATATTTTAATTGAAAATGATCTATTAAAATATTGTGGCGATTGGGTTATTTATTTAGAGCAAATTGTACAATTTAAAATTGCTTTTATTTCAGATTCTATTAATAATTTTAGATTTCATGCAAATAGCGTTATTGCGAAAGCATCACAGAGGGAAGATAGAGCTTCTATTATTGACATTGATTTTGAGATGAGGAAAGTTATGATTGCATTTTTGCAAAAAAATAAACCGACAAATTATAATGCAATTGTTTCAAATAATAGAAAAATTATGAAATTATTAAAATATGATAAAGGTATATTTCTAATTGAGAATAACAGAAGATGGGAAGGGGCATTCGTATTACTAACTATTTTTGATGAATTTTGGAAAAGATATCATTTTAAAAAAAGGTTAGTTTTAAAATTTAAAAAAAATATTTCAGGATAATAACTTTTTTTATTTTAATAAAATATCATAGTAAATTGACTATGATTTAAGATATTTTTTGTCTTTCTAATTAATTTCAATCTATTACTTGGTTTTTTAATTTTTTATAAATATTTTTTTTAATGAGAATTTCTGAAATAAAAGTTGGTTACGTAGTGTCATATGATTTCGACTTACTATTGTTATCTATAAATCAATTATATAAGAAGGTAGATAGAATATATATAGCAATTGATAAAGAAAAAAAAACATGGAGTGGCAATTTTTTTGAAATATCAGAGTCGTTTTTCACCAAAATAAATCAATTGGATATTGATAATAAAATCGAATTTTATTATGATTCTTTTTTTGTAAGAGATTTATCTCCTTCTGAATGCGAAACAAGAGAGAGAAATATGTTATTGCAAAAAATGGGAAGAGGATGGTTAATTCAGTTAGATACAGATGAATACGTATATGATTTTGATAAACTAAGGAGTTATTTAAAAAAATATTGGTATTTAACAGTTTTTCCTGCATATACTCCAATTGTATTTAGAGGAAGATTAATCACCTTATTTAAAAAAATACCTCAGGGATATTTATATATAGATAATGATGAAAAATTCTCATTTATTACAAATATACCTAACTATGAGTCTTGCAGAGCAAATAAAAGTGTAAGAAACTTTTTCATAAATTTTAATGTAATACATAATTCATGGGGAAGGACAGATGAGGAACTTCTATTAAAAATAAAAAACTGGGGGCATCGAGATGATTTTGACACCCAAAAGTTCTTTGAATCATGGAAACAATTAAATTATCTTAATTATAATAGTTACAAGAATTTTCATCCAATTATTCCGGAAGTTTGGAATGAACTACATTTTATAAAATCTAAATCGGTAGAAAATTTTATTAATAATTATGCTCAAAATAATACACAAAATTTAATAGAAATTAAACCATCTATCTTTTTTAAAGCATTATTTGGCAAACTGAAGTTTTTCAAAAAAAAGAAACATTAATAATTATATGTTATCCATAATAATTTGCAGTAGAAAAAAGGAGATTGATTCTAATTTGTTTGAAAATATTAAAAAAACCGTAGGTTGTTATTATGAGTTGATAGTTATTGATAATTCTAAAAATGAGAAATCTATTTTTGAAGCATATAATGATGGTATTTCAAAAAGTAAAGGACATTTTTTTTGCTTTCTGCACGATGATATCATTATACATACCAATAATTGGGGAAATATTTTGCTCAATCTTTTTAATAAGGATAGTCGTCTGGGCCTGATCGGAGTAGCGGGTACCAAAATTAAAAGTAAAATGCCTTCAGCTTGGTGGGATTGCCCACATTACCAAAAAGCAGCAAACTTAATTCAGCATTTTGGTGAAGAGAAGATAGTAACTTGGAATTATGGCTTTGAACAAGAAAGTAATGTTGAGGTTGTTGCTATTGATGGAGTTTTTATGGCAATGAGAAAAAACGAACTTATTTCATTTGATACTCGAATGAAAGGTTTTCATAATTATGATTTAAATATTTCTTTAGAGCATAAAAAAAAAGGTCTTAAAATAATTGTTACTAATGAAATTTTAATAGAACATTTTTCATTAGGTAATGTAAATGAAAATTGGATGTTTTCCACCTTGAAAGCGCACAAAATTTATAATAATTATTTACCAATAAGTATTCCTGACATCCAAAATCATGAAACAATAAAATTGTTAGAAATTAAGAATGCAAAAAGATTTATGAAACAAATTTTAAGTTTTGGATTAAATAAAAAAACTATTAATATTTGGTTTAATTTTTTTTCATTTTTAGTCTACTCTAAATTTTACTTAGAATATTTAAAGAAAATATACAAATGATGCTTGCCATAGTTATTCCATATTATAAAATTATGTTTTTTGAAGAAACATTAGAATCTTTAGCGAAACAAACTGACAAGCGTTTTAAAGTTTACATAGGTGATGATGAAAGTCCCGAAAGTCCATTATCTTGCTTAGAAAAATACAAAGATAAGTTTGATTTTACATATCATCGTTTTGACAAAAATATAGGAGGAGTTTCTTTAGTTAAACAATGGGAACGCTGCATAGATTTAATTGAGAATGAAGAGTGGATTATTTTGCTGGGTGATGATGATTTCTTGGAAGAAACTGTTGTAGCATCATGGTTTAAAGAGTATCCAGTCTTTAATGAAAAATCGAATGTAGTTAGATTTGCAACAAAGTCAATAAATATGATTTTAAATAAGGTTAGTGACTCGTTTAAACATCCTTTATGGGAGAAAGCAACTGATTCTTATTTTAGAAGATTTAAAGGTTTAACAAGAAGTACCCTGTCCGAATATGTGTTTTCAAAAGAAGCTTTTATTAAATTTGGATTTTATGATTTTCCTTTGGCTTGGCATAGTGACGATGCAGCTTGGTTATCTTTTTCTGATCATAAACCCATTTTTACAATAAATGATAGTCATTTGTTTATTAGACATTCTTCTTTTTGCATCTCTGGAAATAAAGGAAATCAAAATTTGAAAAATATTGCAAGTGAAAAATTTTATACAGAATGTATTTTTAAAAATATTAATTTATTCAATAAGTCGCAAAAAATAGATTTAGTATTAGAATATGAGATTTCTGTAAAGAAGAATAGAAAATTAAAAATTTCTGAATGGTGCAATTTATGTTGGTTTTATTTTTCTAACCACGAGTTTATATTGTTTTTTAAATGTATTAGAAGGTTTTTTTTAAGTTTATCAATTTAATTTTTTTATTAAATGATGCTGGCTATTATAATCCCTTATTATAAATTTACATTTTTTGAAGCTACTTTACAGTCGCTTGCCGATCAGACTAATAAACAATTTAAAGTTTATATCGGAGATGATTCAAGCCCAGAAGATCCGTCAATTCTTTTGGAAAAATTTATTGGAAAAATTGATTTTCAATACAATAAATTTCAATCTAACTTTGGTGGTACTTCGTTAGTTAAACATTGGGAGAGATGTGTAAATCTTTCATTAAATGAAGAATGGTTTATGATTTTAGGCGATGATGATGTTTTAGAATCCAATTGCGTCGAAAGTTTTTATAGTAAAATTAACACAGTTAATCAGGGATTTAACGTGGTGAGATTTGCCAGTTGTAATATTGACCAAAAAGGGAAACAAATATCAAAAGTCTTTCAAAATCCAATTATTGAAAGTTCAATTGATTTTTTTTTTAGAGAAAGAAGATCTTCTTTAAGCGAATATCTGTTTAATAAAGAAAAATTTTTTACTGTCGGTTTTAAAGATTTTCCCCTAGCCTGGTGTACTGATATTTTGGCAGTTTTAGAGTTTTCCAATTTTGAAAATGTTTATTCAATCAATGATTCAATTGTTTATGTACGTATTTCTGAAAGGAGTATATCTGGGAGTAAAGGTTTAGAAAGATTAAAAAGCCAAGCAGCTTTTGAGTTTTTATATTATTTATTAGTTGAAAAAAAACATTTTTTTAATTCTTTTCAAAAAGAAGAATTACTTAAAGCGATTATTAGAATTTATCTAGCCAATAAAAAAAACAGCATGTTTTTTTTTAAATTGTCATGGTATTTTTTGAATAATTTTTTTATATATGGGTACTTCAATTTTATAAAGTTGATTTTTTTAAGTTTGAAAAAACATAAGTTAAAATTTAAAAAAAATGTTATTAAATAATCCTATTGTCTCTATAATTATTCCGACGTATAATAGAGCTCATCTTCTTGTTGAGACTTTGGAAAGTGTCTTGGCGCAAACTTACTCTAATTGGGAGTGTATTATTGTAGATGATAATTCAACTGATGAAACACAACTATTGTTGAATGAATATAGCAATAAAGACAATAGATTCACTTATATAATTAAATCTGAGAAACAAAAAAAGGGAGCAAGCATTTCTAGAAATTTAGGACTTAAAATAGCGAGAGGTGAGTTTATTCAATTCTTGGATTCTGATGATCTCCTTGCGGATAATAAAATTCAAGAACAAATAAAATTACTAATTAATGAAAATAAATATACTGTTTGTACTTGTAAATGGGGAAAGTTTATAGAAAAATCTGATCCATTAACGCTCATAGAGAATAGTGCAGATTATAGAGACTTTAATACGATTAAAGAGTATTTTAATTTAATAGGTATTCATGGGGGGTTCTTTCCGCCGATAAATTTTTTAATAAATAAAGAATTAATTAATCAGTCGGGATATTGGAACGAAAGCCTTACTGTAAATGATGATGGGGAGTTTTTTTTTAGAGTTCTATTAAATGCTGACAAAATATTGTTTTGTGCAAAAACATATGTTTTATATAGAAATAATTTAACTGATAATTTAAGCATACTAAACTCAGAGATTAAAGCAATTAGTTTATTAAATAGTTGGAAAATTATCGAAGCTTTATATAGAACGAAATATAACGAAGAAAATTCAGATTATATTAATAAAAAGAAAAGCAGTGTTTATAGTGAATTAAAAAAAATGTATCCAAAAATAATATGTAAAAACACAAGCTTCTTCAAACAGCAAATTAAAGAAGATACTTTAGTTAAGAAAATAAGTAAATTAAAAAAAAGAATTAAAAACAGGTTAAAAATTGTTTTTAGATTTTAATATGAGAGTAGGTTATAATCCATATAAAGATCAAAAAAATGATGAATCGAAATACATTCATCAGGTTATCATACCAGTATATATCCCTAATCATGAGGCATATTTTAAAGATAGTTTTGCAATTTTAAAACTATGCTTAGAATCTCTATTTGCAACAATACACAAAAAATCTTTTATAACTATCGCTAATAACGGGAGTGACAAAATTGTGTCAGATTATTTGGATGCTCTTTTAAGACAAAATAAAATTCAAGAACTAATTCATACTGAAAATATAGGAAAGCTCAATGCGATACTGAAAGGTTTAGTTGGGAATGACATAGAATTAGTTACTATTGCGGATT
>Ga0247807_10001914_pt1 | contig 11805 bp, 14 predicted proteins | sample UWRJL074202C1_FD_179931 | JGI IMG/M metagenome (GOLD analysis project Ga0247807, IMG submission 179931) | Plant litter microbial communities from Arlington Agricultural Research Station in Wisconsin, United States - UWRJ-L074-202C-1 | ecosystem: Environmental > Terrestrial > Plant litter >...
CAGAGAGATTGATAACCAGAAGAGAAAAGATGATCCTGACTTTAAAGGTGCTTTTCATGAGAAGAAACATGCTGCTGCAATTGCTGCGGCCGCTGCGGCTTCTGCTAAGAAAAAGATGGATAAGACCCCGGCCTGGAAAAAAAGGAAATTCAAAAAAACCTAGTCTTGAAATTAACCCCGTTAAATATCGTGACTTCGGGCTGCCTGGTATTGGCCCTGCTGCTATTTTTCAGCCCGGATAGTCAGCTTCCTGTACAAAAAGGAATGAATGGATTATTAATAGGTCTTTGTATTTTAACTGCAATTATTGCTTTCATTTCAGATCTGATTTTCCGGAAGTTTATACCTTTGCTCGGTAAGCTATGGATAGTAGAGTGTGCTTTAATCATATTTACTGTAGTTCTAATGGTTATTCTGAAGGTTACTTTAGGCTAATTTGCTACAGGATAAAAATAAGCGGCCTGTCCGGAGAGCTTTGGAAACAATAAAAAGATAAAAACAACAATTACATTGTAATGAAAACAGCAGAAATTAAAATAACAGTTGAGCTTGATGATAATAACGTTCCTGAGAACTTAATGTGGGAATCTACAGATGCGGAAACTCAGGAAAAGGTTCCTGTGAAATCTATGATGCTGGCTTTATGGGATCATAATTACAAAAATTCAATGCGTATTGATCTTTGGACTAAAGATATGCCTGTAGATGAGATGAAAAGGTTCTTTTATGAAACTTTGCAGACTATGGGTGATAGTTTTTTAAAAGCAACCGGCGAAACTTTGATCATTGAGGATTTAAGAGATTATTGTGCGCATTTTGCTGATAAAATGGGGATAGATCCCGGGAAGTAATTCTCGGACAAAAAAAATCAGGGTATTATTTCTGGCCGCGTTCACCGAAGGAGTGAACAATGCCAGAAATAATACCCTGATTTTTTTTGCCATATTCTTACGTATACAGGATTGGGGAGTTGCTGGGGATGTGTGTTTAGCAGGGGTGGTTTGTTTACCTGGATAACAGGATGGCTTGTTTACCTGGATAACAAATTAGAATTGTTTGTTAAATACTTAATTGCGGATAGTAATTTTTTTTAGGTTAAATTCAGTAAATAGATGATACTTTTGTCTCTGTTTATTTAAAATACTCTTTTTTTATGAAGATTCAAGGTATTGTTGGAGCCTTATTGATGGCTATAGGAGGGATGTGCCCTTTAGTACATGTACCTGTTATTGGAAACTGGAACTATTTTGGAATCGATCAGTCTTTAGGGATTGTCTTTTATGTGATAGTTGGTTCAGCCTTTTTAGGATCATTTCTTAATAAAACCGGCTTATTGCGGTTTTGTGGATGGGCTGCTTTGGGGATGGTTATTCTGACACTGGCTGCTGTATGGTTTAAATCACATGATTACTTTAGTTTTATACATTTTAAGAAGCTGATCAACCTGGCATCTGGTATGGTGAAATACAAATGGGGCTGGTTTGTGATTTTAGCTGGGGTACTGCCATTAATTACAGTAAGAAAGCCATTCGTTGCTGCGCAGGTTCCGGTAGCTCCAAGGTCAGAAGTTTAACAGAACTGCAGTACCTTTTATCATAGAAGTACAATATAATCAGTATTCGGGCAGGAAATAAGTTTCCTGCAGTAAAAAAACAATACATAAAATTATCTTTGTGCCGAAATGCAGTTAATAAAGGAAGTTAAATATTTGATTGGAAAAGAGTTGTTGCTGGAGTGGCGCTCAAAATATGCGCTAAACGGTGTGGTACTCTATGTCGTATCCACAGTATTTGTGTGTTTTCTTTCCTTTGTTTCGCTGAAAGGCATAACCTGGAATGCACTATTCTGGATTATTATGCTCTTTGCTTCTATTAATGCAGTCTCTAAAAGCTTTCTTCAGGAAAGTAAAGGAAGGCAGTTGTATATCTATACTATAGCGAGCCCACTGGCATTAATTATATCCAAAACTATTTACAATATCTTTTTGATGTTGCTCCTTACGCTGATTGCCCTGGGGTTTTATACGTTGGTTTTTGATTATGTTCCCGAAGATATGGGCTTGTATCTTATTGCTGCCATATTAGGCAGCCTGAGCTTTTCAACGATATTTACAATGATATCAGCGATAGCATCTAAAGCGGGTAATGGCGGGATGCTGATGGCTATTTTAAGCTTTCCGGTAATTATTCCGGTCATTACTGTTTTGATTAAGCTAAGTAAAAATGCAATCGACGGGCTCGACAGAAGCGTGAGCCTGGACGAAATAGGCATTCTGTTGATTATCAATGTACTGGTTGCTGTATTCTCCCTGATGTTATTTCCATACTTATGGCGTGATTAGGGGAATTTAAACAGCTATTGATGGAATTATAAAAATTAACCAAAATATATAAAGCTTTGTTACCTTTGAACTCGCAAAATTAAGCTGATCCTCTTCAATTGTAATTTGTTTAATAAGCGATCTTAAATCTGAAATAAATGTATAAATCCTGGTGGAAAATTTTGGGAGCAGTACTGGTAGTTTACTCTACAGTATTTGGCTTCTTGTCTTCAGTTCCTGCTTTACCAATATTGCATCAAAGCATTAGAAATCTATATTTCCACGTGCCCATGTGGTTCAGTATGATCATACTTTTCAGTGTTTCAGTATATCACAGTATCAAATATCTGAGTAATAACAACGAAGAGCATGATATGAAAGCAGTACAAAGCATTAATGCAGGTGTGGTGTTCGGTATCCTTGGAATCGTTACCGGTGCTATCTGGGCTAAATTTACATGGGGGCAGGCCTGGAGTTTTGATGTAAAGCAAAATTTTGCTGCTATTGCTCTTTTATTGTATTTCGCTTATCTGGTACTCAGAAATGCAATTGATGAAGATCAGAAAAGAGCTAAAATTGCTGCTATTTATAATATTTTTGCCTTTCCGATGATGGTTGTTTTACTTTTTGTATTACCACGTTTATCAGATTCATTGCATCCTGGCAATGGAGGTAATCCTGGATTTAATGCCTATGATCTGGACAGCCATATGAGAATGGTCTTTTATCCTGCCTGTTTAGGCTGGATACTAATCGGTTATTGGATATATACTTTACTTTTCAGAGTCTCCTCTTTAGAGAAAAACAAAACAGCATAATTCAGCTATGGCGATGCAGCTTGCCTGAGTTAAAAAAAATATAATCAGATGAAAAAAATTATTATTACAATCCTGATGTTAATGGTTACGGTGCAACTTTTTGCACAGGAACAGACTTCTGTAATTTCTGATACCCTTGCCGGATCAGAGAAAATTTATGTAGTTGCCGTTTGTGCAGCAGTTATTTTACTCGGACTAATCTTTTTCCTGTTCTCAATTGATCGCAGATTAAAAAAAATAGAAAAAAAATCTTAAGGTAGAAAAATTATTTTAAAGCCTTTAACACAGGTTTTTGGCGTGTTTTTAGTGAGGTGTTTCACTTACACTAAGCAATTATTAATTTGTATTAATCGTTTTTTTTAGTGCAATTTTGCAGTTATAAGAATAAGAACATAATTCAAATTCATAAAAATCAAATAATGGCTACTACAGCAAACGAGACAAATTTTTTTACAGATGTCTGTAAAAACTTTGATAACGCAGCCCAATTCACCGGTCACCCAGAGGGTTTACTATCCCAGATTAAAGCTTGTAACAGTGTTTATCGTTTCCAGTTTCCAATCCGCAGAGGAAATGGTTTCGAGGTAATTGATGCATGGCGTGTTGAACACTCTCATCATATGAGCCCAACAAAAGGAGGGATTCGTTACAGTGAAATGGTTAATGAAGATGAGGTAATGGCATTGGCGGCATTAATGACTTATAAATGCGCGATCGTGAATGTTCCTTTTGGTGGTGCAAAAGGTGGAATTAAAATCACACCAAAAAACTATACAACTGGTGAATTGGAAAATATCACCCGTCGTTATACTACAGAGTTAATTAAAAAGAATTTTATCGGTCCTGGTATTGATGTTCCTGCTCCTGATTATGGATCTGGTGAACGTGAAATGAGCTGGATCGCTGATACATATATGACAATGAATCCGGGTCAGCTGGATGCTTTAGGTTGTGTTACTGGTAAGCCAATTGCTTTACATGGTATTCGCGGACGTAAAGAAGCAACAGGCCGTGGTGTTGCTTACGCTGTAAGAGAATGTGTAAGAGTAACAGAAGATATGCATAAAATAGGTCTTAAGGCTGGGCTGGATGACAAGAGGGTTATTGTTCAGGGATTAGGAAACGTTGGATACCACTCTGCAAAATTCCTTACTGAATTTGGTGCTACTATTGTTGGTCTTTGTGAGTTTGAGGGCGCGATTTACAATGAAAACGGACTGAATGTTGACGAAGTGTTCGCACATCGTAAATTAACAGGTTCAATTTTAGGTTTCCCGGGAGCTAAAGAATTTAAGAATTCTATGGAAGGTCTGGAGCAGCCATGTGATATCCTTGTTCCTGCAGCTTTAGAGAATCAGATTACTGCAGATAATATCAGGAACATTAAGGCAAAAATTATTGCTGAAGGTGCAAACGGACCATGTACTCCTGAAGCTGAAGAAATCTTCACTGAAATGGGTGGTATTATCATTCCTGATATGTACTGTAATGCAGGTGGTGTAACTGTTTCTTACTTTGAGTGGTTAAAAAACCTTTCCCATGTAGCTTTTGGCCGTATGGAAAAACGTTATGCTGAAAACTCAAATGCTAACCTGATTAATACATTAGAAAGCTTAACAGGTCAGAGTATTCCTGCTGAGCACCGTTTAATGATTGTTAAAGGTGCTTCTGAATTAGAACTGGTAAATTCAGGATTAGAGGATACAATGATTCACTCTTACCATGAGATCAGAGAAACTCTTTTAACCAAGCCTGGTATTCAGACTTTAAGAACTGCTGCTTTTGTTGGTTCAATTGACAAAATTGCTGTTTCTTACATGAACTTAGGGATCTGGCCATAAGCCTCATTTCAATAAAACAAAAAAACCGCAACGTGTAAAACGTTGCGGTTTTTTTATGAAGAGCCTTTCTGAAAGGCTCTTCATAAAAAAACATCCGGTCAATATGACATTCATCTTGAAATCCCGCATATCTTAATTTCGTATATTGGTTTGAAGGAATGATTCCATAATCAGCTCAAATATGAGAACAGGTATATATTTATTAATAATCGCCTTAATATTCGCTTCCTGTTCCGGAAGAGATCAAAAAATAGCCAGTAATAACGGATTTGCTGTTCTGCCTCAGCCTAACTCCAATGGAGCAGTAGCAACCTTTGCAGGAGGATGTTTTTGGGCTATGCAAGAAAGTATGATCCAGTTAAAAGGAGTAAATACAGTAATCAGTGGTTATGCTGGCGGAAGTACTGCAAATCCTACTTATGAAGAGGTTTTAAGCAAAAATACCGGACATGCAGAGTCCGTTCAGATTTATTATAATCCTGCAATGATTTCCTATGAACAATTATTACATGCTTTTTTCTTTGCCCATGATCCTACAGAACTGAACAGACAAGGCCCGGATACAGGTAATGATTACCGGTCAGTTGCTTTTTACCGGAGCCCTGAAGAACTAAAAACAATTGCCAAAGTGATGGCTGAGATGGAAGCTGCCAAATATTATACCGGTAGTTTTGTCACTGAACTGGAACCTTTTCAGGTCTTTTATCCTGCAGAAAGTTCACATCAGGATTATTATGAACGAAATCTATGGGATCCTTATATCAGAAGTGTCTCCAGACCTAAAGTAATGCATGTGAGGGAAAAACTTCCTCAACTGATTAAAAATGAATATCTTAAATAGTTTATTGCTGCTCATTCTGAATATAATATCTGTTATTGTGTCGTTTATTTGTCAGGCAACTATCAATATTTTGTCATCTAAAGTAATAGCCAGTGTCTGAGGGATATTAGGTACTTATATTTTTTATCTTTGTATACTCAAAAAACGATATATTCTCATGAAGAAAAGTGCAATTATTGGTTTAATTACAATAGCTATCTGTGTTTGTTTCCTGGTGAGCTTAAATGCTGATACCAGTAACTACTCGACTTTTACAGAAGCAGCTAAAGATTCCAGAGAGTTTCACGTAATGGGACATTGGGCAAAAGAAAAGGGAACCTATTATGATGCTTTAAAAGATGCCAACCATTTTTCATTTTATATGAAAGATGAAAAAGGTGATATTGAAAAAGTAATTTACAGTGGCACTAAACCACAGGATTTTGAGCGTTCTGAAAAACTTGTATTAATTGGTAAGATGAATAAAGGAACTTTTTACGCTTCCAAAATACTCATGAAGTGCCCTTCTAAATATAATAACGACCTAGTAGAGATTAAGCAGGACGGACAGGTTAAACGATACAAATAATTTTAATGGATATACAATTCACAGGAGAAACCCTCCTTCCCGGCAAAGTTGGGCAGTTTTTTATTGTTTTAGCGTTTGCCGCTGCACTACTTTCAACGATTTCTTATTTTTTTGCCACCCGCAATAAAGACCTTGCTGATAAATCCTGGCAACGTTTGGGAAGAATAGCATTCTTAACTAATCTTTTTAGTGTAATTGGAATTGGGGTAACACTGTTTTATCTGATCCTTAACCATTATAACGAGTACTATTACGTTTACTCACACTCTTCAAAAACACTTCCGGTATATTATATCGTTTCCGCTTTCTGGGAAGGACAGGAAGGCAGCTTTTGGCTTTGGGCATTCTGGCAGGCACTTTTAGGTACTATCCTGATGTGGAAAGGAAAAACCTGGGAAAATGGTGTAATGACAGTTGTTTCATTTTCACAGGTGTTTTTAACGTCAATGCTTTTAGGTGTTCAGATTTTTGGGGAACGTGTAGGAAGTTCTCCTTTTATCCTTTTGAGGGATGCTGTCAACCTGAAAGATATGGCTCCGGTCGTATTTGCCGATGCTGAAAATTATAAAAACTATCTGAAATTTATTACTGATGGAAGAGGATTAAATCCACTGCTGCAAAACTACTGGATGGTGATCCATCCGCCAACCTTATTCCTTGGTTTTGCGAGTATGATTGTTCCTTTTGCTTATGTGATCACTGGTTTATGGCAAAAAAGATATAAAGAATGGGTAAAACCTGCTATGCCATGGGCTTTGTTTGCAGTAATGGTTTTGGGAACAGGGATTATTATGGGTTCTTTCTGGGCTTATGAGGCACTGAACTTTGGTGGGTTCTGGGCATGGGACCCGGTTGAAAACGCTTCGCTGATTCCATGGTTAACCTTAATCGGTGCTGTCCATGTCATGATTGCTTTTAAAAATACTGGTCACGCATTCTTTACTTCCATAGCACTTGTTTTAGTCAGTTTCATCTTAGTGTTATATGCTTCTTTCTTAACCAGAAGCGGTATCCTTGGAGAAACATCTGTACACTCATTTACCGATCTGGGAATGTTTGGCCATCTGATTCTTTATAATGTCGTTTTCCTTGCTATTCCGGTCGTACTGATTATTTTACGCTGGAAAGAGTTGCCTATTACCAATAAAGACGAAGAAACTTATTCAAGAGAATTCTGGATGTTCATTGGGGCGCTTGTAGTAACGGTAGCTTGTATCCAGGTTATTTTCTCTACCTCTGTTCCTGTTTTCAATAAAGCTTTCGGAACTAATTTTGCTCCGCCAATTGATGCCATCAAGTATTATAATCAATGGCAGGCCCCGTTTGCTATCCTGATTACAATGATTTCAGGTTTTTCTCAGTTCTTAAAATACAAACGTACAGATATCCGTAAATTCTACAGCAGTCTGGTTGCCACGTTAATCATTGCTGTAGTGGTTACAGCAGGATTTGTTTATGTGACTAACGTATACAATAACCTGATCTATATTTTACTGTCTTTCAGTTGTATGTTCGCTATTCTTTCCAATGCACGCATCCTTACCCAGGGATTTAGCGGTAAAGGGAAACTTGTGGGGGCTGCGGTTGCGCATATAGGATTTGCCTTGTTATTAGTAGGAGCACTGGTTGCTGCTGCAACAAGCAAGCCCGTTTCTATCAATGCTACAAACTTTATTCCTGTAAAGGACTTTGAAAAAGTAGAAAAACCTGGTGAGAACATGGTACTGTACAAAAATGAGCCTAAGAAAATGGGCCGCTTTACAGTTACTTACACCAGTGATACTACAATAGCACCTAATACTTATTATACACTTAACTTTAAAGTGATCGATGAGAAAACAGGGAAACTTAAAGAAGACTTTAACCTGAACCCACGTGTTCAGATCAATGAGAAAATGGGGCTGATTGCATCTCCGGATACAAAGCATTATCTTACTTACGATGTGTATACCCATATCACCAGTGCCCCTGATAAAAAAGAGGCACATGCGGATAGTGATGCACAGAGTGATGAACAGAATTATAAAAAACCAAGAATAGTCACTGTAAGTACTGGTGACACTTTACATACCAGCAGTGGTATTATCACCGTGAAAGATCTTAACTTCAAGCCAACAGCTAAAAGTCTTGCTTTGGCAGAAGGTGATATTGCAGTAGGGCTCCCTCTGGAAATCAATCTGAATGGTAAGGTTTATAAAACAGAGCCGATATTCCTGGTCAAAGGAAATAATACATTTGATTTTGCCCGTAATATCCCTGAGTTAGGTTTAAGACTTAGATTTACCAAGATCCTCCCTGATCAGAAGAAAGTTGAACTGCAGGTTTTCGAAAAACCTCAGCAGTCTAAAGACTGGGTAGTATTTAAATCTATTGAATTCCCTTATATCAATTTATATTGGGTAGGATTGATTGTCATGGTAATTGGTTTTGTAATTTCCATCATCAGAAGACAAAAAGAAATTAAATCGGTCTAAGAATCTCTTTGAAATGAACATTGTTTGCATAGGTTCGGGAAACGTGGCCACACATTTCGCCATTGCTTTAAAAGCTATAGGTGCAGACATTGTTCAGGTCTGGAGCCAGGACAGCAGAAATGCAGAAATTCTTGCCGCATTAACAAAAGCAGCCCCAATCAGCAGCTGGGATGATCTGGACCGATCTGCTGATTGTTATCTGATAGCGGTAAAAGATGACGCAATTGCTTCGGTTGCCGCACAGTTAACAAACGTTAAAGGTATAGTTGTACATACTTCCGGAGCTACATCAATAGATGTACTTTCGGCTATGAAAAATGGTTATGGAGTAATCTATCCTTTGCAAACTTTTACTAAATCAAAAGCTGTAGATATGATCCGGGTGCCTTTATGTATTGAAGGAGATCAGGAAAGTACTTTAGAAAAGATCAACGTCATTGCGCAGCTCTTAAGCCCAAAGGTATCTGTGGTGACTTCAGAACAGCGCCTGATTTTACACCTTGCAGCTGTTATTGCCTGCAATTTCAGCAATCATCTTTATGAGTTAAGCAGCCGGTTACTGGAGCAGCACAATCTTAAATTTGATTTATTAAAACCACTAATTCTGGAAACTGCAGAAAAAGTGCAGTCTGCGTTACCTGCCGAAGCACAAACAGGACCGGCCAGCAGAAACGACCAGAAAACTATAAAGAAACATCTTGATTTGCTTAACGGTACACCCGATTTGCAGAAAATCTATGAAATGTTAAGTAATAGCATTAAAAAAACGCATCTATAACAGGATTGCCATTTTTGCTGCTTATTTTTGAGAACAATTATGAATATTTATCAATTAACAGTCAATTTTGAAGAAAAAGGTAAAGTGCAGGTTCAACTACCAATTGCAGGTGGAGAATCAGTTCTTGATGTTTGCCTGGATAACGGAATAGACTTACAACATAACTGCGGCGGTGTTTGCGGTTGCAGTACCTGTCATGTATACGTGACTAAAGGAATGGACAGCATTCAGGAAATATCTGATAAAGAAGAAGATTTCATAGACAGGGCTGTAAGTCCGAAAATTTCTTCCAGATTAGGTTGCCAGTGTGTAGTGATTAACGGAAATATAGAAGTCACTATCCCTGACCAGTCAGAATTTTTAGGCCATTAATTAATAATAAAACAAAGAAAACATGCAGGATAAGTTTGCTTTACCTATTCACTGGCAGGATCACGAAGATATCGCTCAGGAATTATATGAAAAGTTTGGTGATGATTTTAATGAATCTAAAATCTATCGTATCAGATTTACTGAGTTGGTTGACTGGGTTCTTTCCTTACCTAATTTTAAAGGTACAAGAGAAGAAAGCAATGAAGGCCACCTGGAGCAAATCCAGTCTGCCTGGGTTTATGAATGGAGAGATAACCAGGATTAAATGTTACTGCAAAAACTTAAAGAAATTACCACATTTGTTTTTGATGTCGATGGCGTTTTAACAAACGGTGATGTGATTGCCACAGATTCCGGCGAGTTGATGCGTACTTTCAATATTAAAGACGGCTATGCTTTACAGCTGGCCGTTAAAAAAGGATACCATGTCTGTATTATTTCAGGCGGCCGCGGTCAGGCTATGGAAAAACGCTTCGAAGGTTTAGGTATCCCTGATGTTTTTTTAGGAGTTTCTGACAAAGTTGAAATATTCAATGACTATCTGGAAATCTATCATATCAAACCTAAACAGGTTTTGTATATGGGAGATGATATTCCAGACCTGAATGTTATGAAACTGGTTGGTATCCCTGCCTGTCCGGCTGATGCCTGCTCTGATATCAAAGCTGTCTGCGATTATATCTCCCCTTATAAAGGAGGTAAAACAGCAGCAAGAGATGTTATTGAGAAAGTCCTTAGAATACAGGGGAAATGGTTTGACGCCAATCCTTCGGCAGCCGATTCCAGTAAATAAGTTACACAGCGATTCAGGAACCTGTTTAAACCTTTCTCTGATTTTCAACTCTATCTTTAAAAATAAAGAACAGATATGAAGAAATTATTGATGATTTGCGGTATGTTATTAGGTGTAATAACATTTGCACATGCACAAGGTGGAAATCGCGGTGGAACACCAGAAGAAAGAGCCACTAAATCTACAGCTCAGCTGACTGAAAAGTTAACCCTTACTGCCGACCAGCAAACAAAGATCCACGACATCCTTTTAAATCAGCATACTCAGATGAACAAAGCACGTGAAGAAGCAGGTGAAGACAGAAAAGCAATGCGTACAAAAATGATGACGCTGATGCAGGGAAATAACGAAAAAATCAAAGCAGTACTGACTGATGATCAGAAAAAATCATATGAGACTTTTCTGGAAGAAAGAAGAAATGCGATGAAAAACAGAATGGGGAAACAGGATAATAACAAACCAGCTGAAAACTAAGGTACTCCTTAAGCTATAGATCATTCAAATAGCTGAATTATCAAATAATAGAAGCGGCTTTGTGCCGCTTTTATTATTTTAGCGCAAAATATAAATATGTACAAGCAAACAACTCCGCTTATTCTGGCTTCTAAATCACCACGCAGACAAGAACTGATGCAATTGATGGGGCTCGACTTTAAAGTCTTATTGAAAGATGTGGATGAGAGTTATCCTGAGCATCTTTCTCCTGAGGCGATCGCCTGTTATATTTCAGAAAAAAAGGCAATGGCATTTGTTGAAGAGCGGTTAACCAGTCTGGTGATCACGGCAGATACTATTGTAGCTTATAAGGGGGAAATACTAGGTAAACCGGCAGATGCTGAACATGCTAAAGTAATGCTCGGAAAACTATCAGGAACCAGTCATCAGGTTTATACTGGAGTAAGCATGGCTTATAAAGATAAAATAAAAACCTTTTTTGATCTGACAGAAGTACGTTTCAGAATACTCACTACAGCAGAAATAGAACATTATGTTCATACAT
>Ga0247807_10001916_pt1 | contig 11786 bp, 12 predicted proteins | sample UWRJL074202C1_FD_179931 | JGI IMG/M metagenome (GOLD analysis project Ga0247807, IMG submission 179931) | Plant litter microbial communities from Arlington Agricultural Research Station in Wisconsin, United States - UWRJ-L074-202C-1 | ecosystem: Environmental > Terrestrial > Plant litter >...
ACTATAAATCCCTAGCTGTATTTCGGTGATGGTATTGGTACATACCACGTCCATTTCGGCTTTAGTATCCGCTTGTACGATAAACTGAAAGTACAGATCCGAGTAAGCGAACACCGGCAGCGTCTTTGTGATATCGGCGCCGGCTTCCTGGCGATCGTACCAGTTTGGCACCTCGATATGCTGATCCGAGAAGCGGACGAAAGAAAATTTAGGTGAGATTATGCGATATGCCACACGTTATATTTTTGGAATTAAAGTAAAATGGCCGATGCCTTCCCATGGCTCGTACTGGAACTTGTCAATCCACCCGCTACCGGTCACCCCGTCCGCATCGTAGTAGATACGGCCGTTGGGGTTGGCCTGCAGCTGCCGGAAAGTCTTAATGTTCATTGGGAAGTCGAACACCGCCCGCTCCGGTCGCATCCTGGGGCGTCCTACGTTGACATCATCCAGATCGGGAAGCGTTAGCAGCTGATTTTCCACAATAACGCCATCTTCTATTTTGTAGAAAGTCGTATCCTGCTCACCTTCGGCATAGTAGTTGCCCGTACCATCCGTAAACGTAATCTTACTGGCTGCATCAACAATACGGTAGGACTTCAGCACTTCCGGGAGCCACTTCATAGCAATGCGCATCGGGCTATAACGGAAGTTGTAGATAGTCTCGGGGTCAATGATATTTGCCGGCGTCAAAATACCGCCCTGCTCTACCACCAGATCCGACCCATCCCGCTTTAGGGCAACCATAAAGAAGTCGTTATCGTAACGCCAATCTTCAGATTTCTCATTGCCCTTGCGCCTGGTAACTTCCAGCGCGTACCCGGAAAGGATGAAGGAAGAAAGCATGGTGAGCGTGTTGTTTACTTCTTCCAGGTCGGTGCGGTATTCCCGATCCGTAAGGAATTCATCAATACCGTTAAACTCTTCCGCCTCCCATTTGCTATACCCGAACTTGAATTTGCTGTAATATTCCTTCTCCTGGGATTGAATGCGCAGGTTATTAACCCCGATGCACTCCAGTACGATCTCATCCTGGTAGAAATGTCGCCAGTTCTCAATGCGCAGGCGGTTGAATCCGGTTCTGTTGGGGTCTGGCTCAATTCCCATACCGAGATTATGAATAGGATTGAGCCCATCGAACCAATCCTGTATAGAAATGTTGAGCTGCGGCGGTTGGCCCGGCCGGATCTCATTCAGCCGGCGGATAAACTTACCGTTGGTGATGCACGCGCGACTACCTTCGCCATCAGCTACCACCGTGTAGGGTTGGCTGTCAGTACGTCCAAAGTAATCGCTGTAAAGCCTTATCCTGTCGTTGGTGATGGCCTCTGCTGTTCTGCTTATGGCCTCGTTGATCAGATACACCTTACTCAGGCTGTCAGGTACTCGGGTAAGCCCGGATAACCTGAAGATATTATCGTCATTTATTTGCTCGTTGCCCGACATGAAGAAAGGCGAATCGGCGGCATAGCGCGAATCCTTGTTGTAGAATATAATGCCGAACATGTAAATCCGATCACCGGGGCGCAAGGTGTAGCCGGTTATGGTTATGCCGCCGCCTATAGTCACATTATTGATGACACTGAAGTTTATAACGCCACTTGGCGGGAAGCCTATATTGTCCGAAAGCCATTGGAAGCTATTGTCTGCATGAATAACAAACAGATAGTACCCGCCGCCTTCCGTTCTGGTTGCTACCGGGTTACCGGAATTGTAATTCGTCACGAATGTTGCGCTTGTCCTGACCTCTATGGTGAAATCAGGTTGTGGATTAGGACCGAAAGCATTACCCAATGACGCATCATAATTTATGATCGGGTCCAGGACATCGAGCGGGAAATAATTAAGATCGCCAAGAGGACCGCCGGTAGATGTGGCATTGAAGTTCAAGTGCACCCAGTCTGCAGGCGGCACGAAAGCCCCACCCCCGATACTGATCGGCCAATCATAGATGTACTCCGGGCCGCTTGGATTGAAGCCGCCAATCTCTCCGAATACCTTTGTATCGTATGGCGGGGTGAACATGGCCGCGTGCAGGTTCTCGCCAGGGTTGTAGTTCACCTCGATAGCTTCAACGCTATTAGGCGATAGGTTATAGGCCTTATCCTCGGCAAACACCGCCTTACCGGGCAGCGTGATTGTTTTATTCAGCCCGGCGTAGGGCACCAGGGCGGTAGTGGTGTCGAAACCCAAAACCGTATCAAGGCTCACCTTCTGATCGATCCTATTGCGGAAGGTCATGATATCGCCCAACGCTTCTACCGGGCAGGTTACACCGCAATCATCACCCGCAAGGCGCTGGTATTGCGTAAACAGGAATTTGCCATGATAGAGCTCTTCGTAATCACCATTGCACTCCTCTTCGATCAGCAACGTTTTCACGCCCTGGGCGCCGCAGGTTTCATACTCTGCATTCAGTATTTTTGCGGCCACACCCTGGTATTGGTAGGCGTCATTGCCATAGCTGAAGAACAGCCCGTGCGTTTCCTTCTCTCGCTCAATGATAAGCTCGGACGCATCCCACCCTACCGGCTCTTTAATGAGCGTGCCGATATTGTTGCGGTCGAATATGGTAAAGCGGAATCTCATCGTATTGAATAGCGTTTGTTTAGGATTCTGGTTTTGCGGTTGCGGCTTTCTTCGTACATGGACCATCCATGATGATCAGCTGACATAGTGATATTGGGCTGCTGCGGCATGTATTTTGCCACGGCCTGCCCTAACTTGTCATAATCAAAGCGCCCCTCGCCGTTGCCGGCATATGCGGCTATCAATTCACTGTGATCGGATGGCATACTGTCCCAGCTCTTCATCACCTTCTTTGATTCCGTGGCAGTCAGGATCGTTTCGCCGCCGCGCGAGTGTATCAATTCCGGGCCTTCCTCGCCTACAAGCTTCCACCCTGGGGCGGCGTTCTTTGTACCCTTAGCGTAAGCGGGAAGTGGCGTGGCGTTGATCTTGGCAATCTGTAAAGCTGTTGTTGCTGCTACCAGCACCGCAGCAATGGCACCGGCAATAGGCCCGAGCTGCGCGAATGACTGCACAACGGCTATGGCACCAGACACAACGGCCTGTGCAATGGCTGCTTTCCTTTCTTTCTTAGCAGCCTCATTCTTTAATCTCCGGGCCTGCTGATCAAACCGGTTTTGGATCGCGGCCTTTTGGTTTTCGGTAAGATTCTTACTTTCGAGCGCCTTATCCCGTTCCATGGCCAAAGCATTAAGCGCGTTATTGAGCTGAGCGTCACGCTGTGCCTTGTCTACCTCGAATATTGCATTGGCTGCTTCCTGGGCGAATTGTATGGATGCTGCTGCGATATCCTTGTAAAGCTGCTTCTTTCGGGCGGCATAGGATTGCTCTATCTGCGCGCGCTTTTCTTCCTGCGCTATTGTGTTGGCGGTCAGATCGTTCTGATAATCCTGGTCACTGGCGTAAAGCCCCTGCAAAGCTTTTGTGTGGATAATTGAGCGTTGGCCTTCAATCGTTTCCAGCTCCTTGGTGCGTGCCGCCTGCTGAGCGGTAAATGCCTCTGCCTCGTTCAGGGTCGGGTCGTTGGCTTTAATATTCAGGCGTGACTGCGCCAGCGCGTTTAAGTTCGCAATCTGAGAGGCTTGCCGGTCAAAGTCTCGCTGTGTTTGCTGGCGGCTAATATCATCCAATGCTTTATTCAGATTGGCATTGATAAGCAGGATCGCAGATGCTTTCTTTTCCTGGCTGTCTGTGCTTTGCTCTACACTCAATCGCTCATTATCTGCCCCCTTGCCCAGGGCTACACGCTGGGCGGCGAAGTATTGATCCGTACCTTCCCGGTAAGCCGCTACCCTCGCCTGGGCGGCCACCAGCTCTATTTGTGATACTTCCGCGTCCTGGCGGTTGGCATAATCAATACGCAGCTTCCGTTTTGCTTCTTCGGTGCGCTGGATGATATTCAATTCTTCTTTGGCAATGATGCCGGCAGAAACATTGCGGCGGTCTATACCTGCTTTGTCAATCGCGGCCTGCTTATCCAATTGGTCTAATTGAACCTTCAGTTGCTCGTTACTGCCTTCGCGCACTACCTGAAGCAGATTGTCAATAGCCGCCTTCTCAGCGTTCAGGCGGCGCTGAAGGGTGGCTTTATTCTTATCCTGGGCTTCCACGGCCAGGGCCTCCACCGCATCGTTATAATCAGCGTTGATCACCAGGCGCTCTTTTGCCTTTACGCTTTCATCCGCTGTTTGCTTATCAAGGTTTTCGAGTGCGACCTTCCTTTGCTCTGCTGCCAACTGGCGCTTTGCCTGTAGTTCCCCGGCGCTGCCGTTGCGGGCAATCTTAATCGCTGCCTCGGCTGCTGCAATCCTGTCGCCTTGCTGTTCTTCTAACACTTGCTTTGATAACGCTATGGCCTTGGCCTGGCCCTCTGTATTCTGCGATTCGAGTTGATCCTGTAATTCTCGCAGCTTCTTTTCTACCTCAATTCGCTCTTTGGAATTGGTCTTATATACCTTTAATATTTTCTGAAGATTTTCGATTTCATGCGCAGTAGATTGAGCTTTTACCCTATCAATTCTCAATTCAGCGTCCAACACAGCTGATTGCCGGGCATTAGTGGCCTTAAGTGTTGCATCTTCCATCTTCGCTATCTGGTCGTAGGCATCGTATTCAGCTTGCAATCCAGTAGTTGCGCTGGCTACTGCGCTTGTTAAGGCTAATTGCTCTTGCTTTGCTTTTGTCGTAGCGCGGGTATATGCTACTACCGCCGTAATCACAAGAGCAAAAGCGGTAACCAATAAACCAATCGGATTCGCCGACATAGCAGCATTTAACAACCATTGCGCGGCTGTTGCGGCTGTTCTCACTACCACACTCGTAGAAGTAAGTCCCGTCTCAATAGCGATGTTGGCATTATTGATAACTCTTTGGCGGGTTTCCAAGACTAATGACTTTAGGTTCTCGTCCCGTGTCAACGCCTGTATTTGTTGGATAGCTGCCAGCAAAGCCATAGCAGAATTGACCTTCAGTAGTATTTTCTGCGTGTCTTCACTCTCTTCGCCAAATAGCGCCATTGCAGACTGAGCACCGGAAAACGCAGCCGTTACGCCTGTTGCTACCTGCAAAGTATTATCAAGCCCCTTTGTATCGCTACCCGCCCGGCTAATGGAATCGGCAGCGTCTCCCATAGCGTCGTCTATCTCACCGGCCCGGCTAACTAATTCGGCATATAAATCCGATTCCTGCTGCCCGGTAAGTAGCAGTTCGGCAATTTGAGCTTGAAGCTTTCGTTTTTCCGCTTTCAGGGAAACAGTAGCTACTGTTTCCCTTTTTTCAGCCGCTTCTACCTCTGCCAGCTTTAACTTATTGGCGTCAAGCGCGCGAGTGATATTCTTAATGACAGTTTCAGTAGCGCCATTATCCTTCGCATTAGCCAGGCTCTTTTGCAATGCTTCTACCGTGCTTTTTTGGCGCTGAATGCTGCTTGTAGCGGCGGCGGCGCCCTTTATAATAGCGTCAGCGGCAGCAGCAGCCCCTTTGCCTATCTGCGACAACGTAACGGCTTCTTTCTGCAACTCACCATTCACATTAACTACCAACTGCTTTTCGGCCGCCAATAATGAGTTTCGCTTTGTCAGTTCCGCGTTACCCGATTTGTAGACTGCAGCAGAAGAACCATCAACCGCCCCGCTGCCCTGCAACTGATCAATGGATGACTTAATACTGCTGTCATCGATATCAAATTTTATGGGTATTACTACATTAGTGTCTGCCACCGCTTTTAGATTGCCGGCGTTTGTTTTCTTCTATCACCTTTTCTGTTTTGGCGATCTTGTTGTTGAGCGCGTTGTAATAATCCAAAACGGTTGTGCGCTCCAGGGCTTCCGCTTTTAAAATGTCATCCTCTGCCAGCCACATCAGTTCAGCATTCCTTGCGTTGATGGATTGCTGGATAATAGATCCCGCAGGCTGGTAAGGTGTAGCTCGTTTATGCGCTCTTGCACCCTCAAAAACTGCTCTGAATTGTTTTCTGGCAATGCCAAAGAGGGTATCAAATCCTTTAACGGCGTCTGCAAAAAAAAAGCGTACATGTCGGCCGCCTGCCAGGCCTTAATCTTCTCGGCGCCGGTCGTGGGATCGTATTTAAACGGGCTTTCGTTCTTGGTAAAGAAGGTAACCGATGCCATTTTGTACACATGATCCGGAATGGCGGCAAGGAAATTAACCCTTTCCTCCAGGTTGTTATTCAGGCGGATGATACTGTCTATGCGGATTTGCCCGTTGTTGAATACCTGCTTCATGGCCGCGATATGATCCCGCAGATAGTCTTTATCGCAGCGCATCAGCAGCTCCTCCATGAACACCAGGGACGTAAGCCCACGGCCGGCCAGGGTATTGATCGGGTCTTTATGCATGTAATACGTCTCACCATTCCACTCAAAGGCGGGGACGATCTCGTATTTATCATCCAGCAGGTAGGATTTGGGCTTACGGTTGAAGAGGCGGCGTAGGAAACTCATAATTCACTTAGTATTTTATCAAGCTTTTCAATCTTGGTTTGCGGCACTTTAGTTGATTTTCCCCGGTAGGTGATCCGAAAACAGTAATGTTTTACCCACCATTCCAATTCCAGATCCGGGAAGGCTGCATTGCGGTATTTCCACTTTGCGATGCCACTACACCGGCATTTCTCATAGAACTTCCAGTTATTCAGCGCAAGCGCACTCGGTTCCGGGCTTGTCTTTTGCATAGCTGATTATGTAAATGAGCACGGTGTTAATGCCGCCGGCCATGAATGTTGTTAGGATAAAAGCAGGGATGCTCATGTATGGCACCATGTCCGCATACAGCAGCACGGTATAAATCCATACGCCATGCCACGGGGCCATGCAGATAGGGCAATCGAATAGCGGCTTCTTAATCCAGCCAGGCCAATTAAAGGTGACATCCTGCACCCAGCCATTTACCATGCCTTCCCAGGTAGACACGTGAAGAAACAGTACAACGAGCGCGATTATAAGAGCGGTTCCCAGCATAACACCAAAAGTAAATAATTATCCACTATAAAGATAGATTATTACCTTTTGCCTTTATTGAAATCTTTAAAGTTTCTGTTGATGTAGTAACGGTAACAATCCAGCGCATCAAGCTGCTGGGTAGGATCTTGGCGGTCGGCCTTCTTCAGTGTGCCATCCGGCAGCATTTCAGCAAATTCTAGGTCGAATATTAATGCGCTGGCATTGGTGGGGTCTATTCGATGCTGAACATGCTCCAGCACAGCGTTCACCAATACCTGGTTCTCTTCTATGCGCGGGTTCACCGCCAACTGCTGCATGCGCTGTGTAGGCAAATCCAGCTCCGCTTTGATGATCCGGAAGTAGTTAAGATTATCCTTCACCATGGCAGACCCGGCGCGCCCGGAAGCGTCACCATTGACGATCAACTGCGGCTGCTGCCCTTTAGGATTGGTGAACTTGTTCTTTATGTACGCACAAAGCCGGTAGATATCGCTGTTTTCGAGCTTTATCATGTGCGGGCAATGGATTGTATTGTCGTAGAACTGAAAGACGCCGCAGGATATAGGATTGCGGTTAAAGTCAAATGATAAATAGATGGGATAGTCGTAATTGACTTCACAGGTGCCAACGGCTTTATTCTTATCGAATGCAAAGGCGAATTTGTTGCTACTATTCACGAACGGAATACCGTAGTACAGCTCGAGGAAAATGCCGGTAGGGTAAATAGCTCTTGCGGCGTCGATTTCCTCCTGTTCTAATATCCCTGCCTGGACAGCGTCGTCACAGGTTATCTTGAAATATTTCCAGTCAGGTATTTCCCCAGCCTCTACCTTACGCGCCAGCTTGTAAGACCAATTACCAGTGCCCTTCACGTTGCCGATTAACTTCATGGGGCCTTTAGTGGCCGTGAGCGTTGAACGCACCGCAAAGAATGAATCTTCCCGCATCCGGCTAATTTCATCTAACACCGCCCCGTGTACATCTTCCCCGTAAAGGCTATCGGGGTTGTCGGCTGATTTGAACCAAATCGTGCTACCTACAGGAGTCCCAATAGTGAGATCTGTAAGGTTTACCGAATAATATCCGCCTTTAGGTAATGATCGCCTAATACGGTCAAATGCAATTTTAGCTTGCGACCTGATAGGGGCTACCCACCAATAGTTAGCCCCGGCTTTGGGTGCCTTATGGGCGATTTCAAACAACCACCACATATGCGAAAAGGTTTTGCCCGCCTTGGTGGTAGCTTCGCAGATACTATTCCGCTCAGCGCAATACAACATGTCCTTTTGGTATCTGGCAAGGTTAGGCCGAGAAATGACCAATTCCATTATTGCGCGTCTGTGAACCGAACAATAACTGCGCCCTTTTGTACATTATCCTTTTCAAACGTACCGAGGTGCTTACCTAACAATTCGAGAGCCCTATTCGCGCCGCTGCTATCAAACTCATAAACTGCATCACCGGCGCCATCACGCTTTTGCACCATGCATTTATCTACTGGATCGAACTCCATCACCGGCACTGCCTGTTGGCATCTATTAGCAACTTCGATCAGGCTTGTAATAACGAAGTCGCTATCAATCATAGTCCTACCTTTCCTTTCATCCATTAATTCCCCTATACGCGTGCGTATTTCGGGTTTCATCATGTTTTCATGTCCGGTAGATCCGGCTGTATTTTCGGAGTAACCGGCACGAATTGCTGCCTGGGTTGCGTTTAGATCAATTAGGTATTCCCGGCAAAACTGTTCCTGCTTGTCCGTTAACCCTTTCTCTTCTTCCTTTGGTTTGCGTGTGTTGCTCATTTAAAAGCCATTTTGCCAAAGTTACTTTTTATCTTTCAATCAGATAAATTATTACATTTGCAATTACGGTTTTGATTCGTGATTGATTGAGCAGTAAAAATCCCCGCCTGGCATGACGGGGATTTTTTATTTCAATGCCTTAGCAATCTCTTTCAACGTCATTGCTTCCTCGTAGTCCTTCACGCCTTTATTCAGAAACAGCCAGTTGGCATCTATGCCAGCTTTCAGGCAAAGGTTTATTGCCTGTTCTGTTGTTGGGGCCTGGCTGCCGTCCATGATCTTCAGCATCGTTACCCGGTTCACACCCAGGAGCTCGGATGCTTCCTTTATAGTATCTACACGGTTATCCGCCATCCAAATACGCATTGCATGGATGAAATTAAGGTGTAGCTGGGCTGTATGGACCTTCTCGGATGCCATTTTCTCTTTGTCTTTTAATATTTTATGATGTTATAAAACTTGCTATTGGTAAGTTGTTGTTAGGTTTAATGGTTGGTTATTCCGTTGTCTACAACGATAGTAGATTTCTCGCCATCCTTAACAGCTACTTCATTGAATGATACCTTATAAAGGATTGGCGGCCCAGTCAAATACTTAACATTCTCTGGTAGGTCTTCCGCTAAGCGGGTGGCGATTGTGTTCCGCACGATATTGAGAGAGTCCGACATTTTTATAATTCGCGTCAAAACGCCGTAATCGGTAGATCTCGGTGACTGGCCCAGCACAGCAGAATAAATACTATCAACTGACACCATATCCGCCTGATCAGTTGCTTTATATTTTGAAAGATCGAACCCTGTTACTTGCTTAAGCGGCTTCGAGTATATGGCCAGTGTCCGCAAATAATCATAGGCCCCGTCATTGGTGTTTTTAGACCTCACAAGAACCAGGTAGTTGCCTATACGCACGTTCTCAATTGCGAAGTTCCCCTGAACATCGCATGTAGACGTATACCTTGTGGCAGTGTCACCTAAATTGATAGCTAGAACTTCACTCCCGGCATCCGGCTTGTCGCCCTGCACTTTGTTATACTTCCAATAAACATTACCACTGATTGAGCCTGTTTTTGGCTTACATGAAGCAAAGAATAGGGACGCGCCACATAATAGGAATAATATTGTTTTCATACCGTTTTGGTTTGTAGGATTAAATTGTTAGTTTCGATTTTTGCTATTTGAAGTTTATTAGTAATTAGTTACTTATTGCCCACTATGGGGATATTATTCGTGCACATAGATTGCAAGTATCGCTGATATTATTGTAGTATTCTAAAAACCGCACAATGCCTGTATCCTGTATTAAATGCAATGGCGCCTATGAGTGCCAAAACTTCGTTATTCACTCTTCCCTACCGAAGCTCTGTGGGCCTTTACCATCTGTTCAACCGGACCCCGATAACCCAACTCTACCAAAGCGTCTCTCACTGCTTCCTGAATCAGGGCCGCTATGGAAGTCTCTGATGAAAGCGTTTGCGAAGCGCCATGCTCAGTAGCAAAGCCTCTTTCTTCCTGCAGCATATGCACCAGGGCCACGTTGGCCGCAGCTATGTCTTTTACTGCCATTGATTGATCAGCATTAGCCTGGATCAACTGCTTTAATTCAGCTGACGTTATTGGCGTGGCTTGACCCTCGGAAACCTGCTCCTGTTGCAGGTTTTGTTGCGTGACTATACCCTTCTCCTCGCCATTCGAATCATAAGCCTTTACCACATATCCAGGCCTAAGTATTTCGCCGGTATTGGCCCTGAGCATATGATCCAAAGTCGCATCGATTGCGGCATCTGGAACATCTTCCAAGTTCTGAATGCCGAAATAGATCTTCACCAGGGCTCTATCCGCCTCACTATTTGGCATCGCCCCCTTCTCCCACTTGCGGTAGCGCTCTACATCTACGCCAATTAAACCAGCTAAAGCCTCTGCGCTAAAGCGTTTGACCTTAAATCGCTCCTTTACTTTTTCTCGGAACTCACTGAGAAATACGCCTAACAACATAACGGAAATAAAATTTTACTTTTCTTCCAAATATTATTTGGAAACTTGGAACGTGTTCTATTATCTTTGTTTTATCAAAGCAAATGGCGGTCAAATGAACGCCAGATGTTTTTAACTAAAACACCGCAATGTACGCTTTATGAAAAAGATTCCCAACAGAATAGGAGCATCGGTCGTAGACCGGATGGAAGCCTTGAAAATTCAGTTCGTTGAAATCGCTCCATCCGTAACCCCGCAAATGCGCGCTGCGGTAGCAGTTAAAATGATCGCCAGTGACACAACGGTCAAACGGTACTTGAAAGGTGATGTTGCACGATTGGATTTTGGCGAAAGGATGTTCAAAGAATTGAAACGGCAAATAAGCGAGGCTCAGCCATCCGCTATTGCATCGTAACCCACAGAAAGCTACAGTAATTCCCTATCCAATTAAAACCGTGCCACATGAGCATTCAAATTTTCAAGTACAACGACACTGATATAACATTCAACGCTGGCCAGAGCACTATGGTATCGGCAACAGAAATGGCAAAGGCCTTCGGTAAGCTACCAAAAGATTACTTGAAGCTGGACACTACAAAGGCTTTCATTGAAGCTTATATGCAAGAATATCCCGATAGGACGAATATCCTTTCGGTGGTAAAGGGAGGATTTGAGCAAGGCACATGGATGCACGAGGATATTGCTTTGGATTTTGCCCAGTGGCTTTCGCCAAGGTTCAAGGTTTGGGTGAATGCCCGCTTAAAGGATTTGCTGACCACCGGCGCAGTTGCCCTTCCCCAGAACGATGATGCAATCATTCTGCAGAGCATGAACATACTGCAGAACAGACTAAGTGCTGCACAAGAGCAGTTGCAATTGGCCAATAGCACAATCCAGGCGCAAGCGCCAAAGATCAAAGCACTTGGCGAGATTATGGGATCCGAATCCTTGCTCACCACCACGGAAGTTGCGCAAAACCTGCAGCTATCAGCCGTAACGCTCAATAAGAAGTTGGCCGAAAAG
>Ga0247807_10001917_pt1 | contig 11785 bp, 10 predicted proteins | sample UWRJL074202C1_FD_179931 | JGI IMG/M metagenome (GOLD analysis project Ga0247807, IMG submission 179931) | Plant litter microbial communities from Arlington Agricultural Research Station in Wisconsin, United States - UWRJ-L074-202C-1 | ecosystem: Environmental > Terrestrial > Plant litter >...
CGGGACTTGCGTTTTACATCCAGTAGTGTAATTGAATACTGGTCATGATTAGAACGTACGCCCTAAAAATCTGGGGGTGCGCCTTCTTGTCCCTGCTGCTGCAAGGATCGCTCTAGGACCTGCACTTTTCCCCTTTCCTAAAAAGCAATACGATAGGCAAAGAGATATTCCAAAGGAGAGTCGATGGGTGGGGTCGGGTTGTACACGTAGATTGTATCTCTCCAGTACTACTGGCTGCGGCAAGCCTTGACCTTCCAAATCTCTGCCACAAACCTGGGTGCCACGTTGTCGAACTGGCCCAAAAAAGCCGACTTTACATTGAAGATTGGTGCTCAAGCGGTCGATGCTTGCGAGCCATGTAACCACCGTCAGTGGTGTGCTCAGGAAGTTTAGAAGGTCGAAGGTCAAAGGTGTTAGACTTGTCTATAGTTGATTTTAGACCCGTCTAAAACAGAAGAGCCAAGATGGAAGAGGACACTACCTCTTCACAAGCCCAGCGGATTTATCCTCGTGGTAACGATATGTGGCTACCCGTCGAACCGTAGATCTGGACCATCCCATTGCGGGGATGGTGGACTGTTGATGCATTTGCGATGAATCAAAATTGATATTCGATGTCCCAGGTGCTGGATGCTGGATGCTGGGTTAGAATCCTGTCGAGAACCAGACTTGCTTGGTATTCGCAACCATCACCTTCGTTATCTTTTGTGGCTATAGATAATCAAGCTGTCCCAAATGTAGCATGGTGGTGGTACGATGTTAAAGCCCGGTACGAGGTTCTGTTTGAAGCACCACTGACACTGGACGGAATAAGCCGTGATCACATTCGCCATGTTATTGAATCCGACCATGGTAACAATCCACGAGGCGCCTGCAATTCACCAGGAGAATCAGAGAGTCAGACTCCGCGGGACCCGACCTCGCTGACTTCTGTGAGCAAAACACTCGCGGGAACGTGTTCCCCGTACGACTTTTGACAAGCCATGGCGATGGAACATTCTGTGTAGAAAAATTGCATGCAGGTGCTGCTTCTCTTTCAGTGGCTGAAGCAGAGTCTGGAAACCCGACAGCTGCGTGCTGCCGATCGCCCTTGCATTAATTGGAAACCACAGTCCAAAAAGCAAAACACTTAGCTATGGTGGAAGAGCAGCCTCTCTGTGGCAAAACTCCCCTGGTGTTTCTGCTCTGTCTGAGTGTTTGCCTCGAAGAATTTGTTTGTTTCTATTCAAGATGATGTGACTGTATGGGTAGTAATATCGCATCGGATAGTGATACGGTGATTGCATTGATTTCAATTTGTTTGATACATTGAACACTGGCATAACTAAGGGGAAGTCCGCGCATTGACATGGAAAGCATTAAGTGAACGACCTTTTGTCAGGATGGGGTGCTTCAAAACAGTGCTTTTACGGTTTGAGAGTATCAGATAGTCAGAAAGATTGGGATACTAAGGCACCGTTTGACATCCAGACTATAGAGTAGTTCCGTCGGTATGTCGAATATCAAATAGGAGCAACACTTTGCCCATGTCGCACGCCTCAGCAAATCTCAACGTCTTCAAAAATTTGATTGTAGGCTGATCTTTTTGCATTGTAAGAAGATGAACGTATTTCTCACTGCAAGGTATTTTCTAAAAAGGTACGAAGGCGACTGGACTGTGATTGGATGCACAAGTATATACTTGCAATTGAACGTGGTCAACGACCTGCTCACACAGGCATGTTATGTTCCTCCTTTATCCACCGCTTTACTTACCTCTTAACTAGCGCTGGGAGCTTTGGGGGTTTCTCGCAGGAGTAATATTTATTCAACCTCATTTTAGCCTAGAAAGAATGTGAAAGCACCCCTTTTACACCCACTGTCTACACGCTGAGACGAGTCATCAGTCAATGCTCTGGAGACTTTTCGAATGACTAACTGGCAATTCTACGTCAAAGAGTACAACGGAGTTTTGACACTTAGATACCCATCGTACATGTTAGCTCTGTCTTCTAGCTGCATATAAGCAAGTGCAATGGTTCGTGTATGTTCATGGACAGGTGTTGGCTGGCTATGGAAATGTTATTAAGATTTCAGTCTCAACCCTGCTTCTTTTTAGGCTAGAAAACCAATCACTGGCATTCATACCTTTGCAAAACTATTGATTAATTCGGAAGACTTATATTGAAGAAGCATTCCAGAGTCTGGGGAAACTCATAGCGTTTTCTTAGCTGGCGCCAAGACGCCTAAACCCACCATCGTTGTGGCGTAAGTGGCTGAAGCTCTCCCTCTCTGACACGTTTACCTCTTGAGAATCGCATCACAGAACGATAACTTGAGTTGGTTTAAGGATATGTAGCCACGTGGAAATTGCGAAGGGCAACCTCTATCTCAAAAGGATATCAAAAGCTATTGATCAAGCACAATGGGCCGTCTCGCGTGGTATACGGGGGTAATGTGGACATGTTCTCTAGATTTGGGAATACTGCTAATGCCCACAGGTCTCGACGGCGCTGGCAGCTGGCGTAGTGGTCTCTGCCTTCAATCAGCGGGTGAATTTCTACTCAGCATGTGTGTACTTGGCGCAAAGTAATCTTTGCTTGATGGTAAGGCGGAGCAGGCTCAACTATGACTGAGGGGGGAAGTAGATGCTAACTTGCCACCAGATTCTCATCAACCTGATCCTATTCATCTATGGCAGCTTCATGTATGGGCTGCAGCGGCTCTGTTATGGAGAGCTTCGACCCATCGAAATCGAACAGCTATACGAAAAGGCGTGGTTTGCGATCACAGAAACATGCCTAGCCATGACCATATTCAGGGAGGAAGTCGGAGCCTGGTTCTTGGTCATGTTTGTTGCTCTCCTTACCGGAAAGGTGTGGGGATGGATTGGAGATGGCAGAGTGGAAGTCCTAGAACAACAACCTCCGGCGAATCCGAGACTATTTCACATTAGATTGTCCGTATCCCTAGCAGCATCTATCCTGTATGATATCTGGATGATGTCGTACATCATCAACGCAGTAATCCAACAGGCGCGCCCGAATATGATGGTCATGTTTCTATTTGAATTTGCAATCCTCACTACGGCTTCCATGTCAACGGGCTTTCGATACACAATATCTTTGATCGAGGCAAGAGTTGTTGGAAAGCAGACCAAAGAGAGATTGATTGAAAGACGGCGAGAAGTTCGGGAAGAACGCGCAGAGATGATAAGAGAAAGAGAAGTAGCAGCGGCAGCAGCAGCTGCTGAAGGAAATCCTGCACCCGAAGAGTCGGAGCCTCTCCCCAACGAAGAAGATGTCGATGAGATGGACATTGAAGTTCCAGGCTGGGAGGCGAAAGGTCAATGGATTTTGACTCTTGCGCTTTGCACAGGTATGAAACATCTAGAATCTTTACATGGTACCAGCTAATATCTACAAGACTTCGTGAAACTGGCAATCTACTGTACCTTCTTCATCATCTTACTTATGTTCTATGGCTTGCCAATCCACATCATGCGTGATTTATTCATGACAACCAGATCTTTCATACAAAGATTGACAGCATTCTTGAGATATCGCAAGGCAACTCAAGACATGAACCAGCGCTACCCAGATGCGTCAGTCGAGGACATTGAAAGGGAAAATACGTGTATCATCTGTCGTGAGGACATGAGACCATGGTCAGTTACCAATCCAGAGGCTCCACAAGTAGCTCCTGGAGAGCTTCCGCCAGCTCGTCCTTCATCTACGGTCAACGAAAGAACCCGACCTAAGAAACTGCCTTGTGGCCACGTTCTTCATCTAGGTTGTCTAAAGTCCTGGCTCGAGAGGCAGCAAGTATGTCCGACATGCCGGGAACCTGTGGTAGAAGGCGCTGGCAACAATACGCGTCGTCAAGGACGGAATAATGTCAACCCAGCAGGAGCGGGAGGTCAACCACCAGCTCCTGGGCAGCAAGATGGTGGTGGAGCTCCAAATCCTGCTCCAGGTCGAGGCGGTCGGGGAATGAGAATGCTCAACTTCGGTCCTTTGAGAGTAGGCTTTGGTCAAGCCAATCTACAAGACCTCCAACAAGGCATTGCGGGAGCACAACCTGGTCAGAATGGCATTCCTCAGGGAGCAAGAGTATATGGACTCGAACTAGGCTTCCCCAGACGTAACCAGGCTCAAGCACAAACTCAAGGTACAGCACCTGCATCATCCATACAGGAGCAGGTGCAGCAAATAGAACAACAAGTCATGGCAGAAGTCCAATCGCTACAGCTTACCCAACAACAACTGCAGGTCATCCACCTCCTGCAATCTGAATTAGAAAGACTCCGACAACTACAAAATGGACAGACCGACCTAGGAGCAGCCACGTTTGGATCTGTAGCTTCAACAATGGGTGTAAGGCCCGCCGCAACATATACGATGCCACATGTGCAACGGCACGGAGCACGCTCTAACACCGCAGCCATACCCGCTGGTAGTGCCGATCTCCCACCTGGAGTGACCATCCCAGAAGGTTGGTCTTTATTGCCGTTGCAAAGACTAGCTGGCGTTACACAAACAGGAGAGCCTGCATTAACAGGATTGGCCCCCACAGCCACCACCACTCAAACACAAACACAAACATTCACCAGCCCTACGACCGACGCATCTAATAATACTCCTTCGGGGATCCCAAATCCCGCTATCCAACCCCAGACTTTGGGTTCTGATTCGACTGGCCAGAACGCCACGAGCCTCCCACGTCCAACGGCCCCCGACCAATCATCGGATACAGAGGCCACGTTTACCATCCCAGACACCACGTCGTCGAATGCACCTTTGTTGCAGACTCCCCCAGCAGTGCTACCCAACTGGGGTTCATCGCAGCTATTTTCAGGACCAACACTCACGGCTAATACGAACAATGGCGTCGGCACACCGTCCGGTGATGCAACACTGCCCACCGCCTCTGGGGGAGGTAGCTCTGGAATCGCGAGTTCAGGTGGTAGTGGCGCTAGCGTTAATGCGACTGACCTTTCAAGTGAGGGGGGGTATTCAAGTTCTGTGGCAGCAGTAGGTGAAACTTCGAGTTCTGCAGAAGAAAGGAGGAGAGACAAGGGTAAGGCCAAAGCTGCAACCGTAGAGGACACCGTTGATGAAACGGATGCGGATGAACTGGAAGGGAGCTCGAGCTAGATGGCCCTCCAATTGTCTCCCTTTGCGCGTATCTTGGAACACGACGAAATGGGCATCAGCGGCGTTTATTTGGGATAGGACAAGAGCTCTCAATTTGTATGAAGTCATGTCATGGAATGTATATATTAGCAATGGAATGGCATTTTGAATCAGTGTAGAACCATGACCTAGTTGAACTATTGAACGATTGTAGTGAACGGATAGGGTGTGCTGTTGATCATGCGTTTTATTTTGTATCTGTTACAAACTCGTCTATTCTCGCTGAATTTGCAATGACGTTTTCGTGTTGAATTCTTGTGATTGGTATCTGATTGCCCATCGTTATTTCGTTATATGGTCCCTCGTGAAAATGCGTAACCCAACACCACTTAGACATGTATCTCTATCCACCTTCCATTGCCAGCTTGCATGAGCATGCAATAATAAATTATCCTTCCTTCTCCAAGAGAGGCTGCTCTCGTCCATGCCTACCTCAAAACCTAATACAGAGCCAGCAGATGCAACCAGCCAACGATCCAGAGGGGAAAACGGGTGCGGAGAAAGAAGGGTAGTTAAGGGAGAGGTATGTTCCCTGTGATAGCGGCGCTCATCGAGTTGTGAAATGCAGACATGGTTGCTTGGACAACTTCTCGGCTTGCCCAGTCTTTGATATTAAGGGCGAGGTAGTTATCAGGGGAAACCGGACTGTACTGGATATCTTGGGCTGTGAACCTCTCGACACTGGTGGAGGGTCAGTTGTGAGTTAGAACACAGGAGGTTGAATGTGCGGCGACTCGTGATAGATAGTAAATCATACGAAACTCAATTGCACTCAGGGAACTACAGTTTAGTCTTTCTGGAGGCTCATACGGAACGGAAACACTGAACTGCTTGTTGAGGTGTATAATACTTGGCTACTCAAACACGTTTCGTGGCTTGAACACAGCACACTATTTAGAGCAAGGCATCTTGTAGGGAATCCAGACATGGCTTTAGAGAATATAAAAGGAAAACCACTTACATATCAGTTCCTGAGACAACAAACTTTGCGTCAAAGCTACTCAGAGCCATGGTCTTGGTCTTGTAGGCTATGGTTTCAACATGCGGTATAGAAGACCAGCGAAGAGACATAGGGAAGCAAATGAGGTATGCTGGTCCTGGTGTCAAATCTAGGAAGACTGTAAAGCGATTCTTTCCATAGAGAATTGGAGTGCCTTCTTTATTGATAGTACAGCAAGCCTGGAGGATAGCGACTGATGGTTTATTGTCTTTGGCACGTTGAGAAGCCGATAAAGTTATGCCTTCTTCCACAACGAGGAGGTGAGGGTAGATCTAACCATAGTTAGTTGAGCTTGTTCAAGTTCTAGATTTGAAAGATCAAACGCACCTTGAGCCGAACCTCCGGTGGCAGGTCCATGAAAGAGCCTTTTGCTTTCGTGACACTTATCTGCTGAACCTCCGAACAATATCCCATGCCATCTAAGTTATTCTTTTCCACTCCTGGCCTTTTAGGATAACTAGCACGGGACTCAACCAGGTTGTCACGTGTAGATATCATCATTTTGCTCAATGCTTCACTAGGTTCCTCCATAGTCTACAGTTCTTGGAGGCCAGGAATTGTAGACAAGGCTTGTGTGGAGATGTGTCACACACTCTATGTCCAATGTCACGGTGCAGACTGCAGTGAATGGGGGACTTTTCGATAATGGTGCGCTTGTCGTCGTACCACAAGAAAAGGCAGGCTAAAGGATGCGCATGCACTCGTTCAGGCACGCCACCAATATTGAAGTGGGTTACCAGGTAAATCGATAGATAGACCGACAATTTGACAGTGCCGGTCGCTATCTCGACTACAATTTTGGACTACCGTGACCGTCTCGATTTGCTGCACGTCCGGAGGAGCTCTAGCTATCAGTAGTCGTGAAGTCGCGGCACGCCTGTCAGACGACCGTGATAACAGTGGGATTTAGTGGCGAAGGATGGTCGTTTTATGCACGATGATATATGCGGGGTAGCTAGAGGTTCAGACAAAGTGTCAGAAGTTGAGCTTCAACATGGGGCCGCTTAGAGTTCGAGGTTCACGTTGAGGTCTTGTCAATTGAATGGTTGCGGGGTTGCCTTTTCCCCCAACCTTTGTTGACCAGCCGTCCTGTGTTGTTGTACCGAATGCAAAGTTGAAGCTGGAGCTTGCTTCAGGGACCTGCCGTACCCTCAATACATAATTTGAAGCATGTTAAATGAATGAATGATTGATTTGCCTGTCGGTGTTATTTGGCTAAGCGCTCCTACGTTTAGGGGAAACGAATCTCCCCCGCCAAAGTGCGTGCAATGGAGTTGTAATTTCTTCGGTGGCATCTTTGGATATCCCCAACAGTTTTGTAATTTAAATAAGATGGGAAAACCTGCGGACGTCTGTGTTAAACCGTAGCGGAGAGTAAGCTAGTCTCGTACCTTTGGGCTTCATTCATCCATCGCACGCACCACAGCGGTCAATTCAATGCCAGCGACAACCACGACTACGGTTCGCATGCCGCAGGATCTTGTACGCTTCCTCTCCGTATCTTTGGCAGCAATTGCCCCTCCTCTTCCAGGAAGCTTTTCTCAATTCATGGGTTTTTCTTGATCACAAGCACCGAGCGTTCAATTCAGTTGTCATTGTTTGGAAGCTTCCCCTGCAAGCGGAATATTAGCCTGGTCAAGCCTGGTCGAGCCTGGGCATCCCTCGTCATCCACATTATCCGATCCCATTGTTGTGCTCCTCCATCTTCCACCACCACCTTTTCCATGCTTCAATCGCCTCGATATTGACGGGTTACTATCGAGAAATCTTGCTGCTATCTTACCTGACAGCAATGGCTTCCCGAGCCGAAGATGTTTACGCGACGGTCAGTCCACCCGACCTGCGCCGTTGCTATGGGCTCGTTTCCAGGTTCTAGTATACTGACCTTGTTAATAGTTGCTGTTAAACGATTACTACCTGCCAGGTACCTTTCTCCCCCAAAACAAAACTCTGGACAACTTGCTAAAGCTTCATTCCAGGTGCTTTGGTATTGGCACATTCCTTGCGAGATGCCGGCACGACCAAAAAACTGGCAGTGTTTGTGTTGGATAGCGTGTCTGCAGAGGCAACGGTCGAGTTGCGGGTATGTACTCGGGAGGTCATAATCAACAAGCTATTCTCTAATTTCTAAAGAAAATATTCGACTACATTATCAAGGTGGAACGAATCGTCAATGAGACACCTGCCAATTTACAACTCATGGATCGTCCCGACTTGCACTCCACATTCACCAAAATCGTGCTGTGGAAGCAGACTCAATTCCGGAGGATAGTATATGTAGATGCAGATATTGTGGCTCTTCGAGCGCCGGATGAGCTATTCGACCTTCCCCAGCCATTTTCTGCTGCTCCAGATATCGGTTGGCCTGATCTCTTCAATACTGGGCTTATGGCCCTGACACCAAATATGGGAGATTATTATGCATTACTTGCCATGGCTGAAAGAGGAATCTCGTTCGATGGTGCCGATCAAGGTCTCCTTAACATGCACTTTAAAAATTCCTACAACCGCCTGAGCTTCTCATACAATGTCACGCCTTCCGCCCACTATCAATACCTACCGGCGTTTCGACATTTCCAGTCCAGTATTAGCATGGCTCATTTCATTGGAAAGGACAAGCCATGGACACAAGGAAGAGAGGCGAATCAAGGTTCTACCCCCTACGACCAAATGGTTGGCAGATGGTGGTCTGTCTATGATCGACACTACAGAGATTCAGTAAGTTTAGCCAAGATTTTTGAACGAATATAAACTAAACGTACATAGTCAGCAGATGCTGTGATTACGCCGTCGATAATACAATATCATACGAAGGGCGAATACCAACAGCCAATTCCAGAAATAACTGTGCACCGACCTTCAGTGACGGAAAGCGAGATCAAAGATCAAACCAACAGTGAGATGACCCACCCAGCGTCGGAAGAGCCAGTTGAGGATAGCTCCCAAAAGCTTCCTGAAGTTGCGAGAGAGGAAGAGAGAGAAGTAGAGGAGGTGACGCAACTAGAGACAGAAGCTTATGTTCCCCAAGTAGTACCAGATGTGGTAAAGGAGGAGCAAAAGCCCCAGTATTCGGCTTGGGATGCCAGCAGGTCAGTCCCACATATCCTGAAGAAAGTCTCGAATTAACTTTGCAATAGAGCTCCTCCACCCACTGATTCGAAGCCTGAAGCCCATAGCTTCCCGGCAACACACTACAGCATGTCGTCGGATCCAACACCGTTCAAGGCTCCGGAAAGATACCCAGATCCTCCCAAAGATATGTATTATGAAGTTCCAAAGACTCCAACTTACCAGAAGCCCGCACCAATTTTCCCTTGGGAGAAACATGCTGCAAAACCGTCGAGAGTTTTCCCAGAGGATAGCGGTTTTGTTTTTGAAGTGACCGAGGAGCAACCCAGCACTAGCGAATCAGGCAGTGTCACGGTAGATGACGAGAAGGCTCCAGTCACACCTACCATTCCAACTATCTCAAGCGCGCCCACTGATCCATGGCAGACTTTCACATCCAAAAACGCTTGGGACGATATTCCCGAAATAGAGCGCTATATCGGCAATCTCCAGAAGAATCGCAAAGGCAATATTCAGATATTACAAGGTATGGGCGCTGGTATTCAACAAATATCTAGCCCTGGTGCGAGGAGACATAGCATAAAGCTCACCGATTTCCCGACGGAGATGGAAAGACCAAGTCTCCCCGTAACTCCTGCACCGATTCGACGCCCCAGCTTCTGGGGTGAGGAAAGAGACGACGAAGGGGAACTTCCAGCCGCTGAAGGCGTTCCATCACAAGAGGATTGGGTTAGTTTAGTCCTCGTTTTGACCGACACAGAACTCCAACTTACATCAGCACAATCAGGATCCAGTGGATCGTCTGGAGCAGCTCGCCCGGCGACAATCAGATGTACTTGCAAGCAAGCTTTCGATGGCTGGTGGACCAGCTCGCGAAATCCCTATGAGACCGTTACCTTATGGATCCGAGGGAGTTATATCGCCCACCTACGTACCTCAAACTGCGCTCAGTAGTGGCAATAAAGAAACGGCCGAGCCTAGCTACCACGGCCCTTCCGTAGCTTTCGAAAAGAACGAGACCTTTCCGACTTCTGTGCCTTCACTCCCTCCATCGGAGGAAGAGAAGGATATTCTTGAAACTTGATTCGTCCATTTGAGGGCTAATAGTGCTGGAATTTATGTCTTACGGTGTCGACGCGACCATGTATATTATTTCCCTTATATATGACCTGCATTTCTCGGCCGGTTTTTCTCCTTGTTCCTTAGCGAGCATATATTGCATCAGCAGCTCTTCTGAAACTTTGCACATTTATATAGTTCTTCGCTACATATTCGCATTTCCATCACAGTGTTAATCATTCTCGGGTTGTTCATTGCTTGAGGCTGGATCTAATGTTTATATTGAAAAGGGCGTTGTAATTAGCAAATCAGATACCCTACTGAGTGGAAGCATTTTGCAAGAAAGTAGCAATCTCAATCCTACCATCCATTAACCTGCTTTCAGTGCTCTTCATCAAGTGTAGATGGCTATGGTGCTCCTCTTTGGCTCCTTGCATGAGTGATACTAGAGTCTACCGCTGAATAATCAAGAACTAATGACCGTTTGCGTTAATTGGAGGAAAAGAAGCGGAAAATAATATTGTTGCCAGTTCACATGCACTTAAATACCACTCAATTCTTCTTTTCCAAGAGTACACCTGGCCGTTTCAAGGTGAAAAATGTAAATGAGGAGCTGCGCAGCAAAGCTTAGGCTTCTCTGTTGTATCGCGATTTCATGGTCCTGAACCTATAGGCGCTGTGAAGGGACGCTCCGAGGAGTTGACAGTGTAAGTAGAGGTAATTGTTGGGTTGATTCATGGTTCTGCTGGCATCATTTGAGATTATGGGTGGTGAACTGGTGCTCTAGCGTAGCTGAGCTCTCTAGGATCGACTGCTGGCATCTCCGTTACTTGGAAGAGGGGGAATAATATGGTGAATATGCGTATTGAAAGGCTTGGGATAGCTGCTGAGAGATTATATCTTGCTCTAAAGCTACCGTACGTATAATATTCGTGGCGCTCACTTATCAGTTGTCGCTCTTCAGGATTTCTTGGAGTCGTTGGTTGTGAGCATCATTATAGGCGCTTGTGTAGATGGTTGTGCTGGATGCATATATAAATATCGCGATGGATAGAGGCATCACCCAGGAATAGGAGCATATTAGCTACTCAATGGCTTAGCTATTCTAACGAGATTGAGCTATTCGTATACGACTTGGTAGATTTGACTCTATTAATCACTTGTTGTTGATGCTCTGATTGCTTGTGATTTTATGACTCCTGTGCCTATACTTGATGCTTACACACATATTAACACCATCGTCAGCCTTTCACTACACATCATCGGTTGATGGTATTAGCTTTAAGGGACAACCGTTATAGCTTGCGGATTAGATGTAAAGTTACAAGAGTGCGAAAGGAAGAAGAGGAAGAGGAAGTAGTCAAGAGGAATGTGTCTATTGGGTTCATCAATACTTTTCAGTTAGCTTCGCTGAAATTATTCATTGAAACTTTGTTATCAAGTAGTTTCAGCTTTCATCACCACCAACAGACCCCAAAAACAC
>Ga0247807_10001921_pt1 | contig 11756 bp, 11 predicted proteins | sample UWRJL074202C1_FD_179931 | JGI IMG/M metagenome (GOLD analysis project Ga0247807, IMG submission 179931) | Plant litter microbial communities from Arlington Agricultural Research Station in Wisconsin, United States - UWRJ-L074-202C-1 | ecosystem: Environmental > Terrestrial > Plant litter >...
AATTAAATTGGGGATGTTGCTTAGGATCTTCGTCATGTAATGACAACTAGATCTCGAGGGACAGTGGGCTTGTTTTCCATCTTTTGCTTACTTTGGGCGTTCTTCTGCGCGGGCATATTTGTGTTCGCAGACCTGTGATGGCTATGGAAGTGCTCCCGCCTCATCAAGGCAGAGGCACAACAGGGCAGAAGGGTTAGAAATACGCAGAGTGATGGGAAGGATAGTGCTAGAAATCCTAATAAATAAGTTCTCTCCAAGTTGACGTGTTCTGATATATGTGATTTACCGGTTGATATTCGAATGGAAGTCATGTAACTATGTCACATGACCCGTCGTTAAGTATATAGACACTCACTTCGTACATAATCAATACAACGAGATGATCCCACCGAAATACAACAAGCACTACGCTATTACGAGCGTGTAGTGTCCCGTCTTCAAAATAATCTCACTCCAATAACCATGCGTATGGCGAACCGACATTTACTCGCGTGAATTATACTTTACTTAATCCTATAGCTTAATCATATCACATCCCATAGCAGAATATATATGGTGGACTTATGCAACATGCAAGTTTGGTGCAAGCACAGATATGATTAATTGTATTAGGTAGAGGCAGTGAGTTCTTCGAGTCAACCATACTGACTCGGTCTTGGCAATGCTATATGACCACACCCCAATAATGATCCCAATTGAGCCTGTCAACGATTACCTCTGCTTCGGAACGACTAGGGCGGACAGCAAACCTTAAACCCTTCTGGGGAACTTCTGGGGAAGATGCACCGAAACGCGGGGGTCGCGCGGTAAGGTTATACTTATCCTTTAGGAAAAGCAGGACTCGGGTGGAAACATCGGCATGGTCATACTGGAATTACTGGTGCTGGAAAGAGCATGACGGCATGCGGAGTGACTTTCTAATTCACCCACCTCTCTATCCTACAAACATAGTCTGATGACCTTATATTTGTTTGTAAACACCCTTCCTCTCTCGAGCAAGATCGTCAGTGAGCCAAAAGGATATTAGTTGTATTTGATCAGACAGAATACTCTTAATATTTAAAGTTTCTTAACTTGACTATCATGAGTGACCGACGCCAGTTGCGCTCTCCCCAGAATCCATCTTCAGCTGAGATTTCACTTCCATCCACGAGAGTTCGAAAGCTGAGCGTAAGGAATGCCGATAATGACAAGCAGCGTGAAAGAAAAAGGGCGCTGGACCGAAAGGCGCAGCGAGCATCGAGAGAAAAAACTCGATCTCATATCGCCCACCTGGAAAATATGGTTCAAATATTGAGCAACACGAATGGAAGTGCAGCAACAAGCAAATTAATGGAAGAAATGACCCTGCTCCAGGCCGAGATAGATCGCTTACGGAAAATTATCGACAGCATCAGATCTGCCCTGGGAACAGGTGTCTTCGAGCCAGCAGAACAAGACGGACCACACAGGTAGTTTGAGTCCCAAAAGTATTGATTGGACTGACACTTACTTCTATATAGACAGACATCTCCGTCTCTAGAAAGCCTGCCAGGATGCTCTTCTAGATATATAGGTGCCAAAAGTACCAATGTATCTGACACACGTTCTACTCCAGGCAAACAACTTGAATTCCAGGTAAACGAGGACAACAACTGGGGAGAACTTTCCCTAGAAGATGACCCAGATGATCTAGGGAGGATTACGAAGGAAGATCTAGATGAGTACCAGCTCGATAAACCTCCAAGTGATTCCATTAGTTCCGGGAATAATTTCGAAGGGACTAGTAGGATGAAAGACAGTTCAGTAGCTCTGCTAAATAAATGGGGGGCACACAGGAACAAAGTCTTTGAACACACGCCATTTTGGAATCTTCCTTACCCACTAAAGACAACGATGCCAGAACCGCCAACTCCGGATTTCACGCCCTGTCCAATCTGGATGAAGGCAAATGCCATTTACGCTGGTATATTCAAATATCCAAAGGAGCGAATCATATCAGCGAATAAAGCAGAGCCAGGGTCATTGACTAAGGTTGTGAAGGAAGGCTGGGGCTCACTCTCTCTTGCAGAAAGGTCTAATCCAGTGCTGCAAATTTTGAAAGAAGTTGATCAAAACTTATTCTGGGACCTTGATCCAGTGACTAAATTTGCCAACCTTTATAAGAGCTTGCTTCTTCTCAAGGTAATATTATGCATATGGGAATTCTTATATTTCGTGAGCTGACGAGATAGTATTACTTCAACCCTGATAATAAGAACTTGGAAAAAATGCCTCTTTGGCAGAGGCCAGTGTATGCTTGATTATTATTGCTGCCATATATGTTCTAACAATATTAAGTCACTCTCAAAAGACATGCCAACACCCGCTACCAATAGACTTCTTTCCTTGGCCTGCTCTCAGAGATCGTCTCGTACGGCACCACAAATACTACTTCGCTACCAATGAATTCTCGGTCAATTATCGTCAGCACTTCAAATTTAGCTGGCCATTCAAATTTGAAGATACCTATCGTTACGACTATGCAACACATATGTACACCATATCTCCCCTCTTTGAGCGATATCATCGCGATATGGAGTGCTGGGCTTTGGAAGAAGTCTTCTTTCAAAAGTTTCCCGAGCTGATCGGAGAGATCAGTGTGTATGAGGTTGGTTTGGATGGGGCGAGTGATCGCTCTTCGTTACTTACAGATATCAATGCCCATACTTCTTTTGCAACAGGTGAGGTAGAGCATAGAACCACTTGTATAGATGAATTCGGAGCCGTGAACTGTGATATTGGGAATGAGGACGTGATGGAACTTTTTGTAAGTCTAGCTCTCTATTAAATTTCTTATTCAGGCTTGCAACATCCCACTTACTGGTCACTTCCGAATTGGGACCACGGCATCAATAAGCTGTTATAATTCAATCTCTGGTATTGAGGACTCGCTATACAGAAAACTGACTGCGCGACTGCCGTGCTAGAATGAATGCCCACCCACGTAGGAGTATGAAATAAAGTGGAATGGATAACATGAGTAGCATTTGACTGGTACATATTTGATTGGGTTCAACTTCCTACAATTCCGAATATCCGGTCCTGCGCTTTAGTTTGAGACCCTCCGTATCGAACTATTCGGTAAAAAGACATTCTGGGTCTAATTAAGTCTGAGGTATAATTCTTAACTCAATAACTTCATAGACCCACTTGATTCAACACGATATATACCGAGGACAAATGAGTTGGAATTTTTTTACTTTTTGTTACATTCTTGCTCCAAGCTATAGTCATGTGCAAACAATAAACTTTTATCAACTCTACTTCTTCTTGATGTACAAGGTCTGGATATTGCAGAACGCTTTCATACCAGCAACTCCCCACTCGCTACCAAGACCAGACTCCTTATGTCCTCCAAAAGCAAACTTTGGATCAACTTCGAGATGTGCATTCACCCACACGCTGCCAGCATCTATTCTTCTAGCAATGCGAGCTGCTTCATCGAGATCAGACGACCAGACAGAAGCACCAAGACCCATCTTGGTGTTGTTAGCCCGTTGAATAACCTCCTCCTCATCGGACCATTTCATGATTGGAAGGATAGGTCCAAAGGGTTCCTCGACCACAATTCGCGAATCCTCAGCTGGGTTGTCGATGATGGTTGGGTTGATAAAGTAACCAGCTGAATCAGGAACTTTGCCTCCGACAGCTACTTTCTGGCCTTGCTTCTCAACATCGTCGAAGAAGCCTTGTACACGCTCGTATTGCATAGCGTTCTGAATTGGTCCTAAGAAAACACCTTCCTCAGTGCCGTCTCCAACCTTGAGGGTCTTTGTGTAAGCAACTATGGCATCACGGAACTCGTCGTAAATAGACTCGTGAATATAGATACGCTTGAGGGCAATGCAGATTTGTCCGGAGTTGAGGAATGCAAGGGTTGCGATCTTTGGTGCGACTTCAGCAATATTGACACTCTTGCAGACAATCGCAGGGTCTTTTCCTCCAAGTTCTAGAGTAACACGTTTAAGAGTCTTGGATGCAGATTCCATGACCTTCTTTCCGGTTGCGGTGGAACCAGTAAAGGAGATCTTGTCGATATCGGCGTGGGCTGTGAGCCAGGGTCCTAGGTTGTCATCACCACTGAGGACTTGAACGACTCCGGGTGGGAAGAACTTCTGGGCGAGCTCAACGAGCTTGATGCCGCAGTATGGAGTAAATGGGCTATGATAGTTAGCTTCATGTATTACAAGTAGATGACCAGCGAACTCACGATGGCTTAACAATGATGCAATTTCCTGTTAATACTGCTGGAGCTATCTTTCCAATAGCAAGTTGGATTGGAAAGTTCCACGGAACAATTGCAGCTACAACACCAAGAGGCGTGTAACGTGTGATCACCTTACGCTCCTCGGTCTCCTCCTCAACAACTTCAGGGAGTTCCAACTTCACATTCTCAGTCAACCAGTGGTATCCAGAATCAACCTCTGCTTGAGCCATTGCCATGGGCTTACCCTGCTCCTTTACTAAAAGTTGAGCAAACTCGACGCGGTTCTCTTTCAAACCTTCAGCGTAGGCGGAGACGGCCTTCTTTCGTTCTTCAACTGATGTTCTTGACCAGCTCTTGAATGCCTCGTGGGCAGCCTTAACAGCATCATCTACATCCTTCGTTGTGGAGATTGGAACTGGGGCATTCGCCTTCTTGTTGGCAGGATTGATTCCTGTGCGTGTCTGCTCTGCGTCGATGAGCTTGCCGTTGATTATGTTTTGGAAAGTGTCGAATTGGATCTTTCCAGAGCCATCTTGGCCATTGCTGGTAGCTGAAGGTGCCATGATTAATATGTTTTGTGTGTATTGATCTTTTCGGGGTATGTGATGACTGTGACTTTGCGTATTTTTGCTTCGGTTCCTTTGTCTTATGTACAGATACCTAGATTTCTGGCAGGTAATGAAAGATCGAGGGAGGGGTACAATTTTATATTTGTCAAGAAAGTGATTTGGAAGCTCCGCATGACTATGCGGAGCTTTAAGCGGCTACTCCTAAGGCTATACCCGTTGTCATGTCAAGCAACACGAGTCGTGTAAGGTTGTAACAGCGAACCATGGTATTTCTCCATACCCCCCTCTCTAATGGCTGACTTACATTGAACAAAGCAGTAGCCCATGAATAGTCGCAGAGTTCTGCGGGGTTACACCATTGTAACAGTTGGATGTGGAGACCTATACACGTCACGACTCGCAGCTTCAACCCAGGAGAGTTCAGCCTCTACTCACTAGTCGTTACTAATTAGCAACACCATAGAGGAAAATAGTTAATCGAATTGGAGTAATGGTATCGAGGCATCCTTCTTCGGCAGATGCGTGTTGTGACCTCAGGCACTACATCTCCATTAGTTAGCTGTCTAGATCTCTCGCTACGGAGAGCTTCCTTTCTTAGACTCAGAATACAAGAACCTTATCACACGTTTTACACAGAGGCCCTTGACAATGCTCTATACTATTTCCCAAAAACTAAGCCTTCTAAGTGGTTATCAAGCTGCACATCTTGCGTCGAAACAGACTCTTATTTCCGACATCTGCTCCATAATCGTGCGTGTTCGAACGCGGGCCTACGTAGCAGCCAAGCTCTATCTTGAAGATACTCATCCCTAGCCCCAGATGGCCCCATACATCAGTTAACTTGTGGGCCTGAGTAGTGATAGAAATTGCAGTTTCTATATGGAGTTTCTGTTACGCATGCGTGCCGTATATTTAGTTCTTGTTTCGTGTGGTCAAACCATGGTCTGGTCATGGTGGAGGTAGTGTGGAATGCTGCTCACAAAATAGTCGGCCTGATGCTCGGAACTGCTTCGTCGGCATTCTTCAAGCACGGAACGGCTATGGGATCCTTGCATACCCGCTGCAGAACATGCCGGTCGGGTCCACATCTCAAACAGACAACATTAGCGGTGAGACAGACTATTTTCCAAACATGGGTGAATAGCACCAATTCTAGATAAATGGCCTATTTGCCACCACTAGATGATAAATCTGACCTACGTCTTGCAATCAGTGTCTTACAGTGGCATTAGTATCCGTGTTAAGCTCGTTTGGCAGACCAGTAACCTTGTATTAATTGAGTCTTCTTGCAAAACGAAACCGATGATTAGTACGTAAGCATGCTATCCCCAGATGCTATCCCCTGTATGCCATCCAAAGCGAGCAGATTCATTATAGCTTTTAAATTTAATCAGTCAAACTGCTTGAGATAGCGAGTAAAGCATAAGATCAAGCTCATATAATGTTGCAATAGTATCCAAATGCTTTGTTAGTAACTGGAGCTGTAGCTAAACCACTTAGCATAATCAGCGTAATCAAGCGGAAGCGAGAACAGAAACCCAATGATTGTCATTGCAGTTCGTTTTGCAAAGAATGTGTATACCTAAACAGAGTAAGCTTATTAGATCTAATTAGAGAAAATCCAAGAAAAATAGTCACTATCAATTAGTGGATTATCTGGGGTCTTGGTTTCACCATATGATATAGCAATGTATTTACCCATTCCTGCAACTCACATGTTTTGGTCTAGCCTTCATTAAAGAGTCAACTATATTTGTTTTCACAAGCGTGTCTCCATATAACAACCAAGCCACAGCAAGTGCAATTAAAGCCTGCCTGTACACCCTCAAGTCAGCCAGGGGTATCCAAGGGAGGAAATTTTTGGTAAGCGTCTTGTGAGTTTCAAGTGATACTGACCGGCGGTGTAAAACAGATGCAGCTGTGAACAGCCATACATCTGCATCGCATCAGCGAGGTCACTTGAATGTTTTCACCATATGCATTACGTGCGTGAGTTGAGAAAATATGAAGGTGGGCTTAGAGCCTCCTAAATGATAATAACGAAGCCAAATCACAAAAGTACTTCTTAGGATGCGCACAGGAGGGACCATGACCTGTCTCGAAATTCGAATTTCTTTTTCAGTTCCAAATCTAGATAGCAGTACAGAGTTGCACAGTTAAATGATAGTGAGAATGTCTGGGCTCAGAACTCATGCTGCTTACAGTGGCAATGACACACCAATGCTAATAACCAATCACTTCTCATAGTGGCTATAAACGATCTCATATTCTTGAGCTGAAGCTCAAATCAAGCATCAATCAAATATCATTTTAAGTTCATTATATACATATTTACAATAGAACCTAGAATCATGACTCGATCATGACTCCGGAATCAATAAACATGCCATCCATTTCTCCAAGGGTATACTCAATCAAATAACTATCATCCACGAGTTCCTCCATTCTCTTGTAGTGTCGGTCAGTATAGACCTTCAATGCATCCAGAACCTGTAGTACATATTAGCTCTTAGTGACTTGGAGGTATGGAATAGAATGGTGAGCGAGGTTTGCGAATAACTTACCTCTTTTAGAGTTTTAGAACCCTTCGCAGCTCGCACTTTCAGGTTAGAGAGACGGTTTGCAGGGTAGCTTTTCACCAGTACCCAAAGAATTCGTTGGGCTACGGTCTATTAACGTGTCAGTGTATGTCTAACTTCAAGGTGTGGGCAATTGCATACCGCGGTTCTATTGTTAGTGTTCCAGTCACGAAGGCGGAGTAATAGAGTAAATATTTGCTCATCGGACAGTGTAGCAAGAACCTCATCAACAGCCTAATTTCGCTGTTAGCAAAGCTTCTATTATACACTTGTGTCTGACTGAGACAAATTGGAGAGTTGCTTAGCAGTCTAACATACCCTTGAGCCTGACAGACTGCCTTCCTCTGGTGGATTTGCGGTAACGACAGTTGTGAAGAGTGAAAGCAAACGAGCTGGGTGGTTAAGTTGTAGCGCAAGTGTAATTGCAGATCGATATGACCCAGCACGGATGTAGTTTTGTAGCTCCTGCTCCTGTTCCACAAATTGAGTCGCCGCTGCGGTGGTCGCTGCTGCTGTGGTTGCAGTAGTGTCTTTCCAGAATGTTACCGTAGAATCTCCACTGCCAGAAACGATCATGTTGGTAACAGGGTGCACTACAAGAGCCCAAACCCGATCCTCATGATTGTCTAATGTGACTTCAAGCTCTCCATTAGTTGCATCCCACACCTTCACCAAACCATCACCACCCGCGCTCGCGATGTGGACATGTTTCCGACCTCGCTCCTCTGGATTTGGTGTCTTGAGCCAGATTACCTTCAGCACACTATGAGAGTGACCTTCAAAAGTTCGCACACAACTGTAATCCGACAAGCTCCAGATTTTAATAGTTTTATCGCCACTTCCAGTAAGGATAAGGCCCTTACCAGCAGCAGGTCCACTTTCGCCAGCGATTGTCGGTGTGTCTTTTGGTGCGAATTTCACGGACCAAACACCTCGCTTGTGTCCTTTCAAGACACCTTGTACCTCACCCTCCTCGACAGACCAAATTTTGACAGTTTTGTCCTGTGATGCAGATGCAAAAACCTGGTCCGAATGATTGACGGCAAGGGCATTGATATCTTTGTCATGCGCTTTGCGCGTGTATATTGCCCGGGGAGCCTTACGAATGGCATTAGTGCCTTGTATGTCCCATCTTTTGATTGTGAGGTCCTGAGATCCTGTTAAGAGGAATTTCGGTGGGTGATCTAGTGGCGATTTAAACTCTGGGGATGATTCGGCTGGAACGGTATGAGCTAAGGATATAGCCCCAAGAGATTCAGCATGTCCAGAAAAGGTAGTATGACAGGTGAACGAATTGTTAGCTGGATCGATTCGCCAAAGACGAGCGCTATTGTCTTTAGCACCAGTAACAACCCAATGGCCGGACCAGTCAACATCGAGGCATATTATGATGTCTTCATGACCTTTTAATTGGGCAACGTCTGCACCGAAATAAGTTCCAGAGTCTGTCGACAAAGACACAATTCTGATTTCTTCTGAGTTGGTCGCCAGAGCAAGGAGTGAGCTAGAATCATCAATATCAGTAAATTTATCTTTAGATTCTGTGCCAGGAATATAAAGTCATATCTTGTCGCAAGAACTTGATAGTAAAACAGAATCGTAGGTAGTTCCAACAAACAAAATTTCCTGAAGTGCACAAACACCAAATGAAATTAAACTACGTACCGATCGGGTAATAAATACCCCAGATCAATGATCTCGTCATGTGTTCCGGAAATACGTCGGATTTGAGCAAGAGGAGAGATATTACTATCGGTAATGTCCAGTCCTATCAAAGAATGAAGAATCATGGTATTGTCCAATTGTACTGTCATGATGTATGGAAGTTCCGGATAAGTAATAGCGCTGACAATTGAATCAGTTTCCCCTTTTGGGGCCTGGGATCTCGTGAGTTCTCGCCCATTATCAGATTGCCATACTCGAATGTTTCCATTCGCACCTCCTGTGAATGTTAATTTGCCCGCCTCAATAAATCCAGCGGCTTCAACTTCTTCTAAGACAGGTACCACCTTCTTCACTTTCCATGTATTTGTATCCCACCACATTATCGTCTTATCTCTACTCCCACTGAGGAGAGAGTTTTGTTCAGGTGAGTAATCCAAAGCTCTAACATCTGAAACGTGCGAGTCTAAGACAGAGACGCAGTTTCTTTTGAATAGATCCCAAATCCGGATCTTTCCATCTTGACTTCCAGATGCTAAGCGGAAGCCTTTAGTAGAGTTGTTTAGCTCTTCTTCTGCATCACTTTTCCTTCGGTCCTTTTTTCGATTCTTCGCCAATATGCCAGTTTCTTCATCCCTGTTGCGACCAACAAGCTCAAAGAAGTGAAGCGCAGATACAAGCACATTTGGGCCTCTGAAGGTATGCGTAACATATCCCCCAGAAATATCCCACACCTTTACCACACCATCTGCAGCGCCAGTCGCTACTAAGGTACTTGTTTGATCCACAGCTAGAACTAACACCGGGGTTGTATGGGGCTTGAGAGTTCGTAGTAGGTCATATTTTATTGATAGAGACGAGCTTGGTGATGTTCGAAGGGCATATATTCTCATAGACAACGATCGAGAGCATACAATAAGGTGTGACGCAGAGGGAGTTACTATTCTTGGTAAGTATAGGTTTGGAGCTTGTTTTAGGAATGATTAACTAACATGTCAGTGTTGATATAACCTCTCCATCCTATTTTAAAATTAGTAAGACAATAATATGGTTAGTGAGAAGACTTACCCCCTCGATTTTGGCGAGTTGGGTGCCGGTTTTGATGTCTATAAGCAAAGCATCCTCTCCGAGTGTTGTTGCTAGAATTGCCCCATTACGATCTAGCGCAACGCTCCCACCGGTAAAAATTGGCTGCAGAGTGTGTTCAGGCTCAAAGGTGGTCTGATACGGGGCTTTATTTGCCATGATGAAGTGGATGTTTGTGCCAAATCTAATTGCGCACACGTTTCGATATTAGGAGCTGATGTTGGCGACAAGAAAAATGTTCAAGATTTGTCTCTGACAAGGGTTGGATAACAGAACCCCATAATATTTAAGGTTATCTTAGCGCAATGGGCTTCTCGCTTATATGTGCCCCTGCTCGCAATTGCTCCTGAAGCGACGAGCTCGACCTCGACACAAATTCCTTTTGATCACTATTCTGCAGTTGCAAGCATCGATAGTCACCAGGAGAGGCTTTTATCTTCTGATGATAATCATTAGTCAGGGTTTACCGCGTTGATATCAGGAAATACTTGACAGTCAAGTTGGTGGGCTTGTGCAAATCATGGTAACCTCCCAGTAGTGCCTTTACACACGATCCTCTGCAGCGCCGTTATGGGACGATTTGAATCCTTGACAAATTGGGCCTTAGGCAGAAGTCCCTATGAAGAAGAAGTCCTCCAGACAGCTATAGCCAACGGTATCAAAAATGATCAACAATATAATTCGCAGGGACGTCCTAGACGTTCCGAGACGCGAAGACGAGAGCGAGTCCAAGTGCGGGCTGCCAATGAAGTTGTGTCGGTAACTGGTCTTATTGAGGACCACAGACAGAAGGATCGAGAGGCTACGGATAAGAAGCTCAAAGAGACCTTTGCTGGTCTACGACTGATAGAGGTCGGCCGAGGTGTTCTAATTGGAGGGACGTGGGGCGTTTTGGGACTTAGAAGACGTGTTTTGGTATGTAGCCGTCACGAAGGCTTTGAAAAGTTCTGACAAATCTCTAGCTATATAGATCCTACTGTGAAGTCGGGTTTCTCGAAATCTTGCAGCAAGAAACAAAACAGAAGTCATTGCGAAGTCTCTTCCTTTCTGGCTCACCTATTGTTGCCATTTACCAGTTAGACTCACTTTCCTAATACTTCTTTGAGAGCTCCAAAATTCTTTATGTGCAAAGCTCTTCCTATGACAGACTATACTGTGTCAAGTAATTTAATCCCAAATTGGGGATTCAGTCCCCATCAAGCTCTCCAACAAACTCTTATGTTACGGTGCTGATTTATTTCGTTAGCATTTCCGACTACATAGGCTTCTTGACACAAGTTATAATAGATAAATATTACGAGGAAGCTTATAAGTCGCCAGCTACTGCATCCCGGGAGTCATGGATGAGGCATATTTTACAGACAACGTATGTAGTCTTACAAAATTGTGAGCTTTACTGACTTTGACAGGATTGATATCGGTTTCTGTTTTGTGTCTTTACATTTACGTATGTTTGCTCTACTCAAACAAGTAGATCTTATTCCGGCTTCTCGACACCTACCGAGTATGAATTCATTTATTCCTTTTTCCAATGACTCCCCTTTGGTATTTCCACACCGCCCTTCTCTTGGTATGCGATCTTTGGCGGGTTGGGGAGGTGCATTGTTCTACACCGCCTCCCCGATGCTCATA
>Ga0247807_10001922_pt1 | contig 11755 bp, 9 predicted proteins | sample UWRJL074202C1_FD_179931 | JGI IMG/M metagenome (GOLD analysis project Ga0247807, IMG submission 179931) | Plant litter microbial communities from Arlington Agricultural Research Station in Wisconsin, United States - UWRJ-L074-202C-1 | ecosystem: Environmental > Terrestrial > Plant litter >...
AACACTATCACTTGATGCAATACTTTCAGCACGGTAATGCGAGGCTGGAGTAGGAGCTGGCGGTGGAACAACGAAGTCTCTCATTTTTGGAGGAGGAGCCTGTTACATGTCAGTAGAGTACAGAAATGAGATAATCGAGCTACTTACTCTAGGTGGTGGACCCATCTTTCCCCGTAAGCCATCAGCCCTCGACTCGGGACGAGCCACTCGGCGCTCTGGAGAGCCATTCCCATTCATATTTGACAATGGCGCTCTTGAAGGTATCTTGGAGGGCGAATTTGTTCTTGCTGTGGCTGCTGAAACCGAACTTGCCATAGGATTTCTTCGACCTGTGCCTCCAGCTACCGGAGTCTTAGCTCCAGCTCTAGATGGTGCTCTAGGAGGTGGAGCTTTCACATTGCTATTCGCGCGGCTTGGCGGTCCAGTCTTGGTCTTCACCATAGTAGTCGTAGCTGTGTTACTGAGCGTGGTAGGTGCAGGTGTTCTTGATCGTGGTCCTGGTGCTGGTTTTGCCTCAGATGCCTCAAGTTCATCCAGATATCTCTCCCCATGTACTAAAAATGGTCGGCCGTATTCGTCCTCCCATTTCTCCAAGACCTTTCTTAATTGGATGGCAAGCTTAGGTAGATCCTTAGCAATTCTCTTTCTCATTTTTTCCTCTCTTAAGAGTCGAGTTGGATCTCGCTTCTCGCCTTTCTGACCACGGCCTAATAAACGAGATGCATCTTGACTAGAAGATTGCAGATCGTCTCGGTCCTTGATTAGAGAGCGGTGCTGATCGATGAGTGCTAAAGTTGGTGCACGCTGCTCCTTTAGCGACTCTAGGCGCTCGATTTCCTGCTCGTGTGCTTCGAGTAAGGCATCGCTATACACGTCTGAGAATGCGGGGGTGAAATCCAACATCTCCTCCTCCGAAAAGTAAAGACTATCCCAAAGCTCTTGTAGCTTGTATCGCGCATCCTCAACAAAAAGGTGTAAGTTCTGTCTCTTCAACTCGTTCAGTCGCGACAACTCGTCCTCAAATTCGTTGATTTGTCTAACTCCACAGCCACGATTGCCATTTAAAAAGCGCTTCCTCTCCGAATCTTCCACCCCTAGTTTGTTCCATAAACTCTCCACAGTTGCCTTTAACTCCTTCAGGCGCTTCTCGCGTGCCTTCTTCTCGTCTACTAATTTGTCTCTCTTGGAACGTAGCCTCGAAATATCATCCTCGTGTAAACCAAGCTGCTCTGGTGAATCTCTGTAATACTTGACGATGGTGTTATCGGTCTGTGCCTGTGGCGTGCCGAGTTCAGCCCATAGCTGGATTATATGCTCAGACAGCGCTTTGACTGCAGCGACGCGGCGCGTATACTCCTCATAGACACGGGTGAACTCGTCATCGAGAGCGGTAACGTACGCAGTTGAAAGGTCGAAAGTGGGTGGAATGCTGGCGTTGTTGGACGATGGGGGAAGGGTGATCTTGATGAAGGAAGTCTCAAGGTGCGACGAGTAGGACTCCAGAGCTTGTACCAATTCTATTAACTGTCAGTATACTGATTATTATAGCGTCCATGGCAAGACACTGACTCTTAACTTGTTCAAACCGTTCCTTGTGAATTCTAGATATCTGTGTATGCTTTTCCTTCAAAGACTGTAAACACGGGATTAAAGGGGCGGTAACTTTCAAATCATCATCCTCTGCTTCATATTCGTGCCGGTCCTTATGGCCATTGATCGAGATATCCATTTGCTTAATAGTGGTGATGATACGTTGCGCCTCGCTGGTCATCTCATTCTTTTCGGCTGCGACTATGCGTACTTGATTATGCAAAGTTTCAGAGAGTGCAGCAAATAGCTGGAGAGAATGTTAACAAATTTTGACTACAATTTGGGGTTTTGGTGTTACTGACCTCCGACTCTCGAGCTTCGCGTTCATGGCTAGGAACTCCAATCTCATCGAAAAGACCGTGGAGCTGTCCAATGATTGTCGAGACCTGCGAAGACAGATAGCTTGTATCCATGATGTTCAGCGCAGGTTATTATTTGATAGAGTGTCGACGTGATATCCTAGTTTTATCAACGAAGGCTAGGAGCAGCTTGGGCGCCTTGGGAGTTGCAGCTTGTATGGGTATTTATCAACAAACTGTTGGCAGTGATCCAAGAGTGAACGCGACTGCGACAACTTCTAGCATGAATAGTGAAATCTCATCAATGAGGGTATGAATGGAAATACGCGTCGGTGCAGTGAGCCATATGAGCGATCCCTCGAAGGATGGGAGTTTATTGGAGTGTCAAAAGAGTCAAGAGACTGTTGGCATAGTAACGAAGTATTACAGGGATTTGGTCTCCACATTACTTAGTTTCAAACACAACCCCGCCAAAGACTTGGCGGTATCACTGCCTGACCGCGAGGCTGAGCTTAATACGACAATCCATAACCTGACAGGTAACGTCAAGTCCACCTCCAAACACCACAGCCATACAAAAAGTTGAACACATTATTGGCTGGACAGAACCGCGATAATGAGTTCTGCTCTGAAGACATGGGGTAAGCGTATCTTGTATGGTTCTTTCGAAAAGAGTATGCTAACTCCAATGAACAGAGCTCGACAATAATGTCAAGCTTGTTGATAGTCACCGTGATGCGCTATATACTTACGATACTGCCGAACAGAAACAAGTGCAGGATGCCAAACCATGGAGAACAAATCCAAACCACTTCAAAAACGTCCGAATCTCCGCAGTCGCGCTTCTTAAAATGGTCATGCACGCACGATCTGGAGGAGATATTGAGGTCATGGGCTTGATGCAAGGGAAGATTGCAGGCGACACATTCATTGTAACAGATGCCTTTCGCCTTCCAGTAGAAGGTACGGAAACACGGGTGAACGCTCAAGATGAGGCGAACGAATATATGGTGGGCTATCTGGAAGCATGTCGAACGCAGGGAAAGCTAGAGAATGCAGTGGGTTGGTATCACAGCCACCCAGGCTATGGTTGCTGGCTAAGTGGTATCGATGTTGGCACGCAGGCTACTCAACAGACTTTCTCGGATCCTTTTCTTGCGGTTGTAATTGACCCTGACCGCACCATTTCTGCTGGCAAAGTTGAAATTGGAGCCTTCCGAACTTACCCAGCTGATTACAAACCTCCTGCAGGCATTGTTGATGATGGCTATCAGAGCATTCCTTTGGCAAAAATTGAAGATTTTGGCGCGCATAGCAGTAGATACTATTCTTTGGAAGTATCACACTTCAAGAGTTCTCTCGATACGCAGTTGTTAGAGTTGCTATGGAACAAGTACTGGGTGCAGACGCTCAGCCAAAGCCCATTGTTCACCAATCGGGATTACAGTAGTAAGCAGATGCTTGACTTAAGTAACAAGATTCAGCAGGCAAGTACCTCTATTTCTAAGACACGGCAAGGTGGTATGCGTACTGCTTTAGATGTTCAGCTGGAGAAAGTGGTGAAGGATGGTAGCAAGATTGCTGGGGAGGAGACCACTGGTCTGATGGCCGGAGATGTCAAGGCAACGCTATTCAATGGGCTTGGGGAGGTCGGGAGAGGCCAGGAGAGCTCTGATTGAGCCCTCTTATAACTGAACAAACTCAACACGATCCGCATCATAAAATCGGTGAACTAGACATAAAAGGACAATTAGTAGATAACTCCGCCAATTATTTTACAACGGCGGTTATAAGATGAATCTCTCGTGCGCCTACGATACAAGATGCGTTTCGACTTCACTCGAAACAACACAAATCAACGAGATGAAGCACTCTTCAGCGTGGCCATATACAAGGTGACTTAAGTATATTCAATTACCAAAGGTCCTATAAATACAACAAGCAATGAGCACAGCTAGTATAATACAATTCTCTACATATCTACCCATCCAGACTTCCAAAGCCCTCATTCTCAAGCATATCAATCAGAATCTCAGAAGCAGTCTCCAGTCTCTTCACACACTCCTCTTTACCTAACAGCCTCATACTATCCGCCCCATCGGGGCCTCTCTCCCCCCCAAGGATAGCCCATCTAACAACTAAGTTGATCAACCTGCCCCAAGCCTTCTGTACATGTAATTCCCAATCCTTTGTTCTGTCTTCCTCGGCCAATTGTAGTATACTTACTTTCGCGCATTCGGATATTCTATTATCTCGCCACTCCTTTAGCTTCGCTAAGTTCCAATCCTTATTCTCTATTTGTTCGTAGGACTGTAGGGCTTCCACGATGCTTTCTCTCTTCAGGTTCTTCAGCAATACTGGTGGCACTTCATGTAGTGTCAATCTCGGTATACAAGATGTCAGATGCTCGCGGGTGGGCCGCATAAAGAAGTAGGAATTCCGATCTATGAAGTCCTTTGGGAAGGTGTACTGCAAATTGGATATGACGGTGCGTGCAAGTCCAGTGACAAGCTTTTGCCGTCTGTCGGCATCAGAGATGGCATGGTAGCCGGTATACTTTTCTGGACTGGCCTCGAGGATATCCATGATGGGATTGATTATGAGATTTGTGAGCTCAGGAAGAGGTCTTGGCGGGTTTTCTGTTTCTCCGAGATATCTGACCGCGTGCCGTTTTTGGAGATACCAGAGTTTTTGGATCTTGACCATCGTGTCACCTTTTGTGTATTTTAGACTTGCCTATGGTATCTATTAGCTTACAGTCTTTAGTAGACGGTGAAGTGCATTCGTGCCTTGTCAATCAAGTCCTGATGGGTCATCACGTCACTGGGTTCATTGTGAGACCACCCTAGAAGAGCAGCATAGTTAATGAGTGTTTCTGGGAAAACCCCTTGCTTTCGTAGCGATCGAATGTCCATTGATTCCGCACGCTTGCTTAGCTTTTGTCTCTTCTCGTCAACGAGCAGAGATATGTGCGCAAAGTCTGGTGGAGACCAGCCAAAAGCGTTATACAGCGCAATATGCATCGGTGTCGAGTTCAACCATTCCTGATGCCAAGTCAGTCCATCAGCTCTGTCAAATAAACATACTTCCTACCGAGCCACGAATAACGTGCGTAATATTCATGAGATGGTCGTCCACCACATTAGCAAGGTGATAAGTAGGAAAACCATCTGTTTTCATAAGTACTAGATCGTCGAATGAAACTCCAGATCGCTTAGTTTTGTTCTTGTTGACTTTTCCACCGACCAAGTCCTGGAATTTGGGATAACTGTCCTCAGCCTTGAGCCTGACAATATGGGCGTCTCCTTTCGCAGCCTTATCATCAGACTCTTCCTTACTTATATGGGTACACTTTCTGTCATAAGCTGTATGAAGTCCTTCATTGGCACGTAATTCAGCAAGATCTCTTAGCCGCTCCGGAGTGCAAAAGCATCGATACGCATGACCTGATTCTAAGAGCCGATCAGAGTGCTCACGATATGTTGCTGTTCTTTCGGACTGTAGCTAGTAGTTAGATAGCAGCTCTTCATAAAGAGCAGATTAAGCGTACTTGCTTGTATGGTCCATAAGGGCCACCTTTCTTTGGACCTATATGAGTAAGTCGGGGGCACGACACACAAGCCCGTATTGAAGCATCGAACCTTCATCCCATTTCAGACCAGCCCATTCCAAGTCTTCATACAATCTTGCTTCAGCATCAGGAACAGTCCGTGACTTTTATAAGTCAGCTATTATTGTACGTCGATGTTTTAGCTCAAAGTCACCTGATCCGTATCTTCAATTCTTAGCAAAAATTGGCCACCGGTTGCTTTTGCTACTAGGTAGTTAAATAAAGCCGTTCTCAGAGATCCAAGGTGAAGGTAGCCAGTTGGCGATGGTGCAAATCGTGTTCTTGCGGGACCAGAATTTCGAAGTATCTCTGCATGGTTGGTAGGAATAGAAATTGGTTTCGCAGGACGGTCTTCAGTTACAATACTCCTCCGGAGATATTTATTAGAGCAATTAGAGATGCCTATCCTCCTTGCTGTTGATATGATGAGCTTCATTGATATCCAATTCCGTAGGACCTATAAGATGGTACTTCACTACGTGGTACATTAGCGTTCTTGATCTTTGTGCTTATGTAATCCTAACTAGAGAGCCTCCGACAGGGATGTTGATGTTTTGGGATTTTCGCTTTAAAATAGTTAGAAATACTGCGACCTTCAGCCCTACAAATTCCGCGCACCTATTGCCTCCCACCTCCGTTGTTTTCCCTATATAAAAAGTATACGATATCCAGCAAGGTAGACTCTGAACTGGTCACTATCAAACTTTAAACCTAATACTCTCACCTCTTTGGAGGTATCAAGTCACCTAGCATGGCTTCTAATGGCGCAGAAGAAGTTGATCTATATGGTAGGTAGAACCTCCAGGGCAAAGTCAAAACCTAACAAAATGCAGCTGTGCTAGGCATTTCCAACTCTGCTACGAAGACCGAAATCAAAAAGGCGTATCATAAGGTTAGTTTACATTGTGTCAGCCTTGTATTGTACCCCTCACTAATAATACATAGGCAGCATTACAACATCACCCCGATAAAGTCGCGGCAGAACATCGCGAAGAAGCAGATATTAAATTTAAAGATGTGAGCAAGGCATATGAGATTCTTCATGATGAGGAAAAGAGACATTTATATGACACACATGGAATGGCTGCTTTCGACCCGAGCAGAGGCCAAGGCGGAATGGGAGAGGGCCCAGATCTAGATGATATCCTGCAGCAAATGTTTGGTATGGGCGGTATGGGTGGAGGCGGTGGACGACCCGGTGGGCCTCCAAGGCAACGCAGAGGAAGAGACGAGGAGCAAAAGTACCAAGTTACACTGGAAGAACTCTACAAGGGCAAAACGGTAAAATTTGCAAGCACAAAAAGTATAATCTGCACTCACTGCAAGGGTACCGGAGGCAAGGAGAAGGCCAAGCCGCAGAAGTGTGAGAGGTGTAAAGGTCAAGGTGCAACCATTGGCCTTCGATCTGTTGGTCCGGGACTTGTTACACAGGAGAGAATGGTCTGCGACCACTGCACTGGGACCGGAGAAGTTTTCAAGGAGAAGGATCGCTGCAAGAAGTGTAAAGGAAAGCGAACGACGTCAGAGAAGAAGGTTCTGGAGATCTACATCCCCAGAGGTGCGAGGGAAGGAGAGCGAATCACCCTCGAAGGAGAGGCTGATCAGGTACCGGATCAAATCCCTGGTGACATTGTTTTCACACTTGAGGAGGAGGAGCACGATATTTTCCAACGAGCTGGTGATGATCTCTCGGCTGAGTTGAATGTTACTCTTGCTGAAGCGCTAACTGGCTTTTCACGAGTCGTTTTAAAACATCTTGATGGCCGAGGCATCTCGATTACTCACCCACCAGGAAAGGTTCTTGAGCCAGGTCAGGTCTTGAAAGTGGAAGGAGAGGGTATGCCACTCAAGAAGACTGATATGAAGGGGGACCTATACTTGGTAGTCAAGATTCTCTTCCCGGAAAATGGATGGACTAATGATGAGGCTACATTTGCCACTCTCAAGAAAATATTGAAGGAGGATGTTCCAGAAATTACAGCTACAGAGGTAGATGAAGTCGAGTTCGATTCCGATGGCGATATTGAGGAGGTAAGTCACCCGTGCTTTAGTTCCCGAATATCACTAACAGATTAGTTTGGCGCAAATTCTGGAGATCCTCGTGCTGCGGGCGGATGGGAGGATGATGATGATGAAGAAGGCGGACAACCACAATGTCAGCAGCAATAGAGAAGGAATCAGCATAGAATGCAGGCTGATATGACATAATGACCGACGACTTCAAAGAGTTGTCCTGTTAATAGATCTCGCCGATAGGATACATTTTAGAGCAGAATGCGCCAAATTAAATAGCGTTGGAACAGCTATGGCTGCCTTACATAAACTCAAGGCAAAATTTATAGCAATTCCAAAGTTGTCCCAGATAGTCACTCGTAAATTCCTGCACTAGTATAATTTTCCCGGGTTGTTTCCAGTGAACTCCGAGGAACAAACAGTATGCACCCCGTGCTAGCATCAGCCAGTTAGACCCAGGAGTCATCTATGTTTGAAATAGAGATTTGGAAAAGTCTTCTACCCAATGACCATTTATAAAAACTCAAATCAAACATACCAGATACTTCATCCGCAGATTAGATCACGTGTACGCACAGAAATAATATAACCCTGTCCTCGCTTAATTTGCCACAAATAGACTTAGCGCGAAATGTGCAAAAGTGGGTCTGCTGCCCACACAGGTCAAGAAAAATAACGAAAGGTGATCAACGACCAAAATCAATCGACAACCCATCGCCAACAGACGCAAAGGTACGATTGATCCGCCATATCATGCGAGCAGCGCATTCTATGCTGAGGCTCTGCTAACAATTCTCAAGATGGTTTCCGCAAAGAAGCACGTCCCGATCGTCAAGAAGCGTACGTTCCCCTCCTCGACCTCAACACGATCTCGAAGTCCTTTCCTTGATCTCTGGAGCCAGCCGGACTGAGGGAGAGTGGACAGGTGTATTGGAATAGAAGAATTACATGGGCATGTGCTGATATTGGAATAAACAGGCGTCAAGCGTTTCCACAGACATCAAAGTGATACCTACAAATGCCTCGATGCCAGCTGGCGCAAGCCTAAGGGTATTGATAATCGTGTCCGAAGACGTTTTAAGGGACAAATGGTTATGCCATCGGTACGTTAGCGGAAGAAGAATAGTTTTCATGATGGCTCGGCAAAGCGGATTCAAAATTTGTCAATTCTGGGCTGTCATGAATTCTCATGAATACACCCAGAGCAAGAACTGATGGAATATGATAGATTGGTTTCGGATCAAACAGAAAGACACGCCACATGATGCCCTCCGGCCACAAGGCTTTCCTCGTCAACAACGTCCAAGAAGTTGACCTCCTCCTTATGCACAACAAGACCTTCGCCGCTGAGTATGTTCAATGATCCGCCGTTAACCCGGCTTATTCTAATTTGATTTTAGGATCGCCCACGCTGTATCGTCAAGAAAGAGAATCGAGATTGTTGCCCGCGCGAAGCAACTTGGTGTTAAGGTTACGAACGCAAAGGCCAGAGTTACGACTGAGGTATAAAGGGTTTATTTTCGTTTGGAACTGGCATGGGAATGGTTGCTTGATCAGAGGCGCAATGCAAAATGTAGCTATGCTCTACGATCAATGAACTTGAACAAATCCTCGACCAGAACTGTGATGGTGAACCTAATATTGAAAGCTTCGTTGAATTAGGCGGGGGACATTAAAGATCTATTTGAGGTATCGCCGAAGTTGTTTTTTCCTGAAGTCTTTCCCAAAATCTGAGGATTTCTTTATATATTCTGAAGTACTCCTGACACCTCTTACTGGAACGAAGGCGTGAAGGGGGAACTTTTCGACAGACCTTTATATCCTTTCAAGTTTGTCCTAAATTGTGTCGAGCGCCCTGCTCGCCGAAGCTCACCATACTTACTCTCATATTGATGCAACTGACTCACTGGATCTTATTGTATGGCAAAGGGTTACCCTAGATTGCTAGTTTTCCCATCATTTCTCTTTCCATCAAAGCTTAACACCCCTCGATCTCTGTTTATGCCGCCACAGCTCTGGGATATTCATAACCGAGGCCAGTTGATGCAACGCTGCTTTGCCATTTTTGAACACTTTCCCAGCTTGAAGCTTCTATGTCGACGATTTTAATAGAAGTGCTCTCCTATCTGTGATAACCCCCTTCGAATAGCATGGTCTTGTATTGGATCATAACACAGGATTGGAGCCTAGAGCAGAGTGCACTCAACTCACGATAAGGTCGATTAACCCCAGGGCAAGCATGTTTTAAAGGTCAATTTTGCACTTACTTCCGCAAGCGAGAAGATTTTCTTAAAGCTTACCCCAGCGAATAGATTTGCTAACTTGCGCATGATCTCTTATGTTTCACTAATCTTCTGACTTTCGTCTATCACTTCTGATGGTCTTTCCTATAGTGGGTTAGTTTCAGTATGTCGAAACATGAGCCTGATAGTACAGAGATATGTACTGGAGCGGTTATTCAGCTAGTTGTGACTTTCGCTAATTACGCCTGTTTGGGTAGCTCGTAGCTCCCTTGAATACCTTGAATCAAGCACCAGCAGTATATATGATGAGATTCCTCACTATACGAGTGAAGACCTTCCATTGTAATCAATGATAATTACCAAATCTCTTTACTAGTGTCTTATTGCCGCACGGCCTGAAGGGTGCCAGTTTGAAAAATATACGGTTCTGAGATACAACGAGGCACACCGGCATACAGCTTTGCACGGATATAAATGATAGCATCCTTAAGTCTCAAAGTGGAACTCATTTGACCGTATAAGTTGAAGCCTAGTTCTGAATTAATCCCTAGCAGGTATCTGTAAGAACCTTCAAAGTGCTTTGAGGTGAAAAGCACCTAACTTAAGATGCCACGCCATCGTTGTACCAATACTACATTATTGGTTTGATATTTATACCTAGCATATGAAACAACCTATAAGACTTCAGTATGTGGAGCTTAAGGGACATCCTCAAATCCTTGTTTGAGACAGTAGAAAATATAAAACTGTCCTTTTTGTATTATAACCTATTAAATATCCAGGAAATAACTGTAAAATTGAGATAAAGTTGAGATAACTTCTGGAATTTGCAAACCCTTTACAGAACATGAAACTGCAAAATCTAAAGCAAAAGCTCTCCTACGCCTGTATAAAGAAGATAGCCTTACAAATATCGTTGAAGTGTTAAATTTTAGGACTCTACCCGGAAGTTAAGAGCTTATAGTGATAGAGATTGCATTCTAGGAGATGATTTTGCCCAACGGGACACGTATTATCAGGATTCAATAGCAGATATCCGCTCAAGATACATACTCACAAACCTCTCCTTGGAAGAATTTGTATGGGAGCTGGTGCGTTATGACTAGACTGTTACTACCCGTTGTTAGATCGGTAACTTGAGTACAGATCCAATTTGTAAAAATATATTCATCTTTGTTTCCACCCTAGATATCCTGCTATACGAGTTCAATGAACATGAAATTGGAAACCGGACAACCGTTTGCTATTATTAAAAGGAGCACCCATTAGTCGCTTTTCAATAAAGCACTGTCACGACTATATTAGTAGATTCTGATGACAAATTCATTAGGGATAAGCAGTCGTTCCGTCTATGGGAATGCAGTGGTGAATTACTACATGTTCTTGAATGTGAATTCAGCCATAATGTCAACTACTATAAAATAAACAGGAATTGATTCCATCCAATGTGGAATCTAAGAAGTTCAGAGAGCAAATCCTAAAAGGCTGCATGGTATCACTAGTTTGCGAATTGTACCTGAGCCTTATAATGATGTAAGAAAATAAATCCAACTAAAAGCTTACCGTAATCGTACAATACATCCTATGTTATGAACACTAATACGTAGTAAAGCTATTTAGATGACTTGATGTACCGAAACGCTAAAGCTCGCTACTCTTGGTGGAGAGAAAAAAGTATAGACCCACTTCAGCAGAAAAAATCAAACCCCCTTTTTTCGCTCGCTAAGCTCTTGGCTATGCGCCACTATTAAAAAAATACTCAAGGAAGAAGCAGTACGTCGGTGAAGAAGTTATACCAAGTCCAAATCCAAAAAGAAAAAAGAATAGAAGATGAATGAATCTTCTTGCTATGATGGGAATTGAGCCCAACGCGCTAGTAATTGTTAGTTTGTGAATATAGTCATAAGACATGGTTCAACTTACGGGGTCGAACCCGCAGCCTTGAGATTAAGAGTCTCACGCTCTACCGATTGAGCTAGCCGGGCGAGGATTTCCTCTTA